>Ga0209854_1000158_pt1 | contig 9154 bp, 9 predicted proteins | sample GWRWS3_30_40_FD_187234 | JGI IMG/M metagenome (GOLD analysis project Ga0209854, IMG submission 187234) | Riverbed sediment microbial communities from areas with vegetation nearby in Columbia River, Washington, USA - GW-RW S3_30_40 (SPAdes)... | ecosystem: Environmental > Aquatic > Freshwater >... | reverse complement strand
TTGCAACGCGACGCACCGTTCAGTCGGTGGCATCCCGGCCCAGGGTCCACGGTGGGTCCCTCTCATCGTGGTGACCTCGAACACTCCTTGCGGTCCGATCACGATATCTGACATGTCGAATCTCACGTCCGGGAATGCGCCGAGGAACGTCAGGTAAAACGACCGCGCCCCCTCATGGCCTTCCCAGCGCTGTCCGGTCGGCACGATTTCGTAGACACAATCCGGCGCGAGCGTCTCGAGCAGACCCTGAAGGTCACGGGCGTCCTCGGCCTTGGAGTGCTTGACCCACAAGGCGCGGATCTGCGCGTACAGCTCGGGTGTGACTTCCCAGCCGAGACGTTCCTGAATCGTCGAGCCGGTCACGGAGGAGTCCCCTTTCGGCCGGGTTTGCCGATCTCCTTCACGTAGGCGTCCTCCTCACCCACGTGCTGCTTTGCCCATTGCAGGTAGCGCGGCTGGAGCATCAGCCCCGACTGGGCTCGCGTGTTGAGGCAATTCGCATTACCCCCCGCTCGGCGGAAATGCCGGAATCATCGTTCCACGTTTGGCGGCGGCAATCGTCTTACGAGCGGAGTCCAAGACCTCCGAAAAAGTACCTTTCTGGCGAAGGCCGACAAGGAGGGGATCCGATTCGGCCAGATGCGGCTCACGCCATCCCCGATCGACCGCGCGGCCCAGCCACTCCAACGCCTCCGAGCGTTGTCCGAGCACCGCTTGGATGGCCGCGAGCTCGTACGGCGGCCCCCAGGCGTTGAGGTCATCCGCGAACTCCTGGATCCGGATCGCGCGTCGCTCGTTGAAGAGGCGCTGCGCGGTCTCCCGCTCCCCCGCCATCCAAAGGGTGAATCCCAATCCGGTCTTGACTCGTCGTGCGCGATAGAAGTTCCGCGAATCTGGTCCTAGCGTCAGGGCACGTTCATACAGCCTCTTCGCCCGAGGGTGATCGCCTTGCATGAGCGCCACATCAGCCGCGAAGTTCAGCGTCTCCGGATCACCCTCGCGCTGGGTGAGCAGCGCGTCCAACTCCGCCGATCCTGCATCATGATGCCCCCCTGAGAGAAGCAGATAGACCAAAAGGATCCGCGCGCTGCTGAAAGTGGGGGAGAGTTCAACCGCGCGGCGGAGCCAGCGCTCCGCGACTCCCGGGTCGCCAAACATCCATGCCAACCGGCCCATGTTCCGGTGGATGTACGCTGAGCGGGGCTCAATCTCAAGTGCCCGCCCGTTCCACCGGACGGCCTCGCCGAGATTGCCGAGGTCCAAGTACAGGAAGGCGATTCTGGCAACGCCGTCCGGATGGTCTGGGTCAAGGGCATGGACACGCAACTGCGCTTCCAGCGCGCCGCGCAGATCGCCTCGTGCAAAGGTGGCGAACGCGAGCGCTTCGAACCCCTCGACGGACTCGGCATCCAGCGAGATAGCGCGGTGGGCCAGGGCGATAACTTCCTCAACATCATCCCGTGGACGTCCGTACTTCACCATGGCCTCACAAAGAGCCGCCGCTAATCCAGCGTAGGCCGGAGGGTAGTCCGCATCGGCGTCAACCGCTCGCCGGTAGAGTGCAATCGCCCTGTCGTTGGCTTCGCGGTCATGCTTCTCAAATTGATCCTTCGCTTGCCGGTACGCCGCCTCGGCTACAGCACGTCGGCCCGCTGGGGTGTCCATCGACCAACCTCCCCCTGCATTTGACTCGACCTCTCAGGCGCCACGTCCATTCAAAGAGAAAACGGGAGAGGATTTCTCCTCTCCCGTCTCAATTACTCCCGGCACCGACCTACTCTCCCATACCGTTACCAGTACAGTACCATGGGCCCTGGAGGGCTTAACTTCCGTGTTCGGAATGGGAACGGGTGTGGCCCCTCCGGCATTGGCACCGGGAATGTTCAATTATTCCGCCGCCCTCGCGAGAGGGGCGGCTTTCGATGTCGAAGGTCAAGGCGGCTGGGGCATCAGCCCCGAGGGCGTTGCCGTCGACCTTGACCCTTGGGTCCTTCGACATCACACCATTGGTCTTGCAGGCTCCAGACAGCTACCCCTAAAGCGGTGATCAAGCCCTCGCCCGATTAGTACCGGTCAGCTCAACGCCTTGCGGCGCTTACACTTCCGGCCTATCAACCAGGTAGTCAACCTGGGGGCTTACCCGGTTAACCCGGTGGGTGGTCTTATCTTGGGGTGGGCTTCGCGCTTAGATGCTTTCAGCGCTTATCCCGTCCGGACATAGGTACCCGGCACTTGCCCTTGGCAGGACAACCGGTACGCCAGAGGTCCGTTCACTCCGGTCCTCTCGTACTAGGAGCAAATCCCCTCAAACCACCTGCGCCCGCAGTGGATAGGGACCGAACTGTCTCACGACGTTCTGAACCCAGCTCACGTACCGCTTTAATGGGCGAACAGCCCAACCCTTGGGACCTACTGCAGCCCCAGGATGCGATGAGCCGACATCGCACGTGTCTCCATCATTCCTGATGGCGTAGACTATATCTTCACCCTTCTCAGATCCTAATCTGAGAGAGGGTGTCGGCGTGTTGCAGCGGTCAGGATTTGCCGCAATCGCGGCGGACTCGCTGCCTCGGCCTTGCGGCCTCAGTCGTTACGGGGTCATCACGGAAGCTTGTAGTTGAATTGCTCGAGCAGGTGGGGTTCAATCACTTCTCTGAACCTTCCGACACTGCTTACCGCGACTCTCATTCGAGAGTACTGCTTGTCACGGTTAAGTGTCGAAACCACTCCCCACTGCTTTCGGAGCATCTCGATGAGTCGCGCCTGACTATCGAGATCTACGGCTAAGGTCAGCGGTGTGAGGGTCAACGACCCAGGTATCACCTTGTGTCTTCCCTGGTAGAACGCCCTGTACAGAGACGTCAATTGGGGAAGACTCAATGTGGTGAACCGATAGGCGATCCTTCCACCGTTCCCTTTCCTGGCCTTTGGCGGCGTTCTACACAGCTCGATCAGTTGGTGGAACTTCCAGTCAACATAATCTCGCTGCGTAAACGCGTGGTTCACTTCCAACAGCGCATTGGCCTTGCACCTCATCGTTCCATCACCCAGCAGACAGCCGATGACGATGGAACGTTGGGCTTCCGTTAGACTTCCCACGGTATTGCCCTCGCTCGTTGTGAGCGGTCGGGGTTCACCGTTATAAGCCGATTCGGTTGACAGCATTTCTGCTGCCTCACCCCTTATGTCGAGGTGCCAAACCTCCCCGTCTATGTGGACTATTGGGGGAGATCAGCCTGTTATCCCCGGAGTAGCTTTTATCCGTTAAGCCACGGCGCTTCCACTTGCCGCCGTAGGATCACTAGGCCCGCGTTTCCGCCCTGCTCGGCTTGTAGGCCTCACAGTCAAGCTCCCTTATGCCCTTACACTCGACGCATGGTTTCCAACCATGCTGAGGGAACCTTTGGGCGCCTCCGTTACCATTTGGGAGGCGACCGCCCCAGTCAAACTGCCCACCAGCCACTGTTTCACGAACCGGTGAGGTCCGCGGTTAGAACTTAATCTTTCCAAGGGTGGTATTCCAAGGTTGGCTCCACCAAGGCCTGAGCCCTGGCTTCGCAGCCTCCCACCTATCCTCTGCAAGGGAAGACCAAGTTCAATGGCAGGCTACAGTAAAGCTTCACGGGGTCTTTCCGTCCAGCTGCGGGTAACCCGTGTCTTCACGGGTCGCACAACTTCGCCGAGTCTCTCCTCGAGACAGCGCTCAGCTCGTTACGCCTTTCGTGCAGGTCGGAACTTACCCGACAAGGAACTTCGCTTGAGCGTCTTACTCAACGTGTATCGTTGAGCGGACAACCTGATCTGTTGTCCCTGCATGTCGCCATGCAGTCGGGACCATATCATCGTCCGGCATCGCGGACGTCCGGCGTATGGTCTCTGAGGATTCTGATCAGCTCCGGTCTGGGCTTTTGGGTGTTCATCTGTTGCGCGATCTCGACCAGTTTCACCATCCCCTCGCGGGTCCTGTGAAACCCAGCTTCGATCAGCTCAACACACAGCGCGAACTTCTCGAAGTCTTGCTGCTTCGAGGTACGCATAGGATGTTGCCGGAAGAATGGGATGATGATTTCCAGCAAATCCTTGCGCCTTCGCGCGACGTAGCGGTGCAGATGCTCCCTATGGTTATCGTGCCTGGTGTTGATGAGGACCTGACCGATTCCAAAGAACTCACGAATCTCGTGCAAACAGTGGAGACTTTTTGCTCCCTGCGTCACGGCAAACTCGTGGCTCACCTGAAATCCGGTGCGATACCCTCGTCGTCCAGGCCGATCGGGTTGTCGAACAAACCCGATACAGAAGCAGCCTTCACCGTCTACGAACCCTATCACCCAGCCCAGCCTGACCAGCCTTTCCTGCTGATCACCTGCACCCATCGCGTTGTCACCTTCCTGGAGCCATATGGCCCTCCAGGAGGTAGCGTGGGATACCCCAGGCTTCCCAGCATATGGCCGGATGCACACCGCACTGTTACCAGCGCGGGGGGCAGCGAATCTACCTTAGGACTGTTATAGTTACAGCCGCCGTTCACCGGGGCTTCAGTTTGAGGCTTTGCCCGGGTTGCCCCGGGCTAACCCCTCCCCTTAACCTTCCGGCACTGGGCAGGCGTCAGCCCCTATACATCGCCTTGCGGCTTAGCAGAGACCTGTGTTTTTGTTAAACAGTCGGCTGAGCCAATTTGCTGCGACCTCATCGGGCTCCCGCTGTACGCGGTGACCCTACCGAGGCACCCCTTCTAGCGAACGTACGGGGTGATTTTGCCGAGTTCCTTGAGGAGAGTTCTCTCGCGCGCCTGAGCACGTTTCGTGCCCGGCCACCTGTGTCGGTTTCCGGTACGGGCGCCACACATCCTGACCACGAGGCTTTTCTTGTCAGCGTGGGATGGGCCACTTCGCCGTCGCTTGCGCTCGGGCTCGTGTTCGCGTCTCGGCGTTAATGGGGATCCGGATTTACCAAGATCCCCCGCCTACCTGCTTAACCCGGGACAACCAATCCCCGGTAGGCCTACCCTTCTGCGTCCCCCCGTGGCTCGTAACGGATGTATAGCGGGGCCGGAATGTCGACCGGCTGTCCATCGGCTACGCCTTTCGGCCTCACCTTAGGTCCCGCCTAACCTTACGCGGACGAACCTTCCGTAAGAATCCTTGGCCTTACGGCGGATGGGATTCTCACCCATCTTTTCGCTACTCATGCCGGCATTCGCACTTCCGCGTCGTCCAGCAGTCCTTACGGTCTGCCTTCACCTACAGCGGAACGCTCCCCTACTACCGCCCGCGGGACGATACCCGCGAACGATCCGCAGCTTCGGTTGATGGCTTGAGCCCCGTTGGATTTTCGGCGCAGTACCACTCGACCAGTGAGCTGTTACGCACTCTTTCAAGGATGGCTGCTTCTAAGCCAACCTCCTGGCTGTCTGAGCGATACCACTTCCTTTCCCACTTAGCCATCAATTCGGGACCTTAGCTGGCGGTCTGGGCTGTTTCCCTCTCGACTATGACGCTTATCCGCCACAGTCTCACTCCCGACGAGCACGACACGGCATTCGGAGTTTGGTTGGGTTCGGAGTGGGTCTTCCCACCCTAGCCCATCCAGTGCTCTACCACCGCGCCGCTCATCATCGAGGCTGCACCTAAATGCATTTCGGGGAGAACCAGCGATCTCCGGGTTCGGTTGGCATTTCACCCCTACTCACAGCTCATCCCATGGTTTTTCAACACCAATGAGTGCGGGCCTCCACGGAGGATTAGCTCCGCTTCACCCTGGCCATGAGTAGCTCACCCGGTTTCGGGTCTGCCGCGTGCGACTAGTCGCCCTATTCAGACTCGGTTTCCCTGCGCCTCCGGCCTTTGCGGCCTTAAGCTCGCCACACGCGACAACTCACCGGCTCATTCTTCAATAGGCACGCCGTCGGGCATTCCAATCCCTTGCGGGATCAGCATAGCCCTCCGACTGATTGTGGACGCACGGTTTCAGGTTCTATTTCACTCCCCTTCCGGGGTTCTTTTCACCTTTCCCTCACGGTACTGGTGCGCTATCGGTCGCCAAGGATATTTAGCCTTGGGAAGTGGTCCTCCCGGTTTCCCACGGGATTCCACGTGGCCCGTGGTACTCAGGAACGCCATCGAGGAAGTCCGCACATTGTCGCCTACGGGGCTCTCACCCTGTATCGCCCGCCGTTCCAGGACAGTTCGGCTAACATGCGGATTGGTAACTTCCCGGCCGGGTCGCAGCCCGGCCCGATGACGCCCTACAACCCCGCGCGAACAACGCCTGCGAGCTATCACGCCCGCGCGGTTTGGGCTGTTCCCCGTTCGCTCGCCACTACTAGGGGAATCTCTATTGATTTCTCTTCCTCCTGGTACTGAGATGTTTCAGTTCCCAGGCTGGCCTCCTCACCGCCTATGGATTCAGCGGTGGGTCCCGCGGCATGACCCGCGGGGGGTTGCCCCATTCGGATACGGTCGGATCGAAGGTTACTAGGCACCTCCCCGACCCTTTCGCCGCCGGCAGCGTCCTTCATCGGTCCTTGGCACCAGGGCATCCACCGTGCGCCCTGTGTAGCTTGAGTTACCCGCCTTAGGAGTAGCTGTTTAGAGCCTGCTACTCACTACTTCCACCGCATCTGCACACCCAGATGCAATGGGCCCGCATGGTGTTGCGGGAATGATTCCGGCTGATGCCTTCTCGGCTCGGCCACCGGAATCGACGATGTTCGGTTTTCAAGGTTCGGGGCTTAGAGACACAAAACGAGGGGATGGGTTCCCATCCCCTCGGGTGGACCCATCACATTCAGCGTATTCGATTAGCCGCTCGGGCTACCGATCCGTATTCCCTCCAGTGTCTTCAAAGCCAGACCTTATTATGGCACGGATCGAGGGGTTGTCAAGCCTGCGCGGATCGTGCGCTCGAGGTCGTATATCGGCACCGCTTCGATGGGAATCGGTCAGACAGGAAAGCGTGTTCGCCGACGCGGGCGAGAAGGGAGAGCGTCACCCGCGCGTAGAATCGTTCGATACAAAACCACCAGTTTTACCAAGTGAAACGTGTCCGATCTGGTCATCTCGCGACAATTCGATCGCTATCGCGTCCACGTTGTGGACCGCGCTCTGGACGTGATGGAGGCGGTCAGGGACGCGGGGCGACCCCTGGGGCTTGAGGAGATCTCCCGGCGCCTGGGCGTGGCGAAAAGCTCTACCTTCAGGCTGCTGTGCACCCTTGAGCGCCGCGGGTACGTCGAACGCCTGGAGAAGGGCGGCCCGTACCGGCTCGGCCCCCGCTGGTTGAGCTACCGTGACGTGGGCGCGAGACATGCTCCGCTCACCGAGGCGGCCATCCCCCACATGCGCCGCCTCCTCGATGCGTACAAAGAGACTGTCAACCTGGGGGTGCTCAGCGACGGCGAGGTCCTCTATCTCGAGATGCTGGAGAGCTCACACTCGTTCCGCATGGCCGCCGCCGTCGGCACACGCTCGCCGGTGCATTCCACAGCGTTGGGGAAGGCGATCGCAGCGCACCTCCCTCCGGCTGATGTCGATAGCATCATTCGGACCCGAGGGTTGCACGGCCTGACGCCGCGCACGATCACTTCACCGGCAGCATGGAAGCGGGAACTCGCGAAGACCCGGGCGAGAGGATTTTCCGAGGACAATGGGGAGACGGAGGCGGGAGCCAGCTGCCTTGGCGCGCCAATCCTCGGCCCTGACGGTGACGTCGTGGGCGCCGTCAGCATGTCGGGACCCACGAGCCGGGTGCGACCTATCAAGCGGGCCGCCGCCCGCGCGCTCGTGAATGCGTGCGCATCGATCTCACGCGCCCTGGGCCACAACGGCCGGAGCGTCGGCGCAGCGAGGGGGTGACTGGGAGAGACGAAGGGTTCTGAGTGGAACGAACCATCGTGCAGTTAGCCAAGGGGGTGACGTAATGAAGGGAAGACTGCTGATGTGGGTCGTCGTGCTTATTCTGACGGCGAGCCTGCTTCCGGTGGTCCCGACGGCGGTCGCTGCTCCTCAGGTGCCGCTGAATTTCATGGTCTGGACGTTCGCCATTGATACCATCAACGACAATATCAAGACCTTCAAACAGCGCTATCCAAACATCGACGTCCGGCTCACCGACTACAACTGGGGGCAGTACCCGGACACCATCGTGACCAACTTCGTAAGCGGCCGGAACGCGCCTGATGTCCTCTACAGCTCTGATCACTGGCTACAGCAGTGGGCGGCGGCCGGGTGGATAGTGCCTCTCGACGATCACTTCCCGCAGATCAAGGAGATGGCCAAGTCCTTCTCCCAGTACGCCGTCGAGGGGATGTCCTACAACGGGAAGATCTACGGTCTGCCGTACTACGCCGATCCGATGGCGTTCTTCTACAATGAGTCGATCCTGAAGAAGGCCGGGTTCAGCCTGCCTCCCTCGACCTGGGAAGAGCTGCTCACACAGGCCAAGGTGATCAAGGAGAAAGGCATCGTCAAGCATCCCATCGGCTTCGGCTTCTCGCAGCAGGAGCCGTTCTCCATCGAAGTGTTCATCTCGATGGTGTACTCTCGGGGCGGCGACCTGTTCGACAAGGGCGGCAACCCGGTATTCGACCGGCCGGGGAGCGCCACGATCAAGGCCATCGAGTGGGTTCGCGACGCGTTGAAGGCCGACGTGCTCAATCCTGAATCGCTGCAGTGGGATGGGGTCCAGGCCGGAAATGCCATGCTTGCCGGCACCCAAGTGTACAGTATCAGCCGCGCGTCTGCGCTCGCGGCATACAACGATCCCAAGCAGTCGAAGGAAGCCGGCAACTTCAAGATCGCGCTGATGCCGGGCTCCACGCATCAAACGGTGGGGTTCGTCCGATTCTACGCCATGTCGAACCAGGTACCCCGGCGCGGCAAAGAGGCGCTCGATGCCGCGTGGAACTTCTTGAACTATTTCGGTGGGCCCGGACCGGACAACTCGTACCCGGTCGTGAGGCGTTGGGCGCTGGACTTCGGCCTGGGATTCGCACAGCTGCCGCTGTTCAGGGATACGGAGATCCTCCGGAGCTTCGGCAGGTGGGTGGACGTCCCGCTGCTCCAGCGTATCGGGTCGCGGTATTCCAAGGTCAAGCAGGGGCTCACGCCGTGGTTTGCGCAATGGGATGTGTTCACGCGCGCCGAGCTTCAGAAGG
>Ga0209854_1000156_pt1 | contig 9164 bp, 10 predicted proteins | sample GWRWS3_30_40_FD_187234 | JGI IMG/M metagenome (GOLD analysis project Ga0209854, IMG submission 187234) | Riverbed sediment microbial communities from areas with vegetation nearby in Columbia River, Washington, USA - GW-RW S3_30_40 (SPAdes)... | ecosystem: Environmental > Aquatic > Freshwater >... | reverse complement strand
GGGCGAGGACTCGGAGTGCGTCGATTACAAGATCCTCGGAGAACACCTGCCCGGCGCGTATGCGGAGCGGGTCGTCGTCCCCGCGCGTAACGTCCTCAAGATCCCGACGGACATGGACTTCCCGTCTGCGGCCGCCGTCCCGCTCGCGTTCATGACTGCATGGCGGATGCTGATCACCCGCGCGAACGTCCGGCCGGGCGAGGACGTCCTGATCCTCGGCGCCGGATCCGGCGTCTCGACCGCTGCGATCCAAGTCGCCAAACTCGCCGGATGCACGGTCTTCGTCACGAGTTCGAGCGACGCGAAACTGGAGAAGGCGAAGGCGCTCGGCGCCGACGTGCTTGTGAACTACCGCGCGGTGGCGTGGTCGAAGGCAATCTGGGAACTGACGGGGAAACGGGGAGTCGACGTCGTCGTGGACCACGTCGGAGAGGCGACGTTCAAGGATTCCGTCCGAACGCTGCGCAAAGGAGGACGGATCGTCGTGCCTGGAGCGACGACGGGCTCGACCCTCGAGCTCGACGCTCGCTACCTCTTCTGGCGGCAGCTTTCGGTCCTCGGTTCGACGATGGCGAACCAGCGCGAGTTCGAGGAGGTCATGAAGCTCGTCTTCATGGGACGCCTCAAGCCCGTCGTCGACCGCGTATTCCCGCTCGATCAGGCCGCCCAGGCCCATGAGTACCTGGGACGGAGCGAGCAGTTCGGCAAAGTCGTGCTCGCGATCGACTAGTCGCTCTCCGAGGGCTTGCCTCTCATTCGTTCGTTACAGACGACGGGATCGTTCTCTCTCCGGCCGCTGCCGACGTTTGCAGCCATCCTCGCACGCGGCTCCAAAGCCCACTTCGGTGTTTTCCAGCTCCTTCGGCGGCGGCGCGCTTTGCGGCCACGACAATCTGCGACCGATCCGCCGCTTGGTACTCCCAGCGGATGTAGTCCAACAGCTCGCGGTCCCGCGCCGTCTCGCTCGCTCGTCCTGCCTGCCCGATCGGGTACATGATTCCGTACATGAGCAGGGAAAGGACGCGGCCGATGAGGGAATTTGACCCGCCATAGACGGCCGTCGATGGACGGCTCAATGTAGACGTGCCAGGGACATCCGCCGCGGACGCGTCCGCGATACTAGGTCCGTTTGCGGGGTTTCTGTCGGCCGATGTGCGCCCGAATCCCTTGGATGAGTTCGGGGGTTTCCGGGAAGCGCATCGCCTTGTCGAGGGAGAAGATGAGGTTCCCGTCGACCTCGACGTCGTAGACTCCCTGGTCGCCGGGGACCAACCGGAGATCCGAAATTTCGTGGCCGAACTCCTTCAGAATGGCGTCCGCATCCTGGATCGCCTTCGGTTGGTAGCGACACGGGAGGCAGTAGCGGATTGTGACTTCCGCCATTGTCCGTAGGACGGCTCCGTGCGATAAAAAGGTGCGCCGCCTCAGGGGCAGCGCGTGTCGTCGTGGCCCCGCACGTCGAAGGCGGCGAAGCCGCGAAACGAGTTCAGGAAGTACCGCAAACGTTGCCGTAGGGGGCTTTTCGTCCCCTTCCGCACGGCGGAAGGCCTCGCGGGCTTCGTCGACCCCACGAGCCACGCGACGTCCGAGGATCCGTATTCGAGTCGCCCGTACGTTCGCAGGGTGAAGTTGCGGTTGCTGTCCGTCCAAATGCGCGAGTTCTCCGGTCCGATCAGATACATGTCTTGCACCTCTGAACGGGAGAAGGACGCCCGCGACGAACCTTGTTGACCCGCCTTCGGCGGCCGTCATATGACGGCACCACCTATATCCGCGGCGAGCGTGATAGGCGGCACATGAGCCTCTGGGAGATCTCTTTCCGGACGCAGTACGACTATCCGTTCATGAAGATCTCGAGCCGCCATCCGGGCCTCCCGATCTCGATGTGGTGCATCTGGAACCGGGAGCTCGTCCAAGTGCCCACGCTGAACGAGACGATCCTGAAGGACATTGAGAAGGAGATCCGGAAGGCCGGCCATTGCATCGATCAATGGGCCGAGGCGCAGGAGTCCCGCATCTTCATGCTCAAGTGCACGTGCGGGAACTCGGACAGCCCTTGGAACATCTGGGAGGCGCATGAGGCGGTCGACGCGCCGCCCGCCATCTTCCAGGACGGCTGGGGTCACTTCCGCGTCATCGCGTTCGACGAAACGAAGACCCGAGACCTGTTTCGTGACTTCAACAAGCGCGGGCCGACGGAGCTGATTCGGAAGCGAGAACTTCCGCTCAGCATCCTCCCGTCCTCGATCTGGGTGAACAGCCTCTTCGGCGACATGACGTCGAAGCAGATGGATGCAATGCTGAAAGCGCACCGCTACGGGTACTACAGCTCGCCACGCGAAGTGACAACGGAGAACATCGCGCGCAGCCTGGGGGTCAGCCGATCCACGTACGAGGAGCATCTCCGGAAGGCGGAGAACCGGATCATGGGCAACTTGATCCCGTACATGCAGCTCTTCGCGATCGGCGAGAAGAAGCCCGAAAAGATGCCGCTGACGGAAACGCTCCTCGAACCGACCAGCGAGACCTGACGATCACGGACCCGGCGGGACGGCCGGCTTCGGCTGTGTGGTCGGCGGCGTCGCAGGAACGGGCGCGGGCGGTTTCTCCGGAGCGGGTAGCGGTCCCGGGTGGGTTTGGCCGATCACCTTGCCCTTGACGACGGCGCCTTTGTCGACATAGACGCGACCGCCGTCGTTCACGACGTCGCCTTGCACCATCCCGTAGATCTCGAGGTCGCCACCGGCGGCCTTCGCGGCCTTCGTCACGAGGCCATGCAGGATGGCCTTCCCCGTGCGCTCCGCGAGCAGGTTCCCGGACACCATGCCGGTGACGTCGCACACGCTGTTGTCGCGCACGAACAAGTCGCCGCGCACCAGGCCGGTCATCGTCGTTGACCTGGGTCCGATCACGACGACGGATCCTTCGAATCGTTCGTCGAGCACGCCGCCACGGAAAATGCGCACCATTCGTGTGTCCTAGGTCTGCCTCGAAGCGGCCCTAGTTATTTCAGGCTTTCTTCATGCCGGTTGTTGGAGATTGCCCCGAGGCAGAAGCAACCAGTAATGCTCCTCCGATAAAGCCAATCAGTCCCCCGAGGAAAGGCGCAGCGCCTCCGATCGCAACCCATCCGGAAAGCAGGATGTCGCGTGAAATATCAGCTTTCCCTGACCTCGCTGACATCCCGGCGCGGATCCCGGCGAGGCCGATGTAGAGGCTGATTATGCCGCTCACGGCGGGCCATGCCACCCACGGTCCTGAGAAGAACGACGAAATGGTCGGGACTTGAGTGATGAGCAGCAACACTGTAGCGGGTGGACCAAGCATCACGAGCGTGCCACCCGCCAACACCAAAGTTCCCTGGGTCCGCGGCTCCACCTTGCGTCTCTACTGCAAACGGACTGAACAAGACTTAATTCTGTTGCTGGAGCCATCGTTCCGCGTCAAGCGCCGCCATGGACCCGAAGCCCGCGGCGGTGACCGCTTGCCGGTACCGGAAGTCGTGGACGTCCCCCGCCGCGAAGACGCCCTCCACGGAGGTTGCCGTCGACAGGCCATCTCGCGGTTGGAGGACGATGTATCCGCGCTCGAGCGCCAGCTGTCCCCGCACGACCTCGGTCGCGGGATCGTGCCCGATTGCCAGGAACAGGCCTTGGACCTTGAGCTCGGAGACCGCTCCCGTCTTGCGGTTCTTGACCTTCACGCCCTCGACTTTCTTGTCGCCGAGGACGTCGACGACCTCAGAGTCCCAGATCACTTTCACGGGCGGCGTCTTGAACAGGCGATCCTGCATGATCTTGCTCGCGCGGAACGAATTCCGACGGTGGACCACGGTCACCGTCTTGCAGAGCTTCGCCAGATAAAGGCTCTCCTCCATCGCGGTGTCGCCGCCCCCGACCACGACGACGTCTTGGCCCTTGAAGAAAAAGCCGTCACACGTCGCGCACGCGCTCACACCGCGACCCTTGAGCCGCTCCTCGTTCGGCAGGCCGAGGTACTTCGCGGTGGCCCCCGTGGCGACGATCACGGTTCGGCCCTCGTGGACCACATCCGTGGTCCACAACCGGAACGGCTGCTTCGTGAAGTCGACCTTCGTCACGTTATCGTCGACGAAATCGGCCTTGAATCGTTCCGCCTGTTGCCGCCACAGCTCCATCAGCTCGGGGCCCATCACGCCCTTCGGGAAACCCGGATAGTTCTCGACGTCCGTCGTGATCATCAGCTGGCCGCCCGCGACGGCGCCCGCGATGACGAGCGTCTTCAGGTTCGCGCGGGTCGCGTAGATCGCGGCGGTGAGGCCGGCGGGGCCCGAGCCGAGGATGATGACATCATAGAGAGGCATGGCATCCGTTGAAGGTCCCGGTTCGACATAAGAGTTGTCCTGGCCGGAGAACGAGCAACCTAAAAGGGACCATCCCCTTCCCTTCGCTGCGTGACATCCAAGGACCTGGAGCGGCTCTTCGCACTCCTGCCGACGTTCGAGCATGCGAAAGGGATTCGGCTCTTCGACGATCTTGCGAAGGATGCATCCAACGCGGCCCCGATCCTGCACGAACTCCTCGCGGTCGTGTCGAACCATGACGACCCGCAACTGCACACGCTCCACGGCGTCCTGACGGTCCACGCGGGTCGCGACCTCCTTCGGCTGACGCGGCCGCCCGGAGGCCTCGGTCTCCTTCGGTTCCTCGTTCTGTACAACTTCAGCCTCCAGAAACGGCGGCTCACGGCCGCCGGGGTCGACGCGGAAGCGCGTGCGATTCCCCGCGCGACGCGGGAGGAGCAAGAACACGCCTACCGGAAGTTCGTCCATGATCGGATGGGGACTAAGGCGGCTCCTCTCCTCGGCCGCGTGGCGCTCGATCACGGCATCGACGCGGCGGCCCATCTCGCGATCCGCACGTCCCTCGATGATCTCGGGCGGCTTGGGCACAACCTGTCCATGGCCGTCGCATATGCGGACGTCGCGTCGACGTTGGAGATCCCGCGCGGACTCGTGCCGCTGGCGAACCTCGGGCACGTCCAGGCGACGGCACTCCAAGGGGTTGCGCCGATCGAGATCCCGATCCCTACCGACGCGGACAAAGGGAATCCGGACGTGGGGCTGTTGTCGAGGCTCCTCGAGGATTGGGAGTTCGACCGTGTCGAGGCGATCCTCCGCGCGCTCGCGTTCGAGGGGAGCGCCGAGCAGGCGTACCGACCTCTCCTGATCGCGGCGAGCGCGGACCCGGGCTTCCTCGGTCACACGCTCAGCGAGGCCCACGCGGCGCGCCTCGCCTCGCGTTTCCTGACGCCGGCCGAGAATGCGTGGCTCTCCTGGAAACTGTACCGCACGCTCACGACGCGGTTCGGCTATCCGGAATTCCTCCGGCCCGGCGAACCGGAGAGCCGCGATCGGACCGCGATCCTGGCCGCGGTGGAATCAAGCCTGCGGTACAAGTCCCCCCCGGCCGAGGAGACGGTGCGGCGGGCCCTGGAGGCGAGCGTCCCGCTCGACGAGATCCTGGCTGCTGTGGTGGACTTCTACGGCCAGTGGACGGTGGGCGAGAAGGAACACACGATTAGCTACCTCAATGCGGTCCTCCAGAGCGCGAAATTTCTCGGGACGGAGGAAGCTCTTCTGCCACTCGCGATCGGCCTGAGCAAACTGCCTTTCTGACCGCCCGTCGATTCGCTGGATTCGGCAGGTCCCGGGCATTGAGCCCGCGGTCACCGGGCTTCCGTCGCGCCGGCGGCCTTGGGCCCCGTGATCCGGGGTCGCACCATCTCGAACACGGCCTCGGTGCGGCAGTACCGGGCGCCGCCGAGGCGGCCGATCGGCTTTGCCTTGAGGACGTCGACGACACCGTTCGTGATCACACCCTCGTCGATGTGTAGCCGGACCACCTGGCCGAAGAAGACGGTGTTGTCGAACACGGTGACCGCACGAATCATGCGGGTCTCGAAATTCACGGGCGATTCGGCGACCCGCGGGGCGCGGACGACCTCCGACGGCGCCGGCGTGAGCCCGGCCTCGGCGAACTCGCTCACGTTGGCGGCGTAGTCCCCGGAGGCGATGTTCATCTTCTCCGCGATCGATTCCGTCACCAGGTTCACGACGAACTCCCGCGTGTCGAGGATGTTCCGGGCCGTGTCCTTCGGGCGGCCTGCGCGTTCACCGACGGAAACCGCGAGGACCATCGGGTCGCTCGAGACTCCCATGCTGAAGGAAAACGGCGCGCAGTTGTCCACGCCCGCAAGGCTCCGCGTCGACACGAACGCGATCGGCCGCGGGACGAAGGCCGAGATCATGAGTCGGTATGCGTCGCGCTCGGGGAGGGTTGACGGATCGAGGATCACGGAGACACCACCGTGCCGAATATCGGCCGGAGGATAACGATTGTTCTGGCGGATGGTTTAAGTCGCGTCCCGGCTAACGTGACCCGGGGGAACATGCAGACCCGACCGTACGTCCTGTTGTACGACCGCGACTGCGGGATCTGCAGTGCGCTCGGCGAATGGATCCGGATCGCGGACTTCCGGCGGCGGATTGAGATTCGGTCGATTCAGTCCTCCCTCGCATTGCTCCCTGGCATCCCCGAAACCCGCGCCCTCGATGCGTTCCACATGGTCGCGCCCGAGGGAGTCGTGACGACCGGGGGCGACGCGGTGCCCACCCTGATCGAGGCGTTTCCCGTCGCCGCGGGGCTGGGACGGATTCTTCGGAGATCCAACGTCTTGATGGGGGTCGTCCAAGCCTTCTATCGATTCCTCACGCGGTTCCGCGACCGGCTCGTCTGCCGCGTGGACTTTGGGGTGGCGTCGGAGGGTTCGGTCCGGTGACGAGGGACCGGAGGAGCTTCAGCTCTTTCTTGTAGCCCCCGGGGGTCCCCGGAAACTCGAGGACCCCTGGAATTTCGCGGAACCGTTCCTCGTTGACCAGAAACCGGAACGGTTCCTTACCGAGCTTGCCTTTCCCGATGTCCTCGTGACGGTCCGCGTGGGAACTCAGATCGCCTTTCGAGTCGTTCATGTGAAAGGCCCGGATCCGCTTCAGGCCGACGGTCTCCTCCACGGTTCGCAAGAGATCCTCATAGCCCTCGGGCGTTCGGAAGTCGTACCCGGCCGCGAAGGTGTGGCACGTGTCGATGCAGACGCCAAGGCGGTCCGCATGTGAGGACCCCTTCATGATCTCCGCCAATTGCGGGAAGGAGTATCCGAGGACGCTGCCTTGACCCGCGGTGTTCTCAAGCACCGCGAGGACGTCCGGTGCGTTCGCGTGGTCGAAGGACCAGTCCAAGCTCTCAGCGATCGTCCTCAGTCCATATTTCTCGCCCTTTCCGAGGTGGGCCCCCGGATGGAAGATCACATCTCGAATGCCAAGGACCTGGGCTCGCTCCAGTTCCTCGACGAACCCGGCGCGGCTGTATCGCAAGCCGTTCTTCTTCGGCGAAGCGAGATTGATCAGATAGTTCGCGTGGATGACGGCGCAGGTCATGCGGCAGTTCGCGAGGTTCTCTTGGAACGCTCGTGCCTCTTGGGGAGGGATGGGTTTCGTCTTTGCCAGCATCCTCGGATTCCGCGAGAAGATCTGGATCGTCTCGCATCCCATCGCCCGGCCTCGCGACGGCGCGAGGGCGAGGCCCTCCGAGATCGAGATGTGGGCTCCCAGATGCATGGCGTTCCCCCGGAAGTCGGAATCCTCGTCCTGCGGATGAGCTTTGCCGACCGATGTGCCTCGAGGACGACGCGGCTCGCAGCTACTCCTTCGTATACTCCCCCGCGAGCTTCCGCGCCTTGACGATCAAGTACGAGAGGGTGAGCTGCTTCTCCCCGCCGGCGAACGAGTCTGAGAGTTCCTCCCATCGGCCGTCCTCCACCCAGCGGCGGACGACCGCGTCTCGGAGGAAGAGTTCGACATCTCGCAGCTCGTCGAAGCGAGCGAGGGTCGTGTCGACACCCATGAATTCGATCTCGAACCGATTCTCCTGGAGGAGTTCCTCCATCGCGTCCTCGTAGAAGGCAAACCGGGAGCCGCGCCGCGTCTCCTTCCAGTGGTCCCCGTGATGGCAACAGAAGATCAATCTCCCGCCCGGTCGGAGCGCGTGGGCCGCGTGCCAAACGATCTCGGGTGACATGCAGAGATTGCTGACGACCGCATCGATCGGGTCGCGGGTGAACTCATGATACGGCGTCTTCTCGACGTCGCCCAGGACGAACTCCGCGTTCCGGATGTCGCGGATGCCCGCGTAGGCCCGCGCATGCATGAGGGCCGGGCGGTCCACGTCCACCCCGGTCACGCGGGCCCCGAGGGACGCTGCGACAAAGGCGAGTCTCCCCTCTCCCGTCCCGAGGTCGAGGATGTGTTGGCCCCGGAAGTCCTCGTGTCGGAACTGAGCGAGGAGCATCGGACGCAAGGCGTCCGCGTCCTTCGCCGCCTCCCGCCACGGAAGCTCGCGGCGCACCCGTTCGATGTCCACCAAGGAGACTCGGTCGTCTGCATCGGGAGGACGAGATAAGAGGCCACCGGTGAACGCGGGAGAAAGCCACACGCTTATAGTCCGCGGTCTGATGGCGGGGCCGGATACGCCGATGGACGTGAAAGAGCACGGTCTTTTCATCGCCGGGAAGTCGGTCCCGTCCCGCTCCGAAGGGACCGCGGAGGTCCTAGATCCCGCGACGAACCAGCCGATCGCACGGGTCGCCTCCGGGTCGGAGGACGACGTCGGCGCCGCAGTCGAGGCCGCGCGGAATGCGTTCGAGTCCCCGGAGTGGCGCGGGCTCGATCCGAGCAAGCGCGGCCGCCTCCTCTGGCTCCTCGGCCTGCAGGTCCGGGACCATTTCGAGGAGCTTGCGCGAATCGAATCGCTGAATGTCGGCAAGCCGATCCGCGAGGCGAAGGGCGACATCGCGTACGTGTACAAGCTCTTCGAGTATTACGCGGGAATCGCGGACAAGATCCAGGGCGACACGATCCCCGTGCCCGGTGCCCGGCTCGACTACACCGTCCGCGAGCCGCTGGGCGTCACCGCGCACATCGCGCCGTGGAATTACCCCCTCCTCCTCGCATCCCGCGGAATCGCACCCGCGCTGGCGGCGGGCGACACGGTCGTCCTGAAGCCCGCCTCCCTCACGCCGTTGACCGCGCTGATGCTCGCTGATCTCGCGGGGAAGCGGGATTCCCTCCT
>Ga0209854_1000155_pt1 | contig 9229 bp, 9 predicted proteins | sample GWRWS3_30_40_FD_187234 | JGI IMG/M metagenome (GOLD analysis project Ga0209854, IMG submission 187234) | Riverbed sediment microbial communities from areas with vegetation nearby in Columbia River, Washington, USA - GW-RW S3_30_40 (SPAdes)... | ecosystem: Environmental > Aquatic > Freshwater >... | reverse complement strand
CCCGGCCGACCTAGGGGATGAGCACGTGCCGGCTAAGCGGGCGGTCCTGACCGACTTCGATGGTACGATTACGAAGACGGATGTCGCGGAGGCGATCCTTGAAGAGTTCGCGCCGGCCGAATGGTGGGAGATCGAGGAGCTCCATCGCGCTCGCTCGATCGGCACCCGCGAATCGATGGCCCGCCAGTTCGCGTTGGTACGAGCCCGCAAGGAGGACATGCTGCGGTTCGTCGACCGCGTCGCGCAGATCGACGAGACCTTCCGCGATTTTGTCGCGTTTTGCCGACGGCAAGGTCTCTTGCTCGAAATCGTCAGCGAAGGGCTCGACTTCTACATCGGGCATCTGCTCCGGAAATGGGACATCGATGTGCCGCTCCGGACGAACCGCGCGATCTTCGAGGACGGCCACGTGCGGATCGAGCATCCGTGGGCGGACGCCACCTGTACGCTGTGCGGCACCTGCAAGCTGCTGCGGCTGTTCCAGCTGAGGGCCCAGGGCTATCGCACGGCGTACGTCGGCGACGGCCATTCGGACTTGTGTCCCGCGGTGGAAGCCGACCTCGTCTTCGCGAAGGCAGAACTCGCCGGACTCCTACGAACGGAGCAAATCGAGTTCGTCCCGTTCGACCGCTTCTTCGACGTGCAACGGAAACTGGAGGCGTGGAGCTGAAAGCCTTCCTGGGCGTGTTCGGACACGTCGCGCTGGACTACATCGGCTCGCTGCGACGTTTGCCCGCGGCGAACACGTCCGTCGAAATCATGGATCGCAACCGCTATTTTGGCGGGACGGCGGGCAATGTGGCGCGCGCCGCGGCGCGCCTCGGCGTGAAGGTGGCCTTGGCATCCTTCGTCGGCGTGGACTTTCCCGCGGACTACCGGCAGGCCCTCGAAGGCGACCACGTCGACCTCGCGGATCTCCGTGCGGTCCCCCGGACCAACACGCCAACGGCATGGATCTTCTCGGACCCGCGGGGGAATCAAATCGCAATCATCGATCAGGGTCCGATGAAGGAGATCGCGCGCCTCCCCTTGTTGCGACACAGCGTTCGCGACTCGGAGCTCGTGCATCTCGGCACGGGCCGGCCCGCATACTACCTGCGCGTCGCGAAACTTGCCGCGTCACTCGGCCGCACGATCGCCTTCGATCCATCGCAGGAAATCCATTATGTCTACACTGCGCGGACGTTCCGCGATTTACTGCGGCACTGCACGTACTTTTTCGGAAACGAAGCGGAGATTGTGCGGGCGAAACGATTCGTCCGGGCGTCCTCCACCGCGGGCCTCCTGGCCTTCGCGGACGTCGTCGTCGCGACCCTCGGATCGCGAGGCAGCGCGGTATACACGCGCGAGGGCCGCATCCGAATCCCGCGGGTCCGTCCTCGCAAAGTCGTCGACGTGACCGGCGCGGGGGACGCGTATCGCGCGGGATTCTATGCGGGTCTCTCCCGCGGACTCGACCTCCGGCGCTGCGGCGTCCTCGGCTCCGCCACTGCGAGCTTCGTCGTCGAGGCAAGAGGGCCTCAGACGAACCTTCCGACGTGGTCCCAAGTGGTCCGCCGCGCCGGGCGACATACATCGTTTTGACGGATGCCAACAGGAGAGAGCATGAAGATTAGCACAGTTACGAAAGGGTTATATTGCGACAGTAGGTTTCCCGCGCGGTGACCAGGGATGGCTATCGGGTTCGTGCTCATTAGCACCGCTCCTGCTAAGGAGCACGAAGTGTACAACGAGCTCCTGAAAGTGAAGGAGATCGTCGAGTTGCATCCCTTGTTCGGGGAGTACGACCTCATCGCGAAGATTGAGGCGGAAGACTTCAACGTCCTCGGTCAGGTGGTCGTCGACAAAATCCGATCGATCGCCGGAGTCATTGACACGAAGACGCTGACGGGAATCAAGTTCTGAGGGAAGCATATGGCCTTTGATGCATTCGTCTGGTGGACGTTCCTGACCATCCTCTTGCTCACGTTCAGCCTGTTCCTCGTCATCACCGGCGCCTTCACCGCGTACTTCGGGAGCGGGAAGAGTCGGAAGATCGGGGTCGGCCTGCTTGTCGGAGGCCTCGTCGTCGGGATCCTGTGGGGATGGTTTGCCGGACCCTACCAATCGAACGTGGATCTGTTGGGAATCATCGCCCAGTCGATCGGCGTGATCCTCGCGGCGATCATCGGAGCAGCCGCGGCGATCGGGCTCTTCCTGCTCGCCATCATGAAGAGCTAAGCACGGCGCGGCTCGACCCTCGCCTTTCAGGAAGGCGGAAGCTTTTATCCCGGCGCCCTCTTTGTCCCAATCGATGCCCATCGATGTCCTCATTGTCCTGGGTTCGAAGACCGATTCCGAAGTCGGCCAGAAGGCGGCTTCCATCCTCGACGAGTTCGGGGTCGGATACGAGATGGTGGTGGCGTCCGCGCACCGGACCCCGGACCTACTCCGGGATCTCATCCGGAACACGACGGCGCGGGTCGTCATCGCGATCGCGGGTCTCTCCGCAGCGCTGCCGGGCACGATCGCGGCCCACACGACGAAACCGGTGATCGGCGTCCCCGTCAGCGGGAAGCTGAACCTCGATGCGATCCTGAGTGTGTCGCAGATGCCGCCGGGAGTGCCCGTCGCGGCGGTCGGCCTCGACCGGGGCGAGAATGCCGCAATCCTTGCGGTCGAGATCCTTGCGGTCAAGGATGACCGTCTCGCGGAGAAGCTCCGGGAACATCGCGACGCGATGAAGAAATGGGTCCTCGAAGACTCACGGACGTTGGGCGAATGAAGTTCGACGCGAATGCGTTCATCGAAGAGCAGGTCGCGGCCATCCGTGCGGCGATCCCGGGGAAGGCAATCATCGCATGCTCCGGCGGAGTCGACAGCACGACCGCGGCGGTGCTCGCGAGCCGGGCCTTGGGGGATCGGCTTCTGGCGGTTTACGTCGACACCGGGCTGATGAGGAAGGGCGAGACGGAGGATGTCGCCCGAACGCTCAAGGAACTCCGCGTGAACCATCGGATCCTCGGGGCCTCGAACGAGTTCTTCGGCGCGTTGCGAGGGGTGACGGATCCGGAAAAGAAACGAACGATCATCGGGAGGGGGTTCGTCGAACTGTTCGAGCGAGAGGCAAAGACGTTCGGAGCCGACCACCTCGTCCAAGGCACCATCGCCCCGGACTGGATCGAAAGCGGCGGCCAGTTGCGGGATCGGATCAAGACGCACCACAACGTCGGCGGCCTGCCGGAGAAGATGATGCTGAAGCTCGTGGAACCGCTTCGGGACTTGTACAAGGACGAAGTGCGGGCGGTCGCACGGGCCCTCCGGGTCCGCGTCGCGGAGCGACAGCCGTTCCCCGGACCCGGTCTCGCGGTTCGCATCGTCGGCGATGTGACTCCGGAGAAAGCCGCCCTCGTCCGAGACGCGTCCGCGATCGTGGAAGAAGAGATCCAGTCCGGCGCCGCACAAGGCCTGATGCCGATTCCATGGCAGTATTTCGCGGTCCTGCTTCCCGTTCAAACGGTGGGCGTGCACGGCGACATCCGGGTCTACGGTCACACAATCGCGATCCGCGCCGTCGACTCGATTGACGGCATGAGCGCCGTGTACTCGAGGATCCCCCACGACATCCTCGACCGCATCTCGACGCGGATAACGAACGAGGTCCCGGGGATCAACCGGGTCGTCTACGACGTCTCGAACAAACCCCCGGCCACGATCGAGTGGGAATGACGCTCCCGCCCCCAGGGAAATCTTTTTCTCATCCGGCCGCTACAGGATGACCATGCGCATCTACGTCGTCGACAATGGGGGCCAATGGACGCACCGGGAGTGGCGGGTCCTGAAGTACCTCGGAGTCGACACGAAGATCGTCCCGAACGACACGCCCGTCGCCCAGCTCGACGGGCTTGACGGCATCGTGCTGTCGGGCGGCGCCCCGCGCGTCGGAGTCGACCCGGGGAAGATGGGTCGGAATGGCGAATATCTCGACTCCTTCGCGGGCCCCATCCTTGGGATTTGCGCCGGACACCAATTCATGGCGAAGCACCTCGGCGGCGATGCCGCCCCCGCAAAGGTGCCGGAGTTCGGCAAGTCCGTCGTCAAGGTCCACCAGCCCGACGTCCTGTTCCAGGGATTGCCGGACCGGTTCGAGGTCTGGGAGTCCCACAACGACGAGGTGACGCTCCTCCCTCCCGGGTTCGCCGCCCTCGCGAGTTCCCCGAACTGCAACATCCAGGCAATGCGGCACCGGGAAAAGCCTCTCTTTGGCCTTCAGTTTCATCCGGAGGTCGAGCACACCCAGTTCGGAGCGGACATCTTCCGCAACTTCCTTACGGTTTGTGAGAATCCGACGTGAGAATCGAATCGTTCGTCTTTTCCCCTCGTTCGTGCGGTGTCGGTCGTTGCCTCCCGCGATTTCCCACGGCGAGATCCTCAAGGAAGCCCTGAAGGCCCGCCACCACGAGCCGTTCGAGCGGGCGCTGGGCCGTGCGGTCCGCCAATTGGGAGGCGGCTTCGACGAATACCTCACGATCGTCGCTGAGGTCCGTGAGTACGGCCGGACGCACAAGCTCGAGATCCGCGACGCCGCCCGCGCCCTCGCGAATCAACCATAGACCTGCGGATTCACGACGAAGTCAGGGCGTTGGCCATCGAGGACTCTCAGTACCTGCTCTGCAACGATCGCTCCCGCGCGCGCCTGGGCCTCGACCGTGGACGCCCCCACATGCGGCGTGAAGACGATGTTCGGCGCGGTCAGGAGGGGACTCCCCACCGGGGGTTCCTTCGTGAATACGTCCAGCGCCGCACCCGCGATCGTCCCCGACCGCAACGCGTCGAGGAGCGCCGTCTCATCGACAATCTCGCCCCGCGCGCAGTTCACGAGGATGGCGTCGCGCTTCATCGTCCCGAGCTCCGCGGCGCCGATTAGCCCCCGCGTCTCCTCCGTAAGGGCGGCGTGGACGCTCAGTACGTCCGCTTCCCGGAATACCGTCCCCTTGTCGACGAGACGAATCCCTAGGCCTTCGGCCGTCGGCGGAGACAGGTACGGATCGTACGCGATCACGCGCATTCCGAACGCTTGGGCCCGGCGCGCAACCTCGGCCCCGATCCGTCCCGACCCGACGAGGCCGAGCACCTTTCCGAATAGCTCGCGCCCTTCGAGCTTGCCCCTCTCCCATTTCCCGGCCTTCGCGGATCGGTCGGCCTCCGGGAGGTGTCGAAAGAGGGAAATCATGTGCCCGATGGCGAGTTCCGCGACGCTCACGGTGCTCGCCGTTGGCGCGTTCACGACGACGATCCGCCGTGCAGTCGCAGCCTCGACGTCGATGTTGTCGACCCCCACGCCCGCCCGGGCGAGAACCTTGAGCTGCGTCCCGCGGGTCAGGACCTCCTTGGTGACCCTCGTCCGACTCCGGACAATCAGGGCGTGGTAGCCGGGGATCGCTTCCAGGAGGCCCTTCCCATCGAGCTCCCGGACAACGACCTCGTGGTTCTTTCGCAGGGACGCGACCGCCTTCGGATCGAGCCCGTCCGTGACCAAGATCTTCATCGTGCCGCCGTGGGATAAACGCGTCCCGGTAAAAAGGCGTCAGGCGAGAAGCGCCAAAATCGTGAGGGCGAGAAGGGCGAGGAACAAAACGGCGCCGACCAGGATCATGGAACGCGTCATGCGCGGATCCGACCCGAAGATCAACGGGAGAGGACCCAGGAATACGACGCCGCCCCAACGACGGGCCGGCGGGGTGGGAGCCGACGGCGGTCCGGGGACCGATGAATCTTCACCCGGGAGAAGTGCGGCCGAAGCGGGCCACCCAAGGAAGGTTACGAAGAACCCGATGAAGACCAGGAGGACGGCGAGGAACGCGAGCGGACTGCGTCCCGTCATGACCGGAACGACGACGACGAGGTAGATGCTCGCCTCGCCCCGCGAGGCCGCGAGCACGAGGGTCACGAGGCCCGCGATGAGGATCCCGGGTCCGACCGCCGCGGTAAGCCGCACGGCGAACGCATCTCGCAGAGCCGCTAAAGCTTTGGCTTCTTTTTTCGCGCCGCGCGGCCATACACCTGGAGCGGAACGACGTCCAGATCCCCGGAGCGGACCTCTTCGATGGCTTGGACGGCCGCCTCCGCGGCCTGGATCGTCGCGATGAACGGAATGTTGAGGTCGACCGCGAGGCGGCGCATCATGTACCCGTCGCGCCTCGCGCCGGTGGAGTTCGTCGGCGTGTTGATCACGAGACGAATCTCACCGCGACGCATGAGCCCCAGCGCATCCGGGGAATGGTTCTCGCTGATGCGGTAGACGGTCCTCGTGTCGACGCCGTGCTCCCGCAGGAACTGCGCCGTCCCGCGGGTTGCGTAGATCCTCAGCCCGATCCGGGCGAGCCGCCCCACGACGGGCAGAATCGCGGGCTTGTCCTCGTCCCGCACCGTCACGTAGACCGCGCCTTCCGTCGGGAGCTCGTTCCCCGCGGCGAGCATCGCTTTGTAATAGGCCCGGCCCAGGGAACGGTCGATCCCCATCACCTCGCCCGTGCTCTTCATCTCCGGGCCGAGGATCGTATCGACGCCCGGGAGACGTTGGAAGGGAAAGACGGGCGCCTTGACGGCGACGTGATCGATGGTCGCCTCTCCGACGAGCCCCAGGCTCCGCAGGGAATGGCCCAGCATCACCTTCGTCGCCACCTTCGCGAGGGACACGCCAATCGCCTTCGAGACGTACGGGATCGTCCGGCTCGCGCGGGGGTTCGCTTCGAGGACGTAAACGACGTCGCCTTGGACGGCGAGCTGAAGGTTCATCAGGCCGACGATGTCGAGCCCCTTGCATAGTTTGCGGGTAACGGATCGAATCTCGTCGAGAACCCGCTTCGAGAGGGTTTGGGCGGGCAGGACGCAAGCCGCGTCTCCGGAGTGGATGCCGGCTTCCTCGACGTGTTCTTGGATCCCCCCGATGAAGATGTCCCGGCCGTCGGCGACAACGTCGACGTCGATCTCGGTCGCGTGGGCCAAGTATCGATCGACGAGGACGGGATGGTCCCTCGACACGCGGACGGCGGTCTCCATGAACCGCGCGAGATCCTCCTCCCCGTGGACGATCTCCATTCCCCGACCGCCGAGGACGTACGACGGTCGGACGAGGACGGGATAGCCAATCCGCGCCGCGACCTCCCGCACCTCCTCGAAACTGTATCCCGACGCGGCGTCCGGCTGCCGGATCCCCAGCCGCTGCATCAGGGCGGCGAACTTCCGGCGGTCCTCCGCGAGATCGATCGACGCCGCCGGAGTCCCGAGGATCCGGGTCTTCGAACGACGCCGCGCGAGCGCTTTCGACAAGGGCATCGCGAGGTTGATCGACGTCTGCCCTCCGAACTGGACGATGACGCCGTCAGGCTTCTCGCCCTCGATGATATTGAGGACGTCCTCCAAGAGGAGCGGCTCGAAGTACAAACGGGTCGAGATGTCGAAATCCGTCGACACGGTCTCCGGGTTGTTGTTCGCGATGATCGCGGCGACGCCTTCCTCTCGCAAGGCGAGGATGCCTTGGACGCAGCAGTAGTCGAATTCGACGCCTTGGCCGATCCGGATGGGCCCGCTCCCGACGATGAGGACCTTCCGTCCCTTCATCGGGGGCACCTCTCCCGAGGACTCGTAGGTCGAATAGAAGTACGGCGTCTGGGCTTCGAATTCGCCGCCGCACGTGTCGACCATCTTGTATGCGACGCGCGGCCGAGCCTTCCGGACGGCCTCTTCGCTGTCGCCGGAGAGGGCCGCAATCGTCTCGTCGGCGAAGCCGAGACGCTTCGCGCCCGCGAGGACGGCGCGACTGGGGCGGTTTTCGCGGAGGCGCGGTTCGAGCTCGACCAACCGACGAATCTTCTCGATGAAAAACGGATCCCATGCCGTCAGCGAGGCCAGCTTGTCCGTCGCGAAGCCGCGGCGCAGCGCGTCCGCGATCGCGAAGAGGCGCCGGTCCGTGGGCTCCCGGAGCTCGCGGACGATCTCTTCGTCCGTCCACGAACCCGGCTCGAGGCCTACCTGATCGATCTCAAGGGATCGAACCGCCTTCAGGAGCGATTCCTCGAACGTCCGCCCGATCGCCATCACCTCCCCCGTGCTCTTCATCGAGGTGCCGATCCGGCGGTCGACCGTCGGGAATTTATCGAACGGCCACCGCGGGATCTTCGTGACGACGTAGTCCAGGGTCGGCTCGAACGAGGCCAAGGTCCTGCCGGTGACGGGATTCGGGATCTCGTCGAGGCGAAGCCCGATCGCAATCTTCGCGGCGATCCGGGCGATCGGATAGCCGGTCGCCTTCGAGGCCAAAGCGGATGACCGGGAGACGCGCGGGTTCACTTCGATCACGCGGTACTCTCCCGTCGTCGGATGCACCGCGAACTGGATGTTGCACCCGCCCTCGACGCCGAGGGCGCGGATGATCCTCAACGCAGCCGACCGGAGGGTCTGGTGGTCCTGGTCGCTCAAGGTCTGGGCCGGCGCGACGACGATCGACTCGCCCGTGTGGATGCCCATCGGGTCGAGGTTCTCCATGTTGCAGATCGTGATGCAATTATCCGCGCCATCGCGCATCACCTCGTACTCGAACTCCTTCCAACCCAGGACCGACTCTTCGACGAGGACCTGCTTGATCCGAGAGTAGGCGAGGCCAAGCCCAACGATGCGTTCGAGCTCCTCCGCGGTTCGGGCGATGCCGCTCCCGCTGCCACCCAGGGTGTACGCGGCGCGGACGATGACGGGGTAGCCGATCTCCTCGACGAACGTGCGGGCGCCGTCGGAATCGGAGACGGCGTGGCTTTTGGGAATGGGTTCGCCGATGGACCGCATGAGCGACGCGAAGCGCTCGCGGTTCTCCCCGGCCGTGATCGCCTCCAGCTTCGTGCCGAGCAGTTCGACACCGTGGCGCCCCAAGACCCCGGCCTCCGCGAGTTCGCTGCACAGGTTCAGTGCTGTCTGTCCGCCCATTCCGCTCAGAATCCCCTGAGGCCGCTCCTTGGCGATCACCTTCTCGAGGAACGGCACGGTCAGGGGTTCGACGTACACGGCGTCGGCCGTGTCCGGGTCCGTCTGGATCGTCGCGGGGTTGCTGTTCACCAGGACCACGCGGACGCCCTCCTCGCGGAGGGAACGGCACGCCTGGGTCCCGGAGTAGTCGAACTCCGCGGCCTGTCCAATGACAATCGGCCCGGAGCCGATGACCATCGCGGTCCTAACGTCCTCGCGCTTGGGCGTCGAC
>Ga0209854_1000153_pt1 | contig 9253 bp, 10 predicted proteins | sample GWRWS3_30_40_FD_187234 | JGI IMG/M metagenome (GOLD analysis project Ga0209854, IMG submission 187234) | Riverbed sediment microbial communities from areas with vegetation nearby in Columbia River, Washington, USA - GW-RW S3_30_40 (SPAdes)... | ecosystem: Environmental > Aquatic > Freshwater >... | reverse complement strand
AAGAAAATTGAATGCCAGTGAACCTAATAAAAGACCTATTATATAGACTCCTAAAAGTATCAGTAGTACTCTCTTCTTACCATAAACATCGGACAGCTTCCCCGCAATAGGGGTCATAACTGCCCCCATAACTAGTAACACAGCCAATATCCACGACGAATTCTCATAGGATATAGCGAGTTCATGGATAATATCTGGAATTGCTGGAAGTACCATGGTCTCTGCAGACATGGCTATAATACCAAGGCTGCTCAGGATTGCAAGCGTTATCCATGGGGAGGAACTGGAGCGTTTCTTTTTTAGTATATTCATGGAAGTTGACATGAGAATGAGGCAGCGAACCTCCATTTGGAAAGTATATTCACTAAAGTGTAAGCACCACTGGTTGTGTCACTATCAATAATAATGCGATAAGTATCGCCTATCACCGATACACTAGATCCTTTCTGAGTAGATACTGCGGGAATGGAATTACTCGTATTCCCCAGATGTACTGATCTCATAACCAATCCCAGTTGAACTTCCGGCGACTATCACTACTTTATCTTTATTTGCTGACATTTTGTTATAATTCATTTATCTTCAAATTGTATCGATATACTGCAATAAATTGATTTATGTATAAAGCAAGTCAAATGGTCGTTTTTGTCTATCTTTGTTAATATTTGTCTGATTCTTATTACTTATTGTTAAATAAATTCATCTCTTTTTGATTCTCGGTCTTCCTCATTTTGAACAGGCCAAAATAATGCAAGGAACTTACTATTAATTCATTTAGCATGGATATTTATTCTATATATGTAATACAGCTTCTCATCTATTGAACTTGTGACGGTTAGTTGATTATATGATTAATTTTTGATGTTGGAGAAAACCTTTCGACTTGGAATGAAATAGGTAAAATATCGAGATTCAAGAATAATAGGGATCATACCTAAATTATGTCTAGGCACAATTACGAATGCAATATTACGTTCCTAAAAGCGTGGAAAACTGATTCATGTGTCCTAAAAAAAATGGTTAAAATAAATAAAGAAAAAAAATATTCTCCTGGAATATTCTATTTGATTGAAACGTTTCAAGAATTCTCAATCAAAGTATACTTTTGCATCAAGAGGTAAAGATTCCTGAAGCTTTTTTAGGAGGTCTTATCTGAAGGAACAGTTGGAATTAACTCATTTAATTGAACCCAGATTCTTTACAGAATAAGGATCTGGAAGGTTACCAGGATCAAATGCTGGAGAATTCATGAATAGAGCAATCCCAATACTGTGCTCTCATAGATTTCCCTCAATATTTTGTGCCACATCTAGCTCTACTAATGGTAAGCTAAAACTAAATGTCGCTCCTTTACCGTTTGTATTATTGGATCCCGAGATTTTGCCCCCGTGGGCTTCTACTATGCTTTTCGATATAAACAAGCCGAGTCCGGTTCCAGATGAGGAATTTGTGACAAATTTCGAAAATAATTTTGACTCGACCCTTGGATGAATTCCTGTCCCTGTGTCTTTTATGCGAACAATAGCCTTATTGTCATCTTTTACTACGTCTACTGTAATGCTGCCAGCTTGTGTAAATTTAATTGCATTGTTAAGTAAATTAGAAACAACCTGAGTCAGCTTCGCTCTATCGGCATATACTAATAGAGAGTTGGCCTCAGTTTGTTTATATCGCAATTCTACCATGTTTTTGTCAATTTGATTCTCAACATCCTGTATGGCAGTCGAGATGATTTCTACCAAATCGCATTGTTCTTTATTTAATTTTAGTAATTTATTTTCTATTCTTGAGACATCCAGAATGTTTTCTTGAAGCAGCAATAATCTTTTTGCATTGTTAATAATCATATCTAGCAGTTCTTCTTCTTTGGTAACGGGTAAATTATTTTCATGTCTCATAGATTTTAGGAGCTCAGATATACCTAAAATAGGTTGTACAGGAGTACGCATTTCGTGAGCCGCTACGTTGATAAATTCATCTTTCATACGTTCTCTTTGCTGTATTTCTTCATTCGCCGTTTTAAGTTCATCAGTTAAGCGCCTCTGTTCTTCAATATAGCCTCTAATAGAATTAATCATCGAGTTGAAGGAGTCTGTGAGTTCTCCTAGTTCATCATCACTCTTCTGCTCGACGTGGTAGCTGAGTTTTCCTTTTCTTATTTCTCTTGTGCCCTGCGTAAGCTCGGATATGGGCTTAAGTATTCTTGACACTAAATATAGAATTAGGACCAAGATCCCTATATTAAGAACAGCCAAAAAGATCTGCAATATAATCAAGTTCTGTGAATTATTGTCTCGTACGAGCCTAGAGCTGTTACCAAAATATCGGACGAACGTACCAAGTTTGAGGCAGTTGCTTCAAGATCTTGCTTCAATACTAAAACCGTTTCACGTGTGTCTAGAGCCCCTTGAGATCGACCAATTATATTATCATCTATCAAAACTTTGTAGGCAGAGAAATCTCTTGTTACATTATTGAGGTAATCAGAAAAATCTGATGGAAGTGATTTTATATTTACGCCTGAAATAGTTCCTCCATACGTGAGGGCTTCAATATTTTCTTCTAAGTTATCGCGAGCGGTTTCTAGTTTTAGCTTATCGGATGAACCGTCAAGAAATTTCTCAGTTTGTAATAATGAATTAGAGGTCAGATATCGATTTTTGCCCGCAAGGTTGATTGAATTTCCAATGGAAGTTCCCTGGGACTGATAATATGTCAGTATAAAAAAACTGCCACAGATCAAACCAATCTCAACGATAACTAACAGCGTGATTTTTAAAATAACTTTAGAGTTCGCTCGTCGAAGTAGAGCAAGGACCGGATTCAATTAGATCTCCACTCCTCAGGAAATATCATTTAATAATTGATACAAGTATATTCTTACTTATAAGTAGGCTTCAGACTGTACAGTATATAAAATCTCTTGTTGGCTTTAACTAATAAGAGGATAAAGTAAGCTCCGCTGCACCGGAGTTAATGTTACGACATTCAACTAACAGGTTGTAATGCAGAGAAAAAAGAAATTTAGAATTCCCTAGGTTTTTTGTAGCTCGACTGCATAAACATCCTCATATTCTTCTTGCCTAGCTCACCATTGAATAAACTTGTTCCAAAAGTTCCTTGTTGCTTACGGGTTTCTTGATGAAATGTCTTTCTCCCTTTATAGGGTAGTGTTGTTTGCTTTTTTGATTATCGTAAGTCAAGTAACTCAGAGCTGAGATAAATAGAGTCTTGATGTTCGGATCTCTTGATTTAAGTTGGTCATATAATTCGAAGCCATTAATTTCTGGCATCCTAATATCTAATATCGTCAAGTCATATAGACTTGGTTTGAATTGTTCTAAAGCCACAGTCGGATCTGTAAAGGAGTCTATATCGAATCCATAATTTTCGAGTATCATTTTCAACGTCCTTCCAACGTCTCTCTCGTCATCCACTATCAGAATCCGCTTCTTCACTTGAGCCATTTACACCAATCCTCGCTTACGTTCTCTTTTTTTTTCACAAAATCCACTGTTAAAAATATACTCGTCTAGTAATAAATTTTCGTGCAGTATGCAAAAAAGAGAATAACTAATGGATTTCTTCAGAAGCCTATACGTTTAGACGATATGTATGACGAAGTAAATAACCAATTACTTGCTTATGAATTAGATAAAAAAATATCCTCGCTAATGACTAGCCTTGTTGCTAGTCCAACCGGTCAATACTAAAAATATTTTATACTTTATTGCATTGACTGAATCACACAAATTTATTGGTCACTGATTGTAAGTCTTTTAACTATCCTCATATTCTTGGGGAACTAACATTGAATAAACTTGTTCCAAAAGTTCCTCGCTGCTTACGGGTTTCTTCACGAAATGTCTTTTTCCCTCTATAGAGTACACTTTGCTATTTTCAGTATAGTAAGACTCTACGCTACTTAGTGCTGTGAGAAATAGAGTCTTGATGTTCGAATCCCTTGATTTAAGTTCGCCATATAATTTGAAGCCGTTAGGGTCCGGCATCCTAATATCTAATATCGTCAAGTCATATAGACTTGGTTTGAATTGTTCTAAAGCCACAGTCGGATCTGTAAAGGAGTCTATATCGAATCCATAATTTTCGAGTATCATTTTCAAAGTCCTTACAACGTCTCTCTCGTCATCCACTATCAGAATCCGTGCCAATTAGACCAGCCCTCGAAACGCTACCGAGAAGAGACTCGGATTTAGTATTGTGTCGGATATTGTTATAAGCATATTCAGAATAATGCAGAGGCAATTATTAATTATCTGTCAACAACCAATTGTAGAACTTCCAAAATGACAAGAGTTATCATATACGAGTAGTATGAATCTAATATAAGATATCAGCTGAGCTTGACTACTTACTAATTCTCTTTTTAGATCAGGGTCATTGATATCACCAAACAATTCTTCTTTCTCTTTTTCCTTCTTGCCTTTCTTGAATCAATGCTTATAACAGAATCTTTGACTACAACAAAAATGTTCTCGAATCTTTAACAAAATCTTGCATAGACGCTTCATTTTCTTTTCTTAAATACCGAATAAATTCGCAGTTGACACTAACCAGTTTTTCGTGTAAGCATGCTTCCCCATAATTATTTATTCGTATTGGTAGGTCTTAAGTTTGTACGGGTTGTTCAGCTAGATACTTATTATGCCATGATTAGCGACGTAGAGCACCATGCCGTGATGTCGGACACGCCCGGACAAGATACCGGCCCTGCGTCTCACTCTATAGTTTTAACACTACCAATTAATCATAATAACTACTTTTGATAAATATAAAGAAGTGGAAAGTTATACTGACCGCCGTACTTCATGGCTAGAAAGTTTTTACGACCTTATAGTTGCAATAGTTGTCTTGCAATTGAGTATCAATCTTAGTCATGACGTTTCTATAAATGGCTTTTTTAAATTTGTAGCATTGTTCATACCAGTTTTCTGGGCGTGGATTGGTGTTACATTTTATGCAACAAGATTTGGGACTGATGATATGATACATCGATTTCTTATGCTATTACAGATTGGCGCTTTTGCCTTTATGGCGGTTAATATTCCTGATGGCTTGGGTGGCAATTCAGGTTGGTTTGCTCTATCCTATGCTGCCAGTCGTGCTATACTTATAATCGAATACCTTCGTGCAGGAAGACACGTGCCCGCAGCCCGTAAGCTGACAGCTCGTTATTCCATCGGATTATCGATTTCGACAGGAATATGGTTTGCATCTGTATTCGTACCTCCACCGCTCAGATTCATTCTATGGATTATTGGCTTAGCAGTTGATGTAGGTATCCCATTGTTGTTCACTAAACAGTTTTCAATGCAATTTGCTCCCCATACAAGGCATTTGCCCGAACGTTTTGGATTGTTTACAATAATCGTTTTAGGCATAGCAATTTTAGGTGTTGTTAATGGCGTTGCAACTCATCAATGGACTATCTCTTCCATGGTAACCTCTGCGTTGGGACTTGGAATGACATTTAGTCTGTGGTGGCTATATTTTGATAATCTGGATGGTTCAGAAATTAGGGCACTCCGTGAAAATAAGCAATTAGGAGTATATGTTACCTGGCTATACATCCATATTCCTTTGATAATTGGCTTTACAGCACTGGGTGTTGGTGTGGAGCATGTAGTTCTGAGCAATCAAGGTTTAGCTCTGCCGCCTTCTGCATCATGGCTTATGTGCCTTTCGACTTCTATATGCCTGTCTGCAATAGGGGTAATACAAATAACTTCTGCAAAGAGTAACGTTACTTTAGTTAAATCAAAATGGTCAGAAAAATACAGAGAGGCAATTTACAGCCTAGGGACAGCAGTAGTTGTTCTCATTATTGGCGCTGCTTTAAGTGATACTCTGTTACCTGTTTTCTTTATGTCTATTATAGCTGCAACCTGCATTGCTCAAGTCATTGTAGATATCAGACGTCATCCTTTTCACCTTGAATATAAATTTTGACTTGTGATATCATCTGGAAATGAGTATATCAGCCACATTTCTTAATACAGAATTTTTACATATTAGTACCAGTTAGGGTACCTGCTAGAGTAACAACAGTAACACATGAGAAAAGGAGGATGTTTATTCCATTACATATATTATTTCCTTGATACAATTACAATTAATCATACTTCTTTACTTTGAATAGATTAAGATTATCGATTTCTCAAAAGAGAGGAATTCATATCTGCTTGGTCCCATGTAGTAAGTGGGTTCATTTTCTAAAGGTATCAGTAATAGCCTAGTAACAACAGACGTATACTAGAAAAGTAACTTTGACGATTTGTCGTATCTTGATTATAGTAACGCTACATTTTAATAACGACGGTAAATCCTTGACTCTGGCTATATAGATTAGTTTGGCTTAATCTGACTTAAAGGATGTACCTTTATACTTGTTCTCGTTCTTCCCAATATTAACAGATCGCTATAATTTATTAAACAGATGAATGCGGCTTGGAATATTTAAGACCTGGCTATGCACAAGAGCCGAAACCGGTAGCATAGGGAACAGTCAAAATGAGATTTTCTATATTCGGAAATTAATATTATTATTCGGTTTAAACGTTTTCTTAGTTTTGATCAATTAATTGATCAGCTACTGTTACAAAATGGCCCAAATTTTGCATTAATTCACGCCATGAATTTTCACCCATTTGTTGCTTTACTTTGTCTTGAACTTTATTCCAGAGAGGAAGAGCTTTGGCTACAGCGGTACCTCCTTTTTGAGTAACCGTCACAATTCTCGTTCGGTGGTCTTTTCCCGACGAGATCTTGATAAAACCTTGTCTTTCCAAAACAGATAGATTTCGGGTCAGAGTTGTTCTATCTAGCCCTAGCTTCTTAGCAAGATCTGAAATCCTTATTGAGTCATTGTTGCAGATGAAATCTAGTACAAAAAGTTGCGTGGACAGCAGTCCACTTGACTTGAATGCATTATCATAAAGTAGTGTTATTGCTCTAGCTGCCTTCCTCAATTCACCACATGTACAGGACCCTCCAGACATTCCTTGTTCCAGTATTGCATTAGTATTTCGTTCCTTCATTCTAGACTAGGTTGATATACACGCATTACTAATAAAAGGTTTACCCCGATACCTTACCATATAATATTTTTTGATTAAATACGTGTAGACACACTTATAAGTACGTGTATATACACCTATTGAGTATGAATCAAACAAAATTACTACAGCAAGGGAATGAAATCATGAAAAAGCTTGAAGGAAAGGTAGCTGTTATAACAGGTGGAAGCACCGGCATAGGCCTAGCTACCGCAAAGAGGTTCACCTCAGAGGGTGCACATGTCTACATCACAGGTCGCCGTCAAAGCGAACTCGATGAAGCAGTAAAGGAGATCGGTGATAATGCCATAGGTGTTCAAGGAGACGTGTCAAATCTCGCAGATCTTGATCGGTTGTATGCCAAGGTGAAGGAGCAGAAGGGCCGCATCGACATCCTGTTCGCCAACGCCGGCATTCTAGAATTGGCTCCATTGGGAGCAATTACTGAATCCCATTTTGATAAAATATTCAACGTCAACGTCAAAGGGCTTTTATTCACCGTGCAAAAAGCGCTTCCACTATTTCAGGACGGCGATGGCGGTTCAATCATTTTAACTGCTTCTGTCGGAGGATCCAAAGCAGACCCGGCGATGAGTGTTCCCGGTGCGACTAAGGCTGCTATACGATCGTTCGCTCGCACCTGGACGGTCGAGCTGAAACACCGCAAGATCCGAGTCAACGCGATCAGCCCTGGTCTGATCGACACGCCGATCTTCAATGGCTTGGGGCAGAGTGAAGAACAGATCGAGCAGTTCAAAACTAGCTTTGTGTCCACCACACCGATGGGGCGGATGGGCAGCTCCGACGAAATTGCGAAAGCCGTCTTGTTCCTTGCATCGAATGACAGCAGCTACGTCACTGGTATTGAATTATCCGTTGATGGTGGATGGGCCCAAATATAACGTCAGGCTTGATAGGGTTTCGGGGAGGAGAATTACAATGAGCAAGGCAATTGAAGAGAAAAACAAAGCACTTATCCTTGAAGCTTTCGACACACTGTTCAACCACCGTGACTACGTAGCGGCTGAGCGCTATTGGTCGCCCAAATACATCCAGCATAGTGCTCACATCGCGCCTGGTCGCGAGGGCCTGTTCAACCTCATCAAGAGCATCCCGCCAACACTGAAGTATGAACCGGGAACGATAGTGGCCGAGGGAGATTTCGTAATCGTCCATGGACGGTTTTCTGGCTTCGGCCAGCCTGTGAACTGGATCGCAGCCGACATCGTTCGCATCGAGGACGGGATTCTTGTCGAGCACTGGGATGTGATTCAAGACGAGGCGACCCAGGAGCAGTCAAAGAGCGGCCTTCCCATGTTCGGGGACAAGTTTCCGGAGTGAAGTCGGGTGGGCAAGGATAGAAACCAAATAACAGAACCTATGTCTAAACTTTTTCAAAGTAAAAAGTTGATGAAATTATTAACTACACATTCAACGGCGGACGCGGCCAAACCGTAGACAGGGGAACTGATATGCGTGCAATGAGAGCGGAAAAATTCAGTGGTTATGAAGGGTTGAAGCTCGTAGATCTTCCAAAACCAACGGTCTCGGACGGAAAAGTACTGCTGCGAATGACTGCAGCTGGCGTCACGCCCCTCGACCATACGATTCTCTCCGACCAATTCCCCTTCGCGAAGGCGCCGCTAGTCCTAGGCAACGAAGGAGCGGGCGTGGTGGAGGAGGGAGGCGGAACGGACTTTCCTGTAGGTTCACGTGTGATGTTCACTGGGCCGTATGGCGTTTTTGAGGATGGAGCCTACAGTGAGTGGCTTGCCGTACGGAAGGAAAGCCTTTGCCTGATACCTGAGGGTGTCGACGACGTGAGCGCCGCAGGTATTCCGGTCGCGTATCTCACCGCGAAGATGGCTCTCACCCTCGCTGGTTTTCAGGCAGGCAAGACCGTGCTGGCGCCGGCAATCGGAGGATCGGTCGGCAACGCGGTGACGCAATTGGCGCGTGCCTTGGGCGCAAAACACGCCATCTCAAGCACGACCAATCATGCGAAAGCCGAGCAGGCGAAGGCGCTCGGATTCAATGAGGTCATGATAACTCTTTCGAGAAGCTGGGTGACGGCGTGCGTCGTATCACAGGCGGTTACGGCGCAGACATTGTGATCGACGGGGTCGGAGGTGAAGTCTTGAGCGAGGCGCTCGGAGCGCTTGCGTTGGGCGGAAGCC
>Ga0209854_1000151_pt1 | contig 9300 bp, 6 predicted proteins | sample GWRWS3_30_40_FD_187234 | JGI IMG/M metagenome (GOLD analysis project Ga0209854, IMG submission 187234) | Riverbed sediment microbial communities from areas with vegetation nearby in Columbia River, Washington, USA - GW-RW S3_30_40 (SPAdes)... | ecosystem: Environmental > Aquatic > Freshwater >... | reverse complement strand
TGGGCATGCGCACCGAGACGGGGTCCAGGCCGGCGCGGGTCACGTTTCCCAATCCAGAACAGGTCCTGGTTCCGGGACAGTTCGTGACAGTTCGCTTCAAAGGCACGGTGAAAACCGAGGCGATCCTGGCTCCTCAACGAGCGGTGCAGCAGGGACCGAAGGGCCCCGTTCTGTATGTGGTCGGGGCGGACGACAAGGTGGAGATCCGCGATGTCCAAGCCACGAGTTGGCAGGGCAACCAGTGGCTCATCGAGGAAGGGTTGCGCGCCGGCGAACGGGTGGTGGTGGACGGCTTCCAACGAATCATGCCGGGGGTCCCGGTCAAACCGGTCCCGTATACGGTAGCCGAGACCGCTCCTGTGAACCAGACAACGGACACTAAGACGGAGCAGAGGAAGTGAGTCCTAGCTTTTTCATCGATCGCCCCATCTTTGCGTCGGTCCTCTCCATCATCATTGTGGTGGTAGGCCTGGTGTCCTTTGAGGCCCTCCCCATTGCTCAGTTTCCAGAAATTACGCCGCCAGTGGTCCAAATCGAGGCCGACTATCCAGGCGCGAGTGCGGAGGTGATAGCGGATTCAGTGGCGCGCACGATCGAAGTGCAGCTGCCAGGCATCGATAACCTGCTCTATTACTCTTCCACGAGCACCAACGATGGCCATCTGACCATCCAGCTCACGTTCGAGATCGGAACGGACGTGGATATCGCGCAGGTTCAGACCCAGAACCGCGAAAAGCTGGCAGAACCGCAGCTTCCGCCGGAGGTGGTGCGTCAGGGCATCAGCGTGAAAAAAGTGTCGCCGGACCTTGTCGCGGTCATAGCCCTGAGTTCCAGCGATCCTCGACACGACACCGTCTTTCTCTCTAACTATGCCATTCTCCGTGTGGTGGATAATCTCAAGCGGCTCCGCGGCATGGGGGATGCCTACGTCTTCGGCGCGCAAAATTACAGCATGCGGATCGTCCTGGACCCAATCCGGATGGCGCAATTGAGTCTCACGCCGACCGACATCGCGAACGTCATCCGCGAGCAGAATCGAGACTTTCCAGCTGGGACGGTCGGGCGGGAGCCAGCACCCAAGGGCACTGAGCTCACGATTCCGGTGATTACGCAAGGCCGCTTCACGGAAGTGAAGGACTTCGAGGAGATGATCGTGAGGGCTCTTCCGAACGGCTCTATGGTTCGGCTGAAGGACGTGGCCAAGGTCGAACTGGGGGCCCAATCCTACACCCTCGAAGGACGGTGGAATGGGAAGCCCAACGTGTTTCTCCTCACCTTCCTGTCTCCGGGGGCCAATGCCCTCGACACCGTGAAACGTACTCGCAAAGAAATGGGAGAGGTTGCCAAGAGTTTCCCCCCGGGGGTCTCGTGGGACATTCCCTACGACACGACCAAGTTCATCGAGGTCTCTATTGAGGAGGTCGTCAAGACCTTAGGGGTAGCGATGGTGTTAGTCATCCTGGTCGTCTATCTCTTTCTCCAGAGCTGGCGTACCACTTTGATTCCAGGCGTGGCGGTCCCAGTGTCCCTCATCGGTACTTTTGCCGGCATGCAGGCCCTCGGGTTTTCCATCAACACCTTGACCCTCTTCGGCATGGTGCTGGCCATTGGGATCGTGGTGGATGACGCGATCATTGTGGTCGAGAACGTCGAGCGCCACATGAAGGAAGAATGTTGTTCGTCCAAGGATGCCGCCAAGAGGGCCATGGCAGAAGTGACCGGACCCATCGTTGCCATCGTGCTCGTCCTCTGCGCCGTGTTCGTGCCGGTCGGCTTCCTCGGCGGGATTACGGGCCAGCTCTATAAGCAATTTGCGATCACGATTGCCATGGCTGTGACGATCTCAGGGGTGGTTGCCCTCACGCTCAGCCCGGCCCTCTGTGCCCTGGTCCTGAAGCCGGGGGGCGAGGGTCAGCATAAAGGCTTTTTTGCGCTCTTCTTTGCGCTCTTCAATAAGGTCTTCGATTGGACACAGACTCGCTACACGACGACCGTGGGGGTCATCCTCAAACGGTCAGGGCTGGCCTTAGCGGTGTTCGTGGTTCTTCTGTTCATCGTGATCAGTCTGTTAAGAGCGATCCCTTCGGGCTTCTTGCCGGATGAAGATCAGGGCTATTTCATCACCATGATCCAGCTTCCTGACGGAGCGTCCAAGCAGCGGACGGACGTCGTGTTGAGCAAAATCGAGAACTACTTTCTTTCGGTGCCGGAGATCCATTCGACGGACGCAATGTCCGGCCTCAACTTCGTTTTCAACACGCGGGGGCCAAATGCGGCCACGATGTTTTTGCCGTTGCACCTGTGGGATGAACGGAAGGGACCGCAACAACATGTGAAAGCGATCATCGGTGCAGCCTACGGAGAATTTGCGAAGATCCCCGAGGCGCTCATCTTGGCCTTCAACGCTCCTTCCATCAGGGGACTCGGCGCCACGGGGGGCTTTACAGTGCAACTGCAGGACCCCAGCGGCGGGGACTTCAATAAGTTTGCCGCCGTCGGTCAAGAGTTCCTCGCCAAGGCCAGACAGGACCCGGCCATCGGCGCGATCGGCACCAGTTTTCGCGTGAGCTCTCCCCGACTGTATGCCCACGTGAACCGTGAGCGTGCGAAAGCGTTGGGGGTTCCCATCTCCGAGATCTTCGACACCCTGCAGGCTTTTTTCGGCAACCTCTACGTCAATGACTTTCTCAAATTTGGCCGCGTCTATCGAGTACAGACGGAGGCCGAGATGCAGTATCGATCCAAACCCGAGGATATCTCCAAGATTTACGTGCGCGCCGTGAACGGACAGGGGCCGTCCATGATACCGCTCGACACGGTGGTCACGGCGGAATTCACCAGCGGGCCGGACCCGGTGACACACTTCAACGGATTCAACACGGCCTTGGTGTTGGGAGCAGGGGCGCTGGGCTTTAGTTCGGGTCAAGTGCTCGATGCGCTGGAGCGGGTGGCCCGAGAGGTGCTGATCCCCCAGGGCTATGGGATCGACTGGAGTGGGATTTCCTACCAGGAACGCCTGGTCGGGCAACAGTCGGTCTTTGCGTTCGCGTTCGGCCTGCTGATGGTGTTTCTCGTGCTGGCCGCCCAGTACGAGAGCTGGACCGTTCCTTTCGCCGTGATCCTCGCCGTGCCCTTCGGCGTCTTCGGAGCCCTGTCCGCCGTGTGGCTTCGCGGCATGACCAACGACATCTATTTCCAAATCGGGCTGGTCACGCTGATCGCTCTCGCGGCGAAAAACGCGATCCTGATTGTGGAGTTTGCCAACCATCGCCACGAGGCCGGCATGTCACCGGAGCAGGCGGCAATCGAAGCCGCCAGGCTTCGCTTCCGTCCGATCATCATGACGTCGATGGCCTTCATTCTGGGTGTTGTGCCGCTGGTCTTTGCCACAGGCGCAGGGGCTGCCAGTCGGCAATCCATCGGGACCGGCGTGTTCGGTGGCATGCTCGCCGCCACCTTCCTGGCCATCTTCTTCGTCCCGCTCTTCTTCGTACTGGTCCGGAAGCTTTCGCAGCGTGTGAGAGGTCGAGAAAAGGGAGCAGAGAGTGTCACACCTGCTCACTCACAGATGGAAGGAGAACCGTGATGCGTGGCCTAGCCCTTGCCGTGCTCTTGATGCTGCTGACCTCCTGTGCGATGGGGCCGGACTACGAACGATCCGCCATCACGACCCCGGAAGGGTTTCGGATGACGGAGTCCGTCGATCCGAACTCCATTGCGAATCTCCCGTGGTGGGAGTTGCTTCGGGACAAAGAGCTGCAAAAGCTCATCCGCATTGCACTGGAGGAGAACAAAGACCTGAAACGCGCCGTGGCCAGCATAGACGAGTTTCAAGCGAGGGCGCTGATCGCGCGGATGGATTTTGCCCCTCAGCTCAGCAACACCACCAGCACGCCAGCCTTCGGAAGAAAGGCGTTTTTTCTTGTCCCCGGATTTCCGAACCCGTTTAACTATTACACGCAAGGCAATCTTTCATGGGAGTTGGACATTTGGGGGCGTATCCGTCGGTCTAACGAAGCCGCGTTTGCGGATCTGTTTGCCCGTGAATGGAACCGGCGGGCGGTGATTCTGCAACTCGTGAGCGGGGTGGCAGAGGCGTACTTCGATCTCCTCCAGTTCGACATGCAATTGGAGATTGCCAAGCGCACGGTTCTGGCATGGGAAGAGTCGGTCAGAATCGGCCGGGCTCGGTTGCGACAGGGAGTGATCAACAAACTGGACGTTGATCAATTCGAGGCGGAGCGATCCAATGCGGCGGCTCGAGCGGCTGAGTTTGAACGACAGATGGTCCAAAAGCAAAATCAGATCAGTGTGCTGCTCGGACGCAATCCACATCAGATCCTGCGAGGCCACTCGCTGACGGAGCAGGTGTTGCCGCCTCAAGTTCCGCCTGGGCTCCCGTCCGAATTGCTTCAGCGCCGGCCGGATATCGTGCAGGTCGAGCAAGAACTGACGGCGGCGAATGCGCGAATCGGAGTCGCCAAGGCCGAACGGTTTCCTAAGATTACCATCACCGGAATCCTAGGCGTGTCGAGTCCACAACTCTCGAAGCTCATCACCGACGATAGTTTTTTTGGAGAAGTTGGGCCTGGATTCGCGGCCCCGTTGCTGAACGCCCAAATCTTGGGATTCCAACAAGCGGCGGTCGAAGCGCAAACCAGGCAGGCCTTAGCCCAATACGAGCAGACCATCCTCGTGGCCTTTCGGGAAGTCGAAGATGCTCTGGTGGCTGTGCGTACGGCGCGTGAGCAGCGAGAGGCGCAGGTGCAGCAGGTGGATGCCCTCCGATCTGCGTTGCACCTGGCCAACCTGCGGTACAAAGGCGGGCTTGCCAACTATCTGGATGTGCTGGTCGCCCAGCGCAATCTCTTCGAGGCTGAAGTGGCCCTCACGGGCACCCATCGGCTCCACTTGGTCTCGATCGTCCAACTCTACAAAGCCCTCGGAGGCGGATGGTCACCGGACGGGAAGTCGGTGGAGCAAGCTCCTGCAGCGCCGACGCCGGTTTCAGACAAGACCGGCTAAGCCAAGGGCAGACGCGCAACTGTCTCCGAGCGTTGTCGGGAAAGGATTCGGCAGCCTCACGGGGAGAGCGCGTCGCTGTTAGCGTCCGCTCAGGACAGCCAGCATGGCGTCGTGGATGAATCCGTTGCTCGCCACGATCTCCTGGCTGTAAATGGAAAACGACCCACCCTTAAAGTCTGTGACTCGCCCTCCCGCTTCCACAACCATGAGCGCACCGGCTGCCGTATCCCAAGGATGCAACTTGAGTTCCCAAAACCCGTCGAAGCGGCCGGCGGCGACGTAGCAGAGGTCCAGGGCGGCTGTGCCGGTCCTACGGAGACCTTGGGCGCGCAGCGCGAAGCGAGAGAAATGGTCCAGATTATTGTTTGAGCTTTCTCGTACGTCGTAGGCAAAGCCTGTAACCAGCAAAGAGGCATTCAGCGAAGGAGCGCGTGATACATGAAGTGGCGCTCCATTGAGAAAGGCGCCGCCTCCAGCCTCCGCCACATACAGTTCTTCCCGCGTCGGGTCAAAGACCGCTCCCAGGATCGACCTGCCTTGAAGCTGTAGCCCGATGGAGACGCAGTAGGCTGGATACCCGTGCGCGAAGTTGGTGGTGCCGTCCAGCGGGTCGATTACCCACTGGTAGGGAGACTCGGTCTCCTCCCGAAGCCCGCCTTCCTCCGCCAAGAGGCGGTGTGAAGGATATCTTCTTCGGATCAGGGCGACGATGGCTTGCTCAGCCCGTCGGTCCGCATCCGTGACCAAGTTGACCGCATCCTTGTGCTCGATGCGGAATCCGTCGCGGGCATGCTCCAGCAAAATCGCTCCGGCGCGCTGAGCCGCCTCGATGGCTGTGGCTTTGAGTTCGCCAGGTGTCGGAGCCGCAGAGAGTGGATCGGTCCGCATGGACGGATCATACCACGCCGGCCGCTACGAATCTCCACGAAGAACGCCGTCATGGGCTCCAAACGCTCGAAGAAGGACTATAGAGTCGACTCTCATCACGCGAGCATCTTCGCCGAGCATACTATGGAGACATACGTCGCCGAATTTGTTGTTGACAACATTCAGAAGCTTTGTTACAAAGCAAGCATGCTCTCAAGAGGACTTGCTTGTGGAAGAACTGAAAGATATTATCGTCGGGCTTGAGCAACGGATCAGCGCGTATAAAAGTCGTCTTCAGGAACTGGAGAAAAAGCGCAAACGGTTAGAAGAGGAAATTGCAACTATTAAGAAATACTTAGAACTCGCCGAAACTCTCCACCGAGTTGAAGCCGACAAAGCGAAATTCGCTTACCTTTCCAACCAAGTCATCACCGACGAGAAGGGGGCCAGGCCCCTTCCGGTCATGGACGTCACCGATCAGTCTCGAGAGATCCTGCTCGGACGCAGCAAGTACGTCGGCATGAGCGTTCCAGAGGCGGCTTGCCGGATCCTGCGGGAAGCGAAGCGCTCGATGCATGCCAAGGAGCTGCTCCAGTGTCTTCTTGAGGGAGGGATGCAGATCAAGGGGAAAACTCCCCTCACTTCGGTCGCCACCTCGCTCAAGAGAGACAAACGTTTCCGGAAAGTGAGCCCGAATACCTTTGAAGCTCTGGAAGACACACTCATCGAAGCGGTGTGATTGCCCCCAGTGATAGCGTGAGTCTGTAGTACTGGAAGGAGGTGAGGGTCTTGGCGAAGAAGGTGGCAAAGAAGAAAAAGAAGTAAACCCACTCCCTGCTACACCGCCGGGGGTAAGGCCACTTGCCCCCGGCGTCCTTTCTCCCCTCCTCACACCCGTCAAGAGAGAGACTCCAGCCCCAAAACCAATGTTGAGTTGAGAAGCGTGAGATACGTTAAAACGTAGAGGACGCTTGCAGGGGGATATTCTGTACAGAGCGAGAGGCGCTGAGCGCGGGTTGGGACTCCAGAGAAACCGGTTGCTCGCCACGGTTGACCAACACCCATTTGTCCGGCTGCTCCAGAATCTTCTCCACCAATTTGGTGTGGAGCGCATGGCCGGAACGATCGGCGATCAAGTGCCCGAGAAACGGCACTCCAAGCAGAGCCAGATCGCCGATGAGGTCCAGGATTTTGTGCCGGACGAACTCATCGCGGAACCGCAGTCCGGACTGGTTGAGAACTTCGCGGTCAGAGAGCACGATCGTATTTTCAAGCGATCCCCCTTTGCCCAGGCCTCTTGACCAGAGGTCTTCCACCTCCTGAAGAAACCCGAATGTCCGAGCCTCCGCAATGTCCTGCTCGAATGCGGAGACCGAGCAATCATAGACATAGGTTTGCTTCTGGATCAGGGGATGATCGTACTGGATCGAATAGGTGATACGAGGGTGGGACGAGGGTTCAATGATCACCCGCCGGTCCCCATCTATAACCTCGATCGGTTGCGTGATCTTCAAGAAAGGTTGCCGCCGTTCCTGCGGGACGACCCCTGCGGCCTTGATGAGGCGCACGAATGGACTGGAACTTCCGTCCATGGCGGGGACTTCCTCGGCGTCCAGTTCAACGAACGCATTGTCAACCTCTAGGCCCACCAATGCCGCCAACAGGTGCTCGATGGTCTTAACAGAGGTCCCGTTAACGCGGATTGCAGTGCAGAGCTCTGTCTGAACGAGGTTTTGGACCACGGCACCGAGGGACACCCGCTCGCCTGCCCCATGCCGAACAAACGTGATGCCGGTGTCCGGTGGTGCTGGACGAAGCGTAAGGGTTACTGGGAGCCCTGTGTGGAGGCCGATTCCCGTGCAGGAGATAGACTGTCCTAATGACTGCTGCTGGCGCACGAAATCTCCTAAGTTCCTTCGGCAAGGTATCGAGCAATTAACATACCAAACGATCGCAGAGATAAATTGTTGCGCAAGTATTTAATTTTTCAGAACAAATCAGGACGATGGTTTCTTGAAAAACAGTGGTAAAAACAAAACACATGTGTCTTTTACGCGGTCTAATACGGAGATCCAATGGACCGGTACCCCTAGCGTTACGGACGGGGCTCCAACTCAATGAGCCCCTTGCGGATTGCCAGGATTGCCGCCTGGGTCCGGTCATAGACCTGCAGCTTGTGAAAGATGTTGCGGACGTGGTTCTTGACGGTCTTCTCACTCAAGTCCAAGCTGTTGGCGATCTCCTTGTTGGTCTTCCCGTCCGCCACCAACCGCAGCACGGTAATCTCGCGTTCGGTCAAATCGTGCTCGACTCCGGAAGGCTTCTTACCTTTTTTCTGCGCCATCAGAGAAAATTCCGCCAGGATCTTGCTGGCCACCGACGGGTGAATGAGCGACTCTCCGCGGTAGATGGCTCGAATCCCTGCCACAATCTGAGCCGAGTCGGTGTCTTTCAGGAGGTATCCCGTTGCGCCGGCGCGCACGAGATCGAAGATGTAGTGCTGCTCCTCGTACATCGTCAGCGCGACGATGCCCATGTGTGGAAACTCGCGCTTGATCTGTCTTGTGGCCTCCACCCCGCCCATCTTGGGCATGCTGACGTCCATCAGGATGACGTCTGGTAGAAGTGAGCGGGCTTTTTCGACCGCCTCCAACCCATCCTGCGCTTCCCCTATCACTTGGATGTCTTCCTTGGATTTGAGGATGGCTGCCAATCCTTCTCGCACGACCCGGTGATCGTCTGCGATGAGCACTTTAATTTGTTCCATCTCGCCCGGTCTCCTTCTTTGTGAGCGGCACCTCGATCACGATCTTTGTGCCGCGGCCCTTCTTTGAGTCGATCGTGGCCTCGCCGCCGACTAATCGCGCGCGCTCGACAATGCTCCGCAGGCCAAAATGATCCCACTTCTCCGGGTTCTGTGGAATGCCGTCCGCGTCGAACCCCACCCCTGTGTCCGTGATCGTGGCGGTCAACACGCCGTGGCCGATCACAAGCCGAACAGAGACGCGGTCCGCCTTGGCGTGTTTTTGCACGTTGCCGAGCGCCTCCTGGATAATCCGAAAGAGGAAGATCTTGGTTTTCGGGAACAGCGTTTTCTCATCGCCGGCCAATGAAAAGGCGGTCTTGATGCGGTACTGCGTTTCGTATGACTTCAGATAATTCGTGAGCGCCGGAATTAGCTCCATTTTGTCGTATTGGACCGGACGTAAATTGAGAATGACCTGTCGGGCTTCCTGGATCGCCATCTTCAGGTGGGTTTTGGTCTCACGGAGCACGGCTTGACAGGCCTTCGGATCCTTCAGAATGAGTTCATGACAATGGTCCAGTTTGAAATTGACGCCGGCCAGATTCTGGACCAGGCCATCGTGAATTTCGCAGGCGATTCGGGTGCGCTCCTCCGTGACGGCC
>Ga0209854_1000149_pt1 | contig 9422 bp, 6 predicted proteins | sample GWRWS3_30_40_FD_187234 | JGI IMG/M metagenome (GOLD analysis project Ga0209854, IMG submission 187234) | Riverbed sediment microbial communities from areas with vegetation nearby in Columbia River, Washington, USA - GW-RW S3_30_40 (SPAdes)... | ecosystem: Environmental > Aquatic > Freshwater >... | reverse complement strand
GGCCCTCTTTGGCTTCTGGTTGGGGTTGCAGGGCTCGATGGCGCATACGGAAGGCCGAGGCTCAGGCGCCCGCCATTATTTCTGGCTATTTTATCTGGGCATGGCCTTCGGGATGCTCACCAAAGGCCCGGTCGGGGCAGCCGTGCCCCTGCTCGCGGTGGTGCCGTATCTGACCCTAGCGCGCCAATGGGGCCTGTTCTGGAAAAGCGGGTTCCCCCTCGTCGGGCTCCTCACCTTCGTCGTGATCGCGACGCCCTGGTATGCCGCGATGTTTGCGATCCATGGCTTACGGTACGCGGCGTCAGCCCAGGCCCACACTGTAGGGCGCTTTGTTGACCCGATGGAAGGACATGGGTTCACGGTGCTCTTTTATTTGCCGATCCTTCTGATCGGGTTCTTCCCCTGGAGCGGCTTACTGCCGGCAGCGCTGTATCAAGCCTTCACGAACTGGCGCGAGGCGAAGCGAAAGGAGCGAGAGGTGAGTTTCACATCCCCTTACACCTCCCCCCTCACGCCTCACGAAAATTTGGAACTCTTTGCCGCCCTCTGGGTAGCGGGAGTTTTCCTGTTCTTCAGCCTGTCCGCGACCCGCCTCCCCCATTACATCGCTCCGCTGTTTCCGGCCGCCGCCATCCTTACAGCATCCTACTGGAGCCGTTGCTTAGGCGAATCGGCGACTCGCGGTATCCGGGCTTCGATCCATGCGATCATTGGGCTTGGCTTCGCGCTGGCTCTGGGCTTCGCATTGTTGCCCTGGCTCTATTCCAGTTTCATCGAGAAGATCGCGAAAGAATTCCCTGCAGCCAGCCAACTCAACCCAAGTGACCTGTACACAGGGCCCTATTTAACTGCGGCGGTGTTGGTGATCGGCATGACGCTGGTGGGCTATTTCGGACTGTCTGAGACAAGACGCGCCGGCGCATTCTGGATGGCGGGGGCTACGATCGGCCTGGTGATTTTGATCGCCATCCAGGCGACGCTGCCCCACGCCAATCGGTACTTTGTCGCACCGCCCCAGGAGTTGGCCTATGCCGCCGGCGTGAATTTGGCTCCTGGGGACCATCTGCTGGTGTACGGGGTGTCCAGACCCTCGCTGGTCTTCTACGCGAGGCGCAAGATCGAATACTTTTCGCCTGGCGAGGAAGCGCGCATGCGGCAGTTCCTCACCCAGCCTGGCCAGACCATGATTCTGTTGCCGGCCCGCCTGAAGCAAACCCTGCCGGCCGAAGCAGCTGAATTCCCCATCATCCTGCAACGGCATGGTTACCTCCTGCTAGGCAACGAAGCGATGGTCAAGCAGATTCCAAGCACGCAGCCTTCTACCTCGCCCCGCCCTAGTTTCTCGCATTGAGGGAGAGGCCATAGCCACACCTGACAGTTCATCGCTGAGAGCCGATTAGTGGATCGGCAGAATGCCCTTCAAGCCCTGGATGGTCAGAACAGCCACGATCATCGCGGCCGCGAAGAGCGCTTCTGCGAACAGGCCCTGACGGCCATGAGAGAGCGGCTGCGCCGAAACAGGGGAAGAATCCGTTCCAGAAACAGCCTGGTCATGTGCTAGCCATTGAGCCAGTACTAGCGCCACCACAAGGCCCGTAACCAGCACTGACCCTACGGTCAGAGCAAGACCGACTACGATCAACCCGTTGGCGCCAAAGCGACTGGGAAACCAACCGCTGGTGAGAACGCCTGCTCCACGAGCAGTTCGGTAGAAACGGCTTCCTGAGCCGACTGCCATGGCGGCAAGACCGGCTGCCATGGTGAGGGTATTGGTTGGTTCGGACGGAGGAAGGTGCATCATGGCCCAGATCAACGCGAAGGCTCCGACGAAATAGGAAGCGAGACCACTTATGGCGGTTCGCAAAGACGAGCGCCAGGTGCCGATCGGATTCGCCACCACATAGCCTGCAAGAACCCCAAGGCCCGCGCCAGCGACCACATCACTCGGAAAATGGGAACCTCGCAAAACACGACTTAGGGCAACCAAGCATGCAGCGCCATACGGGATCCACGCGGCTCGTGGAAAGTGCCTAGCCAATACCGCTGCGACAGCAAAGGACGCTGTCGTGTGACCGGACGGAAACGAGTCCAGTCCGAACTCCCAGGTCGGCGAGAACTGGAATTCACTCGAGTGAGTGAACTTCGGCCTCGGCCGCCCGACCAGGTGCTTGAGCCCATTGCTCAGGAGACCGGCTATAGCATGAGCGATCAGGCTCTCAAGCCCAGCAAGGCGATAGACCGGACGCTTGAAGACCAACCCAATCGCCAGCAGCGTGACGCTGATCGTAACCAGAACAAGAGGCTTCGCAAGCCAGTCCCCGAAGTCGCTGATCCAGAGCAACCAGGGAGCCCGTGGAATTCCCCAAACTTCATGATGCAGAGACCGTACGAACCGGACAACTGGAACATCCAGCTGGTACAAGCCCCACAACACCGTCGCCAGCGCCGCACAGGAGAGGAGAACGGCTGCGACGGACGTGAACCGTGAACCGCGAACCGTGAATCGCCAGAGAGCCATGAGATCGGTCTACAGGTTTAACGATTCCAGTTTGGCGATGAACGTCTTCACGGCGCCCAATCGGCGAGGAAGATGTTGAACTCGCCGCGCTCGGTGGCATTGCGGTCCGACACCCACACCAGTTTCTTGCCGTCCGGAGAGAACATCGGAAAACTGTTGAACCCTCCCATAAACGTGATTCGCTCCAGGCCGGTGCCGTCGTCGCTGATCAGGTAAAGATGGAAGGTCGGGGGCCCCTCACGGCGGCTGTCGTGCTGATTGGATGAAAAAACGATCCGCCGGCCGTCGGGATGGAAAAACGGCGCGAAGTTGGACGCCCCGTTGGCGGTCATCTGCCGCTTACCGGTTCCGTCCGCATTCATGACGAAGATTTCCAGTTGCCCTGGCTCCACCAACCGTTGGGCCAGCAGGGCCTTGTATTGCTCGATCTCCACCGGGTCGCGTGGATGCGAGGCCCGAAAGACAATTCGACGGCTATCGGGCGAAAAGAAGGGACCTCCGTCGTAGCCAAGCTCGTCAGTCAGACGGCGGAGATGGGTTCCATCCAAGTTCATCGCGTAAATGTCTAAATCTCCGTCCCGCACTGAGGTAAAGACGATCGTTTTACCGTCCGGCGAGATCGTGGCTTCGGCATCGTAGCCCTGCGTGGCGGTCAACCGCTGCACCTGCTGGCCGTCCAGCTTGACCGAGAAGATATCATAGTCGTCCAGCGCCCACCGGTACCGTCCTTCCCTCTTTGGCTTCGGGGGACAGGTCGGTCCAACGAGATGGGTGGAAGAATAGAGCACCCGCCGATCACCGGGGAAAAAGTATCCGCAGGTCGTCGTGCCAGCGCCGGTGCTGACCAGCCGGATCGTCTCGCTGTCCAGATCCATGACATACATTTGGTAGCAGCCCAGCCCGGTCTTGCCGGCAGACCGACTGGTCAACGGACTGTCTCCTGCTCCCGTGATCCAGTCATTTGTTGATTGGAAGATGAGCTTCGTACCCTCAAATGAGAAATAGGCTTCGGCATTCTGGCGACCAAAAGTAAGCTGCCGGATATTCGCGAGATGCCGTTCGACCGGTTCCGCCGCGTATGAGACGTGGGGCGCGAAGCGTGAGGCGTGAAGCGTGAGGTCCGATTCCTCATTCCTTGGGGCTGACCAAACAAATGCGGCGACCAGGAGGAGGACAAACATCATAAAGGGTAAGGATCGCCGGCCCCTCACGTCTAACGCCTTACGCCTAACGCTCTCTCGCATCGAATCGCACCTCCAGCTCATCCCGGGCTACGCCTAGGTCGCCACGGGCTACCACGGTTCCATCCCGAAAGACCAGGTAGCTCTGCCAGCCGTAAAAGAACAACAGCCGCGCCACCTTGGCAGCCGCGCGAGGTGTGAGGCCGTAAAACAGTGTCACTACGCGGTGAGGCCGCTCCGGCTGACGGCAGGAGACCAATAGCGCCATGTCTGCCCCTTCGTACCTCTGCCCATCCACCGTAAACTGATCGTCCCCGAGCGTCACCTTGCCGGCACAACCACGGACCGCCCAGCCAGCCGCACGGTTAATGTCGGGGCCACCCAACACCAGCACCGACGCATCCAGCGTCACAGCTTGAGGATCGGTAGCCTGAACGACCGTTGGCTTCCGTTCTCGCCCTTCCGCTGTTTCCTGGGCAGCGATCCGGGCGGACAAGGCTTCATAGGGCGCACGGTCGGCTTCAGCACCGGCGTTCGGCAGCACCACAGACCGCTGCAGATCCGTGACATACAAGTTCAGCATGGGTGGAAGGTGCTCACGCGTGAGCCGTCGGAACGCGTCAAAGTCAGGATCAATCTGGAGCATGCGTGGCTGGGCCGGCACCGTCAGAGTAATCGGCTGATGAGCAGACTGCACTTCGAGCAGGGTCGCGTGAACACCGCCCCCCTCCATGGTCACCAGCAGGCGCAGACGAAGTCGGTAGGGCTGGACCATCCCCTCCTCTTGTGTTTGCCTGACCTGGGCATTGATGACAAATCGAGTGGCTCCCTCCGTTGTAGAAGTCTCAGCCCGAACCGTGGCTTCCTCGATGCTCAGGCTGGGAGCGCCAGGATGCTCTACCCACTGGGCAAAGAACCATCGCAGGTCCTTACCGCCCGCCTCGCTGAAGACTCGCTCGAGATCGCGCCAGTTGGCATGCAGGCCGGTGTAGTCGGTCGTCAATTTCCGGATCCCGCCCCAGAACGCCGTCTCCCCAATCTCGTGGCGGAGCATATGAAAAATCATGGCGGATTTTTGATAGCCGATCGCATTGTCTTTCTGGTCGCTCTTGCGACGGAACTGCCCGACCGGATAGCCCCCATCTGGTTCGACATAGACTGCATACCCCAGCAACATCATCCGGCGCTGCTCGCGGGCCTGTTCCGCCTTCCCAGTCAGCTCGTCGTAATAATAGTTGGCCAGGTAGGTGGTCAGTCCCTCAACCCAGTTGCCCGTCTCGACATCATTGAGCACCGAGTTGCCGATCCACGAATGGACGATCTCATGGCCGAGAGCATAGGGCTGGACGTAATGTCGCTTCACGACCCCACTCCCCAAGAGGGTGAACGAGGGCATGCCGAGCCCGCTGGCGAAAAAATTCTCCACGACCGCGAACTTGGGAAAGGGATAGGGACCCAACAATTTGGTATAGGCGTCTAAATACTGGACCGAGGCGTCCAGGTATTCATCGGCGAGGTGCGCATCATCCGGGAACAGGTAGGTGGCGACCTGGACCGTCCTTCCGCCTTGATCGTGCCAGTCTCGTTGTTTGGTGACAAAACGGTTCGCAACCAGCGTGAGGGCCTCGGTCTTGGCCGCGACCTCCCAGTCGGCCGTCACGGTCCGGTCACTGGCGGCCAGGTTATTTCGCTTCCCGTGGGTCACTGCCTCCCAGCCAGCAGGAGTCGTCACATGGACTCGAAAAGTCGGCAGCGATCCGGGCAGATCCGGATACCAGTGGGTTTCTCCACTCAGATACACACCCTCGCTGCCGATGTGCCCCGCGGTCTCGCTCGGGGTAACAAATCGGAGGTGGCGAGCCTCCCTGGGTGGATCGTGGATCGCGCCCTCATAGTTCCACTCCAGCATGACGACCTGCTCGCGCGTGACCGGGCTGGGCAATTGGACCACCACCCACTGGACACCGTCGTCCTTCCCCTGTCCCCCGCCCTTATCCGTCGTATACGAAAGACGATGTCGCTCCCGCTTTTCCATCACATGAATCGAGTTCACCTGCAACATAGCGTTCAGAGAGAGCGAGACTTGTTGGAGGGTTGGAGTCAGAACCTTGAAAGTCACCCGATCGGTCGCGAGAAGGCGGTGCTGGGCAGGGATCAGTTCGACCGAGAGATCGTGGGTTAGGAGCTCGATCTGTCCCGCATCAGAGAGTCCGACCCGTTCAGCGCCAGCGAAGGCCTCGCGGAAGACGGCAACAGGGAGCCCCAGCTTAGGAACAGGATCAGTGAGAATCAGGACCGAAAGGAGGATGGAACGGAGCAACTTCACCGTCTATTGTATCGCGACGGTCTTGGACACTCAAGATCACATCGGATGCGTCGTCAACATTCCGCAAGGACCAGCCCAAGTTGAACGACCATTAAAAGCCGATCGAGATCAATTGGTTTGCTGACAACCTCTTGCAACCCGAGATTCCAGGCTTCCTGCAGCAACTCCTCGCTCTGAGCGCCGGTCAGCGCCACGACGCTCCCCGCAAATTCCTGCGCCCGCAGCTCGCGCAGCACCTCCACCCCGTTCATGCCCGGCATGAGGATATCCAGGAGGATCATCTGCGGCGACTCTTGCCGAACCAAAGACAGTGCCTCCCGCCCACTCTTGGCCGCTCGGACCCGATAGCCTCGTAAGGTCAAGAACTGAACCAACAGCTCCAGGATTAGCGGCTCGTCATCCACCACCAGAATGGAGTCTCCGGTCTGAGCCAAGGACACAGATCCCTGTGCCGGAACCGCAACCGATTGAGCCGGGACTGGCTGCTGCGCCACGCGATCCACAGCCCCCACTAAGACGTTCAGCGAGAGCCCCTTTCGCAGGAAATCGGTGACCCTGAGCTCCCGCGCCTGATTCTCTTGGACGTCCGTCACCCCTCCCGCCAGAATCATCACGGCTGCGACGGGATCGATCGCTCTGATCTCCCTGAGCACCGCGATCCCATCCATTTCCGGCATTCGGAGGTCTAACAGCGTGACGCGTGGACGATGCTGCCGAAAGAGGTCTAGCGCTTCCCGACCGCTGGTCGCCGTCAGCACATGATAACCCTGACGGGTGAAGACCGCGGCCAGCATATCGCAGGTCATCCGATCGTCATCTACTACGAGGATCGCAATCATGCCTCTCCCCTCTAGAGACGCCCCATTAGATGCGCATCATGTGGTAACCGTGGAACTTCGTACTGCATCATAGCACAGGACCGTGGATCTGAGAAGAAAAGAGCGCCTCAACGAACTCCCGGGCTCGGAAGTCTTGGAGATCCTCGGCTGCCTCGCCGACACCGATCAGGCGAACCGGGATCTTCAGTTCTTCTGCGATCGCCACGACGATGCCGCCCCGTGCTGTCCCGTCCAGCTTGGTCAAGGCTATACCGGTCACGCCCACCGCCTCGTTGAACTGCCTGGCTTGGGATAAGGCGTTCTGCCCCACGGTCGCGTCGAGCGTCAGTAGCACCTCATGCGGCGCCCCCGGCAGTTCCCGGGCCAGCACCCGCTTGATCTTTCGCAACTCGTCCATCAGATTCACCTTCGTGTGGAGGCGACCGGCTGTGTCAATCAGGACGACGTCGGCCCCCCTCGTCCGGGCGGCGGCCAGTCCGTCGAAGACTACCGCCGCAGGGTCCCCGCCTTGTTGGTGGCGAATCAGCGGAACCTCGATGCGGCGGGCCCAGACCTCAAGCTGTTCGATCGCCGCGGCGCGAAACGTGTCCGCAGCCACCAGCAAAGGCGCCTGCCCACCAAGTCGCAGCCGCTGCGCGAGCTTGGCCACCGTGGTGGTCTTCCCGACGCCGTTGACTCCGACCGCCAAAATAACGTACGGCCGCGGTCCGCTGCTGACGAGACGGTCAATCGACTCCCCTTCGCACGAACGCAGGGTTTCCAAGATCGTCTCATGCACAAGGTTGAGCAGCCAATGGGCTGCAACTGACGCCGCCGGATCAGCGCCGCGAGCTTGCGCCCGCAGACGATCCATCAGCCGTCCCACTGTGCGCACTCCCAGGTCGGCCGCGATCAACGCCGCTTCCAGCTCGTCCAGCACCCTTGGGTCCAGCCCACGACCGATCAGGCGATCCAGCGAAGTTCGAACCGCGTCACGGGTCTTGGTTAACCCCTGGCTGAGTCGTTGCACCCATCCCATAATTGTCTAGCTTCAGGTAATTGTCTCGCCGCGAATTGCTCTGAGCTGTCAGCTACTCGCTAGGTGCGACCAGCTTCGGTAAAGGTTTTAATGATTTCAGGATCGCTCGCTCTTTGCGGCGCATCCGGCGGGCCTCGCGCACTCCACGTTCGTGATCGTACCCACAGAGGTGCAGCGTGCCATGGATCAACAGCATGCCCACTTCGTGATCTAACGAATGTCCGCGGGCCTCGGCCTGACGAGCCGCCGTGTGAAGAGAGATCACCACATCGCCGAGGATTGAGGAGGCAGGCCCGACAACGTTCCGCATGGGAAAAGCTAGCACGTCGGTGGGGTGATCACGACCTCGATACTGGCGGTTCAATCGCCGAATCCGGCGATCTCCGACTAGATCCAAGCTCAGTTCTGCTTCCGGCGCACCGGCCGCCGCCAGAATTTTCTGGGCAAGCGTTTGAATCCTTGGCAGGAGAATAACCTTGCAACGGAGCCGGCTCCGCACCAGCACCCGCATCAATGAGGTTGGCCCCCACGGCCTGTCGCGTCGTGCTCAGCGGGCCGCGATTTGGGTACCCTGGGGCGGCCTCTTCCAGCCGACGGGCGAACAGGTCTTACGGCTTTGGATCCGTCTCGCCGGACAGCGCCATGGCGATCGTAGGCCTTGATAATCTCCTGAACCAATCGATGGCGCACCACGTCCTGCTCGTCGAAATAGATGAACTGGATGCCGGGAATCTCCCGGAGAATGTCCCGTACCTCGATCAGGCCAGACACTCGGTCCTGAGGCAAGTCCACTTGAGTGATATCGCCGGTGACCACCGCTTTGGAGTTGAATCCCAGCCGAGTCAGAAACATCTTCATCTGCTCGGCGGTCGCATTCTGCGCTTCATCCAGAATGACGAATGAATCATTGAGCGTCCGGCCTCGCATGAATGCCAAGGGCGCGATCTCGATCTCGCCCCGCTCCACCAAACGGTTTGCCCGCTCGACATCCATCATATCGTAGAGCGCGTCATAGAGAGGTCTGAGGTAGGGGTTCACTTTGGCGTACATGTCGCCGGGCAGGAATCCGAGCTTCTCCCCCGCCTCGACAGCCGGACGAGCCAGGATGATGCGGCTGACCTCTTTCCGGGTCAAGGCGGCAACCGCCATGGCCATCGCCAGATAGGTTTTACCAGTCCCCGCCGGCCCAATACCGATCACGAGATCGAACTTCAGGATCGCTTCGATGTAGGCTTTTTGAGTGGCTGACTTGGGGACGACCAACCGCTTCTTCGTGGCGATTGGAATGGTGCTCAGGAGGAGATCCTTAAGGGGGGCGTCTTGATTTCCCCGTGAGGCCTTCAGCGCCAGGGTCACATCCTCGGCCCTGAGGTCATAACCTTCGACGGTCAAAGCCGCCAGTTCGGTGAAAAGCCGTTCCGCTCGTCGGACGGCGTCGGGCGAGCCCTCAATCGCTACCTCGTCGCCTCGCGCTGACATCCGCACCCCTAGATCATCCTCAATCAGCTTGAGGTGCAGATCGTGATGGCCGAAGAGGCCT
>Ga0209854_1000147_pt1 | contig 9535 bp, 8 predicted proteins | sample GWRWS3_30_40_FD_187234 | JGI IMG/M metagenome (GOLD analysis project Ga0209854, IMG submission 187234) | Riverbed sediment microbial communities from areas with vegetation nearby in Columbia River, Washington, USA - GW-RW S3_30_40 (SPAdes)... | ecosystem: Environmental > Aquatic > Freshwater >... | reverse complement strand
CCACCGCGATACGCCGTTCAATTTTTCCGGATAATAATAGTAGAGCATGACGAGGCCCATCCACGGCGACCAACGCACACCCAATCGTTTGAGGCTCGGTTTGACAACGCGTAACCGTCTCGCCAACCGGCGGGCGTATCCCAGACGCATCTCCACTTGTTCTTTGGCCCAGTCATCCATTCGTATTCCGGCTGCCTCGAGTTCATCCTGGTAGAGAGCAAGAAAAGCTTCTGTCTCGCGGCCATACGGAGTGTCCGGGTGGGCTGCCCGCCAGTCGCGGGGCCTGGTGGGGATTCCGCGTTGCTTAGCCCAGGACCAGATCCTACCGAACAGGCGCCGGTCCAGCCCGGACCGGCCCAGATCATGGAGCAGGCAGGCGATGTGATAGGGGACAAGCCGATCAGGCTGGTGACCCAGGCGCGCCGCCACCGCCGCGCACATGCGCGCCGTTCGCAGCGCGTGCGCCCGATCATAGCCACGGATCAGCCGTCCGGACCGTCGCGGGTCAGGGTAATCGTACAGCCGCAGCAACGCCAACGCGAGCGCTGGCGGCACCAAAAGGGGGGCCGAACTGGGCGCAGTCTTCACCGCACGCCTGTGATGAGAATTCAGCCGACGGTCTCTGGCTGTTGGTGAAGCGGCTTTCACCTGTTTCCAAGAGGTTAGTGACGGGAGGATAGCGTCAGGCGAAACGAGGTGTCAAGCTAAGTGGCCTGGCCGTTTCTTTTTTGTGCCGACCGATCTATAATGATGCTGTTCAAGACCTCGAGGGCTCTATGCGACCCAGTGCAGCTTCACCCCGCCTTGGCATCGCGCTTGCGCTCGCCCTCTCGTACCTGACCACTCCATCTGGCCTCCTAGCCGCGGTGCCGATCGAGCAGCTTACCGACCTCGCCGGCAAGGCCAGAGCGGTCGTCACGCTCAAGGGGCGCGATAATTTCGCCAACGAGTTCCGCTACGATGTGAGCATAAAGAATGAGTCGTCTGACCCGTTGGTGGCCGATTCACTGGTCCTTGTCCTGGACAAGATCACAAACCTGGCCGGCGAAGACAACGAACCCCTGTCGCATGAATCCATCCTGAAACGGATGGAAGTGCTGGGCAATGACGGGGAAACCCCCGATGGCAAGCCTTATTTCAGAATCCCCGTGGATCAGAACCCCGACCTCGCTCCCTACAGCCAGAGCCAGCCTGTCACGGTGCGACTCCGCAACCGTGACTATTTCATCGTCTTCACTCCGTCGTTCCGGGTCCTGGGGCTACGCCGTGCCCCGCCACCTCCCAAACCTGCGGAGGCACCCGCACCTGCTGCCAATCTCAATCAGCCTCTCAACCGGCTCATCCAGTTGCTGATCAAAAAAGGCCTGCTCACCGAAGAGGAATGGCGCGCGGCCAACCGCCCCCCGCAGCAGCCATCACCATAGTGGTGTGGTCAGAGGGTTTCGGAGGGTGAAAGCACCCACTGAGGTCGCGGTCTCTTACCTGCCGTTGACAGTGGGGTTGGGGCTGTCGGCTGACTCGTCCGCCTAAGGGGCTGTATCATGAATCATCACATCGAGGGCATCCGGGGCCTTGTCATACCCGAGGACGCAGTAGCCGCAATTTTCTGTACCTTTGTGCTTCTTCTGCGCCCATTGCACGCCTCCGTGTGTTGCGCAGCTTTACTCGCAGTCTCGCAGCTCCGCAATTCCCCCAAACGAGGGGACGCCTCGATCGAGGGGGGTTGACTCCTGAAGTGAAAGACAGTAGGCTCGTGGCCGATTTTTCTTATTTCGGTTTCTGCGTATGACTCCTCTCTCTGAACTCTCTCTACCTTTCACGATCTATTGCACGGAAGGACGGTGCTTATGAAGCTCGCTGATGGGCACACTCTTGCCGAAGCGTTCATGCTCGCGGAAGTGATGGCGCAGGAACGAACGAGCCCTGGAGTGCTCGTCTTCACCGCCTCACTGCAGTTGCTGTATATGAATGGGGAAGCGCGGGAGTTGACTCAACGCCTGCACATGGCACGCACCGAGCGCCCGGTGAAAGGCGTGCTTCCTGCTGAGCTCATGGTTTTCTGTGAGAGGTTGGCATCCGCGCTGAGGACCCGCTCCTCGCCCAAAGACTTGGAGCAGCTCCATCGCACCCATGTCACCGGGGCACCGCTATGCCCCATGCTGCTGCACGGCTTCGGGATCCCGCACTCCACGTCCACCCGAGAGGCCCGGCTTCTCATTTTGATGGAGCCGCTGAGTATTCAGTCAGATTTCGCGCAGACGCGTGTCCAGGAACGGTATCATCTCACGGACCGTGAGCAGACGATCATCATTTACCTCATACAGGGGTTGACCAACAAGGAGATTGGATGTTTGATGGAGATCAGCGAAGAAGACGCACACCACCACCCGCACGGGGCTGCTGTCCCGGGTTATCTTTGCAGCCGCGGCGTCGCCCGCACAGGATCCCGTGCCTGCCCGGCACAAGGCCGGTGACCAATTTCGCTGCCAGTCTGCCTGAGGGGAACGTCGGCTGCTGCTGTGAAGAGAAGCGTCGGCTGAAGCCTACCGCACAAAAGAATGAGACGGGGTCGGAGGTTGCAGGAGGAGCCGAATATGCACGGTGGTGCCCACACCGACCTCGCTTTCCACGGAGATCTGGCCACCGTGCGCATGCACCACATCCTTGACGATTTTGGTTCCCAGGCCGGTGCCGCCTGGCTTGCTGCTGACTGCCCGTGACGTGAAGAGTCGTTCGCGCACCTCCGGCGGCATCCCCCGACCGGTGTCTGCCACTGAGACGAGGATGACCCCCGCAGCAGGTTCCTCCCGACCGTACACGGTGATCGCCCCCCCCGCCGCGACCTCTGGGATGGCGTTATTGACCAAATTATAGAACGCGTTGTACAGGCGCCGCTCGTCGGCCTGGATTGGAGGCAAGGCGTCCAGGCCTTTCGTGCTCAGCGAGATGCCCTTTTCCTGAGCCAACAAGCTCAAGGTCTTGAAGACGCTTTCCACCACGTCGGCGACAAGGCACGGCGCGAACTCAGGCGGCGAACTCAGGCCTTTCACGCAGTCGGCAATTTCCTTGACTCGATCCGAAATGCGCCTGGCGTCGTCTATCAACATCTCAATGACTTCATTGCACATCTTCCGGCTTTCCTGCGCCCTCGCCAGTTCGATATCGGGCAGCCGACCTAGCAATTCATTAATTTCATTCTGCAGCAGCCCGGCGCCACAGACAATAGGCATCAGCAAGTTTTTGACGTCGTGGCTGATATTCCCCATCAAACGCGCCACCTCGGCCAGCTTTGCGTTTTCGAATAATCTGGCTTGCTCGATTGCCGCCGCTGTGAGGGCAGAGATGATGGTCAGCAACGCGACATCCTCGTCGTCGAGTGTGCCATGGCGCTTGTTCATGACTTCAATGACACCGATCGGCTCCCCTTCCCACTGCTTCAACGGGAACACGATCATATCGCGAGTGGTGGAGCCAATGAGTTCATCAATCTTGCCATAATGCCGTTTATCCTGCCTGGCGTCCTTGACTACCGTCGGCTCCCCTGATTTGAAGACAGCGCCTGCGAATCCTTCGTGCCAGGGGAAGGCCGAACCCTTCGGGACCGGCTTCTCTCCGGTCGAGTGCTGGAATACTAATTGGTCGGTGTCCGGATCGGCTAAGAGGAGTGAGCCGTTCTCGGCGTCCAGCACCTCCAGGGCTGTGTGCAGCGCCGTTTCGACCAATTCGTCGAGCTGCACGTGCTGAGACAGCGCCTGCGAAATACGACGCGCAGCTTCTAACTCCCGCTCTCGACGGGCGAACAAGCGATCTTGTTCTCTGCGAGGCGTCGTTCGGCGATCCGGATGTGGTACCGAGCCAGGTGAAGGGCGTGGGGCCATCACATGCTTACCTCAACCCCAACGTACACAGGTTAGGTTTTCCTCGTGAATCGTGTGTGGAGCAACAGAATGAGATGCAAAGCCATTCTGCTCGATGAGGGAGCCGTCCTGTCAGGTTTTGAATTGGTCCTTGAAGAGGACGTGCTCCTTCGTGGCCTTCTTGACCACAGCCACGAGCTTATCCGCCTCAACCGGCTTGACCAAATAATCCACGACCCCCTGCTTGAACAACGTGCTGGCGTTATGGACGTCGGGTTGCCCGGTCATCACGATCACAGGGACCGAGGGGAATTGAGATCGAAAATATGCGATCGCCTCCACTCCGTTAATCTTCGGCATATAAATGTCGCAAATAATTGTGTCCACCAGCAGAGGATTATCCCCTGATCGAATCGCTTGAATGCCCTTTTCTCCGTCTTCGGCCTCCACGACATCATAGCCGGCCTTGGTCAATGCCAAGTTCACCGTCTTTCTGACATTCGCCTCATCATCTACCACCAAAATTCTGCCCAATGACATCATCTCCTCCTTTCGCGAGAGTGAACCGGTTGATTAAACTGATGGTTCCCCGGGGAAAAGGCCGCTTGCATCGGCACGGGAGTATAACCCCAATACCCAGTCACTGCAATCCCTTAGCCCTCAATTTTCTTAGAACCGAGCCCAGCTTGAAGGGGAATCCACGATGCGACGGCTTCAGGAATACTGGGGCTGGAGCCTAGCGATTTCCATTTCAAGAAGTCAACCCCCCTCGTTCGAGGGGGGCCCTCGTTTGAGGGGGTTGTTGCGCTCTTGGTTCCGGCGTAAAAGCATCCTGGATTCATCACTCGTATCACCACATGATGGTGACAGACCTGTGCCGTACAGAGAGCCTGAAGACAGAAAAAGAGCAACCCATCACATGGAGAACTTGAACAGAGGCTCGCGGTAGAAGCTGTTCATGTTTCCTCTGCACAACAAGTGGACCGACTGGAGCGAGGTCACCGGGGAGCAACAACGAGGGGACCGGTTCCCGCTCATGCGGCTGGTGCGTTACGAATCCAGTGCGCCGCTTGATCAGCTTGATCAGGAGGCGGTCAGTCATGGCGAAGAAGGCGCCGGCCTCACGGTCAACGTCGGCAACGGTGGCCTGTGCCTCTTGATCGAGCATGCTCCGCAGGTGCATGAGGTGCTGCGACTGCACATGCCTATGCCGGTGCCCTGGGCCAGGACGCCGACGCTGGTCGAAGTGCGTTGGGTTCGGCACTTGCCCTTCGGGTGGGACGGGCTTTACGCAGTCGGGATGAAATTCGTGCTGTGAGGGTGATTGCCTTGCTGGTGAGCATTCGATTTCTTGAGCTGAGTTTCAAGTGCCGAGTGGTATTTCTGATGCTCTTCCTTGGGCCAGGGGTGTTCCCTGCTGCCCAACCGGTCTGGGCGATCATGTACCAGTGTGTGGACTCCTCGGGCAGAAGCATTTTCACCGACAGCCCGCCGCAGGCGGGCCAGTGCACGGTCGTCCACCAGGGGAGCCCTTCGGCACCTATATCTTCTGTTCAGACTTCGCCGTCACCAGTGGGTCCCCGCGAGCAGGCTGAGGCCGTGGCTGCCGATGCGGCGACGGAGACGCCCGCGGACATCACTGTGCCGGTCTTCCGCGTGGGCCATTCGCTGGTCGTGCAGGCCAGGCTCAACGGGTCGCGCGACGCGAAACTGATCGTGGATACCGGCGCAAACATCACGATCCTGTCGAATCAGGTCGCGCGTGATGCGGGCATCCTGCCCAGTTCGTACCTCAGCACCGTGACGTTGAACACCGCGGGTGGTCCCGTGCGGGCGGATGTGGCTCGCCTCGATGCCCTCGCGGTCGGCGCGGCGGAGGTGGCCAAGGTCCCTGTGGCGATCCACGATCTCCCTGATGCGCCGACCGGCGTGGATGGGCTCCTCGGGCTCACGTTTCTGGATAGGTTCCTGGTGACGCTGGATACGCAGAAAGGCGAACTGCACTTGCGCCGGCGAGAGTGAGGCCGAACGCCACAGAGGTGACAGGATGAGACGCACAATCTTCAGAGGGCTGCTCCTTGTCTGTCTCGTGACCACAGCCTGCGCCACGTCCGATGTCCGGCGGGGCGAACAGTTGGCAGCGCTGGGGGACTGGGATGGCGCAGTAGCGGTCTATCGCGAGGCGTTGAAGAAGGATCCCCATGACTCGGCTATCGAGCAACGGCTGGAGCATGCCAAAACGGTCGCCGCCGAGCAGCATTACCGCGAGGGGCGCCAGCACCTGCAGAACAATCGACTCGCGGAAGCCTTGCACGAGTTCAAGTTGGCGCTGGGGCTGAATCCTGCTCAGCGTGAACATCACGCCGCCATGAACGACGCCTTGCGGCTGAAAGAAGCCCGCGATCAGTTGCAGACTGCCGAGAAACTCCGCGGCCTGGGGCGGTTTGATGAAGCACTGGACGCCTACGAGCATGCCGTCCAACTGGACCCCACGCTCACGCAGGCGCTTGATGGCATTACCGCGACCACTGCGCGCCAGCGGGCCGCGAAGTACTTCGGCGCTTCGAGCCAGCCTATCACCTTGCGGTTCCAGAACGCCAAGTTGAAGGAGGTGTTCGAGATCCTGGCCCGGTCCGCCGCCCTCAATGTGGTGTTCGACAAAGAGGTGAAGGACGATCCGATCACGATCTTCATCAAGGACCTGCCGTTCGATGAGGCGCTGAACCTGATTCTGAACACCAATGCCCTGCTCGCCCGGCGCATCGGCCCCGACACGCTTCTGATCATCCCCAACACGAAGCCCAAACAGGACCAGTACCAGGACCTGATGATCCGCACGTTCTACCTGTCGAACGCCAAGGCGAAGGACGTCGTGAACCTGGTCCGTACCATGTTGGAGAGCAAGCGGGTCTATGTGGACGAACACATCAATGCCCTGGTGATCCGGGATCAGCCGGCCAAGCTGCAACTGGCGGAACGGATGATCATGGCCGTTGATCATCGCGAGTCGGAGGTGGAGCTCGAAGTCGAAGTGCTGGAGGTGGACCGGACTAAGAGTCTCAAGTACGGGCAAAACTTCGCAAAGAACGCTGGGGCTGGCGTCGTCCCGCCCGGTTTCACCGGGACGTTCTCGACGAATGCCCAGGTGTTTACCCTCCAACAACTGACGAGTCTGGGGTCAAGCAGCTATCTCTTTTTGCTCCCGACGACTGTCTTGCTGGATTTCTTTAAGCAGGAATCCAATGCCAAGACCTTGGCGGCTCCGAAGCTCCGAGTGGTGAACAATAAGTCCGCCTCGATCAGCATCGGCGATAAGCAACCCATCCTCCTCTCGACGACCAATGTCCTCCCGGGGCAGGCGCAGACCGGCGCCGTGCCGACCACCTCCACCGTGACCTCGATCGAGTTCAAGGATACCGGCATTAAGCTGACTGTCGAGCCCACCGTGAACCTCATTGACGAACTCACGCTGAAGCTGAAGGTGGAAGTCACCCGGCTCGGGGATCAGGTTACCTTGCAGGCCAGTCCCGAGATCAAGCAGTTCCGATTCGGCACTCGCACAGCGGAGACGATCCTGAATATGCGGGACGAAGAAACCGTGGTCCTCGCCGGCTTACTCCAGGATGAAGAACGCAAGGCCCGCGTCACCGTGCCGGTCCTCGGCGATATTCCGATCCTGGGCCGCCTGTTCGACTCGACTACCCAAGATAGCGTTACGACGGAGGTGGTTCTGACGATTACAACTCACATTGTCCGGAATATCGCCACTCCGAACTTCGAGGCGCAGGCCTTCTGGTCCGGCACCGAAGCCACCTATGCGACGACCCCGCTCTTCTCAACAGAGTTCCAGGACGGTTCGCTGAAGCCGGTCGGCAGACCCATGACTGTCCCGGCACCGGGGGGCACGTCCATTCAATCGACGGCGCCGGTCACCCCGCCTGTGCCTGCCGGTGCGCCGGCTGCCCCGCAAGCTTCCTCGCAGGCTGCGCCCCTCCAGCCTGCGCCGCAACCACCGACGGTTTCTCCACAGCCTGCCCTTCCGCCCCCACCCCAAGCCAAGCCGGACATGCTCGCCCGCGGCGCCGGAGTGCTGGCGATTCGGCCTTCTCAGCTCGCCGCGGCGGTCGGTCAGGAAGTGGCGGTGGACCTGACGGCGGACCAGCTCGACAGCCTCACGGAGTCTATCGTGAGCGTGACCTACAATCCTCAGGTGCTGGAGTTTCGACGGGTCATGGATGGAGAGATGCTGAAGCGGGACAACGTGCCGGCTGCAGCCTCATTGTCGGCCAACCCCGCAGTGGGCCAAGTGGCGCTCCATCTGCGACGACAAGGAGCGCCGGTTTCCGGCAGCGGAGTACTGGCGAGACTCTTTTTCCAGGCGAAGGGTCCGGGCACCTCGCCCCTGACCATTCAGCAAGCCACGGTCTCCGGGGCTGGCGGCAAACACGTCCCGGTTACGGTCGAGCGTGCGGTGGTGGTGGTGCAGTGAGCAGGTACGCGATGCGACACACACTGAGGCATCAGCACGGGACCACCATTATCGAACTCATGATGGTCGTCACGATCGTCGGCATCCTTGCCACCCTGGCCACGCCGTCGTATTACCAGTCCGCGATCAAAGCCAAGGAGACCGCGCTCAAGCACAACCTGTTCACGATACGGGACGTGCTTGATCAATACAGAGCTGACCGTGGAACATATCCAGCCACGTTGGCGGAACTGGCCTCGGCCGGCTACCTTAAGGGGATTCCGGTGGACCCCTTCACCAAATCAGACAGCACCTGGCAGGAAATCCTGGATCAGGCCGAGGGTGGCGTATTCGACGTCCACAGCGGCAGTGATCTCGTGGGCTTCAATGGGACGCCGTATAACCAGTGGTAGCCCCATGTTGTTGAGACAGATGCGCTTTGTGAACTTGTGCTGTCTCGTCGCCCTGAGCATACTCTCAGCCGGCTGCGCCGGCTATCAACCGATGACGCCGGATCAGGAATCCCGCGAAGTCCAGCGTCGCACGGACTATGTTTTGCGAGAACTGAGAACAGAGGCAGCGACACTTCGGGAGGAGATGGCGTCGACCCGCATTGGAGCGGCCAAACAAAAGGCGGAATTGCAGGAGCTGCAACGCCAACTCCCGCTGCTCCTCCAAGAGAGCGCGGAATTGCGCAAGGCCGATACGCAGCTCCGTCGAGGAAGAGCCGATCAACAGCAGGCCCTGGATGCCAAGCAGACAGAGCTCACGGCGCTGCGCAGCGAGCGGGATCAGCTCCGCCAAACGAAACTGGAGCTGCAGACCCAAGCGGTCCAGTTGCCACCCTTGCAGCAGGCCCTGGCTGAAGCGAGGGCCGCGGAGGGTACGATGCAGGGCCGCGTGAAAGAGCTGGAAGCGTCGGTGGCTTCTCTGACGAGTGAACTTGAGAAGCTGACCGGTGAGCTGGAACAGGTGAGAAAAGGGTTGGCTGGGAACCGGAGCAAATCCACTGCCAAACCCGGAAAGCCTGCCTCGGCTAAAGGGTCCCCCCCGCCTGCGAAGAGCGAGGCGACCAGCGATCGTGTTCCATCTCCCGAAGCAGAGCCGGCGAGTCGCCTGATCAGTGCGCCGGCGAGCCAGGACCGCCCCAGTCACCACATCGTCGAGCCAGGCGACACGTTGGGGACACTCGCGGGTCAGTACGGGATTA
>Ga0209854_1000145_pt1 | contig 9559 bp, 8 predicted proteins | sample GWRWS3_30_40_FD_187234 | JGI IMG/M metagenome (GOLD analysis project Ga0209854, IMG submission 187234) | Riverbed sediment microbial communities from areas with vegetation nearby in Columbia River, Washington, USA - GW-RW S3_30_40 (SPAdes)... | ecosystem: Environmental > Aquatic > Freshwater >... | reverse complement strand
CTCGCCCCGGCTCGGCGACGTTCCAGAAACCGTGGAGGTGGACGAGCGCGCGCTCGGCCGCGGTCAGCCCCACGTCGTTCCGATGCGGTCCCGTTTACTTAAGCGTGCGTCTCCTGATTCTCACGCTATCAGGGAGTGGTAACTACCGCGAACAGTTTATATATCGTCGGCTCGGGTGCAAGTCATATTCCCGAAGCCCACCGGGAGGCCACACCATGAAGATCGTCCTGCGTGAAGATGACTCGGGCGTGTCGGAAGTCGTCGGCACGATCCTGATCCTCGCGATGACCGTCGTCCTGTTCTCCGCGATCATCCTGTGGGTCGGCAGCATCCCCACCCCGACCACGCAGACCCGCGTGGACATACGCCCCTCGATGGCTCCGATCTACGCCGGGAACGGCGCGGAGATCGGCATCAACATCACCCTCTTGCACCGCGGCGTCGAACCTCTCGCGCCCGTGCCCACGATCATCTATGTGACCTACGTCCGCGGCACGAACCCACCGGTGACGGACAAGGTCATCCTCCACAAGTACAACCCCCTCCTCGGGACCCCGAGCGGCCTGCTCGACGGGAGCGACAGCGTCTGGGACATCGGGGAGCGATGGTCCTACGACAACTTCGTGATGCGATCCACGGACCAGATCGCGGTGACCGTCGTCGATGCGGTCAAGAACAACATCGTGTGGACCGCGGTGATTACCGCCCCCGCAGGAACTCGGCCTCCGGTCTTCATTGCCAAGTGGGCCGATGACCTCTCGGGCACGGCCTCCATCGATCCGGTCCAGGCGACCCTTGGCTTCGTCCTCTACGCCCGCGTGATCGATCCGGACGGCGACCTGAACCGGAACTCGGTCTTCGCGACCCTCACCATTTGGTTCGGAACCGGCAGCCCGTGTGCGAACCCCGCCAAGATGCACGATGATGGCGTCTACCCGGACGTTGCGGCCGGAGACGACGTCTTCTCGCTGGGTTCGAACAGCTGCATGGACCCGCCCAACCCGAGCCTCACCTGGGACCAGTCCTTCATCCTCATGAATGCGACCGACCTCCAGAACCACCAGACGAACACCCGTCTCCAGCTGACCGTCGTACCCCGTGAGAGCAATGGCGGGACCGGGAGCGGGGCCTTTGTGCTCCTCGCCGCTGACCAATCCACGACGGGCTCCTCCATGACGAGCGTGCCGAGCGTGGCATTCGCTCTCCTTCCGAACAACACGTACACGTTCAAGTTCTGGGTCATGTTCCGGTCCTCCTCCAGCACGAACGGAATTCGTCTGGGATTGACGTTCCCGGTCGTGGTGCGTTTCGCCGCCTCCGTCGCCATCCCGATCGCCGCGGACGGCACCAGCGCCGTGCTCATGGGTTGGCTGACGTCCTCGGGCGATTCGGTCATCGGCACCGCGGTCCAGGCGGCGAACACGGACTACATGGCCTTCGTCGAGGGGACGATCCGGGTGAGTGTGGCGGGCAACCTCCAGCTCACGTACGCCTCGGAGAATAGCGGTACGTCCGTCACGGTTCGGCTCGGCACCGTCGGTGAATTGCACATCGCCGCCTGAGCGATCTGGCCGGCTCGTTCGTCGAGCACTTCCCGGACGAGGAACCTGAGGTCGGTGAGCCGACCTTGAGGTACGCAGCCTAGGTGCGGAGCGCTGCTCGCACGCCGTTCACCCGTTCTACCTCGATGATCGCGAGGACGGAGTCGCTCGACGCGGCGATCTCTCGGAGGCGGCCGGCCATGAACGCCTCTCGGCGGGCCTGGAGGCGGGCAAATCCGGGAGACCCGTTCACCGCAGCGTCCCATTCGAGGACGAAGTCCCGCGGATTCGTCGCTTGGAAGCGCTTCTTCGTGAGCCGTTTCTCCATCCGGCCCTGGAACACGACCTCGAGGGTGGACACGCAGTCGACGTAGCTCTCCGTGTACGTGACCTCGTCCATGTCGAGGGCCTCGATCCGCAGCTTTCGGGCGTCCGCTTCCCGGATCGCGTCGGAGAAACAAGGGGGCGGCTTGACCGGCGGTTCCCATGCGGACAGGCCCGCGACGTAGATTTCCTCCTCGAAATTGTCGGGTCCCAGGGGGCCTCCGTCGTAATAGCGAAGGGTCTGCAGTTCCTCCGGGCCGATGCTCAGACCGATGACCGCGGGCTGGACGGTGCCGATCGCGTCACGGACCAGCGTCGTCTCGGAAGGAAGGCCACGAACGACCGGGAGGATGTGGACGGACGCGCGGTCGAGGAGGACCTCGTCCATCAACCCTTCCTGTCGGAGATCATCTCCTCGACGTCGTCGGAATCCTTCGCGCGGCGCAATTCCTCGCGCGCGATCACCGGGACGCCGCGGATGCTCCTCCGGACGGAGCGGCGAACGACGAACATGACGGAGTCCTTCTCGACGACCCGGCTGATGTCCGAGACGACGTCGGCCTTGCGGTCGAGGGTGCTGTCCGCTCCCTCGACGCCGGTCAGGAACGTCGTCGTCTCCCGCTTCGAGAGCGCATCGAACGGACTGCGGACGGTCGGGAGGACGTCGTAGCCGAGCCGTTGGAGACGCTCGAACAACTCTCGCTCGAACCCTTCGAGTCGCGGGGCGGGAGCCACGTCCGACCTCGGGTCGTCGATGAACGCGAACGGGTCGACGGGGAGGGCGAGGGACTCGCTCAGGAAATCCTCGAGGCGCATCGCGACGTCGAGCGTCGCGGCCATCCCCTTTAGGTACATCTGGATCGTGCGGCGGGAGACGCCCGCGATCTCGGCGAGGGACCCGAGGGAAAGCCCTCGATCGTCCCGCATGCGGCGGAGCGCCGTGCCATCGAGGCGGACGTACAAGCCGCCCGGCGCCGAGAAGAGGAACGGAGGGATGCCTTCCTCGAGGAATTCGAGGAGGGTGCTCCGACAGAGGATCGGCACGCCGAAACGGCTGTAGATGACGCCGTCTTCCAGAGGACCCGTCCCGCTGTGTTCTCCGACAATGAGGGGGGAGCCCTCGAGCGTCCGCGCGATCGCCTTCAGTTCGTGCGCGGTATCCTTGCTGAGCGCATCGACATTCTGGAAGACCTTCACGATCAGCAGGGTGTCGTCACGGCGCGCGACGAGGTCGAAGGAGAGGCCGCGCTCTCCGTGGGGTCGGGACAGGAAGAAGCCGGTCTTCGCGAGCGCCTCCCGCGTTTCCTTCAGGATCGCGTCGCGCTTCACGACTCATTCATCGTTTGAGCTTCTATATAAATGCCATGGACCGCGTTTTCTCCAGGTCGATCCGCTGCGGTGGACGGCCGAACCCTTTATCGAGGACTCTCCCTTCGCCGGTGCGCCATGGCGGGAGAATTGTCCGGGGATCGCGTGACGGTCCAGGACGCGGCCGAGGCGAGCGCCCTCTACAACCGGGGATACTTCGGGAGTCCACAGCCCGGCGGCGCCCTGCAGCTCGACCTCCTCGAGGCCGTCTATCTCGTCGAAGGCGACCGCCTCGAGGTCCGGCGGGCCGGTCGCCGGGTCTCCGCGCGGGACCTCTTCCGGGCCGCCGGCGCCGCGATCCCTTCGTTCGAGATTCGCTACCTCGTGTACCGGGATTTGCGACAGCGGGGATACATCGTCGAAGCTCGGAGCGGCGCCGTCGATTTCCAGGTCTATCCTCGCGGAGGGGCTCCCAAGAAGACGCCAAGCAAGTATTGGGTGCGGGCCCTCAGCGAACGGGCGGTCTTCGACCTCGCAGAACTGCTCGAGCGGGCGGAGGAGGCCGCCGCAGTCCGCAAGACGCTCCTCCTCGGGCTCGTCGACGAGGAGAGCGACCTCACGTACTATGGAGTCCGGGAGGCCCATCCACGCGGGCATCGGACGATTGGGGCACCGAAGGGTCGCGTCGTCGTGCATTTCCTCGGGGACCGCGCGGTCGTCATCGACGAAGACGAAGCACGGGCTCTGCACGAGGCAGGTTTTTTCGGCAAGATGATTGGGCGAAGGTTGCAACTCAGTTTGTTGGAGACCGCGTTCCTCCTGAAAGCCGGATTTGCGGAGGTCCGCAATGCGGAGACGGACCGGCCCATTCGACTCGAGCGCCTGACGAAGGAGGCGAAGGCCGTCCAGCCGGATTTTGGATTGCGCCTCCGGGCATACGAGGATCTGACCGGGCGCGGCGTGATCTCGAAGACGGGCTTCAAGTACGGTTCCCATTTCCGCGCCTACGAAGGAGATCCGGAGACGCACCATGCGAAGTACCTGGTGCACGTGGTCCCGAAGGGCCATCGAGGAGCGTGGCCGGAGATCAGTCGCGCCGTCCGTCTCGCCCATGGCGTGAAGAAACAGATTCTCTTCGGCGAGGTCGGCGACGGCGTTCGCTACGTGAAGCTCGAGCGGGTCCGTCCGTGACCGGTTCACGTCCGCGGATTCATACCTCTACTTTTAGGTACGTCGCCGGAGAGGCCGCCTGGGTCGCGAAAAACACTTCTCCCCGCTCCCCATAAGCCAGGTCGTGGAGCTCCATATCGGGTGCGTCGGCTATTCGTACGACTTTTGGGTCGGTCCGTTTTATCCACGACACACCCCGCAATCCGAGTTTCTGAAACTCTACAGCAAAGTCTTCAACCTAGTCGAGATCGATTCGACCTTCTACGTGATACCCTCGGTCGACACGATTCGATCGTGGCGGGCCGCCGTACCCGACTCCTTCCGGTTCTCTGCGAAATTCCCCCGGGTGATCACCCACGAGAATGCGCTCCGGCCAACGAAGGAAGCGCTTGATCGTTTCTTCCGATCCCTCGGGGAGCTCCGACCTAAGGTCGCCACGTTACTCCTCCAGTTGCCGCCGTTCCTCCGGTTCGACGACGGACGCGATCGCGTCCTTGCGTTTCTCGACGATGCGCCTCGCGACTACCGCTATGCAGTGGAGTTTCGCCACGACTCCTGGATGCGGCCGGAGGTATTCGATGCGCTGCGCCGACGGGACGTCGCACTGGTGTGGAACGAAGTTCAATATCTGAACACGACGCCGGAAGTGACCGCGGACTTCGTCTACCTGCGGTTCATCGGAGACCGATCCCTCAGTGACCTGGGCCGGATCCAGATCGACCGCACCGCGGAGATGGAGAAGTGGGCGGCCCGGTTGCGGGCCGTCGAAGATCGAGTGGCTCGGGCATACGTCCTGTTCAACAATCACTTCGCCGGGCTCGGCCCCGCCTCCGCCGACCAGTTCCGGAAGCTCCTCGGACTCCCGGGCGTCGATTTCGCGGCGGTCCACGCGCCGGAACGCGGTCAGAAGCGACTCCTGGAGTTCGGCGAATCCGATTCATGAGGGATGCGCCGACATCCACGTCTCGACCCAGTGAGGGAGTCCCGCGAGGTTCCGCAACGTCGCCTGCACGAAGGAAGGCATCGCCTCCGGACGGTGCGCGCCTTTTCGGTCCAGGAGCAAGGCGAGGATGTGCGCGGACGAGGCCGCCTCAAGATAGTCGAGTCGATCGTCGACGAGGACGCAGTCGGAAGGCGTCACCCCGAGGGAACTCGGGATGTCGGCCCAATAGGCGGCGCGACTCTTGTGCACCCCTTGGGAGTGCCCGGTGAAGATGCCGTCAATGAGGTCCAACAATCCCGCGCCACGGAGGGCCGCCTCGTTCGTCTCGCTCCCTCCCGTCGCGACGTAGACGCGGTGGCCCATCGCGCGGAGTTGCTCGATCGCGGTCCGAGCATCCGGGTATCGCGCGTTCACATGGGCGAGCGCCTCCCGCTCGAGTTCTCGCGAGACGGCCAGCGGATTCTCCGGGTTCGCGACCCCTGCAAGCTCGAACATCTCGATCAGATGCCGGGCATCGAGTTCGTCGACGACCTCGCCGTATCCGCGGGCTCCCCAGTCCGCGTCGTTCGCGCGACGCGTGTATGCGACAAACGCATCGTCATGGGCGCGTCGCCAATCGTCGGGCTCGCCACCGAATCGCGCGGCCAAGAGTTCAGCGAGGCGGTCTCGATATCCCAGAAACGTTTTTTCGTGATCAAGTAGGACGCCATAGATGTCCAGGATGACCTGCATCGCTGCGTCGGCGGAGCCTGGGAATGGCTTAAGGGTTGCGGGAACCGCCAAATAGCGTTCCCCCGATGTCCGAGACGATGGAATCCGGGCGCCTCTCCACCTTCAGCATCGTGGGTTTCGATCCGAAGACGAAGGACCTCGGCGTGGCGGTGGAATCGAAGTTCGTGGCGGTCGGCGCGGTCGTCCCCTTCGCTGCCGCGGGAGTCGGTGCGGTGGCGACTCAGTCGTACGCGAATACGACGTACGGTCCGAAAGGATTAGCGATGTTGAAGCGGGGTCTCGCGCCGAAGGATGTGCTCCAGCGGCTCGTGAAGTCCGACAAGGAGGCCGCCCAGCGCCAAGTCGGCATCGTCGACGACCGGGGCCGGACCGCCTCGTACACCGGAAAGGAATGTTTTCCTTGGGCCGGCCATCTCGTCGCCCGGAACTACGCATGCCAGGGGAATCTGCTCGCCGGCGACGCGGTCGTCAAGGGGATGGGCCGCGCCTTCGAGATGACGCAGGGAGATCTTCCGGTGCGGCTGCTCGCGGCCCTGAGTGCGGGACAACGGGCGGGCGGCGACAAGCGTGGACAGCAGTCCGCCGCACTTCTCGTGGTCCGCGCCCGCGGCGGCTACGGAGGCTTGAACGACCGATGGATCGACATACGAGTCGACGACCATCCGCAGCCGATCGAGGAACTGATTCGCGTCTTCAACATCTACGATGTGACTTTGCTCAACCGCGAGGATCCCAAGGATGTGTTCGCGCTGAACGCAAGCGTCGTCCGCGAGTTGCAAGCAGGCCTCGCACGACTAGGCATCTATCGTGGCCCGACCTCCGGGACGTACGATGCGAAGACGAAGAGCGCGTTCGAATCCTGGGCCTCGCTGAACAACTACGAGAACAAGGTCCGGACGGACGGGAAACTGTGGGGCAGCGTCTTCCGCGCCTTCCGGACGGCTGTGGCCGAACCCGGTTCGTGAACGAAAAACGCCGCATCCAGGAAGTCACGAGATCGGCTTACTTGATCGGGCTTTCTTTGAGTCCCAACAACTTAGGACTTCATCGATGAGAATACGCGACTTCCTCCGATCCAGGTCTCCCGCACTCGACAGTCCTTGATCGAAGTCGGATCACGGAACGGATCGTCACCGAGGACAACGAAGTCGGCTAGCTTCCCCGGTTCGAGTGTCCCTTTCAACGTTTCCTCGAAGGACGCGAATGCACCACCCGCCGTGTACGCGCGGAACGCCTGTTCGGCAGTGATTCGCTGATCCTCGAAGAATCCGTTCACGGCCCAGTGAATCCCGAACAGAGGTCCATATGGCATCCCGTCGGACCCGAAGCACAGAGGGATGCCGCGCCGCAGGATGCGACGAAACGGGTTGTTCATCGCCATCCGTGAGGGGCCGAGTCGGTTCTCGTAGACATCCTGAGGACCGCTCCACTGCCCGATGAAATTCGGTTGGCAGGAGGCCACGATACCTGCTTGCTTCGTCCGCCGGAGGACCTCATCGTCGGGCAGTTCGTAATGTTCGATGCGATGGCGGAGCGACGGTCGAGGATAATCTTCCTGGATCTCCGCCAGGGTGTCGACCACGAGACGCACGGCCGCGTCTCCGATCGCATGGGTTGCGGTCTGGAGCCCCGCGCGATGGGCGGACTCGAGAATCGTCCGCAGCTCGGACGGAGGATGGATCAGCATGCCCCGCTCCTCCGGATGTCCCGTATAGGGTGCGTCGAGGGCGGCGGTAAAGGCGCCGAGCGATCCATCGGAGAAGATTTTCACGGCGCCAATCCGAAGCCACTCGTCTCCGAGGCCCGACAAGATTCCGGCCGCCGCGAGAGATGGTGCCATGCTGTCCCGGAGCATTGCGTGGACCCTGAGTCGGAGTCGGCCCGCCCGGTGAGCCCGTTGGTACGCTTCCCACGCCCCGGTACCGACGACGTCGTGAATCGAGGTGACTCCGAGACGATGGGCCATTCGTACGATCTTGGGGAGGTTGCGTTCGATCGTGGCGGGCGACGACTCGAGTCGTTCATGGAACTGCCCGAAGGCATCTTCCTTGAGGATGCCCGTCGGGCGGCCGGAGGCATCGACCTCGAAGCCCCGCTGGCCGACGAGATCCCGCGCGCGTTCGAGGGCCTTCGAATTGAGGGAACCGATGTGACAGTCGATCCGACGCGCGACGACCGGATGCTCGGACGACACGCGATCCAAGTCTTCGCGGACCGGGTACCGGCGTTCTGGCCACTTCGCCTCGTCCCAGTCGACGCCAATCACCCAATCGCCAGGAGGTGCATGCTTCGCTGCGTTCCGAAGCCGGGTCAACGCGTCTTCCATCGAGCGCGTCCCATCGAGCCGCGTCCAACCAAGTTCTCCGGCACTTTCCGCGAGGTGTGCATGGGCATCAATGAACCCTGGCACGACGACGCGGCCTCGGAGATCGATTCGCCGGGTGCGTCTCTCCGCCCATCGTTCCGCTTGGGCCTCTGTCCCGACCGCGAGAAGCTTCGCCCCGCCCACCGCGAACGCGGTCGCCCATGCCCGCGGCTTCGTCGCGGTAAAGATCCTCCCGCCGACAAAAAGGAGGTCCGCGCCGCCCGGCATCTCACCGCACGTCCCGCAGCCGCTGGAGCCGGTGGATGGCCTCCTTCAGCGTCTCGTCCCGCTTCGAGAACATGAACCGCACGAAGGGTCGGCCGTCTTTGGGGTTCCCATAGAAGGAGCTGCCGGGGACCACCGCGACGCCCACGCGTTCCACGAGGTGCATCGCGAAGGCCCAATCGTCGTCGAACGGAAATCGGCCGAATTGCGCCATTACGTAGTACGCGCCGCGCGGCGATCGACAGTCGAAGCCCGCAGCGTCAAGGCCGCGGAGGAAGAGGTCTCGCTTTTCCTGGTACGTCCGCGCGAGGTCCCGGTAATAGGACTCGGGGAGGCCGAGGGCCACCGCGGCCGCCATCTGCAGCGGGTGGGGCGCGCCCACGGTCAGGAAATCGTGGACGCGGCGCATCGCGTTCGCGATCGTCTTCGGTCCGATCGCCCAACCGATCCGCCAGCCCGTGGCGCTGTACGTCTTCGAGAGCCCGTTGATCGTGATCGTCCGCTCCGCCATGTCTCCGATCGTCGCGAGGGACACGTGCTTCGCTCCGTCGAACACGATGTGCTCATAGATCTCATCCGTCACCGCGACGACGTCATGGTCCGCGCAGAGGTCGGCGATCCCCTTGAGTTCCTCCCGCGAGAAGACCTTCCCCGTCGGGTTGTTCGGTGTGTTGAGGATCAGGACCTTCGTGCGATCGGTGAAGGCCGCCTTGAGCTCCTCCTCATCGATCGACCAGTCGGGCCATTTCATCCGCACGTACCGCGGACGGGCTCCGCTCACGATGGCGTCGGGCCCGTAGTTCTCGTAGAACGGCTCGAAGATCACCGCCTCGTCGCCGGGGTTGATCAGCGACAGCATCGCGGCCATCATCGCCTCCGTCGCACCGCACGTCACCACGAGGTCCGTCTCCGGGTCGGCCTCGATTCCGTTGAATTCCTTTGCCCGTCGGG
>Ga0209854_1000142_pt1 | contig 9646 bp, 10 predicted proteins | sample GWRWS3_30_40_FD_187234 | JGI IMG/M metagenome (GOLD analysis project Ga0209854, IMG submission 187234) | Riverbed sediment microbial communities from areas with vegetation nearby in Columbia River, Washington, USA - GW-RW S3_30_40 (SPAdes)... | ecosystem: Environmental > Aquatic > Freshwater >... | reverse complement strand
TCGAGCTGGAGTCCAAGGACGGTGCCGACCGGATCACGTTCGGGTTCGAGACCGACTCGGGCGCCCCGAACCGGCCGCCGTGGCACTTCATCTCGTTCGTCGAGGAGTTGGTGACCGAGGGGGAGGGCCGCCCGGTCCAGGTGGAGGGCGAGGCCTTCCTGGTGGTGTCGTTCCAGGCCATCGGGGTGGACCTCTCCGGCGAGGAACCGGTCGAGGTATACACGGGGCCGAAAGAGTTCACGCCCGGGTATGACAACCTGAAAGAGGTCGTCCACCTCGGCGACTTCGAGGGCCAGGTGTCGTGGGGGCTCGGGCTCGCCCGGCGGACGTGCTTCGTGCTCGACGCCGGAAAGGACCACATCTCGCTCGAGTTCCTCCCGGCCTAGGGAGGAATTCGGCCCCGACCGGCGTACAATCACCTCTGGACGTGCACTCACGGAAGGAGGCGCGAGCCATGGCCACGATCCACGACCTCGCAGGGTGGAAGCGCGAGGGCCGGAAGTTCCCCATGCTGACGGCCTACGACTTCCCGACCGCCCAGATCCTCGACGAGGCGGGCATCCCCGTGCTCCTCGTCGGCGACTCGGTCGCCAACAACATCCTCGGGTACGAAAACACGCTCCCGGTGACGATGGAGGAGATGCTCCATCACGCCCGGGCGGTGTCCCGGGGCGCGAAGAACGCGCTGCTCGTTGGGGACATGCCGTTCCTCTCGTACCAGACGTCCACTGAGGAGGCGATCCGCAACGCCGGCCGGTTCCTCAAGGAAGGGGGCATGCACGCGGTCAAGATCGAGGGGCCGTTCCTCGACCTGGCCGAGGCCCTGGTCTCCCGGGGCATCCCGGTGATGGGCCATCTCGGGCTGACCCCGCAGTCGGTCCACGCCATGGGGGGATACCGGGTCCAGGCCAGGAGCGACGAGGCCGCCGAGCGGCTCCTGGCCGACGCCCACTCCCTGGAGAAGTCCGGGATTTTCTCGCTGGTGCTCGAGGGGATCCCCTCCGAGGTGGCCAGGCGGGTGACGGAGTCGGTGTCGGTGCCCACGATCGGGATCGGTGCGGGGCCGCATTGCGACGGCCAGGTGCTGGTGATCACCGACCTCCTCGGTCTCGGTGGGGGGACGTACCCGAAGTTCGTGAAGCCGTACGCGAACCTCCGGGAGGAGATCACCAGGGCCGTGCGGGCCTTCGCCGACGAGGTCGAGGCCGGCGAGTTCCCGGACCAGCAGCACTCGTACTCGTAGCCTCGCAGGGCGAGGTAGCCTTCCGCCGATGTGGCGCGCTGGTGGCGGCGTCGGTGGGTCTGGCCGGCCGCGATCGCGGCGGCGGTGACCGCGCTCGGTTTCCTGCCGCCGGTCCAGGCCAGGGGGAAAGCAGTCGCGGTGCTGGCCGAGGCGGTCGGCGCGTCGTTCCCGCGGCCGTTCGCCCCGGCGATCTCCCGGGAGGAGGTCTCGCTCGACGGGGTCTCCGGGCATCTCTACCGCCCCGAGCGCCCCTCTCCGGCGGTCCTCCTGGTGCTGGGCGCGGCCCCGCAGGGAAAGGAGGACCCCCGAGCTGTCCGGCTGGCCCGCTCGCTGGCCCGGGCCGGGCGGCTGGTGTTCGTGCCGGACCTCGTCCTGGCCGAGCAGCGGCTCGACGAGGAGGACCTCGACCGGATCGCCCGCGCGGTGGTCGCCCTCGACGAGCACCCGGCCGCCACGGGGGCGGTCGTCGTGCTGGGGATCTCGTATGGCGGCTCGTTCGCGCTCGTGGCCGCGACCGACCCCAGGGTGCGGGGCAGGGTGGCCCAGGTGGCGGTGTTCGGCGCGTACTGGGATCTCGTAGGCGTGATCCAGGCGGTGACCACGGGCGTCTCGGTCGTCGGCGGGGAGCTCGTGCCCTGGGAGGGCCATCCCCTGGCCGGGCAGATCCTCGAGCGCCGAGCGATCGAGCTGGCGCCCGAGAGCTCACGGGCGGACCTCCGGGCCGCGCTCGAGGGGAGCGGCGATCCCGCCGGCCTCGAGCCCGAGGCCCGGGCGATCTACGACCTGCTCTCGAACCGCGATCCCGCCCGCACCGGGGAGCTCGCGGCGAGGCTGGCCCCCGAGGCCCGCGCGGTGCTCGAGCGCTTCTCACCCTCGTCGGTTGCCGGCGGACTGGAGGTGCCCGTGGTGGCCATGCACTCCACCGACGACCCGGCTGTTCCCTACGGGGAGGCCCGCCGGCTCGCCCGGGCCCTGCCCGAGGCCCGGCTGGTCACCGTCCGCTCGTTCCGGCACGTCGACTTCCGGGCCGCCGGGCCCGGCGGCTGGACCTCGGTGGTGGCCGACCTGTGGGATGCGTGGCGGTTCGCGTCCTGGCTGCTCGACGCTCAGGAGTGAACGCGGCGGGTGTCACACCCCCCTGCTAGCGTGTCCCGTGGCCGGCCGGGGCGCCAGGCCGGCCCGGTGCTAGGATGGGTCGTCCACCCCTGCTCCCCCGGGGGGCCGTGAGACCGAAGGAGGTGGCTTGAGGAAGTACGAGATCATGGTCATGGTCGATCCCGAGGCCGACGAGGAGAAGGCCGGCCAGGCGGTCGAGCGCATCAAGGGCATCCTGTCCGAGCACGAGGGCGAGGTCGCGTCCGTCGACCAGTGGGGGCGCCGCAAGCTCGCCTACCAGATCGACAAGAAGACCGAAGGCAACTACTTCGTCGTGTCGTTCCAGGCCGAGCCGTCGGCCCTCGCCGAGCTCGACCGGGTCCTCTCCCTCGCCGACGAAGTCATGCGGTTCAAGATCGTCCGCACCGAAGCGGCGTGAGCCGGAACTTCCCCTCCTGCGGCCGGGTCGCCTCCGGCCGGGGGACGAGCGAGGCAAGGTGGTGATCGGTCATGGCGAGTGAGAACCAGATCACGATCGTGGGGAACCTCACGGACGACCCCGAGCTGCGGTACACGCCGAACGGGGCCGCCGTGGCCACCCTCAGGGTGGCGGTGAACCGTCGGACCCCCGACGGCGCCGGCGGCTGGAAGGACGCGGAGACCTCGTTCTTCCGGGTGAACGTGTGGCGAACGCTGGCCGAGAACGCCGCCGAGTCCCTGACCCGGGGCACCCGGGTGGTGGTCACCGGGAGGCTGCGGTCGCGGTCGTGGGAGACCCAGGAGGGCCAGACCCGATCGGCCGTGGAGATCGAGGCCGACGAGGTCGGCCCCAGCCTCCGGTGGGCCACGGCCAAGGTGGAGAAGCAGTCCCGCTCGGGAGGCGGCGGAGGGGACTGGAGCGAGAACGTTGGTGTCGGCGCCGGCGGCGGCTCGGAGGAGACGCCGGTGGAGGCCGGCTAGCGAGAAGGAGGGATCCGCGCTGGCGCGCAAGCGGAAGCGAGAACGAGAGAAGCGAGACAGACGAGAGAAGAAGGACGACGGCTGGAAGAGGCAGAAGAAGAAGGTCTGCGTCTTCTGCCGAGACCGCGTCGACTACGTCGACTACAAGGACACGGCCCTCCTGCGGCGCTTCATCTCGGACCGGGGGAAGATCCGGGCCCGGCGGGTCACGGGGACGTGCTCCCAGCACCAGCGTGACGTCGCCGCGGCGGTGAAGAACGCCCGGGAGATGGCCCTGCTGCCGTACTCCAGTCGATGAGGATCATCCTCCAGAAGATCGTCGAGAGCCTCGGCGAGCCCGGCGACATCGTGCAGGTGGCGGACGGGTACGCCCGGAACTACCTGATCCCCCGCGGCCTGGCCGCGCCGGTCACGAAGGGCGCGGTCAGGCACGCCGAGCGGGTGAAGGCGGGACACGAGGACCGGCTCCGTCGCCATCGAGGCGAGGCCGAGGCCCTGGCAGGCCGCCTGACCAAGACCCCCGTCCGGATCTCCGTCCAGGCCGGGGACGAGGGCAGGCTGTTCGGCCACGTGACCCCTCATCAGATCGCCGAGGCGATGAGCGAGCAGCTCGGCGAGAAGGTCGACCACCGGAAGATCCACCTCGACGAGCCCATCCGCAGCGTGGGGGCGCACCAGGTCCAGATCCGCCTGCACCCCGAGGTCAACGCCACCCTCACGGTGGACGTCGTCGCCAGCTAGAGGTCGCGGCGCCGCGCATCGCCAAACCCGCAGGTCAGCGGTCAGGCCAGGCGTTCTTGTCAGACCCAGACATCAACCTGTGGTCATGAGTGCTCGCGCTTCTTGGCGGACTTTCGCCGATATCCAACGGCGGTCCACCGGTTGCCGTCTTGTTCCGAACAGCGGGAACCCGGTAGCGTGCGCAACGCCCGTGGGGAAAGGACCATTCCGTGGCGATCAGGGCTGACGAAGCGCGTTCCGGGCGGGCCGAGCGGGTCCCGCCGTACGATGAGGACGCCGAGCAGGCCGTCCTCGGGGCCATGATGCTCTCGGGAGACGCCATCGCCCAGGTGGCGGACCTCGGGCTTCGGGGTGACGACTTCTACCGGTCGGTCCACCGCCACATCTTCGAGGCCTCCCTCGAGCTCTACTCGCATGGCGAGCCGGTCGACTTCGTCACCGTCAAGGACCAGCTCCAGCGCGGGGGGGCCTTGGAGCAAGCGGGGGGAGCCCTCTACCTTCAGCACCTCGTCGAAGCCGTCGGAACGCCCGCCAGCGCGGGACACTATTCGCGGATCGTCGGAAACCGTGCGCTCCTGCGCCGCCTGATCGATGCTGCAGGAGAGATCGTCAGGGACGCCTACGATATCCCCGAGGACCCGGAGACGTTCGCAGACCAGGCGGAGAGCCGAATCTACTCCGTGTCCCGGCGTCACGAGCGGGACCAGGTGGTCGCGCTCAAGGAGCTGGTTCACGATGGCTTGGAGGACATCGAGCGCATCCAGAATCGTGGAGGGCTCGTCGGCCTGCCGACCGGGTTCCGGGATCTGGACGAGGTCCTTCAAGGCCTCCAGAAGGGCAACCTGATCGTCGTCGCCGCCCGGCCCGGCATCGGCAAGTCGTCCCTGGTCACCAACATCGCCCGAAACGTGGCGGTCAAGGACAGGCCGGTCGCCCTGTTCTCCCTGGAGATGTCGCGGGTGGAGATCGGGATGCGTCTGCTGTGCTCCGAGGCCAGGGTCCAGTGGCACAAGGTGCGGGCCGGGAGGATGCTCCCGGAGGAATGGGCTCGGATCCTGGAGGCGGCTGAAGTCCTGGATCCCGCCCCCATGTACATCGTCGACTCCGGGAACTCGACGATCGTCGATGTCCGGGCCAAGGCTCGCCGGCTGAAGAGCCGCCACGATCTGGGACTGATCATCGTCGACTACCTCCAGCTCATGACGAGCCACCAGCGAGCCGACAATCGTCAGCAGGAGGTCGCGGAGATCTCCCGCTCGCTGAAGCTGCTGGCCAAGGAGCTCGAGGTCCCCGTGATCGCGGTGTCTCAGCTGAACCGTGACCCCGAGCGCCGAACCGACAAGCGGCCTCAGCTCGCTGATCTCCGCGAGAGTGGAGCGATCGAGCAGGATGCAGACGTCGTGCTGTTCATCCACCGAGACCCGCTCTCGGAGGACGATCAGGCCCGCAACGCAGCCGACATCATCATCGCGAAGCACCGGAACGGCCCGCTCGCTAAGGTCACGCTGACCTGGCTCGAGAACCTGACGCTCTTCACGGACCACGCCCGGGAGCAGTGAGCCCGCGGAGGCTGGATCCGCCGGACCCGGCGACGATCCGCGAGATCCACCGGCGGCTGAAGCGGGCCCATGGCCCCCTCGACCCTCCGAGACGGCTGGACCCGCTCGAGGAACTCGTGCTGACGATCCTGTCCCAGAACACGAGCGACGTGAACCGCGACCGGGCCTGGGCCGCCCTCCGGGCCCGATTCCCGACCTGGGAGGCACTGGCGGCGGCCCATCCGTCGCAGGTCGCCACGGCGATCAGGCCCGGCGGCCTGGCGAACACCAAGGCTCCCCGCATCCTGGCGGTCCTTCGGGAGATCAGGGCCCGTGAAGGGGGTTTCGACCTCGAGTGGATGCGCGAGGGCTCCGACGAGGAGGTCGCCGAGTACCTCCTCTCCCTTCCCGGGGTCGGCCCCAAGACGGCTGCGTGCGTGCTGGCTTTCTCGCTGGACCGACCCGCCCTGCCGGTGGACACCCACGTGTACCGCGTGGCCACCCGGCTGGGCTTCCTTGCCCCGGGGACCTCGGCCGCCAAGGCCCACGCAGCCCTGGCCGGGCTGGTGCCTCCTCGCCTCCGGGTGTCGATGCACGTTGGCCTGATCCGACACGGGCGGACCACCTGCAAGGCGGGGAGGCCTCGTTGCGAACAGTGTCCCCTTCGCGATCTCTGTCCGACCGCTCCGCTCTATCTGGGTCAGCGGGTCTAGGCCCGGAGATTCGTGTCGGCCTTTCGGCCGACGGCCCTCAAGGCCCGGTGCCCGATGTGCCGATAGGTGAGGGGAAGTCCGTCCACCCATTGGGGAGTGAGTGCGTGGGGAAGCTTGCATCCAACATCGCCGTCATGCTCGCGCTCTCGTTCTTCGGATCCCTGGTGGCTCTCGGCCTGGTCGGCGAACGCTCGGAGGGGCCCCCGGTCTCCGGGCGGGTGAGCCCGCTGGCCCCGGGTGTGGAGGGGCCGCCCGTAGCGGTGAGCCAGCCCTCCCCCGCACCCACTGACGCACCGGCGGGGACGACCGGCGAGGCTGCAGACGAGCCGGAGGCGCCCGGTGACGAGCCCCCGGCCGGAGAGGAGCCGGCACCCGCAGACACCGCGGACGAGGGGAGCGAGCTCGTGGAGCCGCCAGCACCCCCGGCCCCCGAGCCTCCGCCCGAAGCGCTCGAGGACGACGACGAGACGGGTTCCACCACGGAGGCCAAGGGCACCGATGGCCCCGGCAAGGGGAAGGGAAAGGGCAAGGGCGGCTCCAAGACCACGGAGACCGACGGCTCGCCGGGCAAGGGATCCGGGAAGGGCGGCAAGAAGGACGGCCACGCGGACGGCGACACCGACACCGGGTCGGGGAAAGGGTCCGCGGCGGACGGGGCCAAGGGCAAGAAGAAGGACGGCAAGCCAGAAACTTCGAGCGGATGAGGGGAATCGAACCCCCATCTCGAGCTTGGGAAGCTCGCGTTCTGCCATTGAACTACATCCGCAGAGCGGCACGAGTATAGCGGCGCCGGTGGCTCCGGCGGCCTGTAGTAGGCTTCGCGCCGATGCCGAGGGGCGGCCGATGATCCTGTCCGATCGCACGATCCGTGAGGAGCTCGCTGCCGGTCGGATCGAGATCGATCCGTTCGACGAGTCCTGCATCCAGCCCTCCTCTGTCGACCTCCACGTGGACGGGGTCTTCCGCGTCTTCCACAACGCCCGGTACCCCTACATCGATGTCAAGCGGCCCATGGAGGACCTCACCGAGGTCGTCGAGGTCAAGGGCGGCGACCCATTCATCCTCCACCCAGGCGAATTCGTGCTGGGAGCCACCCGGGAGCGGATCCGCCTCCCCGAGGACCTGGTGGCCCGGCTGGAGGGCAAGTCCTCGCTCGGCCGGCTGGGACTCCTGATCCACAGCACGGCCGGGTACGTGGATCCGGGATGGGACGGCTACCTCACGCTCGAGCTGTCGAACGTGGCCAACCTTCCGATCACGATCTACCCGGGGATGAAGATCGGCCAGATCTCGTTCTTCCGCCTGACCAGCGCGGCCGACGCCCCGTACGGATCCGCCGGAACCGGCAGCAAGTACCAGGGCCAGCGCGGGCCCACCCCGAGCAGGTTCTTCGAGGAGTTCGCCGGGAGCGACTCGGAGGGCGACTAGGGGGACGACTCGGCGGCGGCCCCGCCCGCTCGCCCCGCCCTGACTCCACCGAGACCCACCGACTCGGCCACCACCTGGGAAACGTCCTTGACCTCCAGGTCACCGCCCTTGGCCCGGGCCCCATCGTCCAGCATCACCATGCAGAACGGGCAGGCCACGCCGAGGAGGTCGGCCCCCGTCGCGGCGGCCTCGTCCGTCCGCTCGGCGTTGATCCGCTTGCCCAGGCGCTCCTCCATCCACATGTGCGCGCCGCCCGCACCGCAGCAGAACCCCCGCTCGCGATGTCGCCCCATCTCGACCTGACGGAGGCCGGGCACCGCGTCGAGCACCCGGCGCGGCTCGTCGTACACCCCGTTGTGACGGCCCAGGTAGCAAGGGTCGTGGTAGGTGACCAGGGCCTGGACCTCTTCGGTTGGCCGGAGCCGCCCCTCCGCGATCAGCCGGGCGAACAGCTGGGTGTGGTGAACGACCTCGTAGTCGCCTCCGTAGTCGGGGTACTCGTTGCGAAGCGTGTTGAAGCAGTGGGGGCAGTTCACCACGATCTTCCTGGCCCCGACCTCCTCGAGCGTCCGGACGTTCTCCTCGGCGAGCTGCTGGAACAGGTACTCGTGCCCCATCCGGCGGGCCGGATCCCCGTTGCACAGCTCGCGGGAGCCGAGGATGGCGAACCGCACCCCGGCCTTCTGGAGGAGCCGGGCCGTGGCCTGGGCGATCCGCTTCGCCCGGTCGTCGAACGAGGCCGCACAGCCGACCCAATAGAGGTACTCGGGGGCCCGGCCGTCCTCGAGGATCCGAACCCCCACGCCCTCGGCCCAGTCGGCCCGCTGGTCCTGGGGGACTCCCCAGGGATTCCGGGACGACTCCAGGTTCCGCAGCAGGAGCCCGGCTTCCTGCGGGAAGCGGGACTCGCCCATGACCAGGTTCCGGCGCATGTCGACGATGTGGTCCACGTGCTCGATGTTGACCGGGCACTCCTGCATGCACGCCCCGCACGTGACGCAGTCCCACACGACCTCGTCCTCGACCACGCCGGGGTTCAGCGCCACCGGCTCGGCAGCGCTCCCCTCGGCCTGGGCGTCCACGATGCGCTCCCCCTGCTCGAACACGTGGTCCCGCAGGTTCATGATCAGGAGCTTCGGCGACAGCGGCTTGCCGGTGTTCCAGGCCGGGCACACGTCCTGACACCGGCCGCACTCGGTGCACGTGAACGTATCGAGGATCTCCTTCTGGGTCAGGTCCTGGAGCGTGGCTGCCCCGAGAGCCGCCCCGTCCTCCATGGCCTCGAGGTCGATCTTCAGCGGCGTGAGCTTTCCCATCGGCTTCGTCTTGGTGAGAAAGACGTTGCCGAAGCTCGTGATGATGTGCAGGTGCTTCGAGTACGGGATGTAGACCAGGAACCCCAGGATCAGGACGATGTGGGTCCACAGGAGCAGGCCGTGGAAGAACGCCTGCCACCCAGAGCTCATCGGCTCGAATCCCAGGGAGGCCAGGCGGGAGACCGGGGTCCATACGGCCGGTGACTCGTTCAGGCCCTGGGCGATCTTCACGGCGTTGAGCCCGACGAGCGTGATGACGATGCCCAGGATCATCAGCAGGATGAAGTCGGCTTCCTCGAGATGGCTCCCCTTGAACCGGTCGTCCCGGCGGAACTTCCGGAAGTACACGGCCATCTCGATGCCGATGAACACGAGCACCGCGAACGCGTCCTGGACCAGGCCGAGCCATCCGGTCCGGCCGATCAGCGGGATGGCGAACCCCTCGTCGAACACCTCGCCGAAGACCTCGACGATCGTGGTCAGCAGGATCAGGAAGCCCCAGAAGATGAAGGCGTGCATCAGGCCGGGCCCCAGCCGCTGGAGGAGCTTCCGCTGCCCGAACACCACCACGGCCTCAGTCCCCACCCGCCGGGGGAGGTCGTCGAACCGGTG
>Ga0209854_1000139_pt1 | contig 9697 bp, 9 predicted proteins | sample GWRWS3_30_40_FD_187234 | JGI IMG/M metagenome (GOLD analysis project Ga0209854, IMG submission 187234) | Riverbed sediment microbial communities from areas with vegetation nearby in Columbia River, Washington, USA - GW-RW S3_30_40 (SPAdes)... | ecosystem: Environmental > Aquatic > Freshwater >... | reverse complement strand
AAAAATTAGACAACTAAAACTTGAATTGAAGGAGAAAAAGTGGAAAACTGAGCTACAGAAATTGAAGAAGGAACAAAGACTGGAAAAGCTGGAATTCCAGTTACGGCTTCAACAGGAAACTAAAGATTACAATCTCGGTACTTCTCTTAGGAACTATATTGATCCACGCGTTTTCAAATCATGGTGTGAATTTGTGAATTTAGATTGGACAAAAATTTACACAAGTACTCTTCAAAGAAAATTTAAGTGGATCGAACAGTATTCTAAAAATGATCTAAAAAAATATCTAAACATGAATAATACAAAATAACAAATCATATGAATATTAATCTTAAACTTTTTATAATTTACGATTATTATGGTACGCTAAAAGTATTGCCCGACCATTATATCTATAGTTCAAATATTGCAAAGTTTTTCTCTCGTTTGAGGTTGTTCCTTTATTGAAATTACTTGCATTATCAATTATGGTAATATTACTTATTATGTTATCTGGAATAATTTTTGATAATGTACTATCCCAAATTCAATATCAAGTAAACTCGATATTTATTGGAATTTTATCAAATGGCGATTCTATTGTACAGTATGATCTTAAACTAAAAACAAAAGCTAATGAAATTACATTACCATTAATCGGAGGCAACATTAATGATATTTTGGTAAGGAACTATCTATCTAAATATTTAGTATACACGTTCAATTCTACATCCAATGAAATTAAGATTAATTCACAAAATGAATCACAAATAAGAATTACATTTCAAACTCCAGATCTTGTTAACAAACAGGAGAGGGAATGGAGCTTCTTTATAGATTCGGCTTTTCCATTTACAGTAAAATTACCTAATGATGCAGTAGTGACTAACTTGGGGGAACAATCACCAGCACTAATTAGAAAATTAGGTGGACAGAATTTGTTATCATTCGATAAAGGTAAAATTTCTATAGATTATATTATTGGCTATGCAGGAACACGAGAACAAGCCATTATATCTATAAACTCAGCGGAATTGGATATATCAAAGTCAGAAAGTGAGCATATGGGGATTAATTTGAGTGAAGTAAAGGCTATTCTCAATAGTGCGAGGACGGCAGTCAATCAGAGTAACTTTATTGAGGCAGAACGACTTGCAAATAATGCCACTGATAGTTCAAGAATAATTGCTGAATCATTTGAAAGATCCAAGGACATGATAAGTAATGCTACTCGTAAGATAAAGGATGCACAAGCTATTAATACTGATACTTCAGAGGCATCGGAATTTATTTCAAAATCAAATATTGAATTTTCTCAAGGAAATTATCCTAAGGCCCTCGAATATGCTACTTTTGCTATTAATAGTCTAGATACCATGAAACAAGAACAAACATCACCTATTACAAGTTCCCCTTCATTTTTACTCTTAATCCCACTTGTAGTATCAGTTGGATTTTTAATTATTATGAAGTACAGAAGAAAAATTATCCCACACCTACAACGAGATACGAATAAAAAAGAACTATTAAACAGTGATTTGTCAGATATTACTTTCAAAGAAAATGATTTTACTGAAAGCGATTCTACTAAAAAAGAACCCACAATTAACGACAGTGCTAATCAATCAGATCTCCATAAATTAGTTGCTGATATTATCAAACAAAAGGGAAACTTGAAACCAGAAGAGAAGGAAATTCTTTTGTATATTTCCGATAAAGAGGGTACGGCATTTGAAGGAGAAATTAGGAATAAATTCATACTGCCAAAAACAAGTCTTTGGAGACTCATTAGGCGTCTGGAGCGAGAAGACATGATTGAAGTAAGAAAGATAGGTGGACAGAATTTGATTAAACTAAAGCTTCAATAAGGAAGCCAAATTCAACAGCAATATTGTAGAATGTATTTGAGCATCCAACTATGCGTTAATATTTAATGATAAGTTGTAGTGCGATTTCCCAACCGTCCGGACCTATTCCTTTTATCTTTTCCAAATTATCTATTTGTAAATTTTCCCAACTTCCATTGCTTTTCTGAACTAATAGTGGAAGATCCATTAGAGATAACATAGATTCATCATTTTTACTATCACCGATACCAAAGAAAATGACATTATTTTCGTATTCTTTACGAAAAATATCAATTAGAATTTTAACTCCTGTTCCTTTGTCATTACCTAATGTAATATCAAAAAATTGTCCACCAGGTATCATTTTTAATCCTGCTTTTTCAATAAAATTTACAAATTTATTGATGTCATTATTATCCATTCGAACAATCGTTTCACTATATTTCCTTCTAATCATTCTTTTTGCATAGTCTTGAGGTAGTTTGATAATGCTTGAAAGTTCCAACGGAGATAGGTCAGATACCCCTTCAAATTTTAGGCCATGTTTGATTCTAATTTCTTTAAGCAGTGATCTGATTCTGTATGCGGGAGCACCAGTTTCAATTATGTAATTTTTTCGTAAAGTCTTTGAAGGTGTAATTTTACTTTTCTTAAAATAATCTTTAGGTATTATAGTAGCCCCACCATTTTCTACTATATATGGCTCATGTAGGTCTATCATAGATTTGATTTTATCTTGCTCAAGTTGTGTTTTTGATGAACATAATATCAAATGAATATCATTTCGTATGGCATTTTCAACTAATTTTTTCATTTTATTAATGTCGGGAAAACGAGCATCTAATAATGTTCCATCAATATCCGTAAAGATAACCTTTTGCATAGTATATACTACGTTTATAAGTTTAGCCTTTATAAATAGACGCAGATGTAGTAATACGAATTATTTCTAAACTCAACGAAATCACGACAAACAGAGAACGTAAACCTTCAATTTTATATATTGACGGTGTGAAGCAGATCTCCAAACAATACTAAATTAATCGAACCAAAAATAATAGGATTCATCGTTCTCTCTAAAAGATAACGATCGAGTACATTCAGCGAATCAATCATTGAGGTGTGACGGCCGCATTGATTTGGCGCCATCTAATTATTCTGTAGATAACAACCAGTAAAAGTGTCAAGTATCCGAATGTTAGGTCACGATAGAATGCGAAAGATCCAAGAGATTGAAAACCAGTTGCGTATGTTTCTGTTAGATATGATAATGAAAGTAGGATTGAAATAAAAAGAAAGGTTCTGGACGTGTTCCTAAATTTGAGTAAAACCTCATTTGGATACTCCCTAATTCTAAACACATCCGATAGTGTAAAGAGAAAAAAAATTAGAGGTGTGACGAACAAATAAACATCGGGAATCAAATACTCTCCATTTCCATTACTTGCTGCAATTATAATATAATAGAATAGGAACAGTATTCCAAGATCTAGTACAAATCTTCCTATTCCGAACTTTCCCTGCTGCTGAAACTTTTGCGTAAAGAAAAAATATTCGCTCAAATTTGTTATAACAATGAAATATCCATAGAAGAGAACTGTCGCGTTTAGGAGGTTCGCTGGTATTGAATAAAATGGAATAAAAATACCCTTTGATGCATCAATGCTTAATGCAATCACGATTGCATAGATTATTGTAATTCCTTGTTTGAAAAATTCGACAAAATTTAGACTTTTTTCCAAATTAGAAAATGAAATTGCCTAATCTGTTAATTAAATTTTCACCTAATAGTGAGTGATGTAAATAGATTAAATGGGCTACTGTCGATTATTGAAAATTACAATACTTTAAAGAATAAAATAAAGATATAGATTATTCCCTTTTGATCGACATTAAGAGGTCTGATTCAGAGATTTTGTTCAAAACATATCTACTTATTTCCATTCCATCTTCATAATTTAGAGTCTTGCCGGTGTGAAGATAGCAAGAAATAATGAATTTCTCCAAGATTATACACCAAACAGCTCCTAGAATAAAATCTCTTCTATTTATCATTCCAATTTCTTCTTTTAGCTCTTTGTTCTGATCTTTGGACATATTTTCTATTAGCGGGAGACATGATATGACATTGTGTATTATTTTATCTAGTAGTACCTTAGTAAATTCATCCAGTATTGCCATAAAAGAACAATGATTTGATTTCCATTTTAAAGATTTTGTATCCAAGCCGTTTCCTAATGATTCATGGAAAAATATAGCATTCACTTTCTAAAATTATCAAAATCAGATATAGTATTATATTAATCTAGGGTCTGTAATGTATACATGCAGAACACTAGGGGAAGATTGTATGTGGTGGGGGTTGGTCCGGGACATCATGATCATATGACCTTCAGAGCTAGACAGGCAATAGAAGAAAGTCAAATAGTAATAGGATATGAAACTTACGTATCATTAATTGAAGATCTAATTGAGGGTAAGGAAGTCTATAGGTATCCCATGACTCAAGAGGTTGATAGAGCTAATCAAGCCATTGAATTTGCAGAAAAAGGAAGAATTGTATCATTGGTTTCATCAGGCGACCCTGGAATTTACGGCATGGTAGGCCTGATATATGAAATTCTTGCCGATAAAAAATGGAATAATCAGAACGGAATTTATGTGGAATGTATACCTGGAGTATCTTCTCTTAACTCTTGTTCTGCATTGATTGGTTCTCCTTTGATGACTGATTTTGCAGTTGTAAGTATGAGCGACTTACTTGTACCTTGGGAAATTATAGTTAAAAGAGTTGAAGCTGCTGCATTAGGAGATTATGTAACAGTTATCTACAATCCTGCCAGTAAAAGAAGAATCCATCAGCTTAAAGATACTAGAGATATTTTTCTAAGATATCGAAAACCAGAAACGCCTGTTGCCATAGTCAAGGGGGCATTTCGCGAGAGTCAAAAGGTCGTAGTTACCACATTAGAGAAATTGCTTGAATATGATGAAATGTTAGGTATGATTACAACAGTAATAATAGGTAACTCATCAACTTTTAATTACAATGGACTCATGATAAATCCAAGAGGATATAAATCTAAATATGATCTTGTATCAGAAACAACGAAGACAATGAACTAAACTTAAAAAGAATTTATGATACTCCTAAGTCCATTACATCCTTCAGTTATCTTAAATGCCTTGTCAATTTCATCAAGTGAGAATCTATGAGTAATCAACCTCCTTAAATTAATCTTTTGTTGATGTACCAGATCCATTGCCTTTTTCATTACGTTAGGAGTTGAACTAAAACTTCCACTTAATGTTATTTGATTATAGTGAAGCAGATTTGGATCAATACGTACAATCTTATTCTTTGATATACCTGCAAAAATACTGATAAGTGAATTTTTTCCAGCTACTTTGAGCGCCAAATCTACTGCTTCTGCATTGCTTGTAGCTACAATAATTAATTTCCCCCCCTTCTTGTATGTCTGGTCCCATATTGATTTTATTGATTCTTCCGGATCATTATTCAAGAGTACCATGTCTGCACCAATCAATTTTGCTTCATTCAATCTTGATGGAATTTTACCAACTACAATCGTTTTTGCGCCATAGAGTTTCGAAATTTGTAAGTGAATTAGCCCTATTGGACCATCTCCAATGATTATTACAAATTCGTCACGAATTGGGAGATTAAAATTCAGGTGTGCGTTTAGACAGCAAGATAAAGGTTCTATTAGTGATGCTTCATCATCGTGTATGTTATTTGCGATGGGAATGATACCATTAATAAGTATATTATTTTGAGGAATATCTAGATAATCTGCAAATCCACCGTTAATGCTTGATCCAATTTCGTTAAGGTTATTACACGAATTGAAATACCCTGCACTACAATGATGACAATTTAAACACGGAATTAATGGGGAAACAATCACCCTTTTATCTTCGGGGATTATTTGTTTATTCGGTAAATTTAGTGTATTCAAGGTTTTTGCACATATCTCATGTCCTAGAACTATGGGAGGTCGAACTTTTTTATGACCTTCATTAAATACCCTGACATCATATCCACAAACAGCACATGATAGAGTCTTAAGTAATACTTTGCCATTTTCTTCCTTAGGTATTGGCAAATCCTTTATTTGAAAATTTTTAGGGCCACTAAATACTGCTGAGTGATTTTTTTGCGGTAACATTATTTTTCAATTCATTGGGTTGGTTGCTTGTATTATTTAAAAATATTATCTTGATTGAAAACCACTATTACAAATATCACTGGACAGTCAAATTCCTTCCTTTAATTTTTCGCCAAATGAGATGAATTTGCCATGATCATCGATTCTAATATTAGTATCAACTCTTATGCGCAATCCTACAGAACGAAATATTGCCAAGAGTTCACCCCCTGATATAAGGGAATCTAATTCTCCTGATTTAATCAAATCTACTATTCTCTTTACAATAATTTTTGTCTGAATTGGATATTGTAATTCAGCTAATTGTAATACCTCGTCTCCTCTATCATACAAGTATTTTAATAATATTTCTCTATCGTTCATTTTTGTCGCGTTTGTTTTCGTTTTGTCTTCATTAATTTTTTCAATTAATGCGGCTTTTTCTTTCAATTCTTTCATTTTCCGTGCTTTAATAAGGGCGAGTTCTGGATCTTCTTCCTGACTCATCCCTTGATCACCCCAATTGGAACCAAGCGTGCAACCTTTGTTGCAATGCCAAGAGAATGGGAAACCTCAACTACAGAATCCACATCCTTGTATGCTTCGGGAGTTTCTTCTACCATTCCTTCCCTGCTCAGAGCTTTTATATATACTCCTTTTGACTCTAACTTTTTTCTTACACTATCTGTTGTATAGTTTCTCCTTGCAGCAGACCTAGACATTGTTCTACCTGCACCATGCGCTGTTGAGCCAAAACTTAATTCTAATGATTTTGAATTTCCAAGAAGTATCCAGCTTGCCGTTCCCATTGAACCTGGAATAAAAACTGGTTGACCAATGTTGCGATACTTTTCTGGAATATGACTATCCCCAGCTGGAAATGCTCTTGTAGCCCCCTTTCTATGTATTACCAGGTCTCTTGTTCCTTCACCATCTACAGTATGTCTCTCGACTTTAGCTATGTTATGTGATACATCATACACTAACTTCATATCTGCCTCATCTTCAGTAATCCCCATTATCTTTTCAAATGTTTTTCTTGTCCAATGCGTTATCATTTGTCTGTTTGACCACGCAAAATTTAGTGCACAATACATTGCTTTTCTATAATTCTCCCCTTCGTCAGAATTATTTGGAACGCATGCTAGTTCTCTATCTACAATTTTCATTCCGGAATCCCTTATTTTTCTTTCAGAAATTTTCAAGTAATCGCTGCAAACCTGGTGTCCAAATCCTCTGGAGCCACAGTGTATCAGAACTGTAACTTGACCGTCTTCTACTCCCATAGCTCTTGCTGCACTTTCATCAAATATTTTGTCTACCTTTTGAATTTCAAGGAAATGATTTCCTGAACCAAGCGTCCCTAACTGAAGCCCCCCTCTTTTCTTAGCCAGCTCGGAAACATGAAAAGGGTCTGCACCTTTCATACAACCATTTTCTTCACAGACATCAATATCAGAGTCCAATCCATAACCTTTATGAACTGTCCATCTCACTCCTTCAACAAGTAATTCATCTAGTTCTGATCCTGAGACCTTTCTTGAACTCGAGCTCCCTACTCCAGATGGAATTGCACTAAACAATTCATTTACAAGTTCTTTGAGTTTTGGTCTAATTTCCCGTTCTCTTAAATTGGTTCGTATTAGCCTAACACCACAATTAATATCATATCCCACACCTCCAGGACTAATTACTCCTTCCTCCAAATCCATTCCTGCCACTCCACCTACTGGAAAACCATATCCTTCATGTCCATCGGGCAAGACCACCACGTGTTTCTTAACCCCCGTTAATGTAGCAACGTTAGCAGCCTGATCTATTGTTCTATCTAATGCCATTTTTGAAACCAAATTCTGATCTGCATATATTGTAACTGGAACGATCATCCCTTTAGATTCATTTTTTTTAATAACATATTTGAATTCTCCATCATTTACTATCTCATGGTTTCCTACCCGCGTTGTCAAATTTTTCATGGATTTGAGAATTTAAAATTATAGTCATTATATTCCTTTCAATTTCTTATCTGTTTTGATAATATATTTGAACGAAAAGGTGTATTCGTTCTGATGTGGCTCTCATTTTGATATTCGTTTTCTGAAAGTACTATTCAACCTATGATTCAATTTCAATACTTGGCCCAGCTAGATTAATTTGTATTTTGAATATTCGATATATTTATTTTCAAAAACATTTTGCAGAATTTACAGGAATTGAATTAAGAAAAAACCTTGATTCTTGTTTTAATTATAAAAAAAGAGAAAAAAGGAGAATTAATTGACTAGTTCCCCATAGTGGAATTTCCACCCGTCATTCCACTCATATTGCTGGTCATATTACCAGTGGTCATGTTACTACTGCTGGTATTGAGCATTGTAGCGTTTTGGGTTACTTCAGTACCACCATTGCCACCATTGCCACCATTACCACCATTACCCGTATTTGCGTCTGATTCATCTTGAGACTGAGATTCTGTGGCGTTATCTTGTGACCCGGTAGATTCTGTTTCGGCTGATGGTGAAGGTGCGGCACAGGTAACAGTTTCACTGCCCTTTGGTGCAACACATGTCCCTGTTGGATGATCAGTTGCAGTTGAATTTTCCATGGCTGCTACTGCAAATGCACCACCTTTTACAACATCTTTCATTGAATGGTCTACACCTACATAGATGCCTGGATCTGGGAATGTTGATTCAATTACTGATGCTGAACCTGGACCTATTAACCAAGTCTCGTCATTTCTGTCCTGTGTTCCAAATGCGTTGTTTGCTGTGTTGGTACCATCTCTTACACTAAGTATTCCACCTATAAAGTGGAATGATACAACATCGTTTGGTCCTGCATTAACTATATACCAACGAGTCAATTCACCTGGCTTTACCTTGAATACTTCTGCGTCCTTGTTAAGTTCAAGTTTATTTACCTGACCAACTGCTGGCACATACTTGTGGGCCATACCGTTTGTCAGTACCAGATCTGGGTTATCTGATAATAGCTTGCCAACATCAAATGATCCTGTTCCATTTGTACCTACAAATACTCCTTTGTCAGCATTGTTGTATAATTCACCGTATACTACATAGAATTCTTTTGCTTCTTCTTCGGTTGATGGATGAACAACTATGCCACCGTACATTCCGTTAGCAATGTGTTCCCATATTCCATTGAGGCTGTCACCACTACAGTGGTAGAAGAATGCACCTGGGAATTCTCCCTTGAGTGTCCATGTCTTTGATTCACCTGGTTTTATACTGCCAGAATTTGCTTTATCTGCACCAAATCCTGAATGAAAGTCCATACTGTGAATAGTCTGTCCTTCATTCTTTACTGTGACGTTTAGTGTATCACCCTGGTCTATTGATATAACTGGTCCTGGTATGGTACCATTGAATACCATTGCATTATACATAATACCTCCTGGATGTAAAGCGTTATCAGGAGCAACTTGAACTTCTTTTTCTGATGCAATTAAAGTTACGTGTTTTACTTGTCCTTGTCCGTCTTCTGTTTCTTGCGCACGTGCTACATTGTTCCCTGAAAAATATGGAACCAAAGCAATACCGCTTGTAAGCAAGAAACTAGCTACTAGTGTACTTGCTAGCATTAAACTACGATTCATTATCGCAATGTAAAGTAGTCCACTATAAATATTATTCTGAGATAAGAATAAAATATTTTAATTTAATTTATAATTTTGTTGAA
>Ga0209854_1000138_pt1 | contig 9704 bp, 9 predicted proteins | sample GWRWS3_30_40_FD_187234 | JGI IMG/M metagenome (GOLD analysis project Ga0209854, IMG submission 187234) | Riverbed sediment microbial communities from areas with vegetation nearby in Columbia River, Washington, USA - GW-RW S3_30_40 (SPAdes)... | ecosystem: Environmental > Aquatic > Freshwater >... | reverse complement strand
AACCTGGGTCCCCCCTCCCAGCATGCGGAGGACCAACGGTCCTTCTCCCCTTCTCTTTTTTCCGGCGACGGGGCGGTTCCGTCCGGACAATTCAATTCTCTCACTAGCCCTGCGGCCAATGGACGCGCGTGTAACAACCCAGGCAGATGAGATCATAAGGTGAGACCTCCTCAATCTTATCCTTCCACGCAGCCAGCCGAACCCATTCGAACCGTGTTTCTGCTCCGCACTCAGCGCATGCGCCCATGGCTCACCCTTATTGCACAATTCACCGGCCTTGTCGAGGACTTCCGGGCTGCCCGCTGACCTCCAGAATTCGTTTCTTGGTGAACTCTAGGCAGTCAGCCGAGGCGTCGATCCCGATCGCTTTCCTCCCTAGTCTCAGTGCGACCACTGCCGTCGTGCCGCTCCCGACAAAGGGATCGAGCACTGTTCCGCCTCGCGGGCATGTCGCTCGGATTGGTAGCTCGACCAACGCCTCGGGAAACACGGCATAGGGACTCTCAGGATCGACGGAGTCCTCGATTTGGATGGTCCAGACATCCGTCGGCACACTGCCCCTCGGAGTCTTCACGACGCCATTCTTCCCCAAAATCGATGGCGATGCGGCTTTTCTAATCGCATCCATGTTGTAGTATGCGTCTTTGCTTTTCACAAGGTGAAAGAGCAGCTCGTGCGCAGAAGTAAGTCGGTCCTTGGTCACGCTACGGACGTGCTTTGGTTTGTGCCAGATTACCTCGTTTCTGATTTTCCACCCCATTTCTCGCATTGCGAATCCGACTCGCCACGGGATCCCCAGCCATTCCTTCCGTTCGCACTTGTCATCGAGATTGAGCCAGTAGCTTCCTGTGGGCCTTGTAACACGGTACAACTCTCTCCCGACGGACACGAGGGCTTCGACGTATTCCTCCACGGTCCTTTCGCCTCCGATTTCGTGGACGGTGTCGCCGACGTGCCGACGTCCGCTGTAGTACGGCGGGCTCGTGACGGTGCAATCCACGGATTCATCGACCATCGTCCGGAGTACTTCTCGGGCGTCTCCAAGCAAGAGCCCGCACTCCCGGCTGGCGAAGAAAGAAGATACCACGTCCGAAGTAATCACGGTCAGACCCATACCCTTTTTGCAGCCCACCAGACGAGCATCGGCCACGCGAAGTAGCGGATGTTCGGAACCGCCCGCGGTACCAGCGGCCGACGAACCAAGGAACGAGATCCTAAAAGCCTGAAATCGCGCATAGCTGCAGGTTCTCAGAGATTGGTGCCGCAATCACGGCTGGACGAGTGTCTTCGCACGGTATTGGTCTCGCCTGCGGAACCTCAGAGTGGGCCCGCCTTCATTCGCGAATTCGTGTCACCGACCCACGAGTCACGACGGATGGGGATCACGGCGTGCCTACAGACCGTCGGTACGGCTCATCCCCGGCCGAATCGGTAACGCTAGGGCTTCTGTGCCGCGACGACGACGCTCTCTGTCCCGAATGTCTTCGTTAAGCGCTTCGTGCTCTCGGAGGAGGACTTCGCGAAGTAGTCGATGCGTTTTAGGACCCGGACGTCCTGGAATCCCGCCGCCCGGATCGTCTCCATGTACTCCGGCTCGACGGCTGCGCCGCCGATGCAGTCCGCCCACAGTTGCGGATTTAGCCCGCATACGGCGCCCACGTCCACCTGCACCACGATGTCTGCGAGTTGGAGTCGCCCGCCGGGCTTCAGCACGCGGAAAATCTCCCGGAACGCGGCGGGCTTGTCCGGAACGAGGTTCAGCACTCCGTTGCTCGTGACCACGTCGGCGCTCGCATCGGGGAGCGGGATCCGTGTTGCGTCCCCTTCCAGGATCTGCACATTCTTCGCACCCATCCGCTCGATGTTCGCACGCGCCTTCGTGATCATTGCGGGGGTGATGTCGAGCCCGTAGACCTTCCCCGATCGCCCGGTCTTGAGGGACGCATAGAGCACGTCCGTCCCGGAGCCCGACCCGATGTCGAGCACCGTGTCGCCCGGCCGAATTGCGTTCGCGGCGTGCGGGAAGCCGACGCCGGCAAAGGATTCCGTCGCCGTTGGCGGCAGCTTCCGGAGGTCCTCATCCGGGTAGCCCAGGTACCGGAGCGCCTCGAGTCCGAGCGGGAAGTGGTACGCCTTGTCCGGACGCGTCGCGACCTCCGTGTACAGCGACTGGACCGCTTTCGTGATGATCGGCTTCAGGTCCGAGACCGCCTCGACTTGAACTTCCGGCGGCACATGGGAGACCTTTACGATATCAAGCGGCAGCTTCTCCGCCCGTGTCCCCTTCCACTGCCATGTTTCGATTCCGTCGAAGCGGTGGCGCGTCAGCAGTCCACCACGCTCCAGCGTGGAGAGCCGCATTTCGGCGTCTTCGCCCGGAATCCGGAAGACGGATGCGATTTCGCCGACCGGCGTCAAGTTCTGGTGATGCTCCAAGTACTCCAAGATGTCCGCAGGGCTCCTCTTCGGGAGACCAGGCGCGAGCTTGTCGACGATCTCTTCGAACGGTTTCGCGCTGAACGTCGCGGCTTTCGTTTCCATGTGTCCTTCCCGAACACGGACGATGAGAGCGTCGAAGTTCGCGTGTTGCCGTAGCATCTCCTGACGATCCTGCTCAAACGCCTCTTCCACCGCGGGCGAATGCATTTCCTTTCGAAGACGGCCTTTGTCGAGCCCAACCTCCGCGCCCAATTTCACGAGGGTATCATCCGTCGCCGGGAGGCATTCGAGCCCGAAGGCTTCCATCATCCGACGGAAGTATTTCGTCGCCTTGTCCTCGGATTGCAACGTCGCCGCCTTGAACGCCTTGCATGCAGGGAACGAGCTCTCGACCTGGCATCGGAAGTAGTAATCGGGCTGTACCGGCATGTGCGTAAGCGCGACGGACTCGAGAATCCAGTCGACCGTACCCCGTTCGTCGACGCCGTATTCCTTCATCCACCCCGTCAGGCTCTCGAACTCGCCACCCATCTTGTAGGTGACTTGCAGGTTGTCACCGTAGACCTCTCGCAGACGCTGAACGATCGGCTCCAGCCCCCAGGACCACCAGCACCACGGATCCGCGAAGTGGACGATTTCGATCGGCGGGTCCCCACTTGGCGGTCCTATCGTTTTCATCGGTCTCGCAGGTGGCATCAGAAACCCTCATACGAACAGTATCGACGGGGACTTTGAATCGGGCGGATGTCCCGCGTGGCATCATCCTCGGGGGCTAAAAGGGTTCTGCGGCGATCTCGGACAAATGGGTGGTCGACTTAGTCGACCCGGGAGAGAAAGCATCTTGACGCGACCCGCCCATCCGCGCCGAGATCGCGATGCCCGAAACGAAATGCAAACTGAAGGTCGAGCAACTCATGGCGTGCAACTGCAACTGGGGATGCCCCTGCTCGTTCGATGCACCTCCCACCTACGGCAAGTGCGAGACGGCCCTCGCCTACCGCATCGCGAAGGGCAGCTACCACGGGGTCGTGCTCGACGATCTGAAGTTCATCCTCGTCGCGGCGTGGCCGAAGGCGATCCATCTGGGACACGGCCGCGGGGTCCTCTTCCTCGATGCCCAGGCGACAGGACCGAAGCGGGAGGCGCTCGAGGCGATCGCCACCTCGAAGGCCGGGGGACCGATGAACATCTACATGTCCATGATGACGGAGCCGCCGGAGGTCCGGACGGCGCGCATCGAATTCCGGTTCATCGGCAAGCGGAGCCGGTTCCGCATCGGAGACCGGGTCCGCGTCGAATTCGAACCGATGCGAAACCCCGTGACAGGGGAGGACCACTTCCTGATCGGCAAACTCCCGACGGGATTGTTCACGAAGAGCGAGGAGTTCTTCTCGGCGAAGAATTTCCGCGTCGCGGTGAAAGGATTCCAGTTCGACTACCCGGGACGAAACGCGATTCTCGCTGCCTCGACCTGGCGGGGCCCGACACCCGTGGCAAGGCCATACGCCTGAGGCCGGTCGTCCATCCTCGAGGCACACCGACTGCGGTTCATACGGCTTCGATTTCCAGCTTCAACGGAATCGCCTTCGACATGGAGTCACCGACGGGCGAGGCGCGTTCGCACACTCGGCGCAGCGCCTCGATCTTCTCCTTGGTCGCTCCTTTGGCACGCAGCCGGATCGTGTAGCCAATCTTGTCGTATCCTGGCGGTGGCCCGTCGAGGCCTAGGAGTCGATGGATGTCGAAATGCCCTTTCGCCTCGATCTCGAGGTGCTCGATCTCGATTCCGAGGAGGGACGCATGGGTCGCGACGACCTCCACGTCGCACGCGGCCAAGGACGCGAGGAACATCCACATGGCGCTCGGATCCTCGTCGCCGCCCATATGCACGACGACACCCTCCCGCTCAACCCGGGAGCGGGTCCCCCCGACCCACTGCGCAACGATGTTAGGATTCCGCTCGGCCACCGACGAATCCTTCCGGACCTGGTCGATGTATTGCCGAAAATCCTTCACGTCGAATCCGTTGATCATCTCCCGCGTCGCACCCATGACGTGGGTCATGCTTGGCGGCGGCTATGATAGTTTCGTCGAGGCGTAAACTCGAAAGCCTCTCGCAACCGCGACGATACTCGGACAAACGGCGATCCGGTCGTCCACGGCTTACCTCCTGTCCTCTGGAGGAGTCGCGACAACGAGCGACTCCGGCTCGGATTATCGACCCGACTCCATTGCGCCCACGTAATCGTCCCACTCCCGCGAGGTGTTGCGAACGATGAACCCTCTCGCGAACGGGGCGAACAACCGATAAGGCCCCCTCTGGCGGACGTCGAACGTCATTTCGAACCGAGTACCTTCCATGTCCGAGAACAAGCGGTACGTATTGTGCGTGTGCGCCATGTTCGAGCGGGCGTCGGCCTCCCAACTGCCCGGCGGCCGCAATCGTACAAGGAACCGCGCGACGAACGGGAACCCCATGATTCCGGTCTCTTCCATCTCGATCCGGTCTCCCTCCCGACGAATCACCTTGCGCGTGCGCAGCCGGACTCGGCTCAATTCGGGATCACCGTCCCGAAATTCCGTGCACCAGGCGTAGACTTTCGGAAGGGAGGTTCGAAACCGCTTCGTCAGTCTGAAGAGCATGTATGCCGAATTCGCCAGTGGCACAAAAGGCCGCGGCGAGAAGCAGCCGAATCGGAGCAACAATGCTTATTGAGCGTCTGGTTGGACGCCCCTGGCTCCGCACGTGGGGCAGTCTCGAGGCGAACAGCTTTTTCCCTCCGCACCCATTCCGGGCAGGGCGTGGAAATGCCAGGCCTGAGGGAAGGAGGGAGCGCCTTAATGGACGGGCAGCATCCGGGGGTTGGGCGGTTTCCCGCATAAGCCGATCACCATGGATAGCCTCGACCTGAAGATTGTGCGGGAGATGGGCTTTCGACCCTACGGAAGCCACCCCCAGAACCTCGAGGCCTTCAAGCCCTCGTACCTCGCAAAGCGAACCGGCGTGGAGCCGGAGACCGTGAAGGCGCGCCTCGCGCAGATGGAGAAGTCGGGTTTCATTCAGTTCTACCAGGTGTACCCAAACTTCCGCCACCTCGGGCTGCAGGGGAGCGCGTACTTGTTCCGCGTCCCGGACGACGACCGGAAGGCGGAGGCGATCCAGAAGGTCGAGCCGATCGAAGGGCTTGTAGAGATCCACAACTTCCTTGGCCCGGAGATGTGCGTGGACGTGTCCCACCGAGGACCGGAGGACCTGAGCCGGAAGCTCCGCTTGCTCGCGGAGTTCACAGGGGACGCCGCGCCGGAGCGGATCTATGAGCGCCACATGCCTTCCGTCGAACGAACGCTCACGCCCCTCGACTGGCGGATTCTGAAGGCGTTGCGGTACAAGGGGCGGCGCCCGCTCGCGGAGGTCGCGGACGAGGTCGGCGTGAGCCCGCGGACGATTCGGCGGCGGTTCGATCGGATGGCCGGGGAGGGCAGCTTCTTCGTGGTCCCCGCGATCGACCCCGGCAAGGCGCCCGGCATCCTCCTGTATGAGCTCCTTTTCCACCTCAACCCAGACGCTGCCGAGTCCGTCCCCGGTCAGGTCCTGCGGATGCTCGACGATCGCTACCTGTACCACTACGTGCCGTCGTCGAAAGCCCTAGGGAACTTCGACGTCCTCCTGTACGCGGAGTCCTCCGGGGAGACCGAGGAGGTCCGTCAGAAAGTGCGATCCCTCCCCGGCGTCGCGAAGGTCACCGCCCTCGTGTTCCGCGCGTGGCGGGAGTACACCGGTTGGATCGACGGGGCGATCGATGAGCGGATGCGCGCCAACTGACCGAAATCCCGAATCGGGAGCGCGGATTAGGACCGGGCACGCGGGGTTGTGTCCGAAAACCCGAGGCGGTCTTCCGCCAATCCATTGACCCTTTGAGTCATGTCTCCGCATTAGGTGCAAATATGGCGACCAAAGAGGAAACGGTGCAAGGAGTGGTGAACGGAATCGACGTGAAGGCATTGAACGGCACGATCGAGGCGGTGAAGGGGAACCCGGCGATCGCGCAGGCGACGTTCGCGGTGGAGTCCGTGTTGGACCGGGGCCTCAACGTGCGGTCTCGGACGGGGTCCATCACCCTCGGCGGCCAGGCGATCGCGGGTCGCACGAAGGCGTTCCGATTCGAGGGCGACCACCCGCCGGAGCTCCTCGGGCACGACCAGGGTCCGGCGGCGGTCGAAACGCTGCTCGCGGCACTTGGGGAGTGCGTCTCGAGCGGCTTCACGATGTACGGCGCGGCCTTCGCCATCCCGGTCGAGCGGGTCCGGACGGACCTCACGGGTTACATCGACCTCCAGGGGATGTTGGGGCTACCCGCGCCCGGCATCGTGCGGCCCGGGTTCGAGCGCATCCACGCGAAGATCTACGTGAAGAGCCGAGCCCCGCGCGCGGAGCTGGAGAAGCTGAAAGACATGGCTGAGGGCCTCTCGCCCGTGAAGGACAGCCTCCGGGCCGTCGCGTACACGAGCGAGTTGATCGTTGAGAACTGAGTCGTGCGAGCAGCCGGCCTCCTCATCGAGGGGCCGGCACATTCCTTTTCAATTCCGATCCTCCCGGAATCGTGAAGCCATGGGCACACGAGCCCGGAGCGGCCCTCGCCTAAACGCTCGACGGCCCGAAGGAACGTTTGCCTCGGCGTCGGGTCGCTCGGACTTGAAGGGTTATCATTTTCGGTCGGTTCTCGACACGGTGCAAGGTAGAAGTAGCGGACCCGGAGGGATTCGAACCCTCGACAGCCGGATTAGAAATCCGGTGCCCTATCCGTGCTAGGCGACGGGTCCGGGCGAGGCACGGAACGCCAAACTTAATAACCCATCGACCTCAACTTCGACACGGTTATCTAGCCCGGTCCGCTCCTCCGCCTTCGGAGCATCGACATCATTCGAGTCGTCGTCCTCGGCGCCGGTGCAATCGGATCGGTCGCCGCCAAGGTCCTCACGACATGTAAGGAAATCGAGCAGCTACTCATCGCGGATCGAAGCCTCACGGCGGCGCGCGGCCTCGCCGAACAGCTCGGGGATGAGCGAATTGTCGCTTCGAAGGTCGACGCCCGGAACGTCGACGCCCTCGCGCATCTCATGAAAGGGTACGACCTCGTCCTGAACCTCGTCCTTCCGCGGTTCAACCTGAAGATCATGGAAGCGTGCATCCGGGCACGCGTCCACTACGTGGATGCCGCGACGGACCTCGCGCTCGCGAGAGAGAGGCCCGGCGACAGCGTCGAATCCCCGCCCGAGGCCCACCAGCTCGCGCACGATGGAGCGTTCCGCGACGCGGGACTCATCGGCCTCCTGGGCATGGGACAGGACCCGGGCCTGACGAACATCTTCGCCCGGGCCGCCGCGGACCGACTCGACACGGTCGACGAGATTCTCGTCCGGGACGGAGACAACGGAATCGTCGAGGGGTACGAGTTCGCGTCCTTGTGGTCGCCGGACACCCTCATCGAGGAGGTCCTGTTGCCCGCCCTCGTCTTCCGGGGGCGGTTCCTCCGGCTCGGATCCCTCGAGGGAGAGGAGGTCTTCGATTTTCCTGCGCCTATCGGCCCACTCACGGTCTACAACGTCGACCACGAAGAGACGAACACGCTCCCCCTGTTCATCGGCAAAGGTTTGCGCCATGTCGACTTCAAGATCGCGATCCCGAAGGAGCTGGCCGGCGCCTTGAAGGTCTTCCAACGATTCGGCCTGGATCGGGCCGACGCAATCGAGGTCGAGGCGAAGGCGACCGGCGAGAAGGTGCAGGTGGCGCCACGCGACATCTTGACCGCTCTGATGCCGAATCCGAAGGACATCGCGGGCCGCGCGCGCGGCGCCGCGTGCGTTGCGGTGGTCGTTCGGGGCTCCAGGGCCGGCTCGAAGGACGGTTGGATGTTCTGGTCCACGCTCGACCACCAGGAGACCTTCCGGACGTACGGCTCGAACGCGACGACCTATCCGGTCGGCGCGCCGATGGCGATGGCCGCCCGGATGATCGCCCGGAAGGAAATCGTCCGAACCGGCGTGTATCCTCCCGAGGCCGTGGACCCCGCGCCTTTCCTCAAGGGCCTGCCCGAGTTCGGGCTGCCGGTCCACGAGGTCCGGCTGACGTGAGCTTCGTCATCGTTCTGAAAAACCCGGCACGCCACCGAGCGTTCTCGCGGCGCGCGCTCCGTTGACCGCGGCTCTCGCGACCTCTCGCACCGCGACATGATGCAGGACGTCGAAAGCGCGGTGGTCGAGGCGGCGCGCCTTCGGCTGCCGGGTCGCAAAGCCCAGGATCGTGTCGCCGTCCGTGGACGAATGCGCGGGACGAACCGCGAGCGCGATGCCGTCATGGGAGAGCTCGACGAGTCGCGCGAGCTGCTCGTGATCCAGGGGCGCATCCGTGCCCACGACCCCGATCGTCGTCCCGAACCGAGTCGCGGGCCGCTTCAAGTATTCATCGAGGAGGTCGTCCATCTCGAGGAAACCCCTGCCCGTTCGGCGCCGGGTCCCCGCGATCGTGCGGTTCTCAAACGGGTCGTACACGTTGCCGACGCAGTTCGTCACGACAATCGCGCCAACGGTCCATCCGCCCACCCGGGCCGCGCTGCTGCCGAGTCCGCCCTTCGTACCGCGGTTCCCGCCAACGAGCGGGCCGACCGTCGCTCCCGTTCCCGCGCCGACGTTTCCCTGTGCGACGGGCTTTGTCGTCGCGCTCGTGCACGCCGCGTATCCGAACCCCGTGTAGTCGAGCCCTTCCGTCCGCGCGAACCCAAGGTCGTAGATGTTCGTCCCCATGATTGCGGGCATCTGCCCGCCACCCGCGGGCGACGCGAGGTTCTGCTCCAGGAGGAACCGCCGGATGCCGCGCACCGCGTCGAATCCGTAGACGTCGCCGCCCGTGAGGAGGAACGCATGCCGCTCGATGAACGTCTTTCCCAGGTCCGACGCCGCGGTGTCGTACGTCCCCGGCCAGCCGCCCCTCGGGTCGGCGAACGCGATCGCCGGCGGCTGGACCAGGACGACCGTCGACCCGGTCCGCCGGCGCAGGTCCTGCGCGTGGCCCACCCGGACGCCACGGATCGCGGTGAGCGTCGGATTCGCGGCGATGGACACCACCCGGGGACTCGAGGAGGGCGAGGGCCGTATTTAACCGATGTGCGCCCGCCCGAGTCCGCGACTCGTTCATACCTCTAAGTAGAGGTATACGACGTTGGGAAGAGCCTTCATGCCGAGAAGTCTTCCACTTGGAACTTGACCCC
>Ga0209854_1000137_pt1 | contig 9768 bp, 10 predicted proteins | sample GWRWS3_30_40_FD_187234 | JGI IMG/M metagenome (GOLD analysis project Ga0209854, IMG submission 187234) | Riverbed sediment microbial communities from areas with vegetation nearby in Columbia River, Washington, USA - GW-RW S3_30_40 (SPAdes)... | ecosystem: Environmental > Aquatic > Freshwater >... | reverse complement strand
CCCCACGCGGCCATGCGGTTCTCGAGCCCGGCGACGGCCGTGATCCCGTCGACGATCAGGAACGCGCCGTGCTCCCGCACGATGCGGGCGACGTCCGCGATCGGGTTCGTCAGACCGGTCGATGTCTCGTTCCAGCACACGGTCACAGCGCGGTACGTGTCGGTCGTCAGCGCGGCCGCGACCATCCGCGGGTCCACCGCGGTGCCCCAGTCGAACGTAAGGGCCGTCGGCGTCGCGAAGACCTTACACAGGTCGTGGAACCGCTCGCTGAACTTCCCGTTCACGAGGTTCAGGACGCGGTCGCCTTTGCGGACGAGGCCGCTCACGGCGGCTTCGAGCCCCGCGGTGCCGGACCCGGAGAGCACCGCCACCGGGCCTCGGGTCTCGAACATGTATTGCGTCAAACCGCGGATCTCCGCGAGGATCTCCTTGAACTCGGGTCCGCGGTGGTTCATCGCCGGAGCCGCCATGGCCTGGATCACCCTCGGGTCCATCATCACGGGCCCGGGAAGGAGGAACGTCTCCAACGGCGGTGTGGGCATCGGCGTGTGCAACCAACACGGGTCCGATAAACGATTCGTCTCGGTTCGCTCACAGGGAGAGGCACAAATGGACGCCAGCGAACGGGCGTGGCGGTTCCACACGAAACGAAGTTGCTTCGAGGGATACGGTTCCAGGAATCATTATATATGATGTAGCTGTTCCGACCGACAAGCGTCGGTCAAACTATGTCGAGTTGACCCACGCTGGCAGGTGCGGGGAATGCGTGAGGCCGACTCGGAAAAAATTACATTGCGACTCCCCGCGCGGTACCTGAAGGCGTTGGACTTTCTCGTCCAGGTCGACGACTTCCCGAGCCGGTCGGAGGCCGTGCGGGCGGCGATCCGCGACTTCGTGTACGCCCGCGTGGAGCTCGTCACGGACAAACTCAAGAAGATGAAGGATGCAGAACGCACCCTCGCGGAGGCGGAAGCGTTCAAACGGGAGTACATGAACCAGTAAGAAGGGATGGGATGCCCCCGGAGAGGTAAAGGGGCATCGGGCTCCAATCGTACCGATTACCTCCCCCCAACTGGGTGGCCGCGAAAGCCACCCATTTTATTTTCATGATCCCGTGTATGTGAATTCTGTCCCGCGAATCGCAATCGACACTTGGTTCACGGAAGGCTCAGTCCTTTTCGCCGCCGTGTCGACGTTGGAGTTCGGTCCTGCCATCTTTGATACTCAGTCGCGATAACCGGTTCGCCACGTACATGCCCACGACGTCGCGTCCGCGTCGTCCATGGCGACGAAGATGGAAACCGCCTCCGGGACGAACCCGGCCAAGCCGATCGGATTCGCATTCCTCGCATGGATTCGGAGGTTCGGGTCCGCCCTCTACGGCAAGCGCCCCGCGATTGCGACCGACGAGCCCGCTCTATCGGCCGATGGGGTCGTACCGTCCGAACTCACCTTCGCCGGACGGATTCGCAAGTTCCTTTGGCTTTCCAGCGGCTTGTTCAGCGCCGCATCGTTCGCGATCCCTGTCGTCGGGCTGGTGGCCTTCGGATCCTTCGATGGGGTCGGGACGAACTTCCTCGCGGCGGTCGTGAGCGCCTGCCTGTTCGGCCTCACAACGCTCTTGCATTTCGGCCCGGACGTCGCGTGATCCGGGTCCGTGCGAGGAACGTTTATAGGGGTCGCGCCCTTGGCCACATCCGTGGAGCGGGAGGTCGTTGCCCGCGTCGCGATGGTCCTCTCAATCCTCGCGCTCGTCGTCCTGATCCTCATCACGCCAGGCCTCCTCGGGCGGCCCTCGCCCGAACTCGCCTCGCTCCCCCTCTTGATCATCGGCATGTCGCGTGACAATGCGACCTTCATCGTCGACGTCGGCGCCGCGGTGCAGGCCTACCGCTATGACGTCATCAATCTCACGATCGTCGCGTGGCAGCCATGGAACAGTTCCCGGGTCTGGCTGAACCAGACGGTCCAGCGGAACGACACATATGGGCTAGGGACATCGGTCCCGTCGAATGCGACGTTCGCGATCGACGCGTACTTCGTCGATCAGCAAGGGAACTACTTCGAGTACAATGTGACCGCGCGCACGAGGAAGGATCCCGACAGCCGAGTCGCGATGGTCTTCACGTTCCCGGAGCCGGACAACCTGACGACGGAGATCAAGCGATATCCGCCGGACGACTTCCGCTGGCTGATCCCGCGACGGGGGACGCTCCCATGAGACTCACCCGCTGGACGCTGCTCTGGGTCCTGGTCATCGGCGTGCTGATCGCGCTCGAGGTTGGCGTCCTCTCGGGGAGGCTGACTTCGGGCGACCTGATCGGCTCGTTCCTCAGCTTCCTCATCATCCTCGCCGTGATCTCGGTCCTCTCGATCGTCGGGGCCGTGTTCGTGGGGATGCTGGTGTCCCACCGCCTCCTCTCGACGAAGGGCTTCACGCCCTTCGAGCAGGAGATGCTCCGGATGCGGGCGGAGATCCGGGAGCTCAGCGAGCGGGTCCGCGAGATCGCGGCGCGGCTCGGCGGGTCCGTCGGCAATCAGAAGAAGGAGCCCTAGGCGAGGCGCTCGGGACACACGCCGCGGCGGGAGCAGTGGATGCACTTGCCCGGCCGGTTGTGGTTCCGGTGGGCCTCGCCCTTCCCGATCGCGACGCGCATCTCTCCGAGCTTCTGGAGCAGGAGCGCCCTCTGGTCCGGATTGTACTCGATCTCGTAATTCGTGTCGCCGTACCGGATGATGCCGTACGGCGGCGCCTTCCCGTACTCCTCCTCGAGCAGGACGCAGTACGCGACGACCTGGAGGATGTGGGAGAACAGCGGCCCGCGGGGCACCCGGCCCGTCTTGATCTCGACGGGGATGTGGTGCTCCCCTTCCATGACGACGGCGTCCGGGCGGCCGGAGAGGCCGTGCTTCTTCGACACGAAGAGCTTCGGCCGCTCCGCCTGCGAGTCGATGTAGACGAGGTCGCCCCGCACCTGATACTTCTGACGCGTCGCCCGCGCGAACTCGAGCGCGCCGATCGACCGGTACAGGAAGAACGAGGCTCCGATCAGCCAGACGAGGGCGATCGCCTCGAAGCCCTGGGCGACCGCCTCCGCCTGGATGCCGGGCAAGGAGACCGCCGCCGTCGCGACGACCGCCGCGGCCATCGCGAATCCGAGCATCACTCGCTCGGAGACCAACTTCTCCGCGGACGTCGCGAGCGTCTCCGCGCGGTACAGGAAATACACCGCGGCGAGGAGCCAGATGAGCGCCGTCGCGGTCAGGGTGAGGGAGACCTGGAGCGCGGGAGGCGACAGGAACGTGAGGCCCAACGTCGCGACGATCGATGCCGCGACCGCGAAGTACAGGACGCCTGCTTCGGCCTCGCGCGCGCGGGCCTCGTGGGCCTCAATCCCCTTCAGGTCCGCGGACGCGGCCTCGTGCCTCTTCTCGCCTTCGACGAGCTCCTCGCCCTCTTCCGGCGCGAGCCCGCGGCTCAGCCACCAGCTCAGGGGACAGTAGCCGAACTTCTCCACGTCCGCGGCGGAGATCAGCTCCGGGGGAGCCACGGGTTCGCACCCTCGCGCCGGGCTTTATGGCTTTGGTCCCGGCTCTCAATTTCCGCAGGGAGAGGGCGGACGCGACGCCGACGAAGGCATAGACGCCCGCGAGCGCGAGCGGGTCGGCGAGCCATTCGTCCACGCCACCGGTCGGGCGACCGTCCCAATCTGCATCGAACGAGTCCTCGAAGGTCGCGGCGAGTCCCGCGTCCTCGATCAAGAGGCCGACCTCGCGGTTCTCCGTCGCCGATCCATGGGCCCAGTTCATGCTCGAGACGAGCACCGTGCGACCGTCGAACACCGCGCCCTTGTTGTGCAGTCGGTCGATCGATCCGCGGGGGCTGAGGAGCCGCGCCTCGACGGCCACGTGTTCTTGCATCGCCCGCTCGTTGATCCGACCGACGACGTCGTCGTTCGTGCCGGATTCCGCTTCGACGGAACCCCAGCTCCCGTCGAGCAGGATGCGAACGGAGACGCCTCGTCGCGCGGCCGCGAACGCGGCATCGAGGAACGGATTCGGAGCGTCGCCCCATTCGTCTTCAAGGTAGAATCCCTGCATCGAGATCGTTTTCTGAGCCGCCGCGAAAACTCCGAGGATCCCGTCTGGATCGAGGGCCGTATCGGGCGCGAGAACGAGGCGTGCCCGCCGGATCGCAGGCGAATCGTGGGACGACCCTGGCCCGAACGCGGGCGGTGCGGGAAGCGGCGCGAGCGATGTCTCCGCGGCCGCGACGGAATCGCGTCGACGGATGTCGAAGTCGGCATGGAACACCGCCTCGAGGGTTTCCGCGAGGTCTGCGTCCTCGGCGACGACGGACCATCCTCGGTTCCCTTTTCGGTCGTGAGGGAAGCCCGCGTCTCCAAAGTTCTCCGATCCGATCCACGCGGCCCGCGCGTCGACGACCGCATACTTTGCATGGAGGTAGCGGTACCGCTTGACGACGTCCGAGGTTCCCACGAGCCATCGCACTTCAACGCCCGCATCTTGGAGACCGCCGACAGTCCGGTGAGCATCCTCATCGATTCCACCGACCGGGGATCCGTCCAGGAGCACTCGCACACGAACCCCGCGCCGGGCGTCGCCCGCGAGGATCGATGCAACGCGTTCGTTCGTCAACGTGTATACCGCGACATCGACCGAGGCCTGAGCGGATCCAAAGAACCGGAGGAGGGGTTGGTCGCCTTGGTCTGGCGAAATCACGGCGGTCGTCGCTCCTTCCAGATCGAACCACAGCGGATCGAATTCCGATTGCCCGAGTCGGTAACGCCGCGGGCCTTCCCAGTCGTCCGCAGCGTCGCGGTCGATCCAACCGCCGCGATCGGTGTGGGCCCGGACCGCGAGTTGCCCGCGGCCCAGTTTCTCCGCGGGGCGGCCGGTCCATCCGGGACCGTCATAGGTCGAACCGCCCCAGACGAACACGTCGACGATCTGGCCCGCCGCGTCGAGGAGGATCACCTCGTCTCCCGTGTCCGCCAAACGAAGCGCACGTCCGTCCATCGAACGTGCGTTCCCATCGCGAAACGTGAAGTCGGCGGCCATCAAGGTGTCCTCCGCGAAGCTCGTCGCGTTGTTCGTCACCAGGAGTCGACCGCCCCCGGGGAGGATCGCATCGAGCGGGAACTTCGCCGTCGCCTCTCCGTCGGTCAAGGACCAACCGCTGACGTCGACCGGATCGAGACGCGCGTTTGCAATCTCCACGAATTCGTTGTCTCGCGCCGCACTCGAGTAGATCCGTGAGAGGAGGGCGGGCGCGCCGCCGGGGTCGGAAAAAGGGGCGGCCGCGGACTGCGGGGCCGGGGGGAGGGGCTCAGTCTCGCGCGCCGCCGAGAGGGGGGATGCGACCAGGACGAGCACCGCGAGGCAGCCCGCGAGCGCACGTCCCAGGGCACGCACGGACGGGACACTGAGTCGGCCTCGATAAGGGGGCGGCCTACAGGCACGCTACGTCCATCCGCGAGGGTCGGAGCCCCGCTCGTCGATCGGATTTGACGTCACGCGACGAGGAGTTTCCCGTCGCGGACGATCGGCTTGCCGTCCACTTCGACGGTCGCGCCTCGGATCGTGTCCTCGAACCCGAACGAGGACTTGTTGTTCCCGCCGGCGAAATCATTCCCGCCGACGCCGATGGTGACTGCCCCGCGGACGATGGAGTTCTGCAGGAATCCGAGCGCGGCCTTTGGGTTCGTCCCGATCGTTACGGCGGAAATCACGTCCTTGTCCCCCGCCGACGCGTCATATTGTTTCTTCAACATGAGGGCGGCCGCATCCCCGTCGAACCCGGTGAGCCGTCCGTTCCGGAACTCCCAGCGCATCTTTCGGATCGTGCGGCCCGCCCAGGCCTGCGGCACGTCGAACACGACGACGCCGTTCGCGCTCGTCTCCACCGCGAAGACACCGACGGAGCCCGAGGGGATCGAAGCCTCGAGCTGCCCCGCCGCGATTTTCTCGTCATCGACGATCCCGTCGTTAATCATTGGCCGCCGTCCGCGGATCGACACGGTCAGGTCGGTCCCGCCCTTCGCGCCCACATGGAGCGTGTCGGCGGTGCCCAGGATGCCCGCGAGTTTCTGCCCGATCGTCGTCAAGGTCTTCGATGAGACCTCGGACGAAGCCCGGACATTCCGCTGCCACGCGGCGAAGTTGTATCCATAGACCTTCGCTCGGGGTTTCGTGACCAGGGCGATCGCCAGGAACAGGGAACGGACCTTGCGTTCTCGTATCGGCGCATGCGCCTCGGTCTCAGCCTCGCCGTCCGCGGCCATCTTCTCCGGTGGCACGCGGCGGTACCCGGCCGGGTCCTCGAGCGCCCCGACCGAGAATTGCGCGGTCTCGACCTCGGAGAGACCGCGGCAGAACGCGGAGGGTTTGCGCAGCTGCTCCACCGTCAAGTGCTTCATGTACGCCGAATAGTAGCGGTCGGTGTACAGGTTCAGGAGCGCATCGGCCCCCCGCTTGAAGCATTCGATGGCGAGTTCTTCCGCGAGCGGCAGCGTGTGTGGATAGCAGAAGATCGTTACGTTGTCGTCCGGTCGGATTCGAAGGCAGTTTTTGACGGCGTTTTCTGCGAGCGTCGACATGGAGTTCATTCCCCCGAACCGGAGTCACGCGACCGATATATGAAGGCCGCGGCGGGATGCGCGAAACCACGACCGCGGGACGGTTCATCGAGAGCCGGTCGGGCGGAGGCCCTTCACGAGATCGCGGAGCGCTTTCTCGGGGTCCTTCGCTTTCACGACCCCGGAGGAGAGGAGGACGCCCGACGTACCGAGCTCGAGGGCCATCGCGACGTCCTTTCGCGTTTTGACACCTGCGCCGCAAAGCACGCGCACATCGACGTTCGCCGCATGAATCCGTTTGACGGCGCCGGACACGACCTCCGGCTTTGCCGTCGTCACGCTCACGTCGCCGCCGATCAACTCCGGCGGTTCGATCGCGATGTAGTCGGGCGAGAGCTTCGCGAGCGTCTCGGCTTCGGCGAGGTCGTCCGCGCAGCCGATCACCTCGAGGCCGAGGTCGCGACAGCGGGGGATGACCTTCGCCATCTCCTCCCAGGCGACCTTGCGCTCGCTGTGATTGATCAGGGTCCCCGCGGCGCCCGCCTCCCGGAGCGCCTCCGGAGGAGACCAGCCTGTCGTCGGTCCCGGGTCGATCGCGTCGACGTGCTGCGCGAAGACCGGCAGATGCACGAATTTCGCGATGTGCGCGAGATCTGTGGTCGGCGGACACAACACGACGGACGCGCCCGTTTCATCCGCGACCGCCGCGAATCGCTTCGCGAGGTCCCACCCCTTCTTCCCGAGGATTTCCGGGTACGTCTTGAAGTTCAGGACGATGGCCGGGAGACGCATCGGGTCGAGAAGGCGAGCGGCGCAGAAATAGCCTTGGGGGCTCGACGCGGCCGACGACCGTTCCGATCCGATGCGCAAAGGTCAAGATGGCCGCGTACATTGGCGAATCCTCGAGGTGAACGCGAGTGCGGATTTCGGTCGGCAAGCTCCGCGGGCTCCAACAGATCTCGGACGAGACGGGCCGCTTCACGATGATCGCGATGGACCAACGGGGGAGCCTCCAGAAGATGTTGCATCCGGAGAACCCGAAGGCCGCGACCTACGCGGAGATGGAGGCGGTGAAGCTCGGCGTCACGGAAGCCCTCGCCCCCCATGCGAGCGGGTACCTCCTCGATCCGGAGTACGGCGTGGCGCCGGCGATCAACCGGTTCGTCCTCTCGGGCCGGACGGGCCTGCTCGTCGCCCTCGAGCAGTCGGGGTACGAGAAGAAGGGGAATTGGCGGCTCACGACGCTCCTCGAAGGCTGGAGTGTCGAGAAAGTGAAGCGGCTCGGAGCGAGTGCCGCAAAGCTCCTTCTGTTCTTCAATCCGGACGCGCCGCGGGAGATCGTGGATCATCAGGTGAAGGTCGTGAAGACGATCGCGGAGGAGTGCCGCCGACTGGACCTCGCCTTCGTCTGCGAGCCGATGTCCTATCCCGTCGACACGACGGAGGACGAGTTCGCGCACAAGAAGGCGGAGACGATCATCCGGACGGCCGAGGTCCTGACCCCGCTCGGGTTCGATGTGTTGAAGGCGGAGTTCCCCGGAGACCCCAAGGTGACTCCGGACCCGGAGGAGCTCCGCAAGAACTGCGGACGCCTCACGCGCGCGACGAAGGTCCCCTGGGTCGTCCTGAGCGCGGGCGCGGACTTCGACGTGTTCCGCGGACTCGTGGACCACGCATGCCGGGGCGGCGCCTCCGGGTTCCTCGCGGGCCGCGCGATCTGGAAGGATGCGTTCCGCGAGAAGGGCCGCGAAGCCCAGATGGCCTATGTCCGGACCCAGGCCGTGAAGAACTTCCGCGTCCTCGCGGACCTCGCTCACAAGCACGCGACCCCGTGGTGGGACTTCTACGGCGGCAAGGACAAACTCCAAGACCATTTCGAAGGGTGGTACGTCAAGTACTGAGGGGGGACGCGGGACGGACGTCACGCTCGCGGAGCACGCGGCGAAGGGAGACCGCGACCTTTCGCGGCTGCTCGGTCGGATCGCCGGCCTCGCGACCCGGATCCGGAGGGAGCTGCCGATCCGGAGGGACCCCGCCGCGACCCGGAACGTGTACGGCGAACAGCAGCTCGAACTCGACGTGTGGATGAACGATCTCTTCGTCGACGCCCTGGGGGCGTCGAAGCTCGTGGCCCACGTCGCATCCGAGGAGATGGGCGCGGTGAAGGAGGTGGGCCGCGGTCGCTTCTCCGTGGTCCTCGATCCGCTCGACGGTTCCTCGAACGTGAAGAGCAACAACATCGTCGGCACGATCTTCGGGATCTTCGACGGAAAACGCCTTCCGGCGTTGGGCTCGGACCTGTTCGCGGCCGGATATCTGATCTACGGCCCCGCGACGACCCTGGTCTATGCAACGGGGCATGGAGTGCACGAGTTCGTCCAAGGCGGAGGCGGCCGGTCGGACGAGTTCTTCCTGATTGAGGAAGGGCTCCGCCTCCCGTCGAAGGGCAAATTGTACGGCGTCGGAGGGCACCGGGAGCGGTGGATCCCGGAGGTCAAGGCGTTCATCGGCGAGCTCGAGCGGGAGCTGATGAACCTCCGGTACGGCGGGTCGTTCGTCGGGGACTTCAATCAGATCCTCCACTACGGCGGCTTCTTCGCGTATCCCGCGCAGGTCGACAAGCCGAACGGCAAGTACCGTCTCCATTTTGAGTCGAACCCGATCGCGTTCATCACGGAAGCCGCGGGCGGTGCCGGGACAACGGGCCGGGAACGGCTCCTCGACGTCGCGCCGACGGGGATCGACCAGACGGTCCCGACGTACGTGGGGAATCAGGACCTCGTTGATCGCTTCCGGGCTCGCTTCTGAGGCGCCACCGCGGGCGCGACCTCGGACCGGCGGAACGTCGCGAACAGCGCCTTCGGGGGCGGCTTCACGTTCCCCTGAAAGACCGTCTCGACGACGGACCGGATCTCGAACCGCCCGCGGAAGTATCCGAGCAGCTCCGGTTCCGCGATTCGGAATGGTCCCCAGGTGCCCGGCTCCTTGTCGGAAAAGCATTTCAGGAAGAGCCAGCCGTTCGGGCGGAGCACCCGGTGCACCGTCTTGACGTAGACGGGCCGCTTGGCCTTCGGCATGACGTGGAACACCCCGCGGTCCACGATCACATCGACCAGGTTCGGCGCGAGCTTCGACTTGAGGACGTTGTCGACGAGGAACCTGATCGACA
>Ga0209854_1000132_pt1 | contig 9930 bp, 9 predicted proteins | sample GWRWS3_30_40_FD_187234 | JGI IMG/M metagenome (GOLD analysis project Ga0209854, IMG submission 187234) | Riverbed sediment microbial communities from areas with vegetation nearby in Columbia River, Washington, USA - GW-RW S3_30_40 (SPAdes)... | ecosystem: Environmental > Aquatic > Freshwater >... | reverse complement strand
GACGAGCAAGAGAAGGCGGCGAAGCAGGTCATCCAGGAAATCGATCAGGCCGAGATGTGGCGAGAACCAATCGTCACGGAGGTGACGCCGCTCACCGCGTTCTATCGGGCGGAGGAGTACCACCAGGACTACTTCCGCAAGAATCCCACGGCCGGATACTGCCGAGCCGTCGTCGCCCCGAAGGTCACGAAGTTTCGAAAGCAGTTCTCCGACCGCCTGAAGAAATCGTAGCGAGGCCCGGTGGCCCGGGAAGGCCCAGCGAACCTTTTTCACTCGGGACCGCGCCTTCCGATTGCATGAAGTTCGGACATCCGTGTCCGAAGTGCGGGGGAACGGCGATTGAGCATTTCGAGAGCGTCCGTTCGGGTGGTGGTCCTCTGTCCGTGGGCCACATTGCCGCGGACGCGTTCACGATGTTCTCGCAATTTGACGCGTACGTCTGCCAGAACTGCGGCTACACGGAATTCTATCGGAAGTGAGCCCGGAGGGAGAGGTCCCAAAAGGCCATAGCCCGCCGGGTCGTTGCGTCGAGCGAATGACGGAGAAACGCGCGAATCGCCTCGCGAAGGAGACATCCACCTACCTGAAAGGCGCGGCCCACCAGCCCGTGGAATGGTATCCGTGGGGGGAAGAGGCGTTCCGCCGCGCGAAGGAACTGGACCGGCCGATCCTCCTCGACATCGGGGCGACGTGGTGCCACTGGTGCCACGTGATCGACCGCGAATCGTACGAGGACCCCGAGCTCGCGAAGGTGATCAACGAGCACTTCGTCGCTGTCAAGGTGGATCGGGACGAGCGGCCGGACATCGACGCCCGATACCAACAGGCGGTCGGCGCAATCGCCGGGCAAGGCGGCTGGCCACTCACCGGCTTCCTGACGCCGGATGGGAAGGCCTTCTACGGCGGCACCTACTTCCCGCCAAAAGACGCCCATGGCCGGCCGAGCTTCAGGCGCGTCCTCCTTTCGATGGCGGAGTACTACCGGACGAACCGGGCGGACACGATCCGGGAGGCCGACGCGCTCCATCAAGCTCTCGCGGAGGGCCGCGCCGGCATCGTCGAAGAAGGCGTCGTGAACGACGCGATGCTCAAGGAGAGCGCCGACTCCCTCCGAGGCCAGTTCGATCCCGTGAACGGCGGCATCAGCGGCCAACAAAAGTTCCCCCACGCCGGGACGCTGGAATGGGTCATGGCCCGATTCCGTCGCACGGGAGAGGAAGGGCTGCGCACAATCGTCACGCGCACCCTCACGTCGATGGCCCAGGGAGGCGTCTACGACCAGGTCGGTGGCGGGTTCCATCGATATTCGACGGATCCGCGGTGGATCGTGCCCCATTTCGAGAAGATGTTGTACGACAACGCAGGCCTCCTCGGGAATTATGTCCACGCCTGGCAGCTGACGAAGGACCCGTTGTACCGCGATACCGCGGAAGGGATCCTCGCATGGGCCGACGAGGTCCTATCGGACCGCGCCCGCGGCGGATACTACGCGAGCCAGGATGCCGATGTCGGACTCGACGACGACGGCGACTACTTCACGTGGACCCTCGACGAATTGAAGGCCGCGGTGAGCGTCGACGAGGCCCGCGTCCTCGCCCTCCTCTATGAGGTCGGCGAACGCGGCGAGATGCATCACAACGCGAAGAAGAACGTCCTCTTCCTCGACGCGGAGCCAGAGGCGATCGCAAAAGCGCTCCAGATGCCGATCGACCGCGTCCGCAAGGCAATCACGGTCGGACGGCGGAAACTCAAAGCAGCCCGAGACAAGAGACCCATGCCGGCCGTCGACTGGACGATTTTCGCCTCCTGGAACGGGATGATGATTGCATCGGTCCTCGAGGCCGCGATGGCCTTCGGGCGCGAAGACTTGCAAGCATTCGCGCTGAAAACGCTCGATCGCATCCTCTCCGAGATGTGGTCGAAAGACTACGGAATGTGGCACGCCTCGGCGGACGGGAAGCGGAAGGTCCGTGGGCTGCTCGAGGACCACGTCTACGTCGTGGACGCCCTCTTAGTCGCCCACACCGCGACGGCCGACCCCCGGTACCTGCGGACCGCGGACGAGATCATGGCCTTCGTGCTCAAGCACTTCTGGGACCGCGGCGGGTTCGTCGATATCGCCCCCGATCTGCATGAGAGTGAGGGGCTCCCGCTCCGGGAGATTCGACGTCGCCCCTTCGAGGACTCGCCTTATGCGGGGGCCAATCCCGTTGCCGCGTTGTGCCTCCAACGGCTTCACGCGCTGACAGGGAACGATGAGTACCGACTCCGCCACGACGAGCTGTTGATGGCCTTTGCCGGACAAGCAAGTCGGTATGGGCCCGTCTTCGCGGGGACATACCATCTCGCGGCGGAACTCTGGGTCCATCCTCCCGCGGATGTCGTGATCCTCGGCCTCCGGGCCGACCCGAAGGTCCAAGCCCTCCATGCTGCTGCGGCCGAGTCGTACGCTCTCGGGAAGACCGTTCTCGTCGTCGACCCGGACGACCGATACGTGCCCGCCCTCGTGGCGCCGATGCGTGCCACGAAGGAAGCGAAAGCCGGACCCGTGGCGTTTGTCTGTCAAGGCAACGCTTGTTCGGCGCCGACCTCCGTGCCGAACCGCGTCCGAGAACTCCTCGCGGCTCCAACCAAGAAAACCACTGACAAGCCGTGACAGGGGACTATCAAACCCCGCGTCAAGCTTATGCTTCCTCGTTCGGAAGGCTCAAGCCGCGCCGACGCCTAGACGCGGTTGAGGTTCGACAACATCCGGTCCGGCCCCGCGCATGTTCTCCTGATTGGGTCTGGAGCCGTCGGTGCGGTCGTGGCCCACCACCTCTGTGCGAGCGACGCGATCGCGGACCTGGTGATCGCGGATGTGGACAGAGACCTCGCGAAGCGCGTCGCGGCCGGACTCCGGAGTCCGAAGGCCCATGCGACCTTCCTCGATGCGACCGAGGAGGGAGCCCTCGAGGAAGCGATGGGTGAGTGCGACCTCGTGATCAACACCTCCTTGCCCCGGTTCAACCCCGCCATCCAGAAGGCCGCCCGCGATCTTGGCCTCCACTATCTTGATCCCGCAAGCGAGACGGCGGATCCCTTCGTCGATTCCGATCTCTGGAGAGCCAAGGGGCTCACCGCCGTCTGCGCGATGGGCGAGGACCCGGGGATCAGCAACGTGTTCGTCCGCTACGCGGCGGACGGCATGGACCGTGTGGAGTCGATCAAGGTGCGGGACGGGGACACCGCCTCGAGTCCGGACCATCCCTTCATCGCGCTCTTCAGCCCGGAGACGTTCGTCGAGGAAACGCTCACGCCCTCCCGGATCTGGCGCGATGGGAAGTACGAATCCGTCCCGCCGTTCGGCGCCTTCGAAACGTTCGAGTTCCCACCTCCGGTCGGTCCTCTCCCGGTGTATTCGGTCGACCACGAGGAGGTCGACACACTGCCGCGATTCATCGGCAAGGGCGTGCAGTACGTCGACTTCAAGCTCGCCCTCGACGCGACGACCGTCCAGACGCTCAAGCTGTTCCGCGACTTGCACCTGCTAGAGCGCGGCCCTCCGGGCGGCCCGAGTCCTCGCAGAGCGCTCTTCGCGGCCTTGCCGAAGCCCGCCGATCTCGCGGGCCAGGTCGACGGCCATGGAATCATCCTCGTTGAGGTGACGGGCGAAGCGGGGGGCGAGCGCATCACCCACACGGTCTACACGATGCTCGGACACCGGGAGGCATTCGAGCGGTTTGGTGCGACCGCGACCGCCTATCTCACGGGGAGCGGGATGGCGGCCGGCGCGATCCTCGTCGCAGACGGCACGATCCGAGAACGGGGCAAACTGTCTCCGGAGAGCCTCGACCCGAAGCCGTTCTTCCCCCTCTTCCGCCGTTTCGGGCTCGAAATCCGCGAGCAAGTTCGGAGGGAGCGGACCCTCGGCTAGCGGGCGTGTTTCCGGAGCGCGTCTTCCATCACGTCGAGGGCCTTTTCGAGGAGCGGTTCTTCGATCGTCAGGGGCGGTTGGATCCGCAACACGTTCATCTCGTAATCGTAGAGGGGGATCACGCCATTCCGGAGGCAGTCGAAGAACACCTCGCGGGCCGTGTCGTTGTCGCGCGCCTTCGTCCCGTTGTCCGAGACCAGCTCGACGCCGATCGCCAGGCCGAGCCCGCGCGTTTCGCCGACGATCGAGAGGTCTTCCCATTCCTTCACCCGCTTCAGGGCCTTCCCGCCGATGCGAGCCGCGCGTTCCGGAATCCGGTCTCGCTGCAGGATATCAATCGTGACCGACGCCGCGACGCACGCCGCCGGATGGCCGCCGAAGGTCGTCCCCGCGACTACGTCGTCCTTGCCCATGGACCGGTCGTCCCCGAGGACCGCGGCGAGGGGCATCATGCCGCCTCCCAGCGCCTTGCCGATCGACACGAGATCGGGGGAGACGCCGAAATGCTCGATCGCCCACATTTTCCCGGTCCGGCCCAGGCCGGCTTCGACCTCGTCCGCGATGAAGAACCATCCGTGTTCCTCGGAGAGCTTGCGAAGCCCTCGCACGAAATTCTTCGGAGGGATCCAGACGCCCGCTTCCAGGGCGACCGGCTCGAAGATGGCGCCCGCGATGCGGTCCGGATACGCCACGTATCGGAGGATCTGGTCCTCCAGGAATCCGAGGCACCAGTCCCCGAATTCCTCGTCGGTCATGCCCTTCGGCTTCCGATACGTCATCGGGTACGGAGCGTGGACAGCGCCGCCGGAGAAGGCCTCCCAGTTCCGCCGCATCCGCGCGGCGAGGGTGCCGAAGGCCGTGGCACCGATGCTGAGGCCATGATACTGGCCCATGAAACTCAGGATGAGCGGACGGCCGCTCGATTCGATCGCGTGCTTCACCGCGCCCTCCGCGGCCCCCGTTCCAGACAGCTCGAGGAAGACGCGGGTGAGGTTCTTCGACGGCCGGATCTCGAGCAACTTCTCCGCGAGCTCGATCATCGGGACGTGCGGGTTCATGAAGAGGATCAGAAAGCCGTATCGTTCGAGCGCATCCTGGGTCGCCTTCAGGACCTCCGGATGGACGTTCCCGAGATTGTTCGTCGCCCACTGGCTCGTGAGATCGATGTATTCCTTCCCCTCGACGTCGTAGAGGAGGGAGCCTTTGGCGGAGGCGACGACAATGTCCGCGAGCTTCGTGTCGTCCGCCCAGAAGTACTTCGGATACAGTTCGGTGTACCGCTTCCAGTACCATTCCGCGGCGCCCTTCGTCCCGATGGGGGGTCGCGCTCCTTTCTTCGCCATCCGATCCCGGAAGGGAACGGGCATCCCATCATTGACCCTTTTGGCGGGCCCTTATTAGACGGAAGGGGAAAGGGGCCAGGACCTACGCCTCGAGGGCCCCTTCTAGCAACCGCCGGAATTCGGGTGGGATAGGTTTCGGCTTCTTCGCTTCGTAGTCGAACGAGACCTGCACGCTCTTGGCGCGGGCGAGCATGCGGCCGCTGCGTTTCTCGGTGATCTCGTACGTCAGCGTGAACGAAGACGTCCCGATCTTGGAAGGCCACGCGGAGACCTGGATCTGATCGCCCCACACGGCTTGGGACTCGAAGTCGATCTCGACGTGGGCGAGGATGAAGTCGATGTCTTCGAGCGTTTTCTTCCGCGCATGTTGCATATAGAACTGCGTCCGCGCGAGCTCCGTATAGGACAAGTACACCGCGTTGTTCACGTGGCCCATGCCATCGATGTCGCGGAAACGCATTTGGATTTCCGTCGTGAAGCGCGTCATCGCGGCGCGCATGCCTCAACGCGCGATAAACGTTCGGACCGTCACTTGTCTCGAATCAATCGCGTGAATTCTTCGGAGAGTTCGAGGACCGACTGCTTCGCTGGATCGCCCCGAATCGAAGATCGAGAAGGAAGGCTCTTCTTCGCGAGTTCGCGGTAGATCGCCCACGAGAGTTCGATTCGACGACGGAGGGTCGTGTCGACGGACCGGATGACCTTCGCAGGAACTCCGGCGATCAAGCTGTCGGCAGGAAATTCGGCGGACTCCCGCACCACGGCGCCGCTCGCCACCAGAGAACCGCGACCGATCACCGCGCCGCTGTTGACCGTCGCGTTCATCCCGATCAGGCAATCGTCCCCAACGGTGCACCCGTGGACGACCGCGGCGTGGCCGACGGTGACTCGGGCCCCAATCGCCGCGGGCATCCCGCGATCGACATGCACGACGACGTTGTCTTGAACGTTCGAGTCCCGACCCACAACGATCGAATCGAAGTCGCCGCGCAGGACGGCACCGTGCCAGACGCTCGCGCCCTCTTCGACGGTCACGTCTCCGACGAGAATCGCGCTCGGCGCGACATGAATCATCGTCTCACTCGAGGTTCACGAGGACGTTCTTCGCGTGCGTGTAAAAGAGGACCGCGTCGATGCCCTGCTCCTGACCTAATCCGGACTGCTTCCATCCGAGGAACGGCGTCTGCGGGAACGTGATCGGATATTCGTTGATCGACACCATGCCGGCCTTCAGCTGCTTCGCGACCGCATGGGCCTTTCCGACATCCTGCGTCCAGACGCCGGCGGCAAGCCCGTAGGGCGTGTCGTTCGCGGAGGTAATTGCCTCATCGAGAGTCCGGAAGTTCCAGGTCGCCAAGACGGGACCGAACACTTCCTCGTGGGCGATGCGGGCCTCCTTCGGGGGGCTGTCGAAGATCGTCGGCCGGAGGAAGTTCCCTTCTTTCAGGTCCGGCGAGTCCGGGCGACCTCCTCCCGTGAGCGGCTTGGAACCCTTCGATACGGTATCCTCCACCGCCTTCGCGACGTTCGCGGCATGCTCGCGGGAGACGAGCGGGCCCATCTGCACATCCTCACGGAGGCCCGGCCCGAGACGCAGCTTCTCCGTCTGCTCCTTGAGCTTTGCAAGAAACGGGGCAGCGATCTCCTCATGGAGGAAGAGCTTGGAACCGGCCCAACACATCTGGCCCGCGTTCTGAAATGCGCCCCACAGCGCCCCTTTCACCGCTCGATCCAGCTTCGCATCGGGCAGGACGATCTGGGGATTCTTGCCCCCGAGCTCCAGCGTCGTTGGGACAACACGGTCCGCGACGATCTTGAGGAGTTGTTTCCCGGTCTCCGTCGAACCGGTGAAGGTGACGGAGTCGACGTCCCGATGATGCGCGAGCGCTTCGCCGACCTCCCGTCCCGGGCCGGTCACGACGTTGACGACGCCAGGAGGAAACCCCGAGGCCGACGCCAGTTCGCCGAGCTTCAGCGCGGTGAGAGGGGTGAGTGTCGCCGGTTTCAGGACGACGGTATTTCCTGCCGCCAGGGCGGGTGCGATCCCCCGCGACGCGAGGAGGAGCGGGTAGTTCCAGGGGGCAATGTGGGCCGTCACGCCGAGCGGCTCTCGCACCGTGTAATCGAACCGCGCTCCGGGGACGGGGATCGTATCCCCTTGAATTTTATCTGCCAGGCCTGCATAATATTCGAACAGCTTGTACACGTACGCGATGTCGCCTTTCGCCTCGCGGATCGGCTTGCCGACGTTCAACGACTCGAGGCGCGACAGTTCGTCGAAGCGATCGCGGATCTGTTGACCGAGAAGCCAGAGGAAGCGACCTCGCTTGCTCGGATCGAGGTCCCGCCACTCGGGACTTTCGAACGCCTTTCGAGCCGCTTCGACCGCGACACCCACGTCCTCCCGCGTTCCGGAGGACACCGTGGCGATGGGTCGGTTCGTGGCGGGATCCAGGACCTCCGCCTTCGCACCGGAGGCACCTGGGACCGACTTCCCTCCAACATACTGGCCGTGCTCCGTGACGTCCATAGGTTGTCAGTCCACCCATCGGGCCGACGCCTATAAGCGTGTGGCCTTTCGCCCGCGAATACCGGTGGCCTCTTATTTCGTTCGCCCGATGCGGCCCGACGAAGATCCTTTGATTGACGTCGTGCGACTGACCCGCAAGGTCCCATGGCGTGAGGCAGCCACCGATGCCGATGCGTTGCGTCCAATGCTCCTCGATCAGTTCCGCCACGAGGATTTTCGCGGACGACGCGTGCTGGACGTTGGGACCGGCGAAGGGCGCCTCGCCTTCGTCGCGGCCGGGCTCGGGGCCCGAGTCATCGGGGTGGATCTCGACCGAGTGCGGCTCATGCACGCGCGGGCCTACGCGGGTATCAGGGACTTTCGGAATGTGGAATTCGTTTGGGGGGATGTCGAGAAGACGCCGTATCATGAGTTCTCCCACGACCCAATCGACGCGGTGATCAGCAACCTCTGCATGTCTCCCGAGATCGTCTGGCATGCGAGTCGGTCGCTGCGACCGGGCGGGAAATTCATCTTCAGCGCCCACCACGGGGACCACTGGAAGGAGACCCGCCGCGGCTCTCGATGGGCGTTCTATGAGGACTCGATGGGCGACCTTCTCACGGAGAATCGCTTCGACGTCGAGTTCATGGGAGTCGACACGACCGAGGCCGAGTTCGAGCAACTCCGGGAGGTCGAACTGTTCCTTCGTGACGCGACCGTTCGACGATGGGTCGAAGACGGGCGTTGGCAGGAACTCGCGGACGCCTTCGGCAGCGGGGAAAGGCACCTTACGTTATCCTACCTCATCGTCAAGGCGACACGTGCGGCCGGTCCCTATGTGACGGCGTAAGGAGTCCATCGATGACCCTCGTACGCCGCGCGGCAAAGCTCATCCGCAGGTCGGAGGATTCGGCTGCCGGGGGATACCATGCACCTCGGGGCCCACATCTCAATCTCGGATGGCCTCACCTCCGCGCCGTTGCGGGCCCGGGCGATGGGGTGCGAGACGCTCCAGATCTTCGCTCGGAACCCGAGGATGCTGGCCAAGACGAAGCCCGTCCCCGCTGAAGATGCACGAGCGTTCCAGGAGAACATCACGAAGTGCGGCATCCTGCGCGCAGTCACCCATGCCAACTATCTGATCAACCTCGCCTCGCCGAAGAAGAACGGCCTTCGTTACAGCCGCGCCGGGTTCATCGAGGAACTCGAGCGGGCCCAGGTCCTGGGTATTCGAGACGTGATCTTCCATCCGGGATCCCACCTCGGAAAGGGCGAGGCGTACGGAGTGAAGACGATCGCCGCGAGCCTGGACTGGTGCTTCGACCACGCGGACGCGCCGGACGTCCTCGCGGTCCTCGAAAACACCGCGGGTCAAGGGAGCCTCCTCGGACACACGTTCGGACAAATCGCGCAGATCATCAAGGGCTCCTCGCACCCGGACCGCCTCGGTGTTTGCATCGACACGTGCCACACCTTCGCGGCCGGCTACGACTTCCGGACGCCCGAGGGGTACGCGGATCTCCTGCGAACCGTCGACGAGACGGTCGGCGTGGCGCGCATCCGGGCTTTTCATCTGAACGACTCCAAAGGTGATCTGAATTCCCACGCGGACCGTCACGAGGACATCGGGAAAGGCAAACTCGGCACGGAACCCTTCCGGTTCCTAGTCAACGAAGAACGGTTCCGCGAGGTCCCTGGGATCCTCGAGTACCCGGGCACTCCTGGGGGCTACAAGAAGGAATTGAAACTCCTTCGCTCTCTTGTCACCGGGCCGAACCCTCCGACCTCGCCCCAAAGTCCACGCGGCAGACGAGGCGGTCGCGGAACCGCGTGAGGAATTTATAGAAGGCGTGGACCCGGGCCATCAGACCTCGCGAGCCGCTCAGGATTCGACCGAAGCCTGCACCCATCGGCAACGCTTCGATAAGCGTCGGCACTGCGTCGCCTCCTGTCGTGACGTCACCTCCCGGAGACACCATGTGGAACGCATCAAGGACCTCGTCCGTGGGGATCCCTTGCAGCAACGCCGTGGACGACTGAATCGTCTGAAGTCGGATTCGATGACGTAGGTCAACCGTGTGGACCCATCGACTCAATGCACTGCAGACGCCGCAATCGCGATCGAACAGGAGCACGTATTCGTGGGTCGCCATAGTCGC
>Ga0209854_1000131_pt1 | contig 9963 bp, 10 predicted proteins | sample GWRWS3_30_40_FD_187234 | JGI IMG/M metagenome (GOLD analysis project Ga0209854, IMG submission 187234) | Riverbed sediment microbial communities from areas with vegetation nearby in Columbia River, Washington, USA - GW-RW S3_30_40 (SPAdes)... | ecosystem: Environmental > Aquatic > Freshwater >... | reverse complement strand
ACGACGACAGAATATCCCATCTTCCGGAGCCGGGCGAAGTCCCATTCCATGAAGGCGGGGCCCGGGAGTCCGGCGAGGCGGCCTCCGTCGATCGTGTAATAGAACATCTGCATGCGCCGCGTCCATGACGCCTGGAGTAATTCAAAATACCGCCAAGTCTTCCGGACGGGCGGAATGTCTCGCGGTCGGATGACGATTGGGCTGTACAACTCGTACGATCCGGTGAAGTTCGCGGAGGCACATCGCCGCGTAATCGCTCGCGCGGCTCCTGTTGCCCTCGCCTTCGATGCGAACCTCGCGACCTTTGGTTTCCCATACGAGAAGGAGCTCCGGACGCCCGCGGACATCGCCGCCTGGGTCTCGGGGACCACCAGCATCGGCGAGGAGGGACGATACCTGCGGGAGCTCGCCGACGCCGGGCGATTCCTTGCGTTCGAATTCCCCAAACGCGGTTTCCCGCCGCAATTCGGTGAGGTCGTCATTACGACCAACCAGCCGGACGCGAAGAAACGAGTCGACGCACCTTCTCTCGCGAAATTGCTTCGGGGCGGAACCTCCGTCCTCCTGGTCTTCGGCCTCGGATCGCATGGGCTCGAGGATCGAGGCATCCTTCCCCTGGGACGGTACGAGTTCGATCTGACGGAGAAGGGCATCATGCTGGAGACCGCGACCGCCATCGGAGCGGCTCCAGCGATCATCGCGGCACACCTGCGGTCGTGAGGAACTTCTCCGTCCGCCGCCGAATTCTTATATAGCGCGCATCGTTGCGAACGAAGGCCCATGCCGCCAAGGAACCTGCAGCTCTGCGACAACATCCTGCTCACGGTCCCCGCTCGTTTGCCCACCCGGTACGGCACCTTTCGGATCCACGCGTTTCAATGTCCCTTCACTGGGGAGGACCATGTCGCTCTCGTGAAAGGGCAGATCGCGGGCAAGGACGATGTCCTCGTGCGTTTACATTCCGAATGCATCACAGGCGATGCCTTCGGCTCCGAACGGTGCGATTGCGGCGCCCAGCTCGACGCGGCGCTGAAAAAACTCGGCAAGGCAAAACAAGGCGTGCTCTTGTATCTCGCCCAGGAAGGCCGGGGGATCGGCATTGCGAACAAAGTTGCGGCATATCATCTCCAGGATCACGGCCTCGACACGGTGGACGCGAATCGGGTCTTGGGGTTCCCCGCCGATCTCCGCTCGTACAAGTGTGCCGCATGTGTCCTTCGTGTCCTCGGTGTGAAATCAATCCGACTGATGACGAACAATCCCGCCAAGATCGAGGAACTCGAGGCATACGGCGTGCGGATCTCGAGTCGGATTCCGCTCCAGGTTCCTGCGACCTCGACAAGCCTGCGCTACCTGCGGACGAAGAAGAATCGGCTCGCTCACCTGTTGGACACGCCGAAGGTCAGCGGGCCTCGAGCACGGCGACGACCCGGTCCGCGGTGACCGATTCGCCTTCCGCGACGCGTACGTCCCGGACGACCCCGTCGCGCGGCGCCGGAATTCCGTTCTGCATCTTCATGGCCTCGAGGACGACAAGGGTCTGCCCACGCTTCACGACCGCGCCGCGGTGAACGGAGACCCGCACGACCCGGCCCGGCATGGTAGCCCGCACTTCGACTTCTCCCCGATCACGAGAGGCCGACCCGGAGGCGCGGGCCGGCGGTTCCTCCTCCATCTCCGAGATCCCGATCGCATGACGGCCATCGTCCAGCAGGACCGCGCCTTGTTCGAATCGTATCCGGTACTTCTTCGGACCGATCTGGACGGTAACACGGTCGCCCGAGGCGCGGGCTTGACTCCGGTACACCGCGCCGTCGACTCGGACCGTCAGTCCGCGTTCGCTGCGATCAATCTCGATGTCCTTGGATTCACCATCGACGACGAGCCGGAAGCGCATGCCCTCCCCCCTCCAGCCGTTCCTTTCGCCCCGCCACCGCCCACCGCGAGAGGTTCGAAGGGGCGAACGTGTAGGTCGGTCCCGCCTGCAGCCGGCCGCCCACAGCGAGGGAAGCGGCGATCGCGGCAATCCGTTCCTCCCACGGTCCACGGGTCCGGATTCGGTCCGCGATTCGCAAGTCCGCGACCATGGTCGTCCACATTTCTCCACGAAGGAAGTGACGATCGGCCATTAGGAATCGGTGGAACGGAAGGTTCGTGTGGATCCCTCGGACTTCGAAGGTCTCGATCGATCGCGTCATCCGTTGCACGGCCTGGACGCGGCCCCGACCATGGACGATCAGCTTGGCGATTAAGGGATCGTAGAACGGGGGGACCAAGGAGCCTGTCGCCACCCCGGCGTCGACCCGGACGCCGGGACCGGACGGCTCTCGGAACAGAGTGACCCGACCGGGGGACGGAAGGAAGCCCTTCAATGGATCTTCGGCGTTGATCCGGCATTCGATCGCATGTCCCCGTCGGCTCATGTCGTTCGGCGACGCTTCCAGCCCGTCTCCCGACGCGATCCGGAGCTGTTGTCGAACGAGATCCACGCCGCTGACCATTTCCGTGATCGGATGTTCGACCTGGAGCCTCGCATTCACCTCATTGAATGTGAAACGACCCTCGTGCAACAAGAACTCGACCGTCCCCGCGTTCCGATAGCCCAAGGCCTGAAGGCCGCGGACGGCGACATCGATCAATCCCTTTCGAAGGGTCGGCCCAACCGCGGGCGATGGGGTCTCCTCGACGAGTTTCTGATGGCGTCGCTGGACGCTGCACTCCCGCTCGACGAACCCCACTCCGCTGCCTCGATCCCCCAGCAGGACCTGCACCTCTACGTGACGCGCCTTTTGCAGATACTTCTCGAGGAAGACATCCGGATTCCCGAAGTTCGATCGGGCGACGGAGCGGGCCGCTTCGAACGCATCCGGAAGTTCGGACGGCCGATCGACCCGCGCCATGCCGATGCCTCCGCCTCCCGCGGTCGCTTTGAACAGGACGGGATAACCGAGGCGGGACGCGATCTCGCGGGCCTCCTCGACGGAACGGAGGACCCGGTCGACGCCGGCCGTCACCGGGAGACCCGCCTCCGCCATCGCGCGGCGCGCGGCTACCTTGTCGCCGGCCTGGGCCATCGCACGCGGAGAAGGACCCACGAACACGATCCCCTCCTCGCCGCACCGAGTCGCAAACTCCGCGTTCTCCGAGAGGAATCCGTACCCGGGATGAATCGCGTCGGCGTGGGTCTCTCTTGCAGCGCGGAGGATGGCATCGATCCGTAGATAACTCTGGGCGGGGAGCGGGCCACCGATCTCCACGCTCTCGTCCATCGACTGCCGATGCAACGCCTCCCGGTCCGCCTCCGAGTAGACACCGATGCAACGGATCCCCATCGATCGGGCCGTCCGCGCGACGCGGATCGCAATCTCTCCCCGGTTCGCGATGAGCAACCGCCGGAACATGCGACCCCCGATCAGAGAGGGATGTTGCCGTGCTTCTTCGAGGGACGAGACTCCCGTTTCGTCCGAAGGACGGTGAACGCGTTGATGACCCGCGGTCGGGTCTCGGAGGGCTCGATCACGTCATCGAGATATCCCATGCGAGCCGCGATGTACGGGTTCGCGAAGCGTTCGCGGTATTCCTTCACGAGCTCCCGTTCCCGCTTGGCGGGGTCCTTCGACTCCTCAATCTCCTTCTTGAAGATGATCTGGACCGCGCCTTCGGGTCCCATCACGGCCAACTCCGCGGACGGCCATGCGAAGTTGAAATCGCCCCGGATATGCTTCGAGCACATCACGTCGTAGGCGCCGCCGTAGGCCTTGCGGGTGATCACCGTGACCTTCGGGACGGTCGCCTCGCTGAAAGCGAAGAGAAGCTTCGCGCCGTTGCGGATGATGCCGCCATACTCTTGTTCGGTCCCCGGCAGGAAGCCCGGTACATCGACGAAGGTGAGGAGGGGGATGTTGAAGCAGTCGCAGAAGCGCACGAATCGCGCCGCCTTGACGGAGGAATTGATGTCAAGCGTTCCCGCGAGGACTTTCGGCTGGTTGCCCACGACACCGACCGGATGCCCTTGAAGGCGCGCAAAGCCCACGACGATGTTCTGCGCCCAGTGCTCATGCACCTCGAACCAAGACTTCACATCGACGATGCGACCGATCACGTCCCGCATGTCGTACGGTCTGTCCGACTCTCGCGGGACGATCGTGTTGAGCTCCGCGTCCATCCGATTCGCATCGTCGTCCGTCGCGAGCATCGGCGGATCGTCGACATTGTTCGAGGGAAGGTAACTGAGGAGACGACGGATGAGCCGGAGCGCTTCCACTTCGTCTTCCGCAGCGAAATGCGCGACGCCGCTTTTCTCCGCGTGCGTCATCGCGCCTCCAAGCGCTTCGAACGTGACCGCCTCGCCGGTGACCGTCTTGATTACCTCGGGACCCGTGATGAACATGTTCGACGTCCCCTTCGCCATGATGATGAAGTCGGTCATCGCGGGACTGTACACCGCTCCTCCCGCCGACGGTCCGAGGATCGCGCTGATCTGCGGCACGACGCCGGATGCGAGGACGTTCCGGAAGAAAATCTCTGCATAGCCTCCGAGGCTGATCACGCCCTCCTGGATCCGTGCGCCCCCGCTGTCGTTGAGGCCGATGACCGGCGCTCCGACCTTCATCGCGGTGTCCATGATCTTGACGATCTTGGCGGCGTGCATCTCGCCGAGGCTTCCGCCGAAGACCGTGAAGTCCTGCGAGAAGACGAAGACGGAGCGGCCGTCGATCGTGCCGTGGCCGGTGACGACGCCATCGCCGGGGATCCGCTTCTTGTCCATCCCGAATTCCGTCGTCCGATGCTCGACGAATGCGTCGAGTTCAACGAACGAACCGGGGTCGAGGAGGAGCTCGAGGCGTTCCCGGGCGGTCCGCTTGCCTTTCGCGCGCTGCGCATCCATGCGGTCCTTGCCACCGCCAAGTTTCGCCGCGGCCTTCCGCCGGCGCAGCTCTTCGACGCGCTCATCGCCCGCCATGAAGGCGCCGAACGCGCGGGGCGTCATTAAGCCTTCGCGGCTGGCGCGGTCCCGGAGGTCAGCTCCGGGTCACTTCAGGACCTTCAGGCCGCCTTCGACGAACTCGTGTTTCGCGCCTTGCTCGTCCATGATAATCATCGCGCCCGTCGGGGAGATGTCGTACGCCCGCCCCGTGATGGTGCCCTTCGACGTCGTCGCGGCGACGCGCTTCCCGATCGTCGTACACTGGCCTCGATAATCCTTCAACAAGAATTCGATTCGCGTGTTCCGGTACCGCGAATACAGGTCGTCGATCTGGCTCAGCAGGTAGTCGAGGAACTCATCGTTCGCGACGAAGAGGTTCACCTCGCGCTTGAGCGTCGTCGCGGTCGGCTGGACGTCCGGCGGGAGCTTGTCGAGATCGACGTTCGTGTTGACGCCGATCCCGAGCACGACATGATAGACGTCGTGTCGGTAGACCCCTTCCGAGAGGATCCCCGCAATCTTGCGATCTTGGTACACCGCGTCGTTCGGATACTTGAGCCCGGCAAATACGCCGAAGTGCCGGAGCGCCTTTACGACAGGCATTCCGACCAGAAGGCCCAGCACCCACGCATGGGTTGCCGGGGGTCGGAGGATCACGGACGCGTACAAGCCTCCCGCGGGGGAGGCCCACGCGCGGCCCTGTCGACCGCGGCCCGCCGACTGCCGGTCGGCCCAGATGACGAGGCCCTCTTCGAGGTCGGTCTCCAGGAGTTCCTTCGCGGTCTCGTTCGTCGACTCGACGACGTCGTAGTGCCAGACGGTCCGCCCGACGAGCTTGCGGTTCACATCGTGGAACTCGCCGATCTTCAACGTCGAACGGACCCTCGGGCCTCTATTTCAAGATTCCCGGCTCAGGTGGGAATGTGCGTCGCCGCCGGAGCTTTCGCCTTCGCGAGATCCTGGCTTGCGAGGAAACCCCAGAACATGACGGCAATCCCGAGGAACTCGCCGATGTACAGGGCCCAGGAGAGGTTGAACCGCGCGAGGGAGCCTCCCGCCGCGATGATCAGCGCGCCGATCCCGATCCACAGGTTGAACATGAGTCGGGTCCGCCAGTACGAGTACGCAGCGATCCCGATCAGAGCGACGCTGCCGGGGATCGTGAACAACGGGGAGAAGATCCGTACGTTGTCAGGGAGCGCCGTGCCCGCGACGGGAATCGGCGAGGCGAGCGCCGCGGTGTTCACGGTGGCACCCGCGACGGCGGCCGCGAAGCCGAGGAAGACGATTGCGGTGTAGACCGCGAATCCGATTCCCGCTCGGCGGTGCACGAGGAGGGTCGACCCGATCCCAAGGACGGCGACCAGCGGGGCCGCGACGAGGTAGTACAGCTTGTATGTCGAAGCACTCCAGCCGTATGCTTCCGCGAGGAACTGGGTGAAGGCCGCGAGTCCGTAGAGACCGAGCCCGAGGGCCCACGCCATCTGGAACGGCTTTCGCCGCGAGAGCCATTGACGGAACACGAGGGCAGCGAAGATCACGCTGACGACGGCGGCCCCGAGGGACACCGCGGCGCCTTCGACGCTCATCGTTCCGCGGACCGGTGGCGCCCGCATAAACCTTCGCGACGGGATTCAGCCTAATCCCGCTGACCCGGCGGCCCCACGTTCATTCGGATTCTTGCACGAGTTCGATGAGGACCCCGTGGGCCGATCGGGGATGGACGAAGGCGACGAGCCGACCATGGGCCCCAAGGCGAGGCGCGGAGTCGACGAGTTGAAGTCCCCCTTCCTGCAGGCGACGCATCTCGGCGCGGATGTCCGTGACCGCGAAAGCCAAGTGGTGCAAGCCTTCCCCATGGTCCTCGACGAACCGCGCGATGACGCCCTCGGGCTTCAGGGATTCGAGGAGCTCGACCCAGAGACTCCCGGCGCGCAGGAACGCGACGCGCACGCCCTGCGACGGAACCTCCTCGACGGAATCGGGGACGAGGCCGAAGGCCCGGTACGCGGCGAGGGCCGCGTCGATCCGCTTCACGGCGATGCCGATGTGGTGCGCCGGACCGATCATACTTCCTGCCTCGGGCGATAGGTGCCGAAGACGTCTCGGAATACGTCGCTCATTTCTCCCAGCGTGGCCTTCGCCCGCACCGCCTCGAGGATCGGAGGGATCGTATTCTCCTCGGAGCGGGCGACCTTGTCGAGGCGACGGAGGCTCCTCTTCACGGCCCCAGCATCTCGAGACCGGCGAAGGGTCCGCAGGGAGGAGGTCCGCTCCGACGCGAGCTTCGGGTTCGCGCGGGCCACACGGATCCGGTCGGCCTTTTCCACGTAGGCGTTTACGCCCACAATCGTACGCTCGCCCCGTTCGAGCTCCATCTGGTAGCGGTAGGCGGAGTCCGCAACCTGCCGTTGGACCCAGCCCGATTCAATCGCCTTCAGCATGCCGCCGCGTCGATCCACGTCGCGGAGCAGGGTGACCGCCTCTTGCTCGAGCCGATCCGTGAGCGACTCGATCACGAAGGAGCCGCCCGCCGGGTCCACCGTGTTCGCGACCCCGCTCTCATGGGCGAGGATCTGCTGCGTGCGGAGGGCCAGCCGCACCGCCTTTTCGGAGGGCAGGGAGAGGGCTTCGTCCATGCTGTTCGTGTGAAGGGACTGCGCCCCTCCGAGGACGGCGGCGAGGGCTTGGACCGCGACCCGGACCGCATTGTTCTCCGGCTGCTGCGCCGTGAGAGCCACCCCCGCGGTCTGCGCATGAAAGCGGAGCGCCCTGGACTCCGGGCGGCGGGCGTGGAACCGGTCCCGCATGACGGTCGCCCAGAGGCGTCGTGCCGCGCGGAACTTGGCGATCTCCTCGAGGAGGTCGATGTGCGCGTTGAAGAAGAAGGAGATCTGCGGGGCGATCGCATCGACGTCGAGGCCCCGCGCCTTCGCGGCCTCCAGGTACGCGATTCCGTTGCCCAACGTAAACGCGATCTCCTGCGCGGCGGTCGCACCGGCCTCGCGGATGTGGTACCCGCTCACGCTGATCGCGTTCCACCGCGGGACCTCCCGCGCGCAGTAGTCGATCACGTCAATCGCGAGTCGCATCGAGGGGGCTGGCGGATAGATGTAGGTCGATCGAGCGATGTACTCCTTCAAGATGTCATTCTGCACGGTCCCGCGGAGCGTCTCCCGGCCGATCCCCCGGGCCTCCGCGCCCGCGACATAGAGGGCGAGGAGGATCGGAGCCGTCGCATTGATCGTCATACTCGTGCTCACGCGGTCGAGGGGAAGGCCGTGGAACAACAGGCCCATGTCGTCCACGCTCGAGATCGCGACCCCGACTCGTCCGACCTCGCCGCGCGCCAGCGGCGCGTCGCTGTCGTACCCCATCTGCGTCGGCAGGTCGAACGCGACGCTCAGGCCTTCGTTGCCGTGGGCGATGAGATACTTGAACCGCCGGTTCGTCTCCCGCGCGGTGCCGAACCCCGCGTATTGGCGCATCGTCCACGGACGACCGCGGTACATCGTCGCGCGGACACCCCGGGTGAAGGGAGGCTCGCCGGGCAAACCGAGGGAGGCCAGGTACTCCTGCGACGACGATCCGTTCGCGGCGATCACGACCTCGATCGATCGACCGCTTCCCGTCTGGCCTGTCGCGGAGGTGGCCGGCGTCGCCAACGGCTTCGGTTTCGCGCGCGATTTCGTCTTCGTTCGAGTCGCCATGACGGTCGGACGCGAGACCAACGAGGTGCGCGGCATAAGGGTTGTGTCAGTAGCTCGTCCAGGAGAGGCCCAACGATGGCATCGATACGCCACGACCCCGGGCGACGCTCCCGACGATGCGGGCTTCGACGTCGGGACGAAGGGCTCGGATCAGAGCTGTCGCCGCTTCTTTCGGGGCCACCATCGCAAAGCCCATTCCCATGTTGAAGGTCTGATACATCTCGCGCGCCTCGATTCCGCCGAGTTGCTGCAGAGCAGCGAAAACGGGCGGCGGATCGAGCGGCTCGGTGATCTGGAACTCGACGTTCGCCTTGAGGCGGACGAGGTTCCGCAGCCCGCCGCCGGTGATGTGCGCCATGCCGTGCACCCGCCCGCGCCGGATGGCGCGAAGGACCGGGCGCACATAGATCGCCGTGGGCTCGAGCAGTTCTTCCCCCCAGGGGCGGCCCGTCCCGCCAACCAGGTCTAATACCGTGAGCGAGGACTCGGCGAGCGCGCGCCGCGCGAGCGTCAGGCCATTCGCATGGATCCCGGTGCTCGGCAGTCCGATGATCACATCCCCGGGCCGGATCGCGCTTCCATCGATCACCTTCGATTTCCGGACCACGCCGAAACAGGTCCCGGCGAGGTCCAGGTCCCGCACGAGTTCCGGGACGACAGCGACTTCTCCGCCGATGATGGAGACGTTCGCCATCTCCGCGCCGCGATTCAGCCCGATCCCGATCTGCCGTGCGACCTCGCGGTCGTAGTCCGCGATCGCGACGTAGTCCACGAAAGCGAGGGGCTCCGCGCCAACGCAGATCATGTCGTTCACGTTCATCGCGACGCAATCGATCCCGATCGTGTCCCACCGCCGCATCTCCTTCGCGACGAGGACCTTCGTGCCGACGCTGTCCGTGCAGAGCGACAGCGCGTACGAACCAAAGTCGACGAGCCCCGTGAAGTGTCCGATCTTCGTGAGCGGCTTTCCGAGTCCCCGCCGCCGGTATCGAAGGGCGGACACGAGGGCCGCGATGTGGGCCGCTTTCTCGTCCTGGCTCACGCCGGCCTCTTCGTAGGTTCGGACCACACGGAAGGAAGCGGCCGCGGCTATTTCAAGGGTGCGCGGCCCTGGTTAACATGTTGAGCCGGGACGACCGAGCCGCGGCGGAACGCCTCCAAGGTCGATCGAGGGATCGACGCCGGACCCGTCGCCACGCGGACGCCGAGTTGTCGAAGGCGCTCGGCCAGCTCGATCGCATCCGCTGGAGGCATGACGAGGACGCTCTGCCCGACCCACACGACGCCCGGGCGGTGGATGAAACCCTTCACGTGGTACGCGGCCTT
>Ga0209854_1000130_pt1 | contig 10031 bp, 9 predicted proteins | sample GWRWS3_30_40_FD_187234 | JGI IMG/M metagenome (GOLD analysis project Ga0209854, IMG submission 187234) | Riverbed sediment microbial communities from areas with vegetation nearby in Columbia River, Washington, USA - GW-RW S3_30_40 (SPAdes)... | ecosystem: Environmental > Aquatic > Freshwater >... | reverse complement strand
AATCCGTATCTGTGATGATCCCGATATACCGGAGGCCGTCATCCACCAGGAGCGACCCGACTTTCCATTTCTGGAGCAGCCGCCCAGCTTCCTTGACCACGGCATCCTTGTGGACGCTTCGCACCTCATGCGACATGTAGTCCGCGACCCGCGCCCAGGCCAGGCCTTTGGAACCGTTGGGTCCGTTCCTGGATGGCCGGATGGCTTCGAGTTCGGAGATGCAGCTTTCCAGCACGCGCTTGCGCTGGTGGAGCGCTTCGCGAGGAATGTCATGAGCTCCGCTTTCCTGAGCCTCTTCAGGCAGATTGACCAAGCTCGCCGCTTCGCCCAGCTTGGCATATTCATAGGCCTCCAGCAGCTCAGAAGCCTCTCCGAACACTCGACCGAGCAGTCGCTCCGTCGCGAGATCAAATTCTTCAAGCGAGCCAGCCGTGCTCTTCCTCGAGAGAAGCGGCTGAAATCTGGCAAGCTGCTGCCGCAATCGTTCGATGTCGCGATCCACGAACAAGCCGCGAGTCAGGCGGGTTTTCATCGATTTCTGCATAGGACGCTCCCGTCAGATGAGGGGATAGAGAATACCCCAACTCGGGAGCAGAGACAAGGGGTGAGTTGAGCTAGGCAGGACTGAGAACGGGGCGCATCAGGCGAACCGCGGTCTGTGGGGATCCTGCATCGCTAGGTTGATTCATCGTCGTAGATGTTTTTGCCGCACCGCCTCGAACGCGATGCATCCTATCACGCGTGTGGTAAGGCACGAGGCCCTCTAAGACCAAGGACAGCTTGTCGCAGGGAACATCTTCCAGAACTTTGACCGCGAGTTTCGGATCTGGACCGGACCGCCCTCCCACGTACACGTCCACCGCATCGACCACCTGTCCGTCCACCTTGGCTTTTTTCCCTAACAAGCCAATGTCTGCGACCAGATGGTTGCCGCAGCCGGCAGGGCAGCCTGACCAGTGCATGGTAATGGGTTTGATGCCGGTCTCCAATTTCGATTCAAGCGCTTTGGCTGTCTGAAGAGCTCGGCTTTTCGTCTCGATGACCGCAAGATTGCAGTAGTCATTGCCGACACAACTGACCAGCCCTTGCTGGATCGGCGAAGGATTGTAGGCGAACTGTTTCAGAAAAGGATCCTCGGTCAGGTCCCCGAGTTTACGATCTGCCACGTTCGGGATGATCAAGGCCTGGGACGGTGAGAGACGAATCTCTCCGGCGCCATACCGTTCGGCAAGTGCCGTGACTGCTTTGAGATCATCAGCCTTGACTCGCCCCACAGTGACCTTCAGCCCCACGTAATTCATGCCCGGCTGCTTCTGGCGATAGATCCCAATATGATCCTTCACGGACGTCTTGCGCGCATCTATGCCGGCCGGAAGGAGCGTCCGCCCGACGCGCGCTTCCGCCTCTTTCCGAAAGCGATCCTCGCCCCAGTCATCCAAGAGAAACGCCAGGCGTGCATTGTTCCGTGTCTCCCGATAGCCATAGTCCCGATAGACGTGCATAATTGCCCTGCACACCTCCACCACTTCCGCCGGAGTCACAAAGATATCCAAGGCGCTCGCGACTCGATAGCCACCAGAGCCAAGCTTGCCCCCAGCCAAGATATTGAAGCCGACCACCTTCGCCCCTCCCGTTTCCTGATAGGCCGGGACCAGCGCGAGGTCCTGCGTTTCCATATGAAGACAGTTGTCGGGACAGCCCGTGATGGCTACGTTGAACTTTCTGGGGAGGTTGGTATAGGCACGGTTGTACAAAATCTCTTCAGTGAGGGCCGCCACCATAGGCGTTGCGTCTAAGATCTCCTCTGAAGTTAATCCCGCGACCGGGCAAGTCATCACATTGCGGATATTGTCCATGCCGGTCTGCATGGAATTCAGCCCGACCTCCTCCATCTTGGCAAAGATCGCCGGGACATGTTCAATCCGAATGTGCCGGAGTTGAACCTGCTGGCGCGTGGTGAGATCCAGGAGCCCGTTTCCGTATGTCGCCGCGATCTCGGCCAGCGCCCGCATTTGGTAGGAGCTGGTCTTCCCGCCGGGAATCCGCACGCGGATCATGAAGAATCCGGGCGTGGGGTTCCGAAGAAACAGCCCGTACCACTTTAGACGTTGGATATCGCCTTCAGAGATCGCTTCCCATCCGGTCCTCGCATAGGCCGCGATCGCATCCTTGATGTCTAACCCGTCGCGCTCTCGCTTGATCTCTTCGATCTTGTTCATCTCGACACCGACGGTCGGGAACTCGGTATTCCGGTTGGAATCCCAGCCGTGGCTTCAGAGGGCATATGGGCGACGCTGGCTAACCAGTAGAGTCCACCGACGAACACGCTGCCGCCGATCACGTTGCCGAGGATCACGAAGGCTTGATTCCAGAGAAACCCGGCCCATGTCACGGTGGCCGCATGTGGAAGGAACAGAGCCACGCCCAGGAGGGACTGATTCGCGATGCTGTGCTCGAACCCGCTGCCAACGAAGGCCAGCAGGCACCAGAAGATCAGGACCAGTTTCGCGACATCGCTCGTCGTGCGTCCGGCTGTCCAGACTGCCAGGCACACAAGCCAGTTGCACAGGATGCCGCGCACCACTAACTCCCACGCGGATAAGTTCATTTTCAGAGCCGCTACTTTCATCAGCAGATCAATCTGGGGCTGCTGTGACAGGACTCCGGACTGGGCCACGAGCCAGGCGAGACCAAGCGACCCGATGAGATTCCCCGCCAGGGAAAAGGCCCAAATGCGGTTCACCGTCCCCCACGAAATGGCGCCGTCCAATGCCCCAATTGCGCAGACCATGTTGTTGCCCGTAAACAGCTCGGACCCGGCGAAGATGACCAACGTGAGCGCGATCCCGAAGGCCACACCCATAACCAACTTCAGAGCTGCCGCCCCTTCCGCGGCAAACGGTGCTCCCACGCTGAAAATGAGCGTGATGCCGAACCCGAGATACACACCAGCGAGTGCCGATAGGATCAGATATCCGATCGGCCTGCCTTCAAGACATGCGGCCTTGGCCTTGGACTGCTCAGCGATCCTGGCAATGTCGGACCGATGCATTAGGCGACCGCCCTTCTCAGCGAGACCTGATACTCACAACGCTGCGTCGGTTGTAGCGAGACCGCCCCAGCCCGGCTGAGCCGATCCACAGCCAGGAACACTTGCGACCAGGTCATGGCCGGCAGCAATGCGCACAGGCTTTCGATCGTCTGGGGCTGCATCCCGCGCAAGGCCTCAAGGAGGAGCTCATCGGTCGAGAGGGAAGTGGTGACCTCGTTGCATATGGTGCTCATGGTGACCTCCATACAAGGGAGATCAGCAACTTCAGTGCCAGTGAAAAAGCGCTGATATTGGCTGAAAATGCAGCTACAGACGAAAGGAAGATTGAGTGATCCGACAATTTTGTCGGGAATCAGACCAAAATGGAGGGAAAGAGGGTGGCCGTGCTTGACCTTGACTGCGCGTGTCCTACGAGCACATTCTGTTTAGCGACACCCAACTTGATGCTCAAAAAGGCAATCCAACAAAGCCGCTACTCACTCCTTCCATAACGGGGCGGCTGGGTTGGCCTCTACTGCGCGCGTCCAGCGACCACATTCCGATCATGCGCGAGCACGGAGGTCGACCTAGCCGCCCCGTTCTCATTTTTCAGCATCACGAGTAGGCGCGTTCGTTGTGCTGGCTCAGATCCAGCCCCATCCGTTCCTCGTCTGACGAGATCCTCAACCCCACAACACGATCCACCAGTTTAAGAATCAGATAGGTCACGACAAAGGAGAAAAGCGCCACGGTGAGCGCTGTCAATACCTGCAGGCCGAAGAGAGACGGATTCCCAAAAACAAGTCCGTCCCCGCCCGCTGGATTCACGACCTTGGAGGCCAGCAGTCCGGTCGCGAGAATCCCCAAGGTCCCACCAACTCCGTGAATGCCGACGACATCAAGCGAGTCGTCATAGCCGAGCTTGGCCTTCCAGGTAATGGCGAGATAGGAGAGGGCGCCGGCAGCAAACCCGATCAGCATAGCGGAGAAGGGTCCCACAAAGCCGGCTCCAGGGGTGACCGTCGCCAACCCGGCCACCGCGCCGCTGGCCACGCCCAGCACTGTGGGGGTGCCTCGGTGGAGCCATTCAACCAACATCCAGGTCAAGGCTGCTGTCGCTGCAGCCGTATGGGTCGCCACAAAGGCCACCACCGCAGTCTGGTTTGCGCCCAGCGCGCTCCCTGCGTTGAACCCGAACCAGCCAAACCACACCAGGCCGGTCCCCAGAAGCGTCAACGGCAAATTGTGCGGGGCCATATACTCGGTCCCATAGCCATGCCGCTGTCCCAGCACCAAGGCGCAGGCCAGAGCGCTGATGCCGGAGCTAATATGAACGACCGCGCCTCCGGCGAAATCCAGGGCCCCCAGTTTTCCTAGCCAGCCTCCTCCCCAGAGCCAATGCGCCACCGGGCAGTAGACCAAGAGAGACCAGAGCGCAGCAAACAGCAATAACGCGCCGAACTTCATCCGTTCCGCAAAGGCGCCGGTTATCAAGGCCGGCGTGATGGCCGCGAACATGAGTTGAAAGACCATGAAGGCCTGGTGTGGAATGGTCGGACCATAGGTCGGATGTGGAGCCATCCCCACCCCGCTCAGCCCAGCCCATTCGAGTCCTCCGATCAGCCCTCTCTTGTCAGGCCCGAAGGCCAGGCTGTATCCGATCAAGAGCCAGAGCAAGCTGACCAGGCACAGGATGACAAAACTGTGCATGATCGTGCCCAGTACATTCTTGCTCCGCACCAGTCCCCCATAGAACAGCGCGAGGCCCGGCACGATCATCGCCAGCACGAGGGCGGAGGAGAGCAACACCCAGGCAGTGTCCGCAGCACTGATCTGGGGCTGGACCGGCAGCGCCGCTTCCTGCGCCAAGCTAAGATTGGCGCCTGTTAACAGCACGGCGCAGAGAAAAACCGACAATACTCCAATCTGGCGCATGCATAATGTCATGACTTTCTCCGTCGGAATCCCGTACACACCAACGTTGCGACAGGACGGGTCCCCAAGACAACGGCGCCGGCAGAACACTGTCGGCGCCTTTTGGCAATTCTTAGCTACTTCGCCGGCACCCACCCTTCGTCGTTGGAATAGGGAAGCGTCTTGCCTTCAAAAGTAATGCTAATGCGGCTCTCGCCGTGGCTTCCCTTGGTCTCCTGAACCTTCACCGTGAAATCAATTGCCGACATAATGGCGTCGCCGAAATGTTCATTCATCCACCGTTGGATCGCCGGTGCATACACATCCACGGCTTCATGCAGCCGGTAGATCGCGCCCGCGTTCCAGCGAACCGGCGGGTCCGCTAGCGGCGCCAACTCCCCCGGCTTCAAGCCAAGCTGATTTTCCAAGCAATCTTCTGTCTTCTTCTCTAAGGGAGCCTGTCCAGAAAGAATCGCTCCGATACGAATCGGCAGCAGGTTGCACGCCTTTCCGAGGGATTCCAAGGTCGCTTTCTTTTCTGCAGCGGCCTTATTCGCAATCTCCAACGTCGATTTCCGCTTGTGGAAGCTGCTATGCGCTAATCCATCCACGACGCTGCTCTCAATTTCTGCAAGAACTGGTGTGCTGAGCCAGATTCCCGCCACGAATGCTCCGAGAACCACCACGACCGCTCTCTTCACATTGCACCTCCTCAACCCGCCTATGATATAAGCACGGGACTCAGAGCCCCCGCGTGGCTCGTTGATTGGATCTAGACAGTTCAGAACGTCTTGTACTCCAGCCACTTGCCATTCAGCGTGATCTTGCAGCGGGCTTCGCCCTGACTGCCGGTCACGCGCTCCATGTCAAGGGTAAAATCGATTGCGCTCATGATGCCGTCACCGAACATCTCGTTCGCCATTTCTCGTAGGGCATCCCCGTAGACCCCGATGATCTCCATGAGGCGGTATTTAAAGGGATCGGTCGTATTCGGAAAATCGGCCCGCACGGGAAACTTGGAGAGCGACTCAGTGGTCTCTTTATCAAGTTCCAGGGCCTTGCCCACCTTCCTGGCCTCATCCTCGGTCAGACGGTGATTGCCGTGCAGCGCAGCTGCTACGAATGTCGGATTCTTGCCGACTGTCTTGGCCAGTTGGGCAATCGTCACCTTCTTCTCCAGCCGCTTTGCTTTGATGATGTCTCGGGCTCTCTTGCTGTCCATCTTGCCATTCCTCTCCATCTTTTTCCTCCTTCTGGTGTGTATCTGCCACGCCCTCAGCGCAGCATGAGTGAGTCCCTCTCGAAATTTACCTCTAGCGGAGCTTCACTGACAGGCTGGTCCGGGGGTCCTCCGTCGCCACCCGTTCCATGCTTGGCGTGCCGCACCAGGAAATGGATGATATGGTTTCTGATCTTGTAGTAGTGAGGATGTTCGATGACCGTTTCCCTCGAGCGCGGCCGTGGAATCGTCACGTCCACGATTTCCGCGATGCGCGCGGAAGGCCCGTTGGTCATCAGCATGATCCGATCGGAGAGCAGGATCGCCTCATCCACGTCATGGGTCACCATAAACACCGTATTGCGGGTCGTATTCCACATCTGGATCAACTCTTCCTGGATCACGCCCCTCGTCAGGGCATCGATCTGGGCAAACGGCTCGTCCAGTAGCAGCACTTTCGGCTCGATCGAGAAGGCCCGTGCCAGGCCCACCCGCTGCTTCATCCCCCCAGACAACGCCGTAGGCCGCTTGGTCTCCGAGCCCTTCAGTCCCACCAGATCAACGTACTTGTGAACATGCGTTGCAATCTTCTCACGGTCCCAGTCCGGATACGCCGCTTTGACGGCTAACCGGATATTTTGGAACACGGTCATCCACGGCATGAGCGAGAAGGTCTGAAAAACCACCATCCGATCCAACCCTGGACCGGATACCTCTTTGCCGCTCAAGATGATTCCTCCCTCCGACATCGTCTCCAATCCGGCGATGATGTTGAGCAAGGTGGTTTTGCCGCAACCTGAATGCCCGATGGTGGTCACGAACTCGCCTTTGTCAATCTTGATCGTCACATCTTTGAAGATACAGACCTGTCCGTCCCCCGTATGGCTCGGGAAGTACTTGGAGACATGATCAATTTCGAGAAAGGCCATGAATTACTCCTGATAGGTCACAAGACCGGCCAGTTTATTGAACCCGGAATCCAGAATCACCCCCACCACTCCGACGACGAGGATGGCGAAGATGACGCCGGAGATATCCAAATTATTCCACTCGATCCAGCTCAGGTAGCCCACCCCCAGTTCACCCAGCAACATTTCAGCCGGCACCACCGCGACCAGTGCGCTCCCGAACGAGATCCGCAGTCCGTTTACGATGGTCGGCGCTGCACCAGGCAGGATGACTTTATAAAGACGCTTGAACCACGACAATTGGAGGATGGCGGCGACGTGCAGATAATCCTTGCGCAAGGAATTGACACCGAACGCCGTGGTGGCAAGGGTCGGCCAGAGCGCAGCCATAAAGACGACCAACACGGCCGTCCATTTCGGATCCTTCACGGTGTAGAGCAGCAGCGGCATCCAGGCCAGCGGCGAAATGGGCTTCAGAATCTGGATATAGGGATTGACCGCCCGAAACAGCACTTTGTTCAGCCCGAGGAGCACTCCCAGCATGATAGCCACCACCGAGGCCGCAAGAAATCCTGCGGCGAATCGAGAGACGGTGTAGAGGACCAGATAGGCGATGCCGTGGTCGTTGGTCCCCTTCTTCACAAAGGCCTCGCCTAGCTCGATCTGGGCCTTATCCAACACAGCCAGCGGGCCAGGCACGCCCTTCACTTTTTCCTTTTCCGGGTTCCACACGTATCCACCGTCAGCAGTCCGGTCGATGTCACCATTGAACTCCATCATCTGGAGCTGGTCCTCGGTGAGCCCTCTGGGATCAAAGGCCGCGCGAAGCGTGAAAAAGTGCCACGCGAGCAGAAAGACCACGAGAAGAAAACCCGAGATCAACCATGGATTGTCTTTTCCTCCGCTCATAGCTCCTTCCCTCTTCTAACTCCTTATTCTGCAAATCTTCTTTATTCTCGATCTCTCAGAGGGAGTGGCTGGGGTGCGCCTTACTGCGCGCGTCCAACGAGGGCCTTCCGAGGCCGCGCGTTGCACGAGCACTGAGTCCAGCCAAATACCCCTGTCTCCTCTCCTTTAGTTTGTCCTCTCCAGAGGGAGCGGATTGGGTTGCTCCTAATGCGGCCATCGAGCGAGCACCTTCTGAGCGTGCGCGCTCTGGGAGCAGGGAGCGACCCAACCCGCTCCCCCCTCCCCCCCCTTACGCCATGCTGTGAATCTTGAAACCCTTCACATAGGCCTCGGCCTGGTCCGGATCAAACACCTTGCCCATGATTGTATGTTTGGTCGAGGTGGTCTTGTGGGTCGGATAGCCTAGTTCCTTGGCGATGCGATCGCAGTCTGCCGCCAGATAGACCTGCTCGGCCACAGCCTTGTAGTTTACATCCCCTTTCAGATGCCCCCATCGCTTCATTTGGGTCAAAATCCAGATCGCCATTGAGTGCCAGGGATAGGGATCGAAATCAATCCGGTCAGGCACCTTCTTGATATTGCCGAGCCCGTCGGCGTAGGTCCCAGTCAGGATTTGCTCCAACACGATCACTGGTTGATTCAAGTAGTTCGCGGGCGCGATGGCCGCCGCGATCTCCTTCCTGTGGGCCGGATCAGAGGCGTAATGAGTCGCGTCCACAATGGCTCGCCACAACGCCCTGAACGTGTTGGGGTATTGAGTAGCAAACTCCTTGGTCACGACAAACGCGCAGCAGGGGTGGCGGTCCCAAATTTCCTTCGACAATTTATAAATGAAGCCGGCATTTTCATACACGGCACGTTGATTGAAGGGGTCCGGTCCCAGGTAGCCGTCTACGTTTCCGGCTTTCAGGTTCGCCACCATCTCCGCTGGCGGCACAATGCGGATCTGCACATCCTTGTCCGGATGGATTCCTCCTTCAGCCAGGAAGTAGCGGAGAAGGTAATTGTGCATGGAGAAATCGAACGGCACGCAGAAGCGGAATCCTTTCATATCGGCGGCCGTCTTCACGCCCTTGTGTTTGATGTGCAAGGTGATGGCCTGCCCGTTGATGTTCTCCACAGCCGGCATATAAAACGGGGTCGGCACGGAGCCCGCGCCCAAGGTGAACGCAAGCGGCATAGGGGACAGAAAATGTGAGGCGTCCACTTCCTTGGTGACCGCCCAGTCGCGGATCATGGCCCATCCAGCCGCGCGCTTCACCGACGCGTTCAGCCCATGCTTCTTGTAGAAGCCCAAGGGCTCCGCCATGATGATCGGCGTTCCGCAGGTGATCGGAATGAAGCCGACGGTGACGTCCGTCTTCTCCGGCTTCCCCACCGGATCGGCCGCAAACGCTTTCAGCCTTCCTAACGGGAAGACCTCAGCGACTAACGCCGTGAGGGCTGCCGCTCCCATGCCGGCCAGAAACTGCCGGCGGGATGGTTCAGCAGCGCGCAAGATGGCCGCGACGACTGACCGTTCAACAGTTTTGTCAAAATACTCCTCGGATGACGGTGTGTTTCCCATTGTTTTCTCCTTTTCCTTCAATTCCCCACCCTTCCCTTCCCCACACGGGGCAGGTGACTTGTCATTTTTGACGGGACGGCTGGGATGATCCCTACTGCGCGCGTCCAACGAAGATCTTCCGGCGCCCTCCATTTTTCTAAGAAGGAGTAGCCAGGCCGTCCTTCACTGCGCGCATCGAGCGAGCACATTCTGATCGTGCGGGCTCTGCGAGCAAGAAGGGCGGTCTGGCTGCTCCCTCATCTCCTTCCTTCCGAGGCCGCGCGCTGCGGGAGCACAGGGATCATCCCAGTCGTCCCGTTCTCTCACCATTCACACTTTCTCTTTCAATTTACTTCAGCTCTGATCCCGTACTTCCGCATTTTGTAGGCCACCTGCCGCGGCGTCAGCCCCAAGGCCCGAGCGGCACGAGCCTGAACCCATCCAACTCGCTCCAGCGCATCCTGCAGCCGGCGCCGATCGATCTCCTGCAGGCTTGCGCCGAGC
>Ga0209854_1000128_pt1 | contig 10158 bp, 9 predicted proteins | sample GWRWS3_30_40_FD_187234 | JGI IMG/M metagenome (GOLD analysis project Ga0209854, IMG submission 187234) | Riverbed sediment microbial communities from areas with vegetation nearby in Columbia River, Washington, USA - GW-RW S3_30_40 (SPAdes)... | ecosystem: Environmental > Aquatic > Freshwater >... | reverse complement strand
TCAGGACGATGCCCCGCTTGCGGGTGAGCTGCCGGAGGCGCTTCAGGTAGTTCCCCTTCGGCACGATGACACCGGGACCGCAGAGCACCGGCTCGACGATCAATGCGGCGACCTCGTCGTCGTGTTGCTCGAGAATCGCCGCCGTCCCTTCGATGTCATTGTACGGGTAGATCACGACCGTCTCGGAGATCGCCTTCGGGATTCCGCGGCCGTACGGGATCGGCTTGTATCCGTTCATCCGCTTCGCGGTCCGGCTGTCCATGTCGAGACTCTGCAGGACGTAGTCGTGGGCGCCGTGGTAGGCCCCTTCCGCCTTCGCGATCTTGTCCCGACCGGTGTAGGCGCGGGCCGTGCGAAGGGCATGCATCGTCGCTTCGGTCCCGCTGTTCGCGAGCCGCACTTTCTTCATCCCGGGCATCGCCTTTTGGACCGTCTCGATGTAGTCGATGAACAGTTCGCTCGTCACGCCGAGCATGGAGCCTGACTCGAGCTGCTTGATGACTTCGAGGGCGATATCCCGGTTGTTGTGGCCGAGGAGGAGGGCGCCAAAGCCCATCATGAAGTCCAGGATCTTGTTCCCGTCGACGTCGTAGATGTAGCCGCCATCGCCGTAGTCGGCGAGGAACGGATGCGGCTTGAAGAACCGGACGTTGCTCTCGACACCACCCGGCGTGAGTCGAGCCGCCCGGCGCCAGAGCTGGGCGCTCTTCTTGTGCCGCGTGATATACTTCCGGCTGAACTTCTGGGACGGCAACGGTTCACCTCCAAGTGAAAAGTAGGTCGGTGCGACCACCGAAGGCGGGAGAATCGCGGTCGAACGCGGCCGCCGATCGTCGGACTAGCGGCCTCGTCGGGCCGAGCGAATCACCCGTTCACTTGGGCATCCATCTAAGGCCCCTGAAACTATGAAAAGCTTTCGCGTATGGTTTTCACTATGTATATAATACGTCGTAGATTAACAACGTATAGCTTAGACCTATACCTCGTCCGACGTATGTCCGCTCGGAGGGCTCGTCCGCGCCTTATAAAGGTCATAGCGTGACTGTACAAAGACGTCCATCGAAACCCACAACCGGCGCTCCGGGCGGACCCGTCGAGTTCGCCTCGAGCGTCCATTTATGTCCATCCGAACCGTCGCGGGTCTCGGGGCGTTCCAGCGGGCCGCAGGGCGGGATTCCGATTGACAAAGGCGCCTAGGATGCGTGGGGCAGGATTTGAACCTGCGAACCCCTACGGGACAGGATCCTGAGCCCTGCGCCTTTGACCAAGCTTGGCAACCCACGCACCGCGCAGCCGGACGCGACGTAGATTCGTAATAAGGTTGTGGTGGCCCCCGACCGCATTCGAAAAAACCTAAGGCACCCATCGCGCTTGGGTCGCCGATGTTCGAGAAACGCGAGGTGCGTTTCTTTCCGGGTGTACGCCGAGAGGACGTGTGGACTCGTGCGTGGGACTGGTGGGGCCGCCAGGGGTTTCAGCTGACGCAGACCGGACCCTACCGGTTCCATGGGTCCTCGTACTACGCGCGGATCGGATTGCGGAGAGAGTTCGATCTGATCCTGGACGAAGCGGGCGGCGGGACGAATGTCAATCTGACGTTCAGCGCGAGCATCACCGAGGAAGGACTCGTCGTCGGTGCGGTTGCGGCCGTCGTCCTTTTGCCGGTGGCGGTCCTCGGTGGTGCCGTTTCGTACTCCGAATATGAGACGGATTCGCGAAACCTCATCCTCGCATTCTGGCAATTCCTCTCGAGTTCGCCTGGCGCTCCGACGGCCGGGGCGACTCCACCCATGCCGCCGCCCTGCACGGGATGCGGTTCCGCGCTCCTTCCCGATTGGAATGTGTGCCCCTATTGTGGGCGCGTGCGGGGACCGTGAGACCGGTCGCCCATCCTCAGGGGCGGCGTTTCATGATCTTCATGAAACCGCTCGATTCGAAGATCTCGAGCCTGCGCTCCGCGAGGGTGTCCCGGAACTCCTCCCATGTGATCACGTCGATCCGGTTGTTCCGACCCTTGGTGAACTGAATGCCATCCGTCCCGCGGACCCGGCCGGGGCGGAGTCCTTTCTTCTTCGCTTTCTCGATCGCGGCCTCGATGCTTACCGGCTCCATGACCATCGAATCCCTCCGGGAACCGCGGTCCCACTCCGCGGCACGCGTGTGCATCCAAGGGACGCTATATAATTCTTGTTTCAGGCTGCGCTTCCCCGTCTTCCGGAAGGCTTTCTACGCAGCCTGCGGTATCCGAACCGGTGCCGCGGTTCGGCTCGTCCGGGATTCGGGGACTCGGGAACGTCGAGGTGACCTCCGACCTGGCCCTTCACGTCGGCATGGCCCTGGGCGACCTGTATGGAGAGACTCTGATCGGTCGCGACCCGCGGCTCACCGGGCCGATGCTCGTCCAAGCGCTCGTCGCCGGCGTCATCTCGACGGGCGCGGACGCGCTCGACGCAGGGCTTGTTTCGACGCCGACGCTGGCGCGCGGAGCGAAGGACTGCGCGTGCGGTGTCATCGTGACGGCCTCCCACAATCCCGCTCCGTACAACGGACTCAAGCTCTGGAACCCCGACGGAATGGCGTTCGATGAATCCCAGCAACGGGAGATCGAGCAGGCGCTCGACCGCGGTCGCTTCCCACCCCCGATGTGGGATCGCATCGGCACGGTGTCGTCGCGGCCGGATCTGGTTCAACAGCACGTCGATGCAATCCTCCATGAGGTCGGACTTGCGAAGGTGCGCGTCGTCGTCGATTGCGCTTGCGGCGCGACCGCGACCATCACCCCGTTCCTCCTCCGGCAGATGGGGTGCGACGTGATCGCACTCAATGCCCAGGCGGACGGCCATTTCCCTGGACGGGACCCCGAACCGACGGAAGAAAACCTCCGCATGCTCGCGTCCACGGTCCGGGCGGTACGGGCCGATCTCGGGATCGCCCACGATGGCGACGGGGATCGGATGGTGGCCATCGATCGGGAGGGGCGGTTCGTTGGAGGCGATGCGCTTCTCGCAGTGTTCGCCCGGGCGGAGGTCCGACGTGGCCTCGTCGTCCCCGTCGATGCATCGATGGTCCTCGAAGATCTCCTTCCGACCGCGACGATCTGGCGAACGCGGGTCGGCGACGTGTACGTCGCGGCGGAGCTCAAACGGCGGGGCGCGGACTTCGGCGGCGAGCCCTCCGGCACATGGATCTTCCCGAAGACGACGCTTTGTCCGGACGGGGTCTATGCGGCCGCGCGGCTCGTCGCCATGGTCGCGGATCGGCCTCTCGACGAGATGGTGCGAGAGATCCCTCGCTATCCGGTGTTGCGCGGGTCGATCCCGTTCGAAGCCTCGAAGCGCGACGCGATTGAGTCCCGGCTCGATGTCGCGTTGCGAGGTCTCGGCGTCGGGGTGACGACCGTCGACGGGTGGCGGCTCCAGTTCGACGACGGTTGGTCCCTCGTCCGTTTCTCCGGGACGGAACCGAAGATTCGCATTCAGGCCGAGGCGCGCGACGAGCCCACGGCAAAGGAGATATATTCTCGGGTCCTATCGAGCGCGAAAGGCGCCGCCGCATGAAGGCCGTGGTCCTCGCGGCCGGTGAGGGCACTCGAATGCGGCCCCTCACGGCCAATCTTCCAAAGCCCCTCCTCCCGGTGGCCGGCAAGCCGTTCCTCCACCACACGCTCGAGGCCGTCCGGTCCGCGGGAATTTCGCAGGTTGCGATCCTGATCGGATGGCATGGCCATCGGATCCGGGAGAGTTTCGGCGATGGCGGCGTGCTGGGGCTATCCATCGCGTACGAGGAGCAAGCGGAGCGACTCGGGACGGCCCATGCGATCGGCTGCATGCGGGCCCACGTGGACGGTCCGTTCCTCAGCGTGAACGGGGATGTCGTTGTGTCGGGCGATGCGCTCGCCGCGATGGTCGCCCATCACAAGAAGGTCCGCGGTCCCGTCATCGGCCTCGCGGAAGTCCCGAACCCCAGCGCGTTCGGGGTCGTCGAGGTCCGCGATGGCAAGGTCACGTCGCTCGAGGAGAAGCCCCGGCAGCCGAAGTCCCACCTGATCAACGCCGGCATCTACGTCCTCGACAAGGACATCTTCCCGCTGATCGACACGACTCCGAAGTCGCCCCGCGGGGAATACGAGATCACGGACACGATCCGCATGCTGATGGCGAAGCAGGACGTCCACGGATTCCGCCTCCCGGGGGAATGGATCGATGTCGGGCGGCCATGGGACCTGCTGAGGGCGAACGCCGCACTGCTCGCGCCGCTGAAGGGAGCGAACCACGGCGAGGTGGACGCGGGCGCGACCCTCGTCGGCGAGGTCCTAGTCGAAGACGGAGCGAAGATCCGCCACGGTGCGTACATCGAGGGACCGACGATCATCGGTCCGGGCGCGGAGATCGGACCCAACTGTTACATCCGGCCCTCCACGTCGATCGGCGCAAAGGGCAAGGTCGGCAACGCCTGCGAAGTGAAGAACTCCATCGTGATGGCCGAGACCCACGTTCCCCACCAGAACTACGTGGGCGACAGCATCTTGGGAGAGCGCTGCAACCTCGGGGCCGGGACGAAGGTCGCGAACCTCCGCCTCGACGAGGCGCCGATCAAGGTCGTGTGGCGCGGCGTGGAAGTCGACACGGGCCTGCGGAAGCTCGGCGTGATCATGGGACACGACGTGAAGGTCGGGATCAACGCCTCGATCGATGCGGGAACGATCATCGGGGAGGAATCGTTCCTCGGTCCGGGAGCCCACGCGCGGGGGAACATCGCTCCTCGTAGCCGGATCTTCTGAGGTGCGGGTGTGCGGATCGCCCAGGTCTCGCCCTGGTTCTCGCCCCATCTGGGCGGCGTCGAGAGCCACGTCCGTTCCTTGTCGCGAGAGCTCGCGGCGCGCGGTCACGAAGTCACGGTCGTCACGTCCCGACACGATCCGTCGTTGCCCGCCGACGAACGGCTCGAAGGCTTCCGGATCCTCCGCGTGAAGCCGCGGATGATCGTGATGCGGACGCCGATCGTCCCGAAGATGCGTTCGGCCCTCCGGGGCATCCCGGTCGACATAGTCCACGCCCATTCGCCCCCTCCGCTCGCGGCGCATTACGCCGGGAACGTCGCCTCGGAGGACCGCGTGCCCTACGTGATCACGTACCACTGCGACGTGGAACTACCGAACCCCTTCGGAGCCCTGGTCGAGTCCGTCTACCGCCGGAGCCTCGGTGCCTCGACCCTCCGGGATGCTGCTCGCGTCGTCGTCACGACCCGCACGTACGCCGCGACGAGTCGGGCGGTGTGGCGGTACAACCCGGCCGTCATCCCGAACGCCGTCGACCACCGGCGGTTCAACCCGGACTTGGACGGTTCGGTCATCCGGGAGCGCCTGAAGATTCCCGCCAACATGCCGGTCGCCCTCCTGGTCGGACGGATCGTACCGCACAAGGGCGTGGAGCACTTCATCGAGGCGGCCGGATTTGTCCCGGACGCGCGGTTCGTCATCGCAGGCGAGGGCTCTCTCCTCAATGAGATGAAGCGCTTCGCGGGTGCGATGGGCGTCTCGGACCGGGTGAGCTTCCTTGGGCGGGTCTCCGACGAGGAACTGCCCCAGGTCTACGCCGCCTGCGACGTCTTCGTCCTTCCGAGCGTCTCGCGCCTGGAGGCATTCGGGATCGTCGCCCTCGAGGCGATGGCGACCGCGAAGCCCGTCATCGTGGCGGACATCCCGGGCGTCCGTGAGATGATCGAGGACGGGCGGGACGGGCTCTTGTCGGACCCGGTGAATCCGCGGGATCTCGCGGACAAGATCCGGCGTCTCCTCACCGATCCCGACGGTCGGAAGGCGATGGGAACACGAGGCCGGGAAAAGGTGCTCGAGTCGTTCAGCATCGAGCGCGTGACGGATCAGATCGAGGCGTTGTACCGTTCCGTTCTCGATCGCCGGACCGCGGTCACGGCACGATTCTGAGCGTCATCCGTTCTCCTTTGTTCGTCCATGCCGCCCAAGTGTCCTCTCCGTACGGATACCCGGCGATGATGTGGAGGCCCCCGAACTTGTTGAACAAGGCGAGGTCCTCATCGGAGGGCTCGAAGACACCGCTTGGATGGGAGTGCACCGTCCCGACAACGGCGAAGTCGGGCGGCAACATGTGCAGTTGGAAGATCGCGTGCGTCTTCCCGCTGACCGTCCCGGGCACGAGGAGCAATTCACGGATCGTCCCTTCCTCCGCTCGAAGGATCGCGCCGAACTCGCGGGGGTACATGTCGCGGGACGCCTCCAGGATCATCCGAAGGGTCTTCCGGGCGATTGCGTCGACGCGTTTCATGGACGCCATCACTGCCGCGACAATTTCTCCTCGATCCGGCGGTAGAAATCGCCGCGGAACCGGATGAACTTCGCCCGGCGTTCCGACGCCGTGAGGACGACATCCTCGGTGCCTTTCAGCGTCGACTCGTGCTGTCCGTCCATCACGAGGAGGCATTCCTTCGGCTTCACGAGACGGACGTGGACCTTCCGCGTCCCGGGGAACACGTGCGGCCGCGACGCGGGCTTGAACGGGGCGATCGCGGTCACGATGATCGCATCGACCTGCGGATCCACGATCGGTCCCCCCGCGGACATCGAGTAGGAGGTGGAACCGGTCGGGCTCGCCACGATGATTCCATCCGCGCGGACGCGCTCCACGACTTCGTCGTCCAACCGGATCTCGAAGTGGCGGATCTTGGCGATCTGCGCGGTGTGGACGACCGCCTCGTTCGTGCAGTCGAAGAGTCGCTCGCCATCGACGGTCAGCTTGAGCCGCATCCGCTCTTCGACCCGGTACTCCCCGCGGACGATTCGGTCGAGGTAGCCATCGAGTTCGTCCGCATCGATCTCCGCCAGGAAGCCAAGGGATCCCGAATTCATGCCCAGGACCTTTGTTTCAGAGAGCTGGAGGGCCCGCAGGATCGTCCCATCCCCTCCGATGGCCAGGAGGACGTCCGCCTTCATGTGGGCGAGCGGCATCCCTTTGCGGTCCATCGCCCGCGCGAGATCCGACTCCAGCAGGACCTCGTGGGTCGGCTCCAGCCGTCGGACGACGTCGGCCGCGGACTGCATCGCGCTCGGGATGTGCGGGTTCGCCGTGATCCCGAACTTCACCGGATCGCCTCCCAGGTCCGCCGGTCCCCGACCGCCACGAGGTCGGTCCGCGCCGTGGCAGCGATCGGCAGGTCGAGGTCGGAACCGTTGAGGTCCAGCACGAGTCCGCCGGCCTCGCGGACGATCAGGACGCCCGCGGCGATGTCGACCGCCCGGAGCTTCGTGTCGACGACGGCGGTGTGCATGTAGTACGCGTCGGCCGCTCCCTGGGCCACGAGGCAGAGATCGAGGGAGGCCGCCCCGAGGTTCCGGACCCGCCTCGCCCGCGCCGCGACCCGGGCTGCATCGGGGTGCGCATTGCTCCCAAGGTACACCGTGAACAGAAAATCGTTCGGATCGTACGGATGGACCTGGATCGGCCGGCCGTTCCGTTTCGCGCCCTTTCCCTTCGCCGCGTAGAACGTCGCGCCGGAGACGAGGTCGCGGACCAGGCCTTCCCGGACGTCCGAGAGCCGCGATCGGCCGATCGCCATCGACACGGAATAGGCGGGCACGCCGCGGAGCGCATTGTGGGTCCCGTCGATCGGATCGAGCACGAGGGTCGCCTCGCCGCCCCGGTCCACGAAACCGGCCTCCTCGCTGAGGACGTCCAAGCTCGCACCTTCGTAGTCAAGGACCCGCAGCACGGCCGCTTCCGCCACGCGGTCGATCCGGGTGCTCGGAGCGCCGTCCGCTCCCCGGCCCAGGACCTCCGCCGGATCCTCCGCGAGTTCCTCGACCGCCCTCTGGACCGCATCCGCCAGCTGGAGGAGCAGCTCCTTCACAGTCCGACCTACCGCCTCTCTTGATATAGAATTATGGGGCGCGGCATCGAGGGGACCTGACCGGTTTGATGACCCATCCACGAACCTCGATATGATTATATAGAAGTACCAACATAGGTAGGCTCCCGAATTCCGTATTCGGAGAGATTTACATGATGCCAGCAGGTACGCAGATTTTGGTCCTAAAGGAAGGAACGCGCCGCGAGCGCGGCAAGGGAGCGCAATTCAACAACATCGCGGCGGCGAAGGCGGTCGCGGACGCGGTCCGGTCCACCTTGGGCCCGCGCGGCATGGACAAGATGCTCGTCGACAGCCTCGGGGACGTCGTCATCACGAACGACGGCGTCACGATCCTGAAGGAGATTGACATCGAACATCCCGCGGCGAAAATGCTCGTCGAGGTCGCGAAGACCCAGGACGAGGAGGCCGGCGACGGAACGACGACGGCGGTCATCCTCGCGGGAGAGCTGCTCAAGAGGGCGGAAGACCTCGTGGAGCAGAACATCCACCCGACCGTGATCGCGGCCGGGTACCGCCAAGCCGCGGAGAAGGCCCGCGAGATCCTCGACAAGGTCGCGATGAAGATTTCGATCAAGGACTTGGACATGTTGAAGAAGGTCGCGATGACCGCGATGTCTTCGAAGTCCGCGAGCGGCCACAAGGAGCTGCTCGCCGACATCTCCGTGAAGGCCGTCACCACGGTCGCGGAGCTGCGCGCCGATGAGTCCTACTTCGTCGACGACGACAACATCCAGGTCGTCAAGAAGCAGGGCGGCTCCATCGCCGATACGCAGTTGGTCGACGGGATCATCGTGGACAAGGAACGGGTCCACCCGGGCATGCCGAGCGAAGTGAAGGAGGCAAAGATTGCTCTGCTGGACGCGGCCCTCGAGGTCAAGAAGACCGAGATCGACGCGAAGATCGAGATCACGGACCCGACCCAGCTCCAGGCGTTCCTCAACGAAGAGGAAGCCATGCTGAAGCGGATGGTCGACATCGTCAAGAAGAGCGCCGCCACCGTCGTCTTCTGCCAGAAAGGCATCGACGACCTCGCGCAACACTACCTCTCGAAGGAGGGCATCTACGCCGTCCGACGGGTGAAGAAATCGGACGTCGAGAAGCTCGCGAAGGCAACGGGCGGCAAGATCGTCACGAAGCTCAACGAGCTCACGAAGGACGACCTTGGCTACGCCAAGCTCGTCTACGAGAAGAAGATCGGCGATGACGAGATGACCTTCGTCACCGGCTGCAAGAACCCGAAAGCGATCTCCATCCTGCTCCGCGGCGGGACCGAGCACGTCGTCGACGAACTCGAGCGGTCCGTCGAGGACGCCACGAGCGTCGTCGCGGTGGCGGTCGAGGACGGCCGGGTCGTCACGGGCGGCGGCAGCAGCGCGACGGAAATCGCCTTGGGAATGCGCGATTTCGCATCCAGCGTCGGAGGTCGCGAGCAGATCGCGATCGAGGCCTTCGCGGACGCGATTGAAGTCATCCCGCGCACCCTTGCCGAGAACGCAGGCCTAGACCCGATCGACATCCTCATCGAGCTTCGCAAGGAGCACAAGAAGGGGAACAAGCACGCCGGGATCAACGTCTTCACCGGCAAGGTCTCCGACATGAAGAAAGAGAACGTGATCGAACCGATCCGCGTGGGCAGCCAAGCCATCTCGTCCGCGACGGACGCGGCGGTCATGGTGCTCCGAATCGACGACGTCATCGCAGCGAAGTCCGGCGGCGGCGCCGGTCCGGGCGCCGGCAAGGGCGGCGGCGAGGGCGGCGAAGGCGGAGGCGACGGCGAGGAGTTCTGAAGGCCCCCGAAACGGGGGCCTTGGAGGTCCCCATGGTCGAGGAGTCGTCACGCGATTCGAGTCCCAACTCACCGGATTCGGTCGACCGCCTGCTACGGCGGATCGGCACGCACCCGAGCCTGCCGGCCATGTCGGACCGCTCCCGGCCCGCGTTGGGTCCTCCTTCCGCGATCGCGGACGAAGCCCACCCGGTGCGGGAGCCGACCACCGACGTCGTCGTGACGCCGGCCCGCATCTACGTCACGGTCGAACTCCCCGGGGTTTCGCGCGAGACGCTGGAGGTCACCGCCACGAACGGTCAACTCACGATCCACGCAATCGGCGCGGACGGCCACGTCTTCCATACGGAGATCGATCTCCACCATCCCGTCGAGCCGGAGGCGGTCACGGCAACGTACCGCAACGGCGTCCTCGATGTGACGCTGCCCCGGCGTCGCGGCCACCAAGTTCGCATGAAGCGAGGTGAGTA
>Ga0209854_1000125_pt1 | contig 10421 bp, 8 predicted proteins | sample GWRWS3_30_40_FD_187234 | JGI IMG/M metagenome (GOLD analysis project Ga0209854, IMG submission 187234) | Riverbed sediment microbial communities from areas with vegetation nearby in Columbia River, Washington, USA - GW-RW S3_30_40 (SPAdes)... | ecosystem: Environmental > Aquatic > Freshwater >... | reverse complement strand
ACATCCGCGGGATCGGCAAGGTCTCCGGGATCGCGGATGCCACGATCGGGCTTTCGGTCCGCAAGAGCGGGCGCACGACCGGGACGACGGCAGGACACGTGACGGCGCTCGACGCGGTCGTCGAGGTCGACTACAACGGCAAGACCGCGATTTTCCGGCAGCAGATCGTGAGCGACGTTCCATCAAAGGGCGGAGACAGCGGTTCCCTCATCGTGGACGATCGCGGCCACGCGGTCGGCCTCCTCTTCGCAGGGAGCTCCACGACGACGTTGGTCAACCCAATCGGGGCCGTCGTCCACCTGCTCGACTTGACGTTCGGGTAGCTTCGCCGACCCCGCCGCCAAAGGCTTATTACGCATCCCCCGGATGCTCCGATGTCTCGGGGGCGGAGATGAAGGAAATCTGGGTCGAGAAGTATCGACCGAAGACGCTCGACGAGGTCGTCGGCCAGGAGGAAATCGTCGAGCGACTCAGGGCCTACGCAACGGAGGGGAATATGCCGCACCTCCTCTTCGCGGGCCCCGCCGGGACGGGCAAGACGACGTCGGCGATGGCCCTGGCGCGCGACATGTTCGGGGAGAACTGGCGGCAGAACTACTACGAACTGAACAGCAGCGACGAGCGCGGCATCGAGACGGTGCGGACGAAGATCAAAGAGATCGCGCGCCTCGCGCCGATCAGCGGGACGGCCTTCAAAATCATCTTCCTGGACGAAGCGGACAACCTGACGGCGGACGCGCAGGCCGCGATGCGGCGGACCATGGAGACGTATTCGAAGACCTCGCGGTTCATCCTGTCCGCGAACTACTCCTCGCGGTTGATCGAGCCGATCCAATCGCGGACGGCCGTGTTCCGCTTTCGGCCGCTGAAGCCGGAGGCCATCCGGACCTACATCACGCGGATCGCGAAGGCGGAGAAGCTCAAGATCACGGAGGACGGGATGGACGCCCTGATCTATGTCGCGCAAGGGGACATGCGCCGAGCCGTGAACTCGCTCCAGGTCGCTGCGTCCCTCGGGACCACGATCGACGCCGAGGTCCTGTACAAAGTCTCGAGCACGGTCCGGCCGGAAGAGGTGAAGAAGCTGATCGAGAAGGCGCTCGAGGGCGAGTTCCTCCGGGCGCGGGAGGTCCTCGATCGTCTCCTCATCGAATACGGTCTGTCCGGAGAGGACATCATCCGGCAACTCCACCGCACCGTCTTTGACCTGAACATCCCCGACGATTCGAAGGTACGCCTGCTGGACCGCATCGGGGAGACGGACTTCCGGCTCACGGAAGGGAGCAGCGAGCGGATCCAGATCGAGGCGCTCCTCGCGCACTTCGCCTTGATCGGACAAGAGCTGAGCAAGAAGTAATTCATGCCGCGAGTCGCGGCGCCCACATGTCGTACGCGGCCTGATCCTTCGGCGACGCGGCGATCATCTTCGCGAGGCCCATCGGGATCTCGGGCGCCTTCGAGGCGAGGAACTCCGTCGTGCAGGTGTCCGCGAAGATGAGATTCATTCCTCCGTTCGCCACCGCCGAATCTCGGGACGCGTAGTTCGCGAGCACATCCAGCAACCGTGAAGGCGAATACCCACGGGCCAGATAGGCATGGGTCCGTGCGATCGCCTCGGAGGTCTTCCGCGCGTCGATGTCCCCCGCGAGGTGACGGAGGACCTCTCCTTCCCCGGTGGCGTCGGCCGCCGGAGGGCGAAGCGTCGCGGGCTCGGGGGATCGCACGCGGAGCGCCGCCTGGAAGAGCGCATAGAGGCGCTCGCTCGTTCGACTGAACGTGAGGACGAACCGGGACGCGTGGGCGAACATGAGGCCGCGAGCCGTCTCGAGGTCGTACCCTTTCGCGGCCAGGACGCGTCTCGCGGCCTCGACCGAAAGGCCTTCAGCGATCGGCACCACGGCGTATCCGTCGCGCAACATCGCGAGGGTCCCCGCAATGCACGAGGCCGTATCGGGAGCCGATGCAATTCCGCGGACCTTCGTCCGCCCGACGTCGTCCAGGGGGCGACCTCCCGAGGAGAGGGCCTCGAGGTCCACCCATTCCTTCCCAAGGGCTGCGAGGATCGATTCGAAGGCGGTGCGGTCCCGAGGGCCTGACACGAGGTACTGGACGGCGGGCCGCAACATCAGCCGCGCCTCCTTGAAACCGAGGGACCGCGCGAGCTGCCACGACTTCACGGCGATCATGAGCTTGCGTCCGCCCTCTCCCATGTCTTCGATCGCCGCGCGGAAGAGCATGTCGCCCGCCATCTTCCGTTCTCGACCCTCGTTGATCATCCCGAGGAAAATGGATTCCGCCTCGGTCCGATCGCCCGCGCGGACTCCGAACAGGAAAGAGCGACCGAGGTGCGTCACCTCGCCTGAAACGACGACGGCCGGCTTCGCGGGGCGATCCGCTTTTTTCTCCGATGCGACGAAGGACACCGCTTGAAGGACCGGCAGGAGATGGAATCGGGGCTCCAACGTCGGAAGGAGATTCAGCCCCGACGACAAGACCGCAAGACCCCGCACGGCCGTAGCACTTCCCAGGTCGACGTGGGATGCGGCCGTTCTCGCCGCGGCGCGGACGACCTCAATGGGTGCAATGCCTCCGTGAATTGCATCGAGGGCCGCTTTCGTAGCTCGATCCGGTCGTGATTCGCGAACGGCCGACTCCAATTCGGCGAGCGAGGAGGCGGGCGCATCCGTCATCGAGCGCGCGGATGACGGGGTGCTTAGAAAAACCTTCGGGCGAAGTCCTCCGGAGAGACGCAAATCCAGGGATGGGGCGACGACGGAGCGCAACCGTCAAATGCGAGGGCATCCTTGCGCCCGGGCCGGCATCTGAGATGGCCACGCGATTCGCATTCTGGCGGAAGATCGAGGAGGACTCCCTCGCGGAGAAGCACGCGCAGCCCGGCCTGCTCTCCGACTTCATCCTTGGAAGCCAGGACGGTCTCGTCAACGTGCTCGGTGTGATCCTCGGAGTCGCGGTCGCATCCCGAAATCTTTCGGACCCGCTCACGATCATCCTCGCGGGCGGTCTCGCGGCCGCCTTTGCCGAATCGATCTCGATGGGAGCGGTCGCGTACACGTCCACCCTCGCGCGGCGGGACCATTATCTCGCGGAGGTCGAGAGGGAGAAGAAAGAGATGGTCGAACTTCCGGACCTCGAACGCCAAGAAGTCCGAGAGATTCTCGAGCGGTGGGACTTCCATGGGCAGGAGCTCGACGAGATGCTCGAGCACATCGTCTCGAAGCCCAAGGCGTGGCTCGAGATCATGATGGCCCACGAACTCAATCTCGCGCCCGTGGACGAGGCCCAGGCCCGCAAGAGCGCGGTCCTCGTGGGGATCGCGGCGATCGTCGGCTCCATCATTCCACTCATCCCATTCCTCGTCATCGGCGCGAACGTGTGGCTCGGCGTCGCGATCTCGCTTGTCGTGAGCGCCCTCGCGCTCTTCCTCATCGGCTGGTGGAAAGCGAGGACAACGATCGGTCGGCCGACGCGAAGTGGCACGCAGATGGCCATCATCGGCATCGCCTCCGCCCTGGCAGGGTTCGGCATCGCCTATCTGGTCAGCGGCGGCAAAGTCTTCTGAGATGCCTGTTCAGCCCAAGGTACCGGAAGATGGGCAAGGAGCGACTTCGTTTGGTACCCGTATGTTGGGAGGAGTGCGTGGAGCGGGATTTGGACCCGCGCTACAAGCTTGGCAAGCTTGTGTCCTACCAGGCTAGACTATCCACGCGCGGGACGGGACGAAGGCGAGGAGGTTTGAAAAGGTTGCGGGGCGCTCAGCGACGACGGGGTGCTCTTCCGGCGCGCGCCTTCGTCGTCTCGTATCGTTGGACGAAGAGCGACTCGCAGGATGTGCAACAGAAGAAATGATCCCGTCCGTCGAGACGTCGCTTGACCGGATCCGCCACGATCGGACCTTTGCATTCGAAACAGATGAGCGTCGCGGTGACGTTTCCCGCGAGGATCGCCCGCGGTTGCTCTTTCACCGAACGAACCGCGACAAAGTGCTCGACGTCGACGATCCCTGAAATCTTTTCGACGGCATCGAGGAGAGCGGTCACGTCGCGGGCATTGACGGCGGTCGCGTCGACGACGATTCGTCCGCCGCTCGCGACTTGCACGCGTCGGGACCAATGCAATTTGCCGACTCGATTGGCCACGTCGTTCACGGTCCGAAGGTTCGCCCTGATCACCAAGGTCACGGACGTCTCGTTCAACTGTCCCGGGTCGACGAGGACCGTGTAGCCTTTCACGATCCCCATCCGCTCCAAGGCAGCCACGCGGGCACTGACCGTTGGCGTGCTGACTCCGACGGACTTCGCGATCGCGCGAAAGGATCGGCGGGAGTCCGCTTGGAGAGCTCGGAGGATCTCCACGTCGGTACGGTCGAGCTTCACGATGAAACGGAGGGAGTGGCTCCCATTAAAGCTTGACAAGAACGCTCGATGAGAACCGCTTCGGAGATGATATCTACCCAGGACGAATGGCTCCTGCCGGAGACCCAATGAGCGACGAGGCGGAGCGCGACGTCACCTTCGACGGCGCCACCGCCCGCCTCCACGGACGCTTGCGGTCGCCGACCGGAACGGCATGGGGCGCCCTCGTCCTGTGTCACGGCCGGCACGAGGATCTCACGAGCCCGTTGCTCACCGCCCTCGCGCATCGCGCATCGGATTACGGCCTCTGGAGCCTTCGTTTCAACTTCGCCTTTCGCGACGCGGGCGAAGAGCCATCTGCCGGACATGCCGACGAGATCGCCGACTTGCGCGAGGCGATCGCCTATGTGCGCACGACGTGCGGCGTCGGGGCGGTGTATGTCGCGGGCCGCGGCCTCGGGGCGTGGGCGAGCGTCGCCGCCGCGACGGACGAGCTTGCCGCGGGCGCGATTCTCCTGGGTCTGAGCTACGAAGGCCAGGCCGAGCGACGGGTCGCCCTCGAGCGCTTGGAGGAATTCGAGATTCCAACCCTCGTCCTGGTCGGGTTCGAATCGGACCGCGTCGATCTCCCGATGCTCGAGCAGCTCGTCAACACGCTGACGAGCGTGAACCTCGAGGTCCTCGCGCATGCAGACCATCGGTTGCAGGATGCCTCGGGTCGAGTCATGATCGAGGCCGTGCTATTCCCCGTGGAGGCATGGCTCCACCTCCGCAGGGAGCAACGGGCCGGTTAGCCTCGGGGACCGCCGACATCAATGTATATTTTCGTCGCATCCGGTTATTCAGAGCGATGCTTTTAAGGGCCGAAACCGGGCATGGCCCGCCCGGAAGGGATGCCCATGTCGACCCTCCATAGACGAATCTTCGTGGCCACGAGCCTTGCGTGCCTCCTCCTCGCGACGATCGGGATCGCGGTCCCAGGGGTCGCCGCCCGGAATCTGACCTACCATCTCTACGGGAGCCGCCTCGCCGGGTGGGGCTTTTCGAACACCTCCCTCACGACCCCGGGCCCCTTGATCCAAGCCGAGGTCGGAGACAACGTGACCTTGAACCTGACCTCCATGGACGGCCGGCTCCACCGGTGGTTCATCGATTACAACAACAACTCCATCGCGGACGCGACCGAGCCGGCTTCGAATAACTTCGGCGTCGAGATCGAGTGGAACTTCACTGTCTCGAACCAGACGGGGACGTTCGTCTACCGGAGCGACCGGACCGCCGGACCCGGAGACGACCTGGCGACGATGTGGGGCAACATCACCGTGCGCCCGGCCGGGAGCACGCCTGGAGGATTCGAGGCGAACGCCCTCCTCATCGGGGGCGCGGTCGTCCTCTTCGTCGTGGTCCTCGCGGTCGCGGCCCTGTACCGGCGCCGGACGAAACCTCCTGTGCCTCCCCCGCCGCCGGAAGAGTGAACGGACCGTCGACACGGCGTAGTTTCTTTAGCGCCGCTCCCATCCGGCCCGCGTGACGCGACTCTCCGACATCGGCGAGCGCGGAGCGATCGAGATCCTCGCCCGCATCTACGACCGAGGGCAGCCGATCGGTCTCGGCCACGACTGCGGGGTCGTCGACTGGGGCGACGAGTACCTCGTCGTGACGACGGACGTCGTGAATCAGAAGACCCACATCCCCGCGGGGGCGACGTCGCAACAGATCGGGTGGTACGCCACGGCCGTGAACCTGAGCGACATCGCGGCGGCCGGTGCGAGGCCTCTCGGGTTCGTCGCGGCCCTGTCGATGCCCGCGTCCACCGACGTCGAGTTCCTGCGCGGCCTCGCGCAAGGGATGGAGGAGTGCGTGCGGGAGTTCGGGATCGCGGTCCTCGGAGGCGATACGAAGGAGTCCGATGCGCTCTCGATCGCGGGCACTGCGTTCGGCCGCGTGCGGAAGGAGAGAATCCTGCTGCGGACCGGGGCGAGGCCCGGGGACGTGATCGTCGTCACGGGAGAACTCGGTCGGGCCGGTCACGCGCTCAAGATGCTCGAAGGTGGAACCGCGTATCGGATCGACGCCCTCAACCAGCTCCTCCGGCCGTACCCGCGCGTCGCCGAAGGAATGTTCCTTTCCGCGTCGGGAGCCGCCACGAGCTGCATGGACCTCTCCGACGGCCTCGGCCTGAGCCTCTCCCAGATGACGGGAATGACGCACCTGTCGTATCAGGTCGACTACGAGGCGCTTCCGGCGTATCGCGGACTCGCGGGCCTCCCACCGGCGGTCGCCAAGGATCTCGTCCTCTATTCGGGCGGCGATTACGAACTCCTCGCGACGATCCGACCGGATGGACTTCCGGGCTTGCTCGAGCGGTTTGCGTCCACCCTGTCGCGCGGACCCCGCCTCACCGTGATCGGCAAGGTCGCGGCCTCGGGCGGGAACGTGCTCGTGACGAAGAGCGGGAGAGAACCGCTCCTCGGGAAGGGCTGGGAGCACTTCCGTTCTTCCAGGATTCAGTAACCCACGCGCAAAGTATTTTGCTCCGATAGGGGCAGTGTCCCGATGACGATGATTTCAGAGAAGGAAGTCCTCGACGTCCGCGAGCCGCCCGGCAAGGCGATGGGCAAGGTCGCCGAGCTCTGGAGGCCCGTGGAGGGCACGAGCAAGATCATGTGCACCGCCTGCGCGCGGTATTGCAAGATCGGCGAGGGACAGGTCGGTCTTTGCGGCATCCGCGGGGTCCATGAGGGCAAGCTCTGGCTCTATGTGTACGGTCGAGTCATCACGGGCCACGTCGATCCCATCGAGAAGAAACCGGTCTCGCACTATCGGCCAGGATCCAAGATCTTCAGCATTGCGACGACCGGATGCAACTGGCTCTGCCACCCTGCAGGTACGCCAATTCAAATGGTCGACGGTGAAGCGAAGCCGGTTGAGGAAATCCGGGCCGGAGACGTGCTGGAATCCCTCGACGAACTGAGGGGCCAACCAGTTCCAGCGGTTGTCACCGCCGCCGGGACTCGGAAAGCCGCGACGTTTCGAATCGACACTCGCAATCTTCGTGAACCGCTCTTCGCAACCGCGGAACACCCGATCCTTACTCCGAGCGGATGGACGCCAGTCTCGATGCTTCGAACGGGAGAGCAGGTCCTGGTGGCCCGCGAGGGCCAGCCTTCATCTCGTCTGAAAGAGCGTGAAATCCGGATTCCCCAACACTCGATCGACTCTCATGGAGGTGCGATCGCCCGTTTCTGGGAGCAGTTGCGGCAGCGGCGAGGGAACGGATCGCGTTATGAATGGGCCACCATTACGGCAATTCGACCAGAATCTTCGAAAGAATCAGTCTACAGTTTCGAATGCGTTCCTTTCCACAATTATGCTGCGAGTAATGTGGTCGCACACAACTGCCGTTATTGCTTCCTCCCTGGAACGCAAGTTCTCACAGACATCGGGCACACTGGAATCGAGGAACTCTTCCGACGCGCCGAGGCCACGAGCAACCCCGAAGTGCGTGTTGCGCGTGGCACGAAGGCGCTAAGTCACCGCGGACGATGGCGGCCCGTTCGGGAGGTGTTCGAACACTTCTATTCGGGGCCAATCGTCAAGGTTCGTCCCTTCTATCTTCCCGGCTTTGAGTGTACCCCGGATCACTCGGTTTTTGCAGCAATCGGCGGAGGGCCCGTGAAGAAAGTGAAAGCAGGCAGCCTTCGCCTTGGCGACTTCCTCGCAGTTCCTCTCATGAAGCCGGCAAAGGATGAGCCTGTCGATGTTGAAAAAATCCTCCACGATGAACCGGCACCGAATTACAAGTACGACGTCAAGATGGAGATTGTGCATGGAAGGATTCGGCGAACTTCGGAGCGAGGGCTTGGCATTCCCGCAATACTCCACATTACGCCTCGTGTTGCGCGGCTCTTCGGTTACTATTGTGCAGAAGGCTCGCTCTCTCGATCCCGGAACAGAGCAAACAGTGCGTCCGTCTGGTTCAGTTTCGGCGCTCACGAAGAGTCCAGGATCCGCGAAGTGGAGAAGATTCTGAGTGGCGTTTTTGGCATTCGACCCCGGCGCAGCCGCCAGCAAAATCGCGTCGCAATAGTCGCATCGAGCGCCATCTTGGCGGCAATCTTCCGACACTTCTGCGGCGACTCAAGTGCCTCGAAACGAGTCCCTGAGTTCATTCTGCACTCAGGCGACAAGCGGGTCCTCAAGGGGTTCTTAAGCGGTTACTTCAACGGAGATGGCTACGTTACCAAGGGCAAGGGGGGCTTCGTTCTCGGTAGTACTTCCGTCTCGCAGGCGCTCACCTACGGTGTCGCGCAGGTACTCTTCGCGCTAGGCGAGATGCCTCGGGTCTACCGGTCCGAAAACGAGAATCACTACGAAATTGAAGGCCGTCTCGTGAATCGATCGGATGATCATATGGTGCGGCTCCTCGTCGACCAAGTGTCCATGACGCCACAATACGTGGACTGGGAAGCGTCAGATGTACGCGTCATCCGCAGACGCGGATTTGTCCTAGTGCCGATTCGGCAGATCTCGCGCACAAACTATGCGGGCCCGGTCTACAACATCGAGGTGGAAGCCGACCACAGCTACACGGCGAACTTCATGGCAGTAGCCAATTGCCAGAACGCAGACATCTCCCAACGTCGCAAGGTCGAGGGCATCGAGGTCGAGCCCAAGGATGTCGTCCGCATGACCTTGGAGCAGGGATGCCAGGGCCTCGCCTACACGTACAATCAGCCCACCATTTTCATCGAGTTCGCGCGCGACATCGGAATGCTCGCACGCAAAGCGGGACTTATCAACATCTTCGTGTCGAACGGCTACGACACACCGGAGACCGTCGCGGAGATGCCGAAGTTTCTCGACTGTGTCACCGTGGACTTCAAAGGATCCGGAGAGACCAATTTCGTCCGGAAGTACATCAACATCCCGAATGCGGACCCGATCTTCCAGACGATCCTCGACACGCGGGACACGAAGAAGATCCACATCGAGATCACGGACCTGATCGTCCCGCAGGTCGGCGACGACCTCGGCGCAGCCCGCAGGCTCTCGAAGTGGGTGTACGACAATCTCGGACCGGATACCCCGATCCATTTCCTACGGTTCCATCCAGACTACAAGATGATGGAATTCCCCTGGACACCCGTCGAGACGCTGGAGAAACATTGCGCGGTCGCGAAGGAGGAGGGCCTGAAGTACGTCTACATCGGCAACGTCTCAGGTCATCGTCTCGAGAACACATACTGCCCCGGATGCGGGGCCATCGCGATCAAGCGCTACGGCTTCGACATCACCGGCTGGTATCTCGACAAGGACAACAAGTGCAAGAAGTGCGGGTACAAGCTCGCGATCTTCGGTCGCCTCGAGCGGACCGCGAAAGAAAACCGCTTCTACAGCGTGTTGTACCATCGCTGACGCACAAGGAACCCGTTGGTCCCGACGCGACTAGACCGTTCGTCTCCGTCTTCGGATGACGACGACGGCGCCAGCAGCCGCGACAGCGATGACGGCCAGGACGATCGCGTAGGAGCCGACTGAGAGCCGTACGGCAACCGTCGCGGCGAGGAAGACTCCCCGCAAATCCCTCCCTCGCTCGCAATTGGTCGTCGGCTATTTGGCATTTGCTCGGGGACCGTGCGCGCGGCCTGCGTTGGCACCCCCGGCCTCGTCCGGAGTTTTCGCGGAACAAGAGCTATATAACGAAGGGCACATCGGCCCGGCATTCGGAGGGAATTCCGCTGCCCGTTGCGGTCGAGGCGCTCCGCAAGTTGCTCCAGGATTTCAATGCCCGAAGCGGCGCGACGATGTCCGCGATCGTCTCACGGTCCGGCGTCCCCGTCGCGTGGGTCCTCCCGGACGACGCCCAGGTCGATAACTTCGCCACGATGGCGGCGACCCTCCTCGGCGCGCTCGAGGTGATCTACGCGGCGATGAAGGCGAACGCGCCGAGCCACGTGACCGTGGAGTCGGAGGGCGGCATCCTGTCCGTCCGCGAAGTCACGTCGAAGATGTTCTTCGTCGCGATGGCGGACAAGCGATCCCCGG
>Ga0209854_1000121_pt1 | contig 10615 bp, 17 predicted proteins | sample GWRWS3_30_40_FD_187234 | JGI IMG/M metagenome (GOLD analysis project Ga0209854, IMG submission 187234) | Riverbed sediment microbial communities from areas with vegetation nearby in Columbia River, Washington, USA - GW-RW S3_30_40 (SPAdes)... | ecosystem: Environmental > Aquatic > Freshwater >... | reverse complement strand
GTCCCGCCTTCTCGAAATGGCGGTGCGTCGCGTAGTCTTCCGGCGTGACGATCGTCCGCGGGCCAGTCCGCACGACGTCGTTCCAATGGGGCAGCGTGATTTGCGGCTCCTTCGGCCGGTCGACGCGGACCGGCGCCTCAACACGCGCGAGACGGGGAGCATTCGGCGCTCCGACGAGCTCGACGCCCTCGAGAAACTTCCGGTACTGGCCCTCGAGCCAAGAGCTCGGTCCCGGATCGTTCGGCATCGCCGCGAGCTCCTCGAGCTCTACTGCGCGGTCGACGCGCCCGGCTTCACCCCTCGAATGGTCGGCGTCGTCGGATAGCGCCACCTCGGCCCGGAGCTCCGCGGCAGGAATTCGCTGTCGCTCCGCTCGCCCATGCGGTGCATCGGCTGCTCGTTCACGCCATCGGTCGGCGGTTGGATCGTCGCTCGCGCGAGCTCGCCCACGCGGCCCCAGGCTTCGCCGGACTGCTGAAGCTTGCCGTTCGTGCGCTGCGCGTCAGGGAATCCGACGCGAGGCGCGCCGATATCGGCCGCTCGCAGAAACGCGAACGTGCGCGGGACGGCGGGGAACGGATCGCCCGGCCGGCTCGCCGGATTCGGCCGGTACGGCTCGAGCGGTTCGTCGACCTTGTACCCCTTCTGCACGTACCCACGCGGCTGCTCGAGCGGAAACGGCGTGCGGAATCCGTCCGACTGTCGCGTCAGGTCGCCTTGCCGGCGCGCGCGGTAGAGCTCAGAGCTCGCGCTCGCCGCGGTCCCGTGAATGTCGTCTCGCTGCGCGGGATTGCTCATCGTGGTAACTCCTCCGGTGGCGTCATGGGGTCAGGTTCCGGGAGCTCGATCAACTGCACGTCGAACGCCTCGACGATCAGCCGCGTGTCGTGGTCGGTGTGATCGGTGACAATCGTCATGATGATCGGCCGGTCGGAGAATTTCTCTTGCTCCGCGAGCCAGGTGTAACCCAGGACAGCACCGAGTGCTGAGAGGCCCGAGCCGGGGCGCACCTCGCAGAGCCAGAGCTCGTCACGGTTGCGCACGATCGCGTCGACGCGCTTCGCGGTGTTGAACCTCCACATCACGACTTCTTCCGGCGTCGCGTTGGGATCAGTCGGCACCGAGCCACCGAAGGCGACGTCATAGGCGGCGTCGTCGAAATAGCCCGCGTAGCGATCGAGAAACCGCTCCCAAATCCTCAGATCGTGACGGGCCATGTGCTTGAACGTTTGCCCGTGGCCGAACGGTACCCACTTCGGGGGAATGACCGGCATCACGTCGGATACGGCACCTGCGGGGGAACGCAGGGCGTCGCGCTCGGTCGCCACGCGAGCGGCCAGATTCGCGGATCGAGACAGAGGTACCCCGGCGTCGGCGGCGGCGGCGGTGAGCTCGGCGGTGGCGACGGAATCGGCGGCGGCAGCGCGCCCGGCACGACGGTCGGCCGCGGTGGGGCCGGCTCCTCCGGAGCGGCGCGAACCAGGTTCACGACGTTGCGCCAGGTCCGCTCCCACCACGACGGCGGCGCGCCGCCCCCAATACACTTTTCCGAGGGCGTCAGGAAGACGCCGCCCTTCACGTAGTAAATGCCCCAGCCGCTCACCGGATCGCGCGCATCGAACGGCCGCGGCTTACACCCGCACGCCTCGCGGACGGACGGGCCGACGTCTTCGCCCGTGATGCCCGCGAACCTCCGGCGCAGAGCTCCCGGCGCGAGCAGGCGACCGAACGGCGACGGCTCCTCGAAGAGCCGATCCGGCCCCGGCTCCTCCGCGAGCTGCTCGAGGTACGCGCGCTTCGCCGCGCTCGCGTAGTAGCCGTCAATTTCGTTCGCCTCTCGGAGCGCATCGATTTCCGCGAGCCCCTTACCGATCGCGATTCCGTCGTACGCGGTGAGCCCCTCGAGGTTGCGCTGCCCGATGAACGAGCCCCGCGAGCCGGCGTCGAGCTCGCCCTGAAATCCGAGCACCGGCGTTCCGGCGCGCCCCCCACCTCGACACTCCGGACCGACGCATCGCGGCGACGGCACCAAGAGCACGCCTCCACCGCAAGAGTAGCCGAACCATCCGCTCATCGCGTCGCGAAACGCCGGAGCGGTTTCCTTGCAGGTCGCCGGCTTCGGCACCGGACGATTCCGCGCGACGCTCCTCGAGAACGAGCGCGCTTTCCGGAGCGGGCGAAAGGTCTTCGGTCGACGAGCGCGGGCCGCGCGCTTCGCGCGCTCGAGCGGCGCGAGCGCCTGATCCATCTGCTCGACTGCGGTCCGCGGTGGTCTTCGGGGCACCCTCCGCTGACCGGGGAGCGCCCCTATAAGAAATTTGCTAACTGCTCCAGCGATGCGCCCTCGAAGATCGTCAGGAAGCCCCGCGTGCGCACCTCGCCCGCGCTTGTCCGCAGCGTCACCTTGAAGAAGATCGGGCCGGCGACGTCAACAATGAGTTTCGGCTCGAGCCGGAAGGGTACGGCGACGGTGCCGCCTTCACCGACAACGGTCCAGCCTTCGGGCACCTCGTCGGCGTTCGTCACTACGTTCGATCGGAACGCGAGCGGCTCCATGATCGGCGTCCCGGAGGGCTTCGCCACGGGGCCCGCACCTTGGAGCCCGCTGTCGTCGGTCGAGTACAGAATGGCGATGTTGCCCGCGCCCGAGCCCGCCTGCACCCACTGCGAGGAGATTTCCCACACGACGAGCGGCGTTTGAAACGCGGGGGACACAACCGTGGTCCGCGCGGCTCCCGACGAGCCGACGAACCACGGCCACACGCGAGCGCGAGGCAGCGACGTCGAGCCGGCGAGCGCGCCCCCGGTGAACGGCTCGCCCCGGTCGGGGCGAGAGGTTGGGTAGTGGATGAGCTCCGGAGCCATGAGCTCGAGCTCGCGCTACTCGGAGGTGACGACCTGTGTGCCCAGGTCCGCCGCGGGCGCGAGCACGCGCTCGCGGCTTGGCCCCGCCCGGTGCGCGCGGACGTCGATCCCCCGCGACATGAAGCGCCCTGTCGCCGTCACGCCCTGGCCCCCCGCGCCGGCTGGATCGCGAGCCTCGACGATTTCCGCGGAAACGTCGAGCTCGCGCGTTGCAATTCCCTCGATCCGAATGGCACTCCCCGGCGCTTCTCCCCGATGCCGGAGTCGAAACTCGACACCCACCGCGGTGGTGTCGAGGACGATCGACTCCGGCCGGCCGGAGAACGTAATTACCTCTTGAAACAGCGTCGACGCGGCGAGCACGATTCGCTGCGACTCGTACCAGTCGAAACTTTCCCCGGTGCGCTGCGCCTCGCGGCGCTTCGCGGTGGCGCGCTCCCCGGGATAGCCTGGCGTCGACGGCATCGGCCTAGCGGACCCTGACGAGCTCCACCGGCAGGTAGCGCGCCGTCCCCGACGAGACGTCCGAATTCAGATCGAGCTCGACGTCGGCGTGGCCCGCCGTCTCGAGCAAGTAGCTGTCGTCGAGGAGCGGATCAAAGTCGAGATACGCGTACTGATGCGGCGGTTCGTTGCGTTGCACCTGCTCGTCGCCCGTTGTGGTGTTGGCCGCGGCATGGCCGTGCACGTGGCCGAGGTCGTTCATGCCGAGCATCCCGCGCTCGGAGAGCGACTGACGGAGCGACTCCCAATTCGACTCGGCGTAGTACTGCTCGACGTTGTCGACCATGACCTTCACCTTGCCCCACGCGAAGGTCTCGGTGACCGCTATCTCGGTCGAGGGGTCGAACAGCAGGACGCCCGCGAGCTCGTTGCCGATCGGCAGCGGCACGCGCTGACGGCCGGTCGCCGCCAGGACGCGCGTGTTGGTGGTGTACTTGAGGTACTGCTTGGGATCGTCTTCGATGAGCTCGAGCGCCTCGATCGCGAATTGCAGCGCGGTCCCGGTCCCCGGTGTGACATCGGCGACCGACATGTGAAAGCGCAGGTTCCCGCGCGACGTCGCGGGAAACGCCTCGTTGTGCCAGTACGGTTGGCGCGAGAACGAGAGCGGAAACGTCATGCTCTTGTTGTTGCCGATGCCCGAGAAGTGCGTCCCGAACGGCCACGCGCGCGTGACGACCCCGTTCAGCATCATCACGTCGGCGAGCGATCCTTGAATGATCATCTCGCCTTTGTGGCGGATCGATAGGTCACTGATCGCGGCGTAGAAGTCCGAGAGGAGCGTCCACGCGTTCGTGACTTGCTGCGCCGGCTCCTCGATGAACAGCGTCAGCCAGACGCGCGAGAGCGGATTCACCGGAAGATCGATCGGCGCGATATCGCCCGCGGCCGCGATCGTCGTCGGCTCCTGCACGATGGTCCGAAGGAATCGCTTGCCCACGGGTTACCTCCGTCTCCGGCGACCCTCGCCGGACTCGTCGGCCGCTTGCGCCGCCTGCTCCTGTTCGATGCGCTGCTCCGTCTCGCCGAGCGACGCGCGAATGCGCGCCGTGAGCTCCTCGTCGGCCAAGACCACGGGATCCTCGAGCCGCTTCAGGAGCACGTCGCGCTGCCGAATCCGACGCCGGAGCTCGTTTTGCGCCATCGTCACCCTCCTCGAGGAGCGTTAGGCCAGAAGCCTGCTACCGCTTCGTCTTCGCGGCACGCATGGCCTTCGCCATCGTGACGCTCCGCTGATAGTTCTGCTCCGAGCCGACCGCGCCCCGCATCGGCAGATCGGTCCGGCTCGCCACCTCGAGAAACGGCGCGACGCCGCGGTTGTAGTCTTCGACGCCAACCGACACGCCCTCAGAGAATCGGCCCGGCCCTTTCTTGAGCGCGTTGTTCTTCCACTTCGCATTGCCGGCCGCGCCGACGCCCTTCGCGAACGCGCCGCGCGAGTTGGCCTCCTGCACGCCAGCGACGTAGGCTTGCGCCGCCGAGGTCGTCGCCGTCGCCCAGTCGGCCGACGTTGTGCGGATGCCCTCCTCGTACTCCGGAGCCGCACTCGACGCGCGACGCTGCCACCGTCCGGCCGCTGCTTGGGGACTCTTCACTACCGGTGTCGGCATAGCTGCCTCCTCCCTCGAGGTGCGAACAGGTGTGACAGATCAGGTCACAGCGCGGCACGCGTTGTCAATCGGGCACTCTACCCGGTCCGCAACGCGGCGGATTTTCTACGCTAGCGGTTGGCCCTTAAGATGCTTAAGATACTTGCAGGAGGTGACGCCCATGTCGACAATCCCGCTCCCGCCCAAGGAATCCTCGGCCCGCGAGCTCGTGTCGCTCGCGCGACGGATCGAGCGCTACGGCGTGCAACGACGCAAGCTCGTCAAGCGCGTGGCCGAGCTCGACGCGCAGATCCGTGAAGCGAAACGGATGCTCCACGCACTCACACAGTTGCTCGCCGGTCCCATCGTCGAGGGGCCGAGCGACGACGAGCTCCCCACACCATGACGCGCTCGCTCCATAAGCTCGCGGCCGAGCTCAACCGCGCGACGAAGGAACGCGACGAGCTCGCGGCCGAGCTCCTCCGCGATCAGGCCGGCAAACCCTGGCAGTGGGTCCACACGCGCAAGCGCCGCCTCGACGCCCTCGAGGCCGAAGTGAAGCGCCTCGAGAAACTCGTGGCGCGATGAGGAGGAGCCCTGTGATCTTCAACCCGCGCCACGACGACGGCTACTGTCGCTGGTGCGGCCGAAAGCTTAAGCGCATCGACGATCGCCCGGTCGGCTACGGAGTCAATCGCTTCGATCGGCTCCGCTGTGCGGAGCTCTACGCCGCGCTGACGCTCGACAAGGACGTCAGGTGGGTCAAGAGAGGGAAATAGATGAATTCGATTCGTCGAGCTCGTCGACGTCCGCGTGTCCGATCGGTGAACTTCCGCGCGTTCGCATGGGTCCTGATCCGCGAGACGCTCGCGACGGTCCTCACGAGCGGCACCACCTGGCCGTCGAGTGACGGCCGGTGGCGCCGCACGATCGCGATTAAACCCACGTCCGAGGTCAAGCGCCTCCTCGCGCTCTACCTCGAGCGCCACCCGGAAAGGCGGTACATCCCATGAAGCCGCTCCCCTACTTCGACAACTTCTCTCAGGTCGTCCAGCTATTCGACGAGGAGCTCCTCGGCGAGCTCCTGCGCCGGCTCGCTCGCGAGCTCCGCGGCCGCGGAAAGTTTGACGCGGCTAACTACGTCGCACGCGCTGAGAGCTCGCTCGAGCCGTCGCCGCTTCCGGCGAGCTCGAGCTCCCGCTAGCGGTCGACGGGCCGCACCTCTGGACGGGCCGGGGTCACTGTCGATCCCCGGCCCGTTTCTGTTTCTTCCCCGGCCGGCTTAGAGGCCCGAACGAGCGCGACAACGGCGTGACGGCCGGCTGTCGGTTGTCTTGACAGCCGGCCGGCGCGACGTTTTCGCGCCGGAGGGCCGGATTGTGCCGGCCGGCTCCTCCTACTACTGTTCTGGTAGTTGACTCTAAGGGGGGTATGGGGGGGGCACGAAAATTGCGGCCCCACGCCAAACCGCGGTGACACTTTTCGTCACTCACAGGTTGTCCACAGGGTTATCCACAGGTTATCCACAGGGGTGGATAACTACACAAGTGTACGGAAATGTTAGGACAGCAGGAGGCGGACGAGCAACAGAGCGAGCCCCCCGAGGGCCATCAGCAGGAGCCCCGCGAGCCGCACGGCCGGCGCGCTAGCCGGCGCGCCACGTCGCCGGCTGGAGGTGATCATCGTGACCGTCCGCGATGATCAACAGGAGCCCGAGCCGGCCGGCCCACTCGCGCCGCTCGGTGACGAGCGGGAGCTCGTCGTAGATCACGTCAGCCCCGAGCCACGCGACGTGGCTCGAGTGCGGAACGCCGGCCACCGCGGCGTTGTGCTTCTTCGTCCGGCCCCACGATCGGACCGAGCCGTCAAAGATCGCGCAGTAGGTAAAGACCGCGAGCGAGAATTCAGTGAGCGTCACGCGCCCGCTCGCGATCCTCGGCGAGTTGCGCCTCTCGGAGCTCGCTCACGCACCGCGCACACATGCGGAGAATGGACGTCGAGCGCGTGTCGACCTGCTCCCGGCAGGACTCGCAGAGGCACAGCACGGTGAACGTCTCTCGCCGCTCGACGAACTGCTCAATCGTTTCCTGGTTCCGGATGATCCGCTCCTTATCGGACGCGTAGTGCGCGAGCCACACCGAGACGGTGGGAGCGTTCGCGTTCGTCCGCACCGCTTCGTCGAGGAGCTCTTTTCGATAGCCGGCGTGGTCGACGTCGGCCAGGAGCCGCGCGACGGCGAAGGTGAGCTCACCTCGAGCGACGCGATCCTGGAGCTCGACCGGCCACGACAGGAGTTCACGGCGAGCATCGACCCACCCGACTGACTTGCGCATCATGCGCGCGATTTCGGCGATAGGTTTCCCGCGAGCGAGAAACACCGAAATGGCGTTTGCCTCCTCGCGCGGGTTTAGGTCGACGCGGAGGAGATTTTCGACAAGGCGCGCCTCGAGGGGATCGTGGGACCACTCGCAGACCCTCGCGCGGATCGTCGCCCATTGGAGCAGACGAGCGGCTTGCGCGCGTCGGTGGCCCCAAATGACTTCGTAGCGCCCCTCCGGAGAGGGGCCGCGAGCGCCGATCGGCTGGAGAAGCCCGTTGATGCCGAGACTATCGGTGAGCTCGCCGAGCGCCGCGGGATCGATTTGCTCACGACTCGGAGCCGCGGGATCGTCGAGGGCGTCTAGGGGCAGGTCCACGTCCGAGAAGTGGATCATACGGCTTCACCTCCATCGGGCGGAACGTAGCACGACCGACTTCGGTTTGCTCGACGACGAGGAGCGCCCCCGGTGCCAGGTGCCACGCTCGCCAGATGCGAGCCGGAATGATGAACGCCATGCAACCGCCGATCTTGAACGTTCGCGCGGGAAACATCGCTTTAGTACTCTAAGCCTCTTAAGGCCCATAAGCAACCACCTCGAGGAGCGCCGGCAGCAATGGAACGCGAGCGCCATCTTCGTCATCCTCCCCCTCGAGCGCGCGACACACACACACACTGTCCGGAACCCACCCGGCCAGCCCGCCAGGCTCCTCCCCTCCGGGGACCGCTGAAAGCGGCGTGTCAACGCTCGCGTTGAACACGGTAGCTATATTATATATGTAATATATAATATAGCGACTCCCCGGAGGGGAGGAGCCTGGCGGGCTGGCCGGGTGGGTTCCGGACAGTGTGTGTGTGTGTCGCGCGCTCGACCCCCCCCTTACGAGCACGTCGACGTCGAGCTCGAGCTCGAGAGCAGGTCGGCTGCGACGTCGGAAAAAGATTTACCTGGTAAACTATGGGCGATCGCACAACCCCGGAAACCGCGGTGGTGCCATTTTGCCGCCGGCTAGAGCGAGAGGTGGTAGGTCTAGCTAGGGGGACCGCCCGATCCTTCGTCCTGGAGCCGTCTACGCTCGCCCTCCTCGAGGAGAGACGCCAGTCGGCGACGGGCTTCGGGGATGTTGTGCCCAAACGACACGTCGCCGACCGCGCCCGACTCTTCGTCCCACGGCGCGAAGAATTCGGCCGGCATGGGAGCCTGATCACCTCGGAGTACGAGGAGCGGCGTTCCCGCGTCGCGCCAAATGCGATCGAGCTCCTCGACGGGGATCGCCTGCCGGCCGGTGTCGCGACAGTACTGCTCGCTCGCCGCCCAGGCGGCTTGAATCCGCTCGATCGGGTCGGAGAGCACCGGCCATCGCGACGCGAGAAACAGGCTCTCCCACACCGCGGTCGCTGGCGCAAGTCGCCAACCGGGATAGTCGTTCGCGCCCTCGAGCCACCACCACACGCGCTCGCAGACGTACATCGACATTTCGGCGACCATGCGACGCCACGCTGAGAGCGGCTCCTCCTCGAGCCACGCCCGGAGCGAGTCGCCGACTTCCTTGCCGAGCTCGAGGAGCACGCGCTCCGCGCCGAGCTCGACGGGCGAGCCGGGGACCGGCCACGGTTGCGAGCTCGTATCGACGCCGAGCTCCTCGAGGATGCCGCGCGTCACCGGATCGTGAATCTCCCAGGCTTCCCACGTCGCGCCGTCGAGGTGATCGATCACCGGATCGCGCCAGGGGAGCCCGTGCGTGTCCCACATGAGCGGCTCGAGCGACGCGTACACCGTCAGCCACGTCAGCCCGTAGAGCTCCTCACCCCACGACCACGGATCGCGCAGGATGAACAGCGAGCTCGCGAGCGCACGCGCGCATTGGTGACGATGCCAGAGCGCGCCGCGCCCGAGCCCCGCGACCCTCGAGCTCATCACGCGGGCGAGCTCGTGGTTGACGGCCGGCGAGCGGAGCCTCACGGTTTCGCCCTGCGCCTGACGAGCTCCCGCGTACGCTGTCTCACTCGAGAAACCCATGATCGCGCCGAGCGCCAGACCATAGCCCAGGTGGTCGTAAGCCACTTGCCCAATTTGCAGCACCTCCCCGAATGAGGGAATCGCTCGCGCCCACCTCGAGGCCCGGCGGTTGGCGACTTCGCGTCCGGAGGGGATTCCAAACATCGCCACTCCGTGACGCCCCTTCGAGCCGGCGGACGGAAACGGCGTCGGGATTCCCTGAGCTCGAGGGACGATCGCCCGTACCCCTTTGAACAGGTACGCGGCCATCGCGGCGCTCCGCGCCTGTGCGATCGCGTCCCGCGGACCCTGACACGCGAACGCGTACGCGATGCCGAACAGCCCGAGCGCGAGCCCGAGCCAGTTCAGGGCGAGCGCGACGCGGCCGAGCCCGGCGACGGCCGGCGCGATCCACTGGCCGAACCGCCCGAGCGCGACGGCGGTGATTCGAGCGCCCACGGCCATCGTGAGCGCCGCATCCTGCACGTTGTCGACGACCGTCATCATGGTGGCGACGCCGCGCTGATACTCCGGGATCGCGGAGTTACTAATCCGCTTCGCCATGGCGCGGCGGTCCGCGATTTCCTGCTGGAGCTCCGGCGCGAGCGGGGAGCGGAGTCCCGCCTTCTCGAAATGGCGGTGCGTCGCGTAGTCTTCCGGCGTGACGATCGTCCGCGGGCCAGTCCGCACGACGTCGTTCCAATGGGGCAGCGTGATTTGCGGCTCCTTCGGCCGGTCGACGCGCACCGGAGCCTCGACACGCGCGAGACGCGGAGCACTCGGAGCTCCGACCATCTCGACGCCCTCGAGAAACTTCCGATACTGCCCCTCGAGCCAAGAGCTCGGTCCCGGATCATTCGGCATCGGCGCGAGCTCCTCGAGCTCTACTGTGCGGTCGACGCGCCCGGCTTCACCCCTCGAATGGTCGGCGTCGTCGGATAGCGCCACCTCGGCCCGGAGCTCCGCGGCAGGAATTCGCTATCGCTCCGCTCGCCCATGCGGTGTAGCGGCTGATCGTTCACGCCATCGGTCGGCGGTTGGATCGTCGCTCGCGCGAGCTCGCCCACGCGGCCCCAGGCTTCGCCGGACTGCTGGAGTTTGCCGTTCGTGCGCTGCGCGTCGGGGAACCCCACGCGAGGAGCGCCGATATCGGCCGCTCTCAGGTACGCGAACGTGCGCGGGACGGCGGGGAACGGGTCGCCCGGCCGGCTCGCCGGATTCGGCCGGTACGGCTCGAGCGGCTCGTCGACCTTGTACCCCTTCTGCACGTACCCACGCGGCTGCTCGAGCGGAAACGGCGTGCGGAATCCGTCCGACTGTCGCGTCAGGTCGCCTTGCCGG
>Ga0209854_1000120_pt1 | contig 10617 bp, 7 predicted proteins | sample GWRWS3_30_40_FD_187234 | JGI IMG/M metagenome (GOLD analysis project Ga0209854, IMG submission 187234) | Riverbed sediment microbial communities from areas with vegetation nearby in Columbia River, Washington, USA - GW-RW S3_30_40 (SPAdes)... | ecosystem: Environmental > Aquatic > Freshwater >... | reverse complement strand
CTTCGTAGCTCAGCCGACCATCGGTGACTACCGTGATCGGCTTGGAGAGATCGACAAGCCAATGGTTCAGGAACAGACTATAGCGTCTCACTCGCTGCGTGCGCACTTCGACTCGATTGGGCGCCGCAATTTCCGCGTCCAGTTTGGCATAGATGCGGTTGATGATGGTCTCGTCGCGGCTGTCGGTCAGGTTCTCCGACAGGGCCGCGATCCGGTCGGTGGCGTCGATGCGCACCCAGCCGAAAGGGACCAAGTGGGTAGCGTCGCGCACCACCGTCACCTTCTTGGGAAAAGGTTCGCGGCGACGGGCGCCGAACCAGGCCACGAGTTCGGGGAGTTCTTCTCGTGGAAAGTAATGGCCACCAGCGACTGAGTGAACTCGATCATGCTCCCGATAGACGAACGCATAGCCGAGCCTCGTTAATTCTTTGGCAATGGACCGGCTCAACTCAACCGGCATCACCTGATCCTTCAGACCATGGATCAGATAGATCGGCGTGTGCCGCAGGTTTTCCAGGAACGGATACAGGACCTGATCCAAGCCGCTCGCCATTGGCGAGAGCCCGGCGAACCGGGAGGCATGATGGCTCCCGATGATCCAAGCCCCGATTCCTCCGTTCGACATGCCGGTCAGAAAAATCCGATCCGGATCGATGCGGTAGCGGGCCTGGACCGCACGAATGGTGGCGAGCACCAATTCCTCTGCCTGACGAGTCCACCACGCACCTTCGCCGAAGGTCGGGCAAGCCAGGATATAGTCATCGCCCAACCGTGCCTGCCAGCGCTCCAGATAAGCGTCACCCGTGAACCCGGCGCCATGCAAGCAGATAACCAACGCATAGTCTTTTGTGGGACGGTACGACAGGGGAACGTACAGTCCGTACCGGTAGGTGTGGTTTCTGACACGAATAGGAACCCCGGCCTGTATCCCCACCGGACGTGCGCCATAGGGAAGTCCGGCTCTGATGATCGTCTCCACCCTTGTGGGATCTGCCTGGGGGTTCTTGAGAATTTCGGTCAGCACTTGCTTGGCATGATCTGCGTCTTCTGTCTCGAGAAATTCATGGACGAGCCGCGAGAGAGGCCGAGGGTCCGTCTCGGACGACACAGCCCCCGCGTCATCGCAAAGGGACAGGACACAGACCGCGTAGAGGGTCAGGATTGCAGCCCCTGTGGCAAGACATCCAGAGGCGGTGAAGCAGGACGGAAGATCGTTGCTGAGTGAATAGGAGCTTCGCTTGTGCAGGGCGACGTGCACCGCAGCACCGTACCATCTTTACCGCGGGCCTGTCAAAACAGCGAGGGGCAAGGCCAGAAGCCGGCGCGATGAGGCTGCTGGCGAGAAAGCTCTGTGCGCCTCATGCTCGCTTTATGCGCCTGGCAGGCTGTCTCGTCCGCAGGGTCCCCTCCAGGAGCAGATCGCTTCCGAGCCGTCGAACGTGGATGTCTGCAATCGGTAGGGTCTCCGCCAACCGTCGAGGAGAAGGTCCACCCATGACTCCTTTCGCGTCCTGTCCACCCAAGAGCCTGGGGGCGAAATAGAACAGAATCCTGTTGACCAGTCCTCCGCGCAAGGCTGAGGCATTCAATTCACTTCCCCCTTCGATCATTGCGCTGGTGACGCCCATTTGTCCCAAGCGGGACAGACAGGCTCGTAAGGACACGCGCCCGTCTTGAAGCGGAAGGACCAGCACCGTGATGCCTTGTGCCCGCAGTCGCTCAATGCGACGCCGGGGCGCCTTCACGGTGGTGGCGACGACCGTGCTGCTTCGGCCACCGGAGCGGCCACTGGCTCCGGTAGCCGGCGACAATACCTTGGCCGTCGCCGGGATACGGGCTGTACTGTCCAGGATCACGCGGATCGGTTGGCGATCGGGACGAGTTCTGGACCGACTCGATCCGAGTCTGACCGTGAGTTGAGGATCGTCACGGAGCACTGTTCCTAGACCCACAATCACGGCGTCTATCCGCCTCCGAAGGCCATGCACATGTCGCCTGGCCGCGTCCCCGGTGATCCAACGAGACTCTCCACTTGCCGTGGCGATCTTGCCGTCCAACGTCATCGCGGCTTTCACCACCACGAACGGCCGGCCGGTGCGCATCCAGTGGCAATAGATTTCATTGAGGCGCTCCGCTTCCTCGCGAAGGCAGTCCACGGTGACCGTGACACCGGCTTGTCGAAGCTGCCGGAGGCCGCGTCCGCAGACCTGAGGATTCGGGTCTCGCATCGCGACGACCACCCGTCGGATAGCCGACGCAATGATAGCGGGAACGCAGGGGGAAGTGCGCTTGCGGCGATGACAGCAGGGCTCAAGCGTGACGTAAAGGGTTGCGCCCTTCGCTCGATCACCGGCCGACTGAAGCGCAAGTACTTCAGCGTGCGGGGCGCCGGCCTGCCGGTGGTACCCCTGCCCGACGATGCGGTTTCGCGCCACCACCACGGCGCCCACCATTGGGTTGGGGCTGGTAAGTCCACGCCCCTTGGCGGCCAGGCGAAGCGCCAGCGCCATATACTGGTTGTCCAGGACTCTGTCTGTCACCGGACCTGACGAGAGCGGCCTGTATGGCCTCGACGGTGAGATGTCTGTCTGCGAGAGACTGTTCGGTCGGCTGATCGTCCTGATCGCTGTTTGGATGGCTTGCCGGTAGTCTTCTGGGTGTCAGCCCCAGTCAGCGCGGCCTGCGCTGCCGCAAGTCGCGCAATCGGCACACGGTATGGCGAGCAGCTGACGTAGTCCAGGCCCAGTTGATGACAAAACTCCACGGAACTTGGGTCCCCTCCATGCTCTCCGCAGATACCGAGCTTGAGTCCAGGGCGAGCCTGCCGTCCTTCCGTGATCGCCATTCGCATCAAGGCTCCCACCCCCTCACGATCCAAGACGGCAAAGGGGTCGGCTTCGAGAATGTTCTCCGTCTTGTAGATGCCGACGAATTTGGCGGCGTCATCCCGAGAGAAGCCGAAAGTGGTCTGGGTGAGATCGTTGGTCCCAAAGGAAAAGAATTCGGCTTCCTCTGCAATGCGTTTCGCCGTCACAGCAGCTCTCGGCAGTTCGATCATCGTCCCCACGAGGTAGGAGAGTTTGGCGCCGCAACGCTTCATTGTCTCCTCCGCAACCTCTCGGATGAGATCCTTCTGCGCCTTCATTTCGGTGACCATGCCGACCAGCGGGATCATGATTTCCGGGACGATTTTCTTGCCCTCCCGAGCGACTTCGCAGGCAGCCTCGATGATCGCGCGGGCCTGCATCCGCGTGATCTCCGGCATGGTGATGCCAAGCCGGCAGCCTCGGAGCCCAAGCATGGGGTTGAATTCGTGCAGTTCTTCGACCCTCGCAAGCAGGCGCCGCTTTTCTTCGATAATCCCCGGATTCCCGCTGGTCAGCTCGAGGCGCGCAATGTCGACCATGAGGTCTTCGCGTTTGGGTAGAAATTCGTGCAGTGGAGGATCCAAGAGACGGATCGTTACTGGAAATCCCTTCATCTCTCGATACAGTCCAATGAAGTCCTGCTTTTGCAGGGGAAGCAACTGATCCAGGTAACACTCCCGGTCTTCGCGCGTGCGAGCCAGGATCATCTGCTGCATGATCGGAATACGATCCTCAGCGAAGAACATATGCTCGGTGCGACAGAGGCCGATGCCCTCTGCCCCGAACCCTCGAGCGATCTTGGCCTGGTCCGGGATGTCGGCATTGGCCCGTACTTTCAGTCGTCGAATCTCGTCCGCCCAGGACATCAACGTGGAGAAGTACCCGTATTTCTCGGACTTGCGCGCATCCATCCTGCCCTGAACAACCTGGATGACCTCGGATTCCACCACCGGAATGTCGCCCTTGTACACATTGCCGGTCGAGCCGTTGATGGAGAGGTAATCGCCTTCTTTAAAGACCAGCGAGCCGATCCTGACGGTCGTCGCGTTTTCCACCTCCACTGCCTCGCAGCCTGCGACGCAGACCTTCCCCATTTGACGAGCGACCACCGCCGCGTGAGAGGTCATCCCCCCGCGGGCGGTCAAGAAGCCGAGCGAGGCGTGCATCCCATGAATATCGTCCGGGCTGGTCTCCTGCCGGACAAGCACGACGCGGTCTCCACGCGCCTGCATCTCGACCGCTCGATCGGGAGTCAACGCGATCTTCCCTGCCGCAGCGCCGGGACCAGCCGGAAGGCCCTTGCCGAGAGCCGTGCATTTGGCTTCTTCCGCGGCGTCAAAGATCGGATAGAGATATTGCGCCAGTTGATCCGGGGCGACGCGGAGCACCGCTTCTCGCTTGCTGATCAAGCCCTCCTTGACCATGTCCACCACAATTCGTACTGCCGCGAGGCCGGTTCGTTTCCCCACCCGGGTTTGGAGCATGAACAGCTTGCCCTCTTGGATCGTGAACTCGAGGTCCAGCATGTCCCGGTAATGTCGTTCCAGCCGATGGTGCGTCGCGACCAGTTCCTTGTAGGCTCCGGGCACGGCCTCCGCGAGGGCACGCACGGGAAGCGGCGTACGAATGCCCGCGACCACGTCCTCACCTTGTGCATTCATCAGGCATTCCCCGAAGAAGGTTCGCTCACCCGTTGCCGGATCACGGGTGAACGCGACTCCCGTTCCGCTGGTTTCCCCCATATTGCCGAACACCATCGCGACCACACTAACGGCTGTTCCCCAGGCGTCCGGAATATTGTAGAGACGTCGGTACGTGACGGCACGCGCGCCGAACCATGATGAGAACACCGCCTCGATGGCCATCTTCAATTGCCCCAGCGGATCGTCAGGGAACTCCCGTCCAGTCTGTTCGCGAACGAGCGCCTTGAACCGCCCCACGAGCTCCTTGAGGGCCTTCGCGTCCAGGTGCGTATCCTGCACGACGCCGAGTTCTGCCTTCTTATGCTTCAGAATCTCTTCGAAGTGTTCCCGCCCCACACCCATGACGATGTTGCCGAACATCGTGATGAAGCGCCGATAGCTGTCCTGCGCGAACCGTTCATTCCGCGTCTTGGCCGCCAGCCCCTCGACCGTTCGTTCCGTGAGTCCGACATTGAGGACCGTGTCCATCATTCCCGGCATGGACGCTCGAGCTCCGGATCGAACCGAGACCAAGAGCGGACTTGACGGATCGCCAAAGCGGGTGCCCATGGAGCGCTCCACCTTCTTCAAACTCTCCAGCGCCTGATCCCACATGCCCCTCGGAAAGGCTCTCTTCTGGCGATAGTATCCCACGCAAGCTTCAGTAGTGATCGTGAAGCCGGGAGGCACGGAAATCTTGAGATTGGTCATCTCCGCCAACCCGGCTCCCTTTCCGCCGAGGAGGTTTTTCATCTCGCCGGACCCTTCGGCCTTCCCGTCTCCGAAGTAATAGACGTATTTATTGGTGCCCACGCCCACCCTCTCTATGATTGAGTGATGATGACACTACGTGACGGATGATATGGTGCTGCTCGAGATGCCGAGTCGCTCACGGTAGCGTGCGATCAAATACCGTTTCAGCGAGACTCCCAGTACGATCACCGCCACCACAAAGGCGCCAAACAGGAAAAACCGGTAGTCCACGCGTGCGCCGTGCTCGAAATACAGTTTCCCGTCGGCCCGTTGAACGACCTGGGTATCCGTTTGAAACTTGTGTGTTTCTCCTGAGGGATCAGACAGGTTGATCCACTCGGAGCAGAGCCGGATGGGCTCTTTCAGTCCGGCGACCCTGTGCCAGATCAGACGCAAGCAGATATCCCTCGCCGGGTTGAAGGGATCCGGGATCCGGATCAAGCTGTCCAGGTTCACCCCGCTGCTCCAAAGCCCCAGCAGGAACACCGCGTTGCACAGCCCGATCATCGCAGCCGTCACAGCATAGCTATAGCGGCGGAGCCGTCTCACTTTCTGGTCTCTCCAATGGTCTTGGCCAACTGGCTCGGATGAAATCGCTCGGTCTTCGTTCGAAGTAGGCACCGTGGCGTCACCCTATCAGGTCCCTTGGACCACGATGTGAGAAAAATCGGCGAACTGCCGAAAGAGAACATCCACCTTGTAGAGCATCGACAGTCGATTCTCTCTGAGCGCCGGATTGTCGGCATTCACCAACACTCCGACGAAGAACTGATCGATCACCGGTTTCAATCGAACCAGCTCTTCCAGGGCCTTGGCATACTCGCTCTTGGCCATCATAGTCTGAACGCGTGGCTCAACCTCGCTCAAGACATTGATGAGTTCTTTTTCCACAGGATGCTGAACAAGTTCAGGGTTAATGACATCACGAGACCATTTTTCTTTCTGGACCAGACGGTGCGCTCGTTTGAATCCAACCATGAGAGGGTCGAACTCCGGCCTCGCGGTAATCGCCTGCAGCGCCTTCATCCGTGAAAGAAGATCCGATAAGACAAAAGGCCTTTTGGTTGCAAGCTTCAGCACTGACTCCATGACATCGTCCCGTAAGCCATGCACCGTCCGCCCGTAGTGCCGGAGTCGTTCGGCGATGAAATCCAGCGGCTCACTGCTACCTTTCGAATGAGGTACGGCTGAGAGACCTTGGGCTTGTACCAGTTCTTTCGCGTGCCTCACCGCCTCGCTCAGATTCAGCCACAGGTTTCCCTCAACGAGGATCCGAACGACAGCGGACGCATGTCGTCTCAACCCGAAGGGATCTTCTGAGCCGGTCGGTACCACACCAACATGGAAAAATGCCACAATCGTGTCCACCCGATCGGCCAGTGAGAGGATTTTCCCCTCGAGAGTCTTAGGCAATTCGCCTTCCATCGCGCGCGGCAAGTACTGTTCCGCGATGGCCAGGCTCACCGCTTCGGATTCCCCATCATGGCGAGCATATTCCCCTCCCATCTCTCCCTGGAGGCTCGGGAATTCCCCGACAATCCCGGTCAGCAAGTCGGCCTTGCTCAACTCAGCGGCGCGACGACAGGTCGTGATCAGTTGATCGCCTCCTAACATACCTGCGAATTTGGTGGACAGCAGGACAATGCGGTTCGTCCTTTGGTGCTGTGTGCCCACCTTCTGGTGGAAGATCACGCCCTTCAGTTTTTCGACTCGTTCCGCCAGTTTGATCCTTCGATCTTCTTCGAAGAAAAACTTGGCATCCGCCAAGCGGGCCACAAGCACCCGTTCATTGCCTTCTCGAATCAACCGCATGTCCTCCAGCTTCATGTTGGTCACTGAGATGAACTTGGGTAACAAGGACCCTTCTCGACGCATGACGGAGAAAAACCCCTGATGTTCCTTCATCGCGCTCATGAGGATCGCTTTGGGCAAAGTGAGGTACTGGGGGTCAAAAGTTCCGAGAATCGCATGCGGATATTCCACGGTATAAATAGCCTGTTCTAACAGATCGTCATCCCGGTGCAGATCGCCGCGCACCGAGTGGGTCAGGCGGGTTAGTTGGGAGAGAATCATCGTCCGCCGTTGCTCCTGATCAGGAATCACACCGTGACGTTCCAAGACCTTCACGTAAGACATGAAATCATTCACACGAACCCATTGGTTTGTCTTTGATTTGTCGAACGCGAGAAACCGGTGGCCCCAGGTCCGGTCGTCGGCCTGGACCCCACCCACTTGGAATTTCACGACCTTCCCACCGTAGAGCGCCAGCAGCCAGCGAACAGGACGAGCGAATCTCATGCCACTCTCATTCCAGCGCATGGACTTCGGAAAGGAGAGTTGCTCAATCAACGACGGCAAGATATCGGACAGAAGTTTGTGAGTGGGGTACCCGGGTTCTCGTTTGACCGCAAAGACGTATTCGCCCTTTGGGGTGTGTCGAATTTCCAGTTCTTTCACGGCCACACTCTGCGAGCCTGCAAACCCGATTGCCGCCTTCGTCGGCTGGCCGGCCGTATCGAACGAATGGGATTTGGATGGCCCCATGGTCTCCTTGACCGTCACAGTCTGGCGGCTTGCCAGTGAGGCGATCACCAACACAAGGCGTCGCGGGGTTCCAAGCGCGCGCACCGCTCCGTGCGATAGGCGATACTCTTTCAGGAGCTGTGCGGCCGAGTCCCCTAAGGCACGGAGGGCCGGTGGGATGAACTGATACGGCAGTTCCTCTGTCCCGATTTCGAGGAGGAGTTCTGCCGGTGGCGGTTCACCCCCCACGGAAGGGTTCGCCAGAGGTTTCTTCTTGGGGTGCACCATGTGACGGGCGTTACGACTTCACGAGGGCTTTGCCCTTCGGCTGGCTCCTCGATTGGCCCCGTGGTTTCAGCAAGGGAAACCCTTGGGTCTGGCGTTCGCTCAGATAGTTCTCTGCGCACTGACGGGCTAAGGCCCGGACACGAGCAATGTACTCAGTCCGCTCGGCTACACTGATCGCGCCACGCGCATCCAGGAGATTGAACAAGTGGGACGTCTTGATGCAGTAATCATAGGCCGGTACAGTCAACCCCCTGGCAAGCAGTCGTTTGCATTCCGACTCGAAGGCTTGGAAGGTGGCGATCAGCATGCTGATATCCGCTTCCTCAAAGTTGTATTTCGAACACTGGACTTCCGTCTCGTGATGAATGTCCCCATAGGCGATCGTATCAGACCAGGCCAGGTCGAAGACGCTGTCCACCTCTTGCAGGTACATCGCGATACGCTCCGTGCCATAGGTGAGCTCAACTGTGATCGGGTTGAGTTCAATTCCCCCGATCTCCTGGAAGTAGGTGAACTGGGTGATCTCCATCCCGTCCAAGCGTACCTCCCATCCAAGGCCCCAGGCGCCCAGCGTCGGCGATTCCCAATCATCTTGGATAAACCGAATGTCGTGCTGTTTGGGATTGATGCCTAGATGGGCCAGGCTACCAAGATACAGCGACTGGATATTGTCCGGTGAGGGCTTGAGCACGACCTGGTACTGGTAATAGTGTTGGAGCCGATTAGGGTTTTCGCCGTAGCGGCCATCAGTGGGACGACGGCAGGGCTGCGGATAGGCCGCCCCCCAGGGCTCCGGACCGAGTGCTCGCAAAAAGGTCGCCGGATGGAACGTGCCGGCTCCCATCTCGAGATCATAAGGTTGATGAAGAACGCAGCCCTGGTTGGCCCAATAGCGGTGCAGGGAGAGGATCAGCTCCTGAAAGGTCACGGGGCATCCTTCCGCTTGCCGCGGGTCGGTGTCTGGAGCCAGGCAGACGGCGAAACAGGAACATTCCTGAGAGAGACAACCCTCTCAGAAGCGGTGCCAACCTAACAAGAAAACAGGGCGCTCGTCAAGCAATGGCTTCCTCACAAGGAGCCCATCGAAACAGGAATGGTTGACAGTGATCATGCTTTTGGAACTTGACGGAAGCAGGCTGGTCGGGCTATTGTGATAAAAGTTTAGTCATTCAGTTTAGTATAGAGCCCAATGCCATGAAGTTCTCAAAAAAGAGCGAGTACGCGCTCCGCGCGCTCATAGAGTTGACTGGCCAGTACGGTCGGACTCTCTTACAGCGGCACCAAATTGCCAAACGACAACACATCCCGATTGAGTTCCTTGAGCAGATCCTGCTGGCACTCAAGAATGCGGGCCTCCTCGCCAGCCGACGTGGTGTCAGCGGTGGCTACAGCCTGATCAAACCGCCTGATGAGATCACTCTTGGCCAGGTGATCCGCATTTTGGACGGTCCTCTGGCGCCGATCGGATGCGTCAGCAAAACCGCCTATCAAAAATGCAGCGATTGCCCCTACGTTAACAAGGAAAGTTGCCCGATCCAGAATCTTATGGGGGGAGTCCGCAATGCCATTGCGGACATCCTCGACAACTATACACTCAGTGATTTCGCGTCGGGTCATCGCAAAGGATGAACATGGATCTCACCATTCTCGTATTGATCACCTTATTCGCCGCGACAGTCAACGGGGCGTTAGGGTACGGGTTTTCCTCCCTCACCGTTCCTGTGGCGCTGCTGTTTTACACGAATCGGATCTTGAATCCGGCGTTGGTCATGGTCGAGGTGGTCATTAACGGATACGTCTTGCTGATCAATCGAAAGAGTGTGCCGCACATATGGAAACGAGTGTTGCCCATCTTACTGGGCGTGCTCCCGGGCGTCATGGTCGGCAGCTACGTGCTCTTCATGGTTCAGCCCGCGTGGCTCAAGTTCTTCACGTATTTCGTGCTGCTCCCCTTCATCCTTCTTCAAGCGGCCGGCGTCAGAAAGCCGATCCGTGCAGAGAAACTGGTCGGGGTACCGTTCGGGATGGGGATCGGCACGCTCTATTCTGTGACCACCATCTCCGGTCCTCCTCTCGCGCTCCTCTTCAACAATCAAGGCTATGCCAAACAGCAGTTCAGGGCGGCGTTGAGCCTCATCCGAGTGGCCGAATCAACCTTGACCGCGGTCGCCTACTATTTCTTAGGGCTGTATAGCATGGAGAGCGCGCAACTCCTTCCCTACATCGTGCCGAGCGTGCTCGTCGGAATTCCTCTGGGGACCTACCTCATTAGTCGGATGGATCCTGAAGTCTTCAGAAGGCTGTGCATGAGCTTTGACGCGGTGGTCGTGGGTTTTGGCATGTCCAGAGTCCTCGTCGAACTCAAACTCGTCCCTAGCCCTGACGCCTATAGCGTCCTGGCAACGGTCGTGGCGATTGATGCATACCTACTCTACCGGTTCTTCCAAAAAAGACGCTCTTTCTCTTAAGGCGAGAAGGCGATCGCCCAGCACCCTCCATGCCAG
>Ga0209854_1000112_pt1 | contig 11107 bp, 6 predicted proteins | sample GWRWS3_30_40_FD_187234 | JGI IMG/M metagenome (GOLD analysis project Ga0209854, IMG submission 187234) | Riverbed sediment microbial communities from areas with vegetation nearby in Columbia River, Washington, USA - GW-RW S3_30_40 (SPAdes)... | ecosystem: Environmental > Aquatic > Freshwater >... | reverse complement strand
AGATCGAGGGCGTCGAGGAGGTTGTGATTCGTACGTCGAGCAAGGAGTATGTGATCCGCGATGCCAACGTCACCGCGATGACCGCTCAGGGTCAGAAGATCTGGACGGTCGTCGGCGAGCCGATCGTGCGCGATCGCGCCGACGCGAAGAAGTCCGATGGCACGAAGTCAATCACGATCCCGGAGGAAGACGTGAAGCTCGTCGCCGAGAAAGCCGGCGTTTCCGAAGAGGAAGCCCGCAGGACCCTCGAGGAATGCGGAGGCGAGCCGGCGGAAGCGATCATCCGATTGATGAGCCGATGAACCTCGAGCGGATCCGGCCCATCCTCGGCGTGTGGGCGCCGATGGGGATCGGCCTCTTCATCATCGTCACATCGATCAATTTCTACTTCACCGCGACGCTGACCGATACGATCCTCGTGGGGAACCTCGAGTCTTGGCGGCTCGTCTGTTCTGCGGGCGCGTTCTTCGTGGGCGCTCTGCTAATCCTGTCGACGTACGGCCGCTACACGAAGACGAAGGAGGCTCGGCGCCTCGCTTCGAGGCCCCCCTCAGTCCCGCCGCCGCCTGCGCAGCCAAGCGAGGCGCACGAGGACGAGGGCGATCGCAACGCCGATGACCGCTAGCCCGAGGAACGCGGGAGAGATTGCACCAAGGCTTTCAGGGCCAGCTGCCGACTGCCACGTGGCGTGCACCCGCGTCGGTCCGGATATCGTGAACGAGATCGTCGGATCCGAGCTCGTGACGCTCCCGGTCCAGCCCGCGAAATGATACGTCGTCCCGGCCTCCGTCAGGGTACTAGGGGCGGTCACTTCGACGGTGGCGCCGGCGGCATACCATCCGCTCCCGGCCACGGTCCCGACACCCGAATCGACCTGAAGGTAGTACTGCGTCTGCCAGGTAGCGGTCGCGGTCTTCGGGCCGTCCATCGTGATGTCGGCCGAGGTCGCCGAGGTCCCGGTCGCGTCCCCCGACCATCCCTGGAACACGAGCCGTTCTCCCGGCCCCGTCACCTGATTGGTGGTGGCGACTTCGGCGACGACGGTCGCTCCCGCCGGATACCACCCGCTCCCGCTCGCTCCGGAGACGGGAGACGTCACCATGAGGTAGTATTCGACGGAGAACCGGGCCTCGAGACTCATCGCCCCTGAGAAGCTGACGATGTGGACCGCGGCCCCACCGTCGCTCCAGTCCACGAACGTGTATCGCGTGCCCGTCCCGGACTGGAGAATGCGCACCGCGATGACATGGCTGGAATTCGCCAGGAACCAGAAGGTCGTCGCGGCCGTATAGTTCGCGCCATCCACTGTGAAGTTGAGTCCTGAGGGCGACGTCGTGATCCGCAGCGCCTGCTGCTGAATGAATCTCGCCGTGAGTGCAAGGACTCCCGACGCGCTCACGGAGTGCGAGGCCGCGCCACTATCGCTCCACGAGGACCACACGTACCGCACGTCGTTCGATACGGACTGCGGAGAAGGCGCACTGACGGAGTGGGTCGAGCCATCGTCCCACCAGAACGACGTGGTCGCCGTGATCGGTACGCCGTCAACGAGAACCTGGAGTCCGGTGGGACTGGGCGTGACCCTTGCGGTGTACTGCCGCTGGAAGGACGCGATGAATGTATGATCCGCATCCGCGACGATCGTGTGGGCGATCGCGCCGCCATCGCTCCAAGAAGTCCAGACGAGTCGGGTGCCAGTCCCGGCGGGAATCGGCGACGCCACGCTGATGTTGTGAACCGAGCCGACGGCCCACCCGTATACGACGGGACTTGTCGACGTTTTGCCGTCGACGGTGACTGGGAGACCCGTGGGGCTCGTGCCGATCGTGACGGTCGCCACCGGTCCGCCGATCTGGATGACGGCGCCGAGGACTCCGCCCGGACTGTCGTCGGGATCCTCGAAGGGCGCCCACGTGCTCCCGCCGTCGTCGGTCCACGTCACGTCCATCACGTTGCCTTCATCCCAGGCGGCGAAGATGCGGCCCGTCGGCGCGACGATGATCGAATCCTTGTCGGTCAGGCCTCCGGCCCCGGGGGCGTAGTGAACCGTCCCCCAGGCCCAGTCCGTCGTGTTCGCCAAGTTGAGCCCGTTCGATCCATTCGAACAGGAGTACTCGAGGTAGGCGTACTGGACGCGATCGTCGGGCGCGAGCGCCATCCAGGGATCGGAATTCGAGCAGCCGCCGCCCGGATGCGACTGGTCCATCAGGATGTTCGGAGCCCACGTCGCTCCCTGATCCGTCGAAAACGACGCACCGACGCGCAAGCCCGCGGTCTCCGGACCATTCGTCTCCTTCCATCCGGCGAAGACGGTTCCGGATCGGTTGATCACCATGGTCGGCTCGACTTGCCATGCGAACGGCGAGGAACCGTCGGTGATCTTGACATTGGTGAAGGCCGGGCCCCTCGCGAAGAAGATGTCGAAGTCGGCCCCGCGACCATCCGTCCAAACCAGATACGGTTGGTCGTTCGGGCCCGCCTCAAGAGCAAAGTAGTCGCCCGGTCGATTGTAGGTTCCCGGAGTGTTCGCCGAGCTGATGCGGACATTCGAGGACCAGCTCGCGCCTCCGTCGGTGGAGTTCGCGTAGAAGATGTTCAGGCTCCCGTTCCTCTTGTCCTCCCAGGCGGCGTGAACGGTCCCGTGGCTGTCCACGGCGAGATCGACCATCCACTGCATCGCAGTGCCCGTGTCATCATTCACCCGTGTGTTCGCGGACCACGTCGATCCTCCGTCCGTGGACGCGCTCGCGTAGATGTCGAAATTCCCGTTGCGGCTGTCCATCCAGGCGACGTAGATGGCCCACGTGACGGGATCGACCGCGACCGCCGGGAGCGGGAGTTGCCATCCACCTCCGAAGGCGGAGCCTGGCAGGTCATTCACACGGACGTCGGCGTGCCAATTGCTCCCTCCGGGCGGCGAGGAATCGAAGAAGATGTCGTTCGAGCCGAAGTCCCACCAGATGTCCAGGACCGTCCAGTCGGCTTGCGGCACCGAAGCCTTCTCGTAGACGTGGGTTGGAAAGGCGCTCGGCGGCACGGGTCGCGACGCCGGGATGGCGCCTGAACCGAGGAATCCGAACGCGAGCGAACCGAGCAGTACCGCCGCCAAGAAGAATGGAAGCGACTTCACCCTCTCTCCCCGATGAGGATGGAAGGGCACGCATAACAAACTTTCTCATCGATGCCCGTCCGCGAAGAATTAAATAGGGTCGGCCACTTGCGAATCCCGCTAGGCTTGACCGGGGGGCTGGGCGTCCCCTTGTAGACCCAAATCGTCCTCATGGGGCGGTGACAGTCGGGAGCGGTGCTCCCAGCTTGGCGCTGGTCCGGATGCCGACGTTGAGGTTCTGTCCCGCGGGGCTGGAGGCGACAGGGAGCGCAGCTGGAGAGCGGCGGTCCCCGTCCCGATCGTGGGGAACGGGTCAGGCACGGAAGTGAGCAGCCTCACCGCGGACTACCAACGCTCGTGGGGGTGCGGGACCGAGGAAGCATCCGGGTCACCCGGCGTCGGGCTGCGCATCCATCCCGATGGCCTAGCTTCGCTCACCGTTCCGTGAGTTTCATCTGTTTTGTCTCGAGGACGAGTCCTCCCATCCCGAAACGTTCCACGATCAGTCCGTACAAGATCTCGTCCCGGACCTCGCTCTTCCGCTCCTGAACCGCATAGGCCGGTTCGTTCGTCGGGAGCTGCAGCCCGAGTTTAATGAGGCCGCGACGTGCCTCCTCCCGTTCTTCCCGGGGCGCCTGGGGCGCATCGACCGCTCCGGAGAACCCGCACTCCCGCACCTCGCGCAGGAAAATCGGACGACGGAACAGCTTCTGAAGCACTCCGATAGCAAGGCGTACCTGGTCCGCTTCCTCCTTCGCGGCTTCGCGCGAGCGCGAGCCGACGAGTTCGTAAAGGTTCGGCTCCCGGTGGGCCGAGGTCGTGTAGACCTTAGACGGCGGGATGTCCTTCTCTCGAAGCATCCCGACATCCGCGAGGGCTTTCAGGTACCCGGTCACGAAGAGCCGATGGAAGCTGTAGCCGTCTTGTTTCAGCTGCTTCGTGAGCGCGCTGATCGAGCGCTCCTGCACACGAAGGTACGACACCACGAGGTCCTTGAGATTCCGCTCAGGGACGAACAACGGGCCCCCACCCGACCAACTGGTAACAAACCGGATAACAAATAAAGGTTTCCAGCCGAAGGATTGCTCACAAATCGAGTTCAAAAATCCTCTTATGGTCAAGGCGCTCTCGCATTTCAGTTCGCGATTACTCCCCCTTTCTTTTTTCGTTTTCTCTCCAAGGCGGCACGCTATCTTGCGGTGATAACCGCCTCGGAACGGTTATACTGCGACCTTCCAATGGAAACCGTCGTATGGTCCAGGGAGAACGAATCCGCACCTTCATACACGGCTTCGATGAGAAGCTGGGTGGCGGCATCCCTGTAGGCCAGATCGTCCTCCTCGCCGGCGAACCGGGGACGATGAAGTCGACGATCGCGTTCAATATCCTCTACCAAAACGCGCTCCGCGAGGGGAGGCCGGGAACCTACATCTCCCTCGAGCAAGGCCGGGACAACCTGACCGGGCATCTCGAACAGATGAGTCTCAGCCCCGGCGATGTGGAGGCCAAGGTGAGCATCGTCGACCTCGGGATGATACGACGCAACCTGGACGGGATGGCGGACCGAACGTGGATCGAGATCTTCAAGATGTACGCGATGAACCTCAAGCGGACCTTGAACTACGAACTCCTCGTGGTCGATTCTTTGCCGGTCCTCGAGGTCATGGCGCGCTTTGAAAATCCACGAGAGGACTTGTTCCAACTCTGCGAATGGATCCGGGATCTCGAGGCCACGACGATCCTGATCAGCGAGATGAAACCGGGAAGCGAGGACTTCGGCAAGAATGGGGAGGAATATCTTTGCGATGGAATCATCCACACGAAGATGGAACGCGTCGACGATGCGAACATCCAACGCCGGATCCGATGCGTGAAGATGCGGGGAACGAATCACTCTCCGAACTACTACACGTTGATCTTTCAGAACGGAATTCTGCAGGCGACCCGAATCATCGCCGAATAACCTCCGGACGCCGTGACGTCGGCGGCTGTCTGGTTTTGGGCCAAAAGACTAATGTCGCCCGCCCACATCTCGCACTCTGAAGGCGCGGGCCGTCTGCCCGCGATTCATGACGGAGGCAGTGCCGCACGGCCCTTCGCTCAGTCCGAGTTTTGGCGACGGTCGCGCTCGTGCTCTTCCTTTTGGTGCAGGTCCCTGCCTCCAGCCCAACCGGTTCCTCGCCGAGTCTCCCTGCGAATGGACCGAAGATGATGTTCCGGACGGATGCCTCGGCCGCTGAGATCGACGCGGCCGGAGCGGAACTCGTCGAGTCGTACGGTGCGTTCGCCGTGGGCCGCGGGACGATCGGAAGCATGGCCTTCTTGACGGGTCGAGGACGATATGCCGTGCCCTTGGCCGGGGGTTCGACCCTCGAGCTCCTGGGCGGGACGGTTGATGTCGCATCCCTCGCGGCCCGTCCGAATCCGGCTTGGACCGTCGATGCCTCAGGCACCACCGTCGGAGTGGTCCACTTCCACGCACCGATCAAGGTGGAATGGAAGACCGCTCTCGAGTCGCTTGGGCTGAACGTGCTCCGATATCTTCCTCAGAACGCGTTCATTGCGCGGGGCCCGCCCTCCGCGTTCGAACGCCTCACAACGTTGCCGGCGGTCGACTGGGCCGGCCCCTATGCGTCGAGTTGGAAAACTCGACCGGGCACTGCCGATCAAGGAGTGGTGGACGTCCGAGTGGTCGTGTTCCCGGGAGGATACCCCGAAACGGTCGAAGCGTGGCTGGGTCATCAAGGAATCCCGCTCGCACGCGGGAGCGGATCGGGGCCTTCGATCCTCGGAGCGTTCGGAGCCGGGGACTTCGGTTGGGTCCGCGCGCGGATCCCGGAGTCGCTGCTTCCCTCCCTGGCGGCCTTGCCCGCGGTAGAGTTCATCGATCCGGTCCAAGCGGTCCACCCGCTGAATGCCGAAACGGATTGGGTCCTTCAGACGAACCTCACAAACAACGTCCGATATTGGAATTACGGACTCGATGCGCGAGGACAGATTATCGGGATGGCGGACACGGGCATCGACTACGATGGGACGCCTTTCCGGCAATCCGCGACCACGATCGTCCTCGGCGACATCTACAACACGACCGATCCGGCTCGGCGGAAGATCGTGCGCTACTTGAACATGGGCGTCCGCACCGGACAACTAACCTGGCCGGGAGGGGGCGGCGTCTGGGACCCGTGGTCCATCAAGGATTGTCCGGATGGCCATGGGACCGGCGTCGCCTCGACCCTCGCAGGATACGACAATCCCGCGGGCGGTAGCTCGCCGAACGATGGAACCGCCATCCTGGGGAAGATTTACTTGGAGGACATCGGCGGCATCCAGGGATCCGCGGCGTGCCCGCCGATCGGGACCGGAGAGGGACTCATCTATCTCCCGGAGGACTACGCGGACTTGTTCGGACCTCCAGGACTCGTGTACAACGACCCCGCGGCGCCGGTCCGGGTGCACAGCAATAGTTGGGGCGGAGACGCGAACGTCTACGACGTGCAGGCGCGGATGGTCGACGCGTTCGTCTGGGCGCATCCCGACATGACGATCCTCTTCGCCGCGGGGAACTGCGTCACGGCCGGTTGTCCCGCCGTTGGTTCAATCGGCACCCCGACGACCGCGAAGGACATCGTGAGCGTCGGAGGGGCGTACAATCCGGACACCGGGGCGGGCCTCGATCAGAATGACATGGCCGGTCAGAGCAGCCGCGGCCCGACAATCGATGGACGGATCAAACCTACGATCGTCACGATCTTCGACGGCGACTCCGCGATGTCGGACGGCGACCCGACGAGCGGGACGGGACTCGCCGACGCGCACTGGGCCGGGACGAGTTATTCGACGCCGGCGGCGGCCGCTGCGGCCGCGATCATCCGGCAATACTTCACCGACGGATGGTATCCCGCCGGACGACCCGTCGCCGCGAACGCGATGAACCCCAGCGCGGCGCTCGTCCGCGCGATGCTCATCGCCTCCGGGGCCCAGGTCACGGGGAGCGGGACCGTGTCGCGGTCCGCCTCGGACACGTGGCCCAACAACGAACAAGGGTTCGGCCGGGTCCTCCTCGCGAACGTCCTCCCGATTACCGCCGCGGGCGACACCTTCCGCACTCAAGTCATCGATGGGAGCGCGGGCCTTCTCACCGGGGACGCGGCGGCGTATGCGTTCCATGTCAACTCGGTCGGTCCCGTGAAGTTCGTCCTCGCCTGGAGCGACTATCCCGGGACCCTCGGGGCGACGAAGGCTCTCGTGAACGATCTCGACTTGGAGGTCACCGCCCCCGACGGGACCGTCTACCGCGGGAATCACTTCGCGCCGTTCGCGCAGGGCCAATCGCTCGCGGGTGGATCGTTCGACACGACGAACGTCGAGGAGGCCGTCATCCTGAAGGCCGCGATGGTCGGCGACTGGTCCGTCCGGATCATCGGATCGAACGTCCCCGTGGGACCGCAGCCATTCGCCCTCGTCGCGACGGGCGGACTCGATGGATCGTACGGCCGGGTCGTCCTGAGCCGGGTCGCGTACTCCGAGTCGGACACGATCGGGATCCGGGTGGAGGATTCGTCCGCGGCCTCCGTGACGGTTCATGTCTCCTCGGGGATCGAACCCGCGGGGGAGGACGTTTCCCTCGCCCAGGGCGGCCCCGATGAAGTGTGGCGCGGGTCCCTCCCGACGGCCTTCGGAACGGCCGCCACGGATGGCGTCCTCCAGGTCCGGGAGGGCGACTTGATTCTGGCGACCTACCAAGATGTCTCACCCGCTCATGCGGCGACCGCGACGGCCCACATCCTGGCGAGCGGCCCGACGATCCACGATGTGACCGTCTCGGACATCAGCGCGGCGGGTGCGACGATCGGGTGGACGACGAGCGAACCGGCGACCACGGAGGTTCGGTATGGGACGGACCCGGCTTCCCTGACCTCCGCCGCGACGTCCGCGGATTTCGTCATGAACCACGCGATCCCCCTGACGAGATTGAGCGGGGACACCCTGTACTACTTCGAGGTCACTTCGCGTGGCCGCCTCGGGAACGCGACGACGGACCAGAATGGGGGCATCCTCTATCGATTGGAGACCCCGCCGCTCGGCGACGTCCTCCTGGTCATCGGCGGCGCGTCCTTCCCGCCGGAACGCGAAGCCTCGTATGCCGCGGCCCTCCGCGCGAACGGATGGACGTGGTCCTTCTGGCGGATCGCGGATCTCGGAACGACTCCGCTCTCCCTCCTCCAAGCGCGTCGGGCCGTAATCTGGCAAGTCGGATTGGAAGAATACCCGCCCTTCAATGCCACGGAACGGACCCTGGTGAAAGACTACCTCGACGGGGGCGGACGACTGATCGTCTCGTCCCACGATGCGACGTGGGCCCTTTCCGATTCTTCGTCCGCCTTCGCCACGCCGGAGAGCGTCGCCTGGGTTCAGGGAGTCTTGAAGGCGACGTTCGTGTGCGATCCGACGACGATCGTGCGCGTCTCGGGCGTCACCTCGGATCCGATCAGCGGCGCCTACACGGGAGGGGTCGGGTACACGCCGCATCGCGACGGCGGCGCGGACGACGAACTCACGACGAACGCCGCGGGAGGCACGACGAACCTGATGTGGACGGACGACAGCCAAGTCACCGGGTGCAGCCCCTCGGACCGGCCCGTGGGTCTGCGCTGGGTCGCCTCGACCGCGAACGGCACCACGGGCACCGGGGTGTGGGGCGGCACTCCCTCCCGGCTCGCCTATTTCGCCTTCGAGATCACGAGCGTCGACACGACCGCGACGGCCCTGAACCCGTCGAGTCCAACTCGAGCGGCGATCCTCGATGCCGCGTTGCGATGGCTTGCAAGCGCTTCGTCGACGACCCTCGACCGAGACCATCCCGACGTGAACATCACCTCGCCGAATGGCGGGCGGTTCAGTGGACCCTCAATCCCGATCACCTGGACGGCCGCCGCCTACGGCTCCGGCGTCGGAATCGCGAGCTTCACCCTCGATGCGAGCGAGGATGGCGGCCAATCCTGGACGAACCTCGCCAACCTCTCGGGCTCTGCGCGGACGTACACATGGAATCTCGGCCCTGCGCCGAATGGGAACCGGTACCTGATTCGCCTTACGACCGAGGACACGGGAACGCCCGCCCTCTCCGGAGTGGACGTCACGGATGGAACGTTCGCAATCGATCGCGTCGGTGGCGACATCGAGGGTCCGCTCCTGTGGGCGGGGAGCGTTCGGGTGAACCCGCGCCCTCCAGGCGCCGCGTTGCTAACGACCTTCACTGCCACCGCGGACGACCGGATGCGGGGCGGCAACAATGTGACGGCCGCAGAAATGTTCTTCCAAGTGTCGCCGCCGACCCCCGGGGACGCGGGTCTCGGGGTTCCCATGATCGCGTTCGATGGCCGTTTCGACGAACCCGTCGAGGAGGTCTCGTGGCAAGGCGGACTCCCGGCCGCACCGGGGAGTGCGTGCGTGTGGATTCACGCGCGCGATGCCGCCGGCAACTGGGGGGCCTACACGTCGCAATGCTTTGTCGTGATCAGTGCAGGCCCGGACAATGTGCCGCCCGCCCCCGCGGCCGCCGAAGCGGTCCTCGCCGTGAATGGAAATCAGGATCTCTCGATCCGATGGCGCGCTCCGTATGATGACAATCTCTTCGGAGGGACGACGGAGTATCATGTCCTCCGAGCCGCATCAGCTCAAGGCTCCTTCATGGATGTCAGCGGGACAATCGCGGCGAATGGGAGCGCATCGTACCTCTTCAACGATCCCGGCCGCGCCGCAGATGCTCCCGACTATTTCTATCGGATCCAATCTTTCGATGCGACGGGCAACAATGTGCTCTCGACCTCGATGGCGGCCAAGGTCCGCCTCTCCTTCCTCGCGGGGCTGAACCTCCTGGGGATGCCGCTCGATCTCACGGACGCGGCGGTAGGCCATCTGGCGGCGGGACGTGCCTGGGTGGATGCATGGACGTACGACGCCTGCAGCAGCACGTTCCCATGGGCCTCGTCGCTCCCGGCCGACTCGAGCACGTTCGGGTTGTCGGCGGGCCGCGGTTTCTGGCTCAACGGGTCGGCCACGGATTTCGTGTCGGCTCTCGGCATCATCGAAGGCACGACGAGTCTCCCCCTGTGCCGCGGGTGGAACTTAATCGCGTTCCCAGGGTTCGCCGCAGGGGTCACGGTCCAGAGTTTGATCGCCGCGACGGCCGCCACCCGCGTGATGGGATTCGATCCCCAGGGACCGTACCATGTGCGCGACCTGAACCCGACGGACGTCCTCGTGACGGGTCGGGGCTACTGGGTCTACGTCCCCGCGGACGTCGCGTGGACCGTCGTAGGCTGGTAGGCTCAACCGTCCCGGATCTCGAAGACCTCGTCCTCCGGGATCTCGTAATAGAATACGGACTGTTCGATCTCGAGGTCCTTCGACATCTCTCGGTCGATCCGCTCCCTCCATCCGGAACGCAGCGTCACGCGAATCCGGTGGCCCTCCTTCTCGAACGAGACCTCCGGCTCGGATCCGGGTTCGAGGACGATGTTCCCCTTCCCCATCGTGCAGCCGCTCGAGAACTGAATCCCGTCGAGGACGCATCGCATGGGAGGTTCGGGCCGCGTCGTCACCTTCGCGATCAAGCCCTTGTAGTGTCCGAACCGACGCTTTCCGATCGCGCCCATTCGGAGACCCAGGGTCACATAGACTCCGAGATGTCCGTGAAAGCGTTGAAGGGCGACGAGATCCGGCGGGAGTTCCATTCGCGTCCTCGAAGAACGCCCGAGAGAAGAACTTTCGTCTCTCGACGGGGGAAAATAGTTTCGGCCGTTCGCGGACCTCCCCCAAACGTGCATAATCTAGAGAAGGCCGTAAGGAGCCAATGGAGTGTGTTCGTCCTGTCCGCCTCCACGTTCGAGGCGATCGACCCTCGGCCGACCGAGGTCGTGGCTCGAGACCGCTGCCCCGAATGCGGGGCGGTCCTCGTCCACCACCACGCGTGCGTCGCCTGTTCCCGATGCG
>Ga0209854_1000111_pt1 | contig 11134 bp, 13 predicted proteins | sample GWRWS3_30_40_FD_187234 | JGI IMG/M metagenome (GOLD analysis project Ga0209854, IMG submission 187234) | Riverbed sediment microbial communities from areas with vegetation nearby in Columbia River, Washington, USA - GW-RW S3_30_40 (SPAdes)... | ecosystem: Environmental > Aquatic > Freshwater >... | reverse complement strand
TATGTTTGGGGCCAAGCTCGGCTATTATTCCCAATCAGTGCGATGGTTCGGCGTTGAAACTGAGCTATTCTGGACCAACCCGCATTTCAAGTCGACTGTTTCGACAGTCACAGGACCGGGTGGATCAGTTTTTACTACCAATCCAGGCTCATCCCTCAGTGTGTGGACGTGGGCCCCTGGCAATCTAATGTTTCGTTATCCCGGCAAGCGCCTGCAACCCTATGTTGGAATTGGGCCTGGGCTTTTCTTCGCCAATCGAAGCACAGGTGGAACTGGTGAATCACAATCCGACTTCACCATTGGACTGAACACACAGGTTGGGCTGCGGTACTTCATGAGTCGGCACTGGGCTCTGTTTGGGGAATACAAGTTCAACTACGCCCAATTCAATTTCAACGAAACGGCTACCGCTCTCGATGGTTTCAAGGGGACCTACAGCGCAAACATCTTTGCCCTTGGCATCGGGTATCATTTCTGACAGACCTCCCAGTGGATGAGCCGTTTTCGCGGCTCGGCCACGGTTCCTTCAGACGATCTACGCCTGCCGCAATTATCCAGTTGAACTGAATCCTGCCCGACAGACCTCTGCCACACCGTTCAACCAACACAAGCACTGGAAACGACCAGTATGTTCAATGTACTCTTATCAACGATGAGACTTTCGGACTTTATGGACTTTTTGACCTGAACCCTTTTGGTGTGTTCGATGAAGACCTGCAGCCTCTGTGGCCAGGAACTGCCGGAGATCAGTCGCTTCTGCACTCGCTGTGGGAGGGCCGTGGCTGATCCTGTTCAAACGAAGCCAGTAGCGAGTCCTGGGAGGCCCCAAGGCCCTGACGTGGAAGAGATGAATATGCCGGTGCTCTACTCTATGGTGGGGCTGTTGCTTCTCGCACTGCTGTTCCCGCCCTGGGAAACCCCGCCAGGGCAGTCCGCAGAATTTCTGGGATTCTACTTCATTTTGAGCCCACCGGAGCCGGACTCGGTGGTCAGTCGTCTCCTGATCACCATTGAGCTGGTAACGATCGCGATGGCTGGGTTCTATCTCTCGTGGCTGTTCAGGAAGAGAAGCTAGAAGGCATGGCTTATAGCTGATGGTCGATGGCCCATGAGGAAGTAATTGAGTAACAAGTAATTACGTAATTACTCCATTACTCATTTACCTCCTCGCTCATCAGCCATTAGCCATTTACCATCAACCAAATCTCAGTCGAGCGCGAGGGTCAAACACTTGGCCGATCCGCCGGATTTCATGTACTCATCGAGGGGAATGGGGTGGGTCTCGTATCCACGGGCTTCCAGCAGTTTCGTCGTTTCCGGGCAGCCGGCCGGCAGCACAACCTGTTTCGCGACACAGACCGCGTTACAGGCAAAGCGGAGCGCCTCAGACTCAGGCACAACCAAGCGACGATCCTGACCAATTCGATCAGAGATGACTGCCTGCGCGTAGGGATCGAAGGCTGGCGGATAATACAAAAGTTCTCCTCCGCTCAGCGGGCAGAAGCAGGTGTCCAGATGGTAGAAGCGGCTGTCCACGAGTTCAACCGGAATGATCTGCCGGCCGAAGATCTCGCCGAGGCGAGGGTATGCTCGGATATCCGATCGTTGGCGATAGCCCCCGAACCAGGCATCCGGAAAGCCCAGCAGGTCGCCCGCCCCTTCAAAAGAGAGGTCCTTGTCCAGCTTGATTACCTCATAGCCCTGATCCAGGAACCAGGCCTCGAAATAGGGCTCTTCCCGCCGGCGCTCCGGATGGCGAAACCGGCTGGGGACCGCTCGCTGTCCCACAACCACCCCTGCATTGGCGGTAAAGACCAGATCAGGAAGACCAGGCACCGGCTGCATCCGCTCTAACGACGCGCCAATCTTCATCGCCAGCACCCTCGTCAGCTCATACCATTGCGTCCGCGCCCGATCCAGCACAACCGAGTTCGAGAGGCGCATCCAAGGGTTGATCTCGTAGTCAATGCGGAAGTAGTCCGGCGCGCAGACCAGCAGACGGCTCATGGCTTCCATCCCAGCTCGCGTGCCAGCTCGCGCAAGAAAGAGGCCGCATCCATCACCAGGCCTACCGCCTGGAAGCTGCCTCGGTCAGCCAACTTGGTGGGCACGGCCGGGTTCACGTCCACGCAGACCGTTGGAACTGTCGCCGGTAGGAGGTTGCCGGTGGCCACTGCATGGAGTGTGGAGGCCACCAAGAGCGCCAGGCTTACCCCCGGCAGTGCCGCGCGCATGGCGGCCTGGGCCTTCACCGAGTCCGTGAGCACGCCCGGGAGCGGTCCATCGTCCCGGATCGTGCCGGCCATCACGACCTGCACCCCACGTCGGACGCAGGCCGCCATAATCCCATCCGTAATCACGCCCGATTTCACTGCCTTCTCGATGCTGCCGATGGCGCGGATGCGATTGATCGTGCGCAGATGATGCTCATGCCCGTGCGGCACCGCGCGACCGGCAGACAGGCGATAGCCCAACGAGGTGCCATAGAGATGCGCCTCCATATCGTGCGCCGCCAAGGCATTGCCGCAGAAGAGGACGTGAATGAAGCCTGAGTCAATCAGCCAGGTCAGCGCGTCGCGGCCGCCCGCGTGGATGATGGCCGGCCCCGCCGCCAGCAGGACCTTGCCATCTTTGCTCCCGCTCTTCTGGCCGTCGCGGAGCGTCTGCATCCGGCGCGCGACATCGGCGATGATATGGCCATGAGGCCGTTCCGCCGAGACCTGAGCCTCCATGAAGCTGAAGACGTCTCGCTCCTTGGGCCGCTCCAGCGGAACCACACGGATGCCCTCACGCCCTGTGACGATGAGGTCCCCTTTCTTCACCTCTCCCATCGGCACCGTCCTAGCGGAGGTGAGCCCGCGATCCACACGAATGCCCACATCCATTTCAATCGGCTCGACCTCGATCCAACGGCCCTGGAGACGGATCTGGGTCGGCAGGTGGGTCGTCGCGTAGAAGGTTTCGGGGAACAGCCCGTCCGCCGGCGCCGGTTCGAGCATGCAGTCTGACTCGCGCTCCACGGAGGCACCGTGGGGCTGGATCGCCTGTAGAATCTCGGCCAACAAGCCCGATGACGTGGCTCGAACGACAATCTTGGCCCTTGAGGGCTCCTCACGGGTGGTCCCGATCTGTACTTCTTTCAGATCAAAGGTCCCGCCCATCATGACGATCGTGTCCAGGACCTTCGCTAGAATCAGCGAATCAATAATATGGCCCTTGAGAACGACCGTTTCCTGTACCGGCGTCATACGAAGGTAGCGGCCTCGTGAGGCGTAAGGCGTGAAGCGCGAGGCGAAACAGTGGCGGCTGCCTCCTATCGGCGCTTCGCGTCGGAGTTCGGAAGATTTATGATATCACCACTCCTCCTCTTTCACCTAACGCCTCACGGTTTACGCCTGACGGTCTTCCGATTTCATCAGCTCTCTCAGCACACTGGTCGCATAGCCGCCGGGCGGCAGCGTGAAGCAGAGGGTCAGTCGGTCGTTCTTCAAAGACCAGTCCAGGTCCTGCAACCGTACACGCAAGGATCGGCGCTCGCCGCGAAACCGGCAGGCGGACGCTGCCTGACACAGGGACTCCGGTGTGGCGCCAAGCTCGGTCACCACAGCCCGCTCCACGGCGCCCGGCTCGCCGGTCGCCCAAGGCGCTCGCGATCCGAACAGGGGGCCAGTAGGGCTGATTTCAAATGCGTCCGCCCGTCGCTGTTCCTTGGCTGCATCCTCAACTTGAAAGCAGGCGCCGTTGTCATGCTTCATCGCCCAGTCCCCCACCAGCAATTGGTCAATCCGATTGATCCGTCGGGCCAAGATGTTATTGAAGAGGAACGATTGGTAGGCATGGAGATACCAGAGGCGTTTGGATTTCGGCATCCTCGCACGCCGGGGGGCATCAGTAAGCAGCGCTGCCCCGATGCTGTAGTTGAGCCCTCCTCGGCCCTGGCGCTGCGGCCCAAAGAAGTTGGGAACCCCTCGCCGCGACAACTCATCCATGATCACGGGCACCGATTCGGGAGCGCATGGCTGAACCCCTCTGATGACAAGTCGAAAGACATTGCCGGCATGATGGCCGGTCCGCAGGCGGTTGCGGTGCCGCCCAAGCACCTCCACAGACAGGAGACGTGGATCAAGTTGGACCCCCAAAAGAGTCTCTTGTGACACGCCCTGGAGAGATACCATTTGAGTCGTGACCGCCTTGGCGTCCTTGAGGCCTGCCACGCCGATGCACCGGGCTTTGATCCCAAACCTGGCCGACAGGTACGAGACCATTTGCGGCGTGGACAGGCCGCGTTTCGTGACGCGCAGATAGAGATGTTCACCTTCGCCGCATGGCAGGTAGAGGGGACGTTCCTCAACCTGGAAATCCTCCGGCGTTGCCCGGATTCCCCCCCCAATGCCGGATACATCCGCAGTTAGAAATGGCAAGTCATTTGTCATGCTAGAGTTGCGCGTGATCAGTTGCTCATGACGCATCACGTGTTATACTTTTGTCGATAACCCTGAGTTGGACGCTACCAATGCATGCCATCACAGTTTCCCTACCCAGTCTTCCCCTGCTCCGTATCGTACCACTGGCTGCCTGCTTGTGGGCCTTCTGCCTGAACACCGCTGGGGCCGAGTCCCAGAACGCGAATGACGTGTTCGTGGCCTTCACCGACCATATCCGGCAGCAGGTTCAATGGGATAAACAGGGCTTTCTCAACGCCAGCGCTTGCACGGAATGGTTCTACAAGCAACTGTACCAAAAGCCGCCACGAGAGCCCGCGGAGGGAGTGGCCTTCCACGCAACCGACCCTGCGACCGAAGGGATACTCCGGTTGGCTCCAGCGACCTCCGACTGCCACGCTCGCTATCCGGACGGACTGAAGGCAGCACGAGAAGATTTCAGCCGAACCCAATCCTCCCTGTCGCTGAGCCTCACCTTCTATGAATTCGCCTTGGTGGGGGATCGCAACGACGATGGGCAGTACAGCCTCACCGAGCTCAGGGACGTGTTGGAATCGTTCGGCCTATCGTTCGATGCGGTGGTAGCTCCTGCTGTGCACTTGGCCACCCTCAACGCGAAGTTTGATACGGTCCGTCGATCCGGCGGGCTGGAAGTCCTGATGGCCAGCATGGGAGTCTTGTACGACAACGGGTATCGTTTGACGGTCGAGGACCGGGCCGCGCTTAATCGGGTGATGGAATGATCAATCTGGCACTCCGTTGGTACGACCGGGTACGGTTACTCTTCGCTCATGGGGTTGGCCTTCCCCTCCATCACGTCTATAATCTGCTCCCATACCTCGAGTTCGGCTTGTCATCCGTCGAGATCTCGAGAATCGAGTGCCAGCATTCGCCCCTGGCGGGACGGCGCGCGGTACACATCACGGATCTCCACCTGGACCGCTATCAACCCCGCCATGACAGAGCTCTCGAAACTATTGCCAACCTGAAGCCGGACTGGATCTTTGTCACCGGAGACCTGCTGAATGTCCCGGACGGGCTGCCCCACCTGTTCCGGTTCCTGGCAGGCCTTCGGACCTTAGCGCCGGTCTATGTGACATTGGGCAACCACGATCATTACAGCGGCGTTCCGATACACCGGTACAGCGAAATGGCGGATCGCCATAAAATCACGTTGCTGGTCAATCAGGCCGCTTTTGTCTCGGCGAAATCTGGTGAGTTGGGTATTGTTGGGGTGGACGACCCATCCCTGCACCGGGCAGATCTCCGCTGCATCCCACCGCAGGTGCCAGGTCGTTTTACAGTCCTTCTGGCCCATGCACCTAACGTGCTGGACCACCTCGACGACACGCACGCGATCGACCTTGTGCTCTGTGGGCATAGTCATGGAGGACAGTGGCGGATTCCGCTGATCCGGCCCTTCTGGTTGCCATACGGCTGCAGCGGACGAGTGAGCGGGCACTACGATCGCAATGGCCACAAGCTCTATGTCAATAGAGGGCTCGGATGGTCCGGCCTTCCCCTCCGATTCAACTGTCCACAGGAGATCCTCGTGATCGACTGGACCTAGCCGGAACAAGGTTGAGGTTAAGGTTGAGGTAAAAAGAAGAACAAGGCAGTTTCTTCCTCTTACCAAACCTTAGCCTCAGCCTTAACCTCAACCTGTATTCATACGATCCGTTCCAGCGCCTCGCGGGCACGGCTCCGCACTGTCTGATCCCAGTCTTCTTCCATGACGTGCGTGAGCTTCGCCTTCGCTTCGCCGGCCCGCATCCGACCCAGTGCCAGCGCTGCACAGGCCCGCACATAGGCGTGATCATCCTCCAACGCCGTCAGGAGCAACGGAACCACGGCCTTGTCCTGGAGCACTCCAAGGTAGCTGGCCGCCATGCCGCGGACCCGGTGCTGCTTGTCACCCAGTGCTGTCTTGAGCGTTGTGATGAAGAGTTCAGTCATAGCTGGGGCCACTCGCTCCAGCCCCTCCAGCCTGTACCTGTTCAGCTCAACCAGCGCAAAGGCCAGGTCCAGCCGCCTGCCGGGCGCCATCTCTTGTTCGAAACGGGCAATCAGCCGGTCCCGTTCTTGTCGACCCTTCCGATGACGACGTAGCTTACGGCTGACAACCCAGAGGACTAGCCCCACCGCAACTACTGAGAGGGTAACCGGGATCGCACGCTCAACGAGGTAATCCTGCGTCCCGGGCGGGATGCGCTTCCAGACCCACACGCCGGTCACCGCCAAGCCGAGAAGCAGCAAGATGGAGGTCAGGCTCGCCGCGTTGGATTGTTTCCGATCCGTCATACCTCCAGCATGATAGGTGGCGCAGGAGACCGCGTCAACGGAGGCACGCGGGGATAGGCCAATCGTCAATGGTCCTACGTCGTTTGCGGGGTCCTTCCATCCTTCTTGCCGTCTTGACAATCATTCTAACTAGTACTATTATCAGCGGCGTCATGGACGCGCCAAATTTCAAAGACGATCCCTATTTGAAAGTCTTGCGCCCGCTGGTGGAAGCCTACCTGGCCTTCTGGCGGGAGGACAGCCGCCACATTCGGTCCATGCGTTTGACCCCTTCCCAGTTCGACGTCATCGCTACGCTCGGCGACACAGATGGAATGACCTGTTCGGAACTTTCGACGGCCACGTTGGTGACCAAGGGCACCTTGACCGGCGTGTTGGACCGCCTGGAAACCAAGGGCATCATCCGACGTGACGATGTCAAAGGCGATCGCCGATGCACCAAGATCCGACTCACGGACAAGGGGGAGGCCCTGTTTCGCAAGACCTTTGCGGCGCACGCTTCGTTCTTGCGTCCCTACTTTGAGCGGGCTTTGACGCAGAAGGAGGCGGAGGAGGCGCGGCCCCTGCTCCTACGCATCCGCGACAGTTTTCTGCACGGAAGGCGGTAACGAATGGGATTGCTTAGGGTGGAACCTATCAGGAGGTCTCGTGATGGAGAAACTGGCCGAGACTGATTATCCTATCCATGATCTGCTGCAGCGCAGGTGGAGCCCCCGCGCCTTCTCGGAGCGGCCGGTGCCGCCGGAGACGCTGCGCAGCCTCTGGGAAGCCGCGCGCTGGGCTGCTTCTTGCTTTAACGAGCAGCCTTGGAGTTTCCTCGTGGCCACGAAGGAGGACCCGCACGAATTTAGCCGGCTCCTTAGTTGCCTCGTGGAAGGCAACATCACCTGGGCCCAACATGCGCCAGTGCTGATGGTCTCCGTCGCGAAGACAAACTTCGACCATGACGGCGATCTCAACCCCCATGCCTGGCACGATGTCGGCCAGGCCGTCGCCAACCTGACGGTGCAGGCGACCGCTCTCGGGCTCTTTGTACATCAGATGGCCGGTATCCTGCCGGACAAGATCCGCGAGCTTTATCAGATCCCCGACTTCTACGAACCGGTCGCGGGCATTGCGCTCGGTCATGCCGGGAACCCGGACCGACTCCCCGACAAGCTGCGTCAGCGGGAACTTGTGAAGCGAACGAGGAAGCCAATCGCGGAGTTCGTGTTCGCGGGCCGCTGGGGCCAGAAGGCGATGCTGGTTTGACCGTGCGCCTGACCATTCTCGGCTCCGGTACTAATGTCCATCCCCGCCGCGCGGCAGCCGGCTATATCGTTCGGACTGATCAGCTTCTGCTCCTGGACTTCGGGCCGCGGACGCTGGCCAATATCATGAAGGCCGGAGTCAACAGGCACACGATTCGCTACATCTTGTTCTCGCACTTCCACGCCGATCACTTCTCGGACTTCATCACCTTCTTCTTCGATGCCGTGTTCTTTTCCCGATTCGTCGGCAAGCGACCAGACCTGACCCTCATCGGCCCGCGCGGCACCAGGCGGTTGTTCGGCGTGATCCTGGAGACGTTTCCTGGATTCAACGCCGCGGCCTTCCGCGTGAACATCCGGGAGGTCTCCGACCGGAGCTTCTGGCTGCGAGAAACCCGCATCACGCCGCACACGGTCGTCCACAGCCCTCGGCTCCATTGCGTCGGCTACCGCATCGAGTACGGCGGAAAGGTCCTCGCCTATTCCGGGGATGCACAGTACTGCGAGAGCCTGGTGCGCCTGTGCCGCCGCGCGGACGTCGCGGTGCTGGATTGCTCTTTCCCCGCCAACCGGCCCGGTCCCGGGCACATGCATGCGGGAGATTGCGGGCGAGTGGCCCGGGAGGCAGGAGTCAAGCGGCTGATCCTCTCCCATTTCTATCCGGTGGCTGACCGGTACGACGTGAAAAAACAGGCAGGCCAACAGTTCCGGGGGAGGATCATCATGGGGAGGGATTTGATGAAGATCGCGATTTAACGGTCCGGCGCCTTACCGGCTCTCGTCCTTCTTATCAACCTCCAGGATCTTGATGAAGCGGCTCAATCGAGCCCCTTTCACCGCCTCATCCAATTTGTTATAGATGGGAATCAGGTTTTTCAGTATCCGGACGAGAATCGCCCTTGGCGAACTTTTCTGAAGGTATCTCTCTTCAAACCCATACCCGGCCTGCATGAGGAACCGCGCACAGTCTCGCTCGCTGAGCAAGGCCCCCCCGTTGAAACAGTCCACAAACACCTTATAGCGATCCGACTCGAACTTCACCAAGAAGTGACCGGGCATGCCGATACCGAACACCGGAAGCTCCAGACGTTTGCCCACGAGCAGGTAGAGGACCGAGAGGCTGATCGGAATCCCGGTGCGGCGATCAATCACCCGGTTGAGGTAGCTATTGTCCACCTCGTAGTAGTTCTTGGGATTGCCTCGGAACCCTTGTTCGATGAACAGGTACCGGCCGAGCGTTTTTACGGTTTCCTCGCCGGAAACCCGCTGCCCGATCCGATTGCGGACCTCCGCCGCTATTTCATCCAGCTTGCGCACGTATGCCGCTTCGTCAAGCCCGGGATAAGCATATCGGGCGATGAGGAATGCGCCCGCCTCGAGAAGATCCATCTGGTCTTCGGGATGAGCGACCAGGTCGTGGAGTTCCTCCTCCAACCGGCTCCCTCGTATCTGATCGAGGACCAGCGCAATACGCCGCGCCATCTCCGGCTGCTCGATCTCGGCCTCCTGCAGCAACGGTACGGCCGGGGGGCCGATTTCGACCAGTTTGCCGCTGATCGTCTTGACGATCCGTTCATCCTCGTCCGACAGCAGCCGGATCAAGGCCTTGATCTGACTCTCGCCTGTCGACACCATTGTCACCCCTCGTATCTCGTTATTCGTCGCTCGTATCTCGTTGTTCGTCTCTCGTCGTTCGAGATTCGTCGTTCGTCAAACGCTTCACGCACCCTCGGCTCATCCCATCGCCCTGCGAAAGGCGTGGGCGCTGCCATACAGGCAGAACGCATCGAACGCGACCATGATCAGCACGACCATGCCCACCTGAGGGAGCGCTTCGGTCCAGCCCGAGAGGATAAGTGGCCGGACTGCATCGATAGCCCAGGTCATGGGATTCAGCCGGGCCAGCATGCCCATCCAGGCCGGCATGGCCGCCAACGGAACCAAGGCCGAACTCAGGAAGATCATCGGCAGGGAGAGAAACCCCAGCACCGAGAAGAAGTCGCCATGGCTCTTTACCGAGAAGGCCATGGCCATTGAGATGGCCGTTAACCCGACGCCGAACAGCATGCCGATGACGAGAATGACCGCCACGCCAAGCAGACCGGTGGCTGGGCGGACCCCGAAGAGGAACGCGACCGCGAGAATCACCAGCACCTGGAGGGACGTGATCGTCGTGACAAAGAGGAAGCGGCTCAGAATGACCGAGGTCCGGTGGATCGGGGTCGACATGAGCCGTTCCAGAAACCCGTTCTCTTTGTCGAAGAGCAGATCCACTCCCCCGCTCAGCCCATTGTTCAGCACGGTCATCACCACGACGCCGGCTGCCAGAAAGCTAATGTAGTTGGGGGCCTGGACCACCTGCGTGTCAGCGGCCCGTTGAAACAGGTTGCCGAAGAAAATCAACCAGAACAGCATCGGCTGCACCAGGGTGAACAGCATGCTGAACCTCTCGCGACTGAGTCGGCGAACCCACCGCATAGTCAGTGCACTGATTTCTTGCCAGTAGTGCTTCATGACTCCTAATGTTCAAATGTGAATGTTAAACGTTGATGTTCCGTCAATTAAACCTTCTGCAGTCATGATTCAACATTCTCCATTGGAAATTCCTCTCGAATCGCGTGGCCTGTGTGAGCCACGAACACATCGTCCAGCCTCGGACGGTGGTAGTCAATGAACTCAATTCGACAGGCCAGGCGATTCGCCGCCTCGAGTACCGCCGGCAAGGCCTTCTCCGGAGACTCCACGCGGATGTCCAGCCCCGTCGGCTTGGTGCTAATGGACTTGATGGACGGGAGCCCTTTCAAGGCGGAGGCCAACGCTTCTACACGGGTCATCTCACCCGCGCCCAGGATGACGGACACGATGTCACCGCCCAGCCCCGCTTTCAACTCGCTGGGCGACCCAAGCGCCTTGATGCGGCCGCCGTCAATGATGGCCAACCGATCACACAACCGGTCCGCCTCGTCAAGATAGTTCGTGGTCAAGACAATCGTCATGCCCCGCTCATGGAGACGACGGACATAATCCCAGATCCGGAGGCGGCTCTGGACATCCAAGCCGAGGGTTGGCTCATCCAGGAAGAGGATTTTCGGATTCGGCAACAGGCCGCAGGCGATATCCAGCTTGCGCTTCATCCCCCCT
>Ga0209854_1000108_pt1 | contig 11409 bp, 10 predicted proteins | sample GWRWS3_30_40_FD_187234 | JGI IMG/M metagenome (GOLD analysis project Ga0209854, IMG submission 187234) | Riverbed sediment microbial communities from areas with vegetation nearby in Columbia River, Washington, USA - GW-RW S3_30_40 (SPAdes)... | ecosystem: Environmental > Aquatic > Freshwater >... | reverse complement strand
GCGCGCGGACACCCCCCCGGCCCGCACCGCGCCGGTGTATGCCTACGCCTGACCGACGCCGCGCCGCGTGGCGCCCGCCTGGCGCGGCGCTGGCCGGTCCGCCGACTGCGGCGCTGACTGCCCGCCGGCCACGGACCCGGTCGGCGCGCCAGCGGCCCACCTCCCGTGTGCCAGCCAGGAGACGCCGCGGCGCCCCACGGGGGGCAGGAAGCAAGAGAGGAGGGCGCCGCGCGCAGCCAGTGGAAGCCGACGCAGGAGGCTGTAACGCGAGCACGGCGCCCCACCCAGCCTCCGGCCGCCGCCGGTAAGTAGATCACGCCACGTGCGGCCCGCGGCTTGGTCGCACGTGGCGGTAGCCGCACCGCCGTGCAGGCCGCGGGCGTGCGCTACTGCTGCGGGATTGGGAAGGGGCTGTGGGGTGTGACCTGGCGCCGGCGTGGTGCCCAGAAGCGTAAAGGCCCCCTGCTAGGGGGCAGGTAGGGGTGCCTCAAAGGCCGCAGCAGCGATGCGCCCGCAGCCCGCAGTGGCGCTCAACATGCGCAGGCTTCTTGATCCTCCCCGAGCAACTCTCGCACTGCCTCAAGGAGTTCCTGCCGGCGAAATGGCTTCCAGAGCGTGCGCTGCGCCCCCAACTTCTCAGCAACAAACAGAAAATTCAGGGTCCGCTTCTGCCCCCCCCCAGAGATGGCGATGATCTTGATGGCGGGGCACGTCTGGCGCAGTGCCCTGATGGTCTCAAGTCCCTCTTGCTCTGGCATGAGAATATCCGTAATCACCAGGTCCGGGGGCATGGCCCGGAAGTGGTGGACCCCCTCACGGCCGTTGCGGGCTTCCACCACTTCGTACCCCGCCCGCTCCAGCATGTGCCGGAGGGCTCCGCCCAGTTGTATCTCGTCCTCAATGATGAGAATCCGTGCCATCGTTCAGGTTCCTCTCTGCATATCTTTTTTGTCCTGTTCGTCGTGCTGGGCCAGCGGCAGCATGGTCGCTTTGGCACAGCGGCGCAGGCTTTCTTGGCCTTCATGACGTGGCTGAGGCCGGTGCAGACGATGATAGAGATATCGGAGGGTCTCTTCGGTCATCTGCGGTATGGTCTGCGCTGCCAGGCCGTGCCGCGAGCAGAGCGCAGCGGCGCTGGCGGTACACCGCCGCCGTAGCGTCTCCTGCCCAAAAACTCTCGCTTTACAACTCACCAGGCAGATGCGGGTGCGGCTGGGGACACGAGGGTGGGGTGGGGGCCGTGTTCCTCAAGCCATACCCGCAGATCTGGCACCGGCAGCGGCCGACTGAAGAAATAGCCTTGCGCGACGTCACAGGCGTAGGTCTGGAGCATCGCGAGCTGCTGGGAGGTCTCCACCCCCTCGGCGACGACTCGCATGCCCAACTCGTGTCCGAGTTCAATCGTTTTCTGCACGATGATCCTGGCCCGGTCGTCCGTCAGGGCATCCTGCACGAAGGGACGGTCAATCTTCAGTTCCGTTGCGGGCACGCGGCGCAACTGCTGCATCATCGCATAGCCGGTCCCGAAGTCGTCTATCGACACCTGGAACTGTTTCATCCTCAACCGTGCCAGCACATCAAGCGCCTTTGCCAGGTCCCGGACCAGACCACTTTCCGTGATCTCCAGGACGATGTGCGATGGTGCGACCCCATACTCGTGCGTCAGGGTGAGCAATTTGTCCGGCAGCATGAGATCGTCCAGCGAGTGTGCCGAAACGTTCAGCGACAGGGTGACCCCTGGGGCGTGGGTCATGAAGGCGCGACACTCGCTGATCCCCCGCTGCATGACCAGCCATCCCAGGGCATCGATCAGTCCCAGAGACTCCGCCAGACCAATAAAGGCATCAGGGTAGATGAGCCCGCGTTCCGGGTGGCGCCAGCGGACGAGCGCCTCTACGCCCACGACCTGGCCACTCGCAATATCAAGTTGCGGCTGATAATGCAGCAGGAACTGATCAGCAGCGATGGCGGATTGGAGTTCCTGTGTCGAGATACTCTGGCTGTCCCGCGTGCGCTGCCCGCTCTCCGCGTGACCGGCGACGTGTTGCTGAAAAAACGTCTTGAGTTCCGCCAGCTGGAAGGGCTTGTGGAAACCCCCGAGCACCTGAAGGCCCAGCGTTTTCGCCAATTCGGTGGCGGTTTCGAGCACCCGTTTGTTGACACCGCTCATCAGCATAATGCGCCCCTTGTACCCTTGCTCTCCGAGGCGCCGCAAGAGTTCGATGCCGTCCGTTTTGGGCATCATGAGATCCAGCATAATGAGCGATATGTCTGGTCCGAGAGCCCTCTGAAAGTGGGCCATGTCCGAAGCCAACGTGCAGCGGTATCCTATTTTCTGCGCAATGCGAGCGATCAACTTGCCCACGGCCGGTTCGTCATCGACGATCAGCAGGTGGGGTGTAGCGACCGGTACAGTTCCAGTCTGCATAGCAGCTCTCCTCTCGTTTAAGCTGGGTTGTCTCATGGAGTGCCTGCATCCTCCAGGCAAGGCTCCATGTCGTGGACCTCGTCGTCAAGCTCTTGCTCCCACGTCCTTCCCCCTGACCCGACGCGCGCTCAGGCAGACGATGGCTCGCCCGCCTCGTGGATCACACCCTCAGCGTCAGCTTGAAGGCTTCAACGTACTCACGCACGTGCTCGGCGACCATACGAAGCACGGCGGCGTCCAGGCCCAGGGCGACAGCCGACTCCACCTGCGTCAGATCGGTGCCATCGTCCTCATGCAGACTGTAGCCGAGCTGTCGGACCAGCAGATTGGCCACGTGCACGACCTGCAATTCCACGGTCACGTCCGCGGCCCGCGAGAGCGCATGGTGGTAGAGAGCAACGTGCGTAAATGCCGGCGGGAAATGCCACTGTGTCAGCCAGGCAGCGCCAAATTCTTCATGCAGCGTCTTAAAGACTTTCTGGGCCGTCTCCATGGTAATACCCGCTTGCTCCCTCGACATGTCCGCGAGGATATGGACCAAGATGACCTTGCCAATATCGTGGAGCAAGCCGAGGGTGAAAAAGCCCTCCGGGTTGGGGAAGCCTAAGGCCCACGCCAGCCTCTGCGCGCCAATCCCGGTAGCCAAGGAATGCTCCAGCAGGCGCGCCAGCAGGTCCCTGAAGAGGGGATATTCCACCTTGAAGAGTCCACCATAGGCCATAGTGAAGACATGATTGAGCATCGGCTTCATACCAAGACGGGCCATGGCCTGCGCCAAGGTCGTGAGGTGTCGTCCCCCTCCCCTGCTATAATAGGACGAATTCGCCAGGCCAATGAGCTGCGTGGTGATGCTGGGATCGGCTGCGAGCACCTTTTCGAGCGCCGGGAAATCTACCTCTTCCTCCTTTAACATGGCGATGATCGTGCAGGCCATCTCCGGCAGCACGGGCAGTTGGGTGGCGCCGCTCTTGAAGTGCCTGACCACGTCGTGCATGACGTTGTCCTGCACGGGGGAGGATGCGGCCCTCCCCCGCTGCGGCTGGGAGGGGGACGCTGGGCGTTGGAGTCCACGAGGCGTTTCGGGGGTCTTCTGTATGGCTGGAGAGGGAGAGGGGGTGTGGAGAGCGACGAGGCCCTGACCGTCAGGCCGGCGCCCTCCGGCCCTGCTCTCCCAGCCCTGCTCTCCCAGGGGGGGAGCTGTCGCTGGGGTGGAGGGCGCCGGCGCGGGCGTCACTGGCAACGCGTCTGCGACCAGGCGACGCACTGTGTCGACCAGGACCTGCTTGGCAAAGGGTTTGACAAGATAATCACTGACCCCGGTCTGTATGGCGGCCCGCACCCGGTCTTTCGTCGCGTAGGCCGTGATCATCAAAAAGGGCATGTGACGGGTTTTTTCGTGCTGACGCACCTCAGCCAACAAGGCATCCCCGGTTTTGCGCGGCATGCTCCAATCCGAGATAATGAGGTCGTACGTCTCGGCCATGAGCCTGTCCCAGGCTTCTTGCCCATCCTGGGTCACCACGATGTCGTGCCATCCCAGGGAGGTCTTGAGCATGGTCATCATCGCCCGGGCAAGGGGCGTCTCATCCTCCACGATCAATACCTTCACGCCTGGCCCTCTCTGGAGATGGGGCCAACGGCATGGCCGTGTCCATGAGGGTCCCCCGGAAGAGACGTGCGCCGGGCTGCCAGGACGCGTCGAATCGTGGCATGCAGCTCGGCGGCCACCAGGGGCTTCATGCACACCGCGTCGAGCCGCAGCCGCTCTGCCCTCTCCGCCAGCCGCTGATGGCTGAAGCCGGTACAAAGAATGATGGGGATGTCCGACCGCAGCCGCCGTAACTCGCCGGCCAGGGTCTCACCGGTCATGTGCGGCATGGTGTGATCGGTGATGACGAGATCGAAACGCTGGGGGGCGGCCCGAAAGGCTTCCAGGGCCTCGAGACTGCTCGTGCGCATCGCCACCTCATAGCCCAAGCGGGTGAGATACTTTTTGCCCAGGCGGGCGAGCGCTGGTTCATCGTCAACAAATAAAATACATTCCTGTCCCCCGGGCAGCCTCTCCGGCGGCGCGACGACCGCGCGCGCGACGGTGTCGAGGCGAGGGAAATACAGGCTGAAGGTGCTTCCCTCCCCCAGGGTACTCGCCACGGTGATGAAGCCGTCGTGGTCGCTGACCAGGCCGTAGACCACGGCCAGTCCCAGGCCGGTGCCCTCCCCCTGCGCCTTGGTGGTGAAAAAAGGTTCGAAGAGATGATCGAGGACGTGAGGAGGTATGCCAGTGCCGGTGTCCTGGACGCGCAGGCAGGTGTACGGTCCAGGGTCCCTGCCATACTGAGACGCCAACGGCCCATCGACCTCGACGGCCTGCAGAGACACCTGCAGCACCCCGCCCGCCGCGCCCATGGCATGCGTGGCGTTGGTGCAGAGATTCATGACGATTTGGTAGATTTGTGTCGCGTCTGCCAGCACCGTGCCAGCATCGCTGGCCAGAGAGGGGCGGATGTCGACCATCGCGGGGAGCGAGGCGCGGAGCAACGTCAGCGCTTCGCTGACCGTGGCGGAGAGCGTCATCGGGATGCGTTCTGGCGTGCTCTGGTGGCTAAAGGTGAGAATCTGCTGCACGAGGTCCCTGGCGCGCGTGTTGGCAATGAGCACCTCCTGGAGATAGTCCCACGCGGCGCTGTCCGCAGCTATCTCGTCCAGGGCCAGTTCGGTGTAGCCCAGGCTGGCGGCCAGGATGTTATTGAAGTCGTGGGCGATGCCACTCGCCAGGGTCCCAATGGCCTCCATCTTCTGGGCCTGGCGGAGTTGGGCTTCGAGGTGCTGGCGCGTGGTGTCAGCCCGCTGGCGTTCGATAGCGTAGCGTATGACGCGCAGCAGGGTCCTGCGGTCCAGGTCCCCCTTGGGCAGATAGTCTTGCGCCCCGGCCTGGACGGCGCGCAGCGCCGTCGTGTCGTCCTCTAAGCCGGTGAGCACGACGATGGGCACGGTGGGCGCGGCGGCCTGTACCCTGACCACGGTGTCGAGTCCCTGGCTGTCGGGCAGCGAGAGGTCCAACAGCACCACGTCGACGGCGCTCGCCGCCAGGCGGGCCAGCCCGGCGGCGAGTCGGTCGGTGTGTTCCAGGGCACACGCAGGGCTCGGCGCCTCGGTCAGCAGTTCCTGGAGAAAGTCGACATCGCCGGGGTCGTCTTCGATGAGCAACACGGTGACGGGTGGCGGCGTCATCGCCGCACCTCGGGGGGCAGTTGCACGATGGTGAACCAAAAAGTCTCGATGTGGCGGATGACCCGGGCAAACTGCTCCAAGCCCACCGGTTTGGTGATATAACAACTCGCCCCGAGATCGTAGACCTTATAAATGTCGACCTCGTCATCCGAGGTGGTCAGCACCACCACGGGGATATGGCGCAGGACGGGGTCACGCTTGAGCTCAGCGAGGACCTCACGGCCATCTTTCTTGGGCATATTGAGGTCCAGGAGAATCAGATCGGGGCGCACGGCCGCCGTGTACCGCCCCTCGCGCCGCAGATAGGCCATGGCCTCCACACCGTCGTGGGCCGTCTGGAGGTTGAGCACGATTTTCGCCTCCTCTAACACTTCCCGGGTCAGATCCACATCGCCGGGGTCATCGTCCACTAAGAGGACCGTGATGGCGTCTGTGAGCATGGGTTGCTCCCCCGTGTGAGTCCCACGTCTCTCGGCGCGGCGCCTGGGGCAGCCCGTGGGATGGTAAAAGAAAACGTGGCGCCGTGGCCAAGCTGGGACTCCACCCAGAGGCGCCCGCCGTGGCGTTCCACAATCTTCTTACAAATCGCCAAGCCAATGCCGGTGCCCGGGTACGCGGCGCGGGTGTGCAAGCGCTGAAAGATGATGAAGATGCGCTCGACATACTGCGGGTCCAGGCCGATGCCGTTATCGCGCACCGTGAACACCCAATCGGTGGGCGTGGGCTCTGCGCTCACGTGAATGCGCGGCGGGGCATCGCCGCGAAATTTCAGGGCATTCCCGAGCAAATTCTGCAGCAGCTGCGCCATCTGCGTGGGGTTGGCCTGGATCGTTGGCAGGGCCACCGCGGTCACCTCCGCCTGGGTGTCGGCGATGGTCAGTTCCAGGGTGGCGAGGGTCTTGCGGAACACCTCGTCCATGTCGACCGTCTCCAGGGCGACCTCCGCGCGGCCCACGCGCGAATACGTGAGGAGGTCCTGAATGAGGCCCTGCATGCGGGTGGTGCCGTCCTGAATATAGTCGAGGTACTTGTCTGCCCTGGCATCGAGGTGGCCGGCGTAGCGTTTGACGAATAATTGAGTGTAATTGGTCACTTTGCGCAGGGGCTCTTGCAGGTCGTGGGAGGCCACATAGGCGAATTGTTCCAGCTCGGCATTGGAGCGGGCCAATTCTTGGGCCTGGCGGGCCAGCGCTTCCTGGGCCTGCTGCCGCGTCACGCTGGCGTGCACCAGCGCGGTAGCCATGTCGTCAAAGGCACGAGCCAGCCGCCCGAGTTCCCCTGACGGGTACGGCGGACCACTCCGCCTGTCCAGGTCTCCGGCGCCCAGCCGTTGGGCGGCGTGGACCAGGGCCTGCGTTGGCCGGCGGACGAGCCGCTCGGCGGTCACCCACGCCATCCCCAACGCGCCCACGGCTGCCACGCCGAGCATGAGCAGTTGCCGGAAGAAGGTCCGCTCCGCCGGAGCCACGATTATGGTCCTGGGGATGCCGACACTCAGGTAGCCGTCGGTGCTGTCAAGCCGTGCACCCAGCGGCATAAAGGCGTAGAAGCGTCTCACACCGTCCAACCCGGCGGCTTCGACGCTGCCGGGGCCCTGGGCTGCCAGGAGCGCGGTGCGGAACGGCCCCGCCGGGACAGGCTGGCCGACCCCGGATGCCAGCTCCGGCTCCCGTGCCAGCACGGTGCCCTGGCGATCCACCAGGGTCACCGTGGTACCCGGGGGGAGGTCCTGCGTGTGGAGGACCGCCTGGAGCCAGCCCACGCCGAGCCCGACGGTAACCACCGCCTGCACCGTGCCCCGTGCCTCATCGAGCACGGGCAGAGCGAGGGGGAGAACCGGCTGCTGGGAGATCCCTCCAATCCGGTACTCGCCGACGGTAAACCGCTGGGTCTGAAGGGTGCGCTGGAAGTAGGGTCGGTCGGCGATGGAGAGTGGCCCAGGCAAGGGAAGGCTGCTGCAGATCACGATGCCATCTGCCGTGGCCACGGCCCCTCCAGTGTAGCGCTCGAAGGTCGTGAAGAGCTGCGGGAGCAGTGCGTTGCACGCGGCGGCGTTGCCCTGGCGGACGGCGGGCAGCTGGGCTAGCACCAGCAGGAGGTCGCGGGCGGCGGTGATCCAGCGGTCGTGGGCCGCGGCCAGGGCTTGCGCGGTGTGCATGGCGTCTCGTTGGGCACGGTGGATCGCCTCACGCCGCCCTTCGAGGTTGGTAAACAGGAGCAGACCCACCGCTGGCACCAACACCAGGAGGAGGAGCAGCAAGAGCCGCGCTTGCAGACTCGTCAATCGCCTGTGGTTCAGGACCCCGAAGGGAAAGCGCATCTGTGGCCCTCCGCCACCGCGTGTGTTGCGGGGTCTATGCGTCGCGCTGCGCCGTCATAACAGGTCTCGACCCAGGCGCGCACCCTCGCTTCCTCAAACCGCCACCGCCCGCCAATCTTCGCCGCCGGCAGCCCCCGCGTGGTGATGAGGGTATACACGGTCTCGACGTTCAGCTTGAGCAATGCGGCCACTTCAGATGCCGTCAGCAATGGCTCTGGCATGGTTGTCTTTCTCCGAACTATCTCCATGGATTCTCGCTCACACACGGTATACATCGGCAATTCTGGGACGAGGCTTGAGCCCAGATGGCGCATGGCGGGGCCTCGAGGAGCTGGCAGTTACAGAGGAAGTTGCGACTCTACACAAATGGCTGCGACTGGGTGTGAGCGAGTGGCTGCGGTGGAGCGCACAAGGGGCCCGCCGCCCGGTGTCGTGGACGCGCAGGATCGCGTCGCCGACCACGGCGACGGCAGGCGCCGAGTGCTGGGGCAGAAATCTACCCGTAGAGTTTTTTCCGTGGCCGCCTGACGCGCCTTCCTTGCCTACCTTTGTCGCCGTGCGCTCACTGCTCGCGCACGCGCTGCCCCAGTTCCCCTAGCTCCTCAGCACTCATCCGCACGATGCGCTCGGCTACCTCGGGCGCGGGCACTTCCCCATCAGGCACCAGCCGCGGGCGCAGGTGGTGCACGAGCGCTAGGCTCTCCCCAGCCTCCATGGCGGCGATCTGCGCCACCACCGCCTCCAGCGAGAGCGCGTTGAGGCGCCGGCGCGCCGTCTCTTCCAGCAGGGCGCAGAGCCCGTCGAGCGGGCGGAACGCGCGCAGATACGGCGTGGCTGCCGCAACAAAGGCGGCGCTGATGACGTCTGGGGCGAAGGCATCCGCTTCCAGGCCGTAGGGCTCGCCATCAATCCCCCCAGTCTCGCGCACCCAGTTGGTGGTCTTGCTGCCCGTGGGGAGCAAACCTGGCCAAAACATCCTTTACACCAGTGCGGAAATAATCGACTGTATTTCGCCCTGGAACGGTCTCGTCGCGGGCCTGGGAGAGAGGTGCGGCAGGATACTCACAAGGTATTGTGTCTATGCAGCTTATGTCTTAATCACAACTTCATGCAGATTTCTGAGGCTTTTTCGAGCCCCGTTGGCGTGAGATAGAGCGATTCAGCCCGGCCACCCGGTGTACGACCAAGGACGATCCAGCCTCGCGCTTCCAGCGTACGCAAGCTATGGCTGAGATTGCCCTTGTCACCTCCCAGGGCCTTAACCAACTCTTCATGACTACTGGCCATGACGCCTCTGGTGCGTTGCTGGTCTGCCAGCAACCACCGGAGCATCTGCTTCTGCAGTCGGGACACCCGCTGCGTCGCCATCGCTTCTCTCCCCCAGCCTCGCTACAATGCTCCCTCTATCAATCTCACGATCCATACGCTCGCATCATCGGCACGCGACGCCCACGGACCGCCCCCCGAGCGCCTGCTGGTCTCGTCGCTGTGGAGCCAGCCTCCTCACAGAGGAGAGAGGGGAGAGCAACGCGGATGGAACCCATGGCGGATTTTGCCCAACTCGAACTCCACTTTGTCGATCATGTTCAATGGCGCTATGAGGTGATTCGCCCCTTAGTCCTCTTTGACGACCGGACCGCCGCCCAGCGGGCCGTGGAGACCCACACGCACCCGGAAACCGTGCGCAAGCTGACCCGGCGCTTCCGGCACCAAGGCATCCTGGGGCTTTTTCCGGACCAGACAGAGATTAGTACGCCAAGCCGGGGCCAGCAGGTGCCCCCAGAGGTCATCGAAGAACTGGCCCGACTTAAAGCCCTCTATGATGGGTTCCAGTTTCGCGAGTTAGCCCGGATCATCCATTATAAATGCAACTACCGTATTGATGACAAAACCGTCAAAAAGCTCTGGCAGCAGAGCTCGGGGCCGCTGCAAGGGGAGTTGCCCTTGGGCACGTATCACAGCCACCCGCAGCGCTATCAGGCCCGCCTCCAAGTGATCAAGCTCTACTATCAAGGGTGGAGTAAGCTGAGTATCAGTCGCTTTCTGAAGGTGTCACGTCCCACGGTCGACCTGTGGATTCGCCGCTTTGAAGCTGAACACTTTGCCGGGCTCGAGGACAAGAGTCGCACCCCACATGCCACCCCCCGGAAAGTCTGGTTCCCGCTGATGGTCGAGGTGTATCACCTCCAAAAGCGCCATCCCGATGCCGGACGCTTCCGGATCTGGAGTCTGCTGGACCGCGACGATATTTCGGTGCGCACGGTGGGCCGGATCATGGCACTCAACAAGCAAGTCTACGATGATATCCCCCATGTGGCCCGCCAACGGCGGCAAAAGCCTACCCAACCGCATCCGTATAAAGCCTTGCATCCACATCAATACTGGTTCATTGATGGTCGCCAGATGGATTTTGCCTTGGATGGCGTCAAATGGTGGAGCATCATCCTGCTCGATGGCTACTCGCGCACCATGCTTGCGGGGGCCGTCGCCCCAGTCGAAGCCAGCTGGGTCACCCTCATGGTTCTCTACACCGCCTGCCTGCGCTACGGGGCTCCCAAACACCTGATCTCCGACTCTGGCGGGGCTTTCACCTCCAACGACGTCACCGCTGTCTTGAAGCGGTTGCAAATTGAGCCCAATCCGTTGCTGAGCACCCAGGGAGAAAGCTACAAAAATCTCATGGAAACCCATTTCAACATCCAGCGGCGCTTGTATGATTACCAATTCTCCTTGACCACGACCCCAGCGGAGTTTGAGCAGGCTCATCAGGCGTTCATGGAGACGTACAATACGACGGCGCATGAGGGCTTGCTGAAAGACGGCTTTCATCCCCCCGTCCCGCTCCAGGTGTTGGGCCAAGCTAAAGGGCGGCTGTACACGCCAGAGGAGCTTGCGCGTCGATTTTCCAGGGCCTTATTTCCCCGCACGACGAATCAGTATGGCTGTGTGACCCTCCACAGTTACCACTTCTATGTCGAAGCGGGCTTACCCAAGACGCGGGTCTTATTGTGGGTCTATGGGGAGCAATTACGCGCCGTCTTGGACCATGTGGTCCTTGCAGAGTATCGGTGCCGCTACGACTGGCGTGCGCAGAAAGTCACCGACCTGCATGATGGTGTCTTTTACGCCACGCGTTTTGCCTCGCCCCAGGGCACACTGATTCCGTTGACGCCGCAAGAATCCTTGATCGTGTATCGCCCCAAACCCGCAGTCCGCCTGGTACAACTGCCCGCTCCTGTGCAGCAGTTGTGGCTCTTTGAACTCGTGCAGACGGCGTAGAGCGAACCCCCACCTCGGTACGAAATACAGTCAATTATTGTGCTTTGCCAGAAAGGTTTGCCGCTTTGCCAGAAAGGTTTGCCGTTTTGCCTCAAAAAGACAAAAAATGGCACATGGAACGGCTTCTTGGAGCGCTCCACATGCCTTGCCG
>Ga0209854_1000099_pt1 | contig 11876 bp, 10 predicted proteins | sample GWRWS3_30_40_FD_187234 | JGI IMG/M metagenome (GOLD analysis project Ga0209854, IMG submission 187234) | Riverbed sediment microbial communities from areas with vegetation nearby in Columbia River, Washington, USA - GW-RW S3_30_40 (SPAdes)... | ecosystem: Environmental > Aquatic > Freshwater >... | reverse complement strand
TACCATGAGCTGGCTGCGTTAATACTGTATATGTCAGAGGGTCATTATTAGGATCTGTCGCAGTAAGGGTAATGGCTTGCTGTGTGTTCTTATTGAGAGTTATTGCCTGGTTATTTGCAACTGGTGGGTCATTAGCTGGTCCTTGCACAGTTATACTTACCGTTGCTGTATTACTATCAGCAGTACCATCATTTGCTTTGAATGTGAAACTGTCAGCGCCTACATAGTCCGTATCTGGATTATAATTGAGATTAGGGGCTGTACCTGTCAATGTACCATGAGCTGGCTGCGTTACTATGGAATAGTTTAGAGGATCATTATTTGGATCACTTGCTATAAGAGTAATAGCTTTAGCAATGTTTTTATTTGTAGTTACTGCTTGGTTGATTGCTACTGGTGGAGAATTTCCAGACAGTGATGAACCAAAGATTTTAAGATCGTATATGGAGGCCCAATTATTTTGAGTATTACCATTAACAGTTACTCTTACATATTTTGCATTAATATTAGATATAGTATACTTTTCAGAACTTACTGTAGTACCACTACTATCACCATTAAACACATTGGTAAAAGTGCTGCCATCAGTAGATGTTGCTATAACAAAATGATACTGGCGTGTATTTCCGTTGTACCATGCTATATCAATGCTGCAAATATTTTGAGTTAACCCCAGATCAGCACTTATCCATGAACCAACTCCATCATTGGCCCATCTTGTATTAAGATCAGCATCAATGGCATTTGAAGGAGGATTTCCTAGTTGATAACCACTTGCAGTTACACCACTTATAGGTAGATTGGTTGTACACGAACTTACATCTTGGACGGTTATACTTACCGTTGCTGTATTACTATCAGCAGTACCATCATTTGCTTTGAATGTGAAACTGTCAGCGCCTACATAGTCCGTATCTGGATTATAATTGAGATTAGGGGCTGTACCTGTCAACGTACCATGAGCTGGCTGCGTTAATACTGTATATGTCAGAGGGTCATTATTAGGATCTGTCGCAGTAAGGGTAATGGCTTGCTGTGTGTTCTTATTGAGAGTTATTGCCTGGTTATTTGCAACTGGTGGCGGGTTGGAACCAAATGGAAGATACAGGACTTGTTCTGCTGTATTGAAGGAGGTACCAGCAAATGCGTCTGCGATCTGCTGTGTCGTTAGGTCATCGTTCCATACTCGTACCTCATCCACCTGTCCTGTAAAGAAGTTACCTGGTGGAGTAACCCTAGAATTAGCACCGACCCTTACTGGCTTTGTCCCGGAGGTTTCAGGGGATGCACCTGTTGTTGATTTGGTTCCAACCTGTACGCCATCGATATATAATATGACAGTAGAACCACCATATGTTACCACAGCATAGTGCCATTGATTATCATTATATGTTTTAGCAGAAGTAACAAAGTGGTCCGCTGCACTGGTTGATTCAAATCCAGCTCTTATTTTCTCGGATTTTGTCATCCAAATTCCATAGTTCATATTCTGACCTGAACTTTCGCTACCTACGCCGCCCTTGTTTACTATAAAGGCATCAGTTGCAAAGTTAGTCGACGTCTTAAACCAGGCAGCCACGCTAAACTGAGACAATTGCAGTGAATTAGTACTCGTCACATCCTGATAATTGGAACCTGTCAGGACAAGTCCTGGAGCATAGTGGTAACTTCCAGATGGGACTGTTTGAGCATCGACCTTATTTAGTAAATTACTATTGATTTCTGAAGCGGAAAAAAATAGTATTATCCAGCAAGAAAGCAGGAAGAGAAAACTAAAATTTTTCCCATTTTGAAAATGGAAAGTCTTGCCGAAAATCAAGTATGTAGGGCAATTGAACAGTCTATTTAATAAGAATTCTTCTTTTTGCGCTCTTTATACAAAGAATCCGACGTGTCAGAAATGACAAATACATACGTTAATCCCATTGTTTTCAGTGATTCATTTAACATAGCGTTCATACGTTCGACGTCGTTTTTTACTTTGTTTTCAGAATATTTATTTGTCCTCGCAACAACATACTGAAAATCATCATGTTGATATTTATGAATTTCATATATAATTCCCATATTTTCAATATTGACATTATTGACTAATCTTATTTTGGTCTAAAATAATTTGACAAGAAAATAAAACTACCTTGATTCTCCGCCTATCTCACATGTTGATAAAGTATGGGTATAAAATTTATTTGATTGGGTTAGGGTATCATGATTAAAATGTTTACCAATAGTTAATCGAGTTGCAAGTATGCCCCATTATTTTTCAACCAAGTCCGACAATTTTTGTAGGTGGGATATGCTTGTCCTACCAGTTTCCAAAAATCATCAGAGTGATTAAATTCAATCAAGTGAAATAATTCATGCACTATGATGTAATCAATAATGTTGATGGGAAGTGCGGATAATAGCGAGTTGAAATTTAGGTTACCAGCCTTTGAGCAGCTACCCCATCTTAATTTTTGATTTCTTGTTCTTACTTTTCCATATGATATCGATAACTTTTTTCCAAAAAATGGAACTTTGTTATCCAAGAGTATCTTCGTCTGTTCCCTATACCAATTCACAATGTTTTTTTTATATATTCGTCTATCTTTTACATGGAACATAATTTTCATAAGACTTTCAGATAGAACCGTGTATTGTAAAGTGTCCTTGACAAATTGTATTTTATATTTCCTGCCAAGATAGATAACTTCATCCCTTTCAAGAGGACCATATTCCAATTTACTATTTAATTGCGTGTAATATTTTGTTTTTTTCAAGATCCATACTTCATTATCACTTACGAAATTTCTTATTGATTCAATATCTTTATTGGACGGAGATAAGACAAAAACTCCTCTGCGATTGACGCTGATAGACATACGCCCTCTCCCTTTGCTTCTAATTAATCTCACGCACGCAATCGATTTATCGGGAAGAATTACTTCTATGCATGATTCAGTGCTCAAATTGAATTAACAATCTTTGAAATGATTAGTTATTATTATTATTTTTTGATCACATCTTTTGCAACTGATTGTAGTCTAGTCTACTCAAGTTTTCATACTATCGAATCTCTCATATAGCATTGTAATCTAGTTATCTTTCGGCGGTATGGACTTATCCAAATGTGAATGTATATAACTTAAAGCCAGGTCCTTTAGCATTTATCTCAATGTGGTGGTTACCATAGTTTGTATGGTCTGCAATATTATAGAGTCTTTGACCGTCTATAATTAATTTACCTTCTGCATCTACATCCTTCCCTTTAGCGAGACTATTCATCTGATTTTCTTTACCATCCTCCTTAACAGTTATCTGTCCTTTTCCACCTGCTACTATATTGACAGACTTTGACGAGTATGCGAGTATGATTTTGCCAATCGGCCCAACTAGTTCCATACTGTCTGGATTGTTTTTCCATAATCCTTGAAGATAGATAACGTTGGGCTTCAGATAAGAGGACGGTATCGGTATCGTATAGTTCACAGTCTTTTCTGGATTAAATCCTTCGGCATTCCCAAGCTGCCCTCTTGCGTACTGATATCCAAAGTATAATTCTGGTGTTTTGATTTGATTGAAATCAACAGATTGCGCTTCAGGTACGGTTAATTTTGTTTGATTAATATTAGTTTTCTCAATACCTTGTTGACTGGATCGTTCTGCCAATAGGTTCCTAATGGCATTTTCAGTTTCCAAATAGCCTCCCTCTCCAATATGGTCGTATCGAATGTATCCCTCTGAATCCACAAGATACTTCCTGGGCCAGTAACTGTTCTGAAAAGCGTTCCAAGTCCCGTGATCATTATCTAACAATACAGGATACTTTATCCCAAACCTAGTTACTGCTTGCTTAACATTATCTATATTTTTTTCAAAATCAAATTCAGGGCTATGAATTCCTACTATGACTAATCCTTCGCCAGAGTATTTTTGATTCCATTCAACAAGATACGGTATAGTTCTAATACAGTTAATACAGCTGTATGTCCAAAAGTCAACCAATACCACTTTTCCTTTTAAATCAGATAACTTCTTCTCGTTTGTGTTAATGTATGATGTTATTCCACTGAATTCTGGTGCTTTTTTGAACTGAGATTTGTCTATTGACAATTTAACATTTGAAATACCATCATTGCTATTTGGATCCGATGTTATCATACGTTCATTACTATTACCAAGAGGAGATTTGTTCAGTTCAGGATTATTGAAATAAAATGCAAATCCCACTATAAGGGCCACCACACCCACTCCAGTTAGCAATGCACTAATGTTATCCTTATTCATCTAGGATCCCCTTTCAAGATTGATAATTTCGTTGGCTAGTGGAAAATTACCAAGTATGCTGAGACTATTTGTAAATACTAATATTCCAAGTATTATGAGCATGATACCCATTGCAGGATTAAAATATTTTAGATGTTTTACCATTTTCCTGATTATGTTTGTGGCTTGTGAAAAAAACAGACCTGTTACTAAAAAGGGTATGCCAAGCCCTAGCGAATACGCCAATAATAAATTGTAAGCAGCTCCTGGTGCAGTTGCGGCCAGTGTTAAAGTACTTCCTAGTATTGGTCCCACACACGGTGTCCAACCTGCTGCAAAAGCTGCTCCAAATACAAATGATGTAATGTAGCTGGTCTTAAATTTAGGAATAGAAGAAAATTTCTTTTCAAAGTTAAGACGTCTTAACCTTGTCGAGAGTATTAAATAGACGCCAAATCCTATAATAACTAGTCCTCCAACATAAGTCAACACATTTTGAAATCCTATCCCAATCGTCATTAGGACACTATTTAGAAATACACCTAATACAGCAAAGACAAGAGAGAAACCCAGAACAAAATAGACAGTATTTAAAAATATATTTAATCTGGTCGCTTTTTTTAACCTGAGTGATTGTCCTGATGAATCTTGAATCTCATTGAGTGTAGTGCCTGATAGATATGAAATAAAGGCAGGTAAAATAGGCAATATGCATGGTGAGAAAAACGATCCTGCACCCGCAAGTGCGGAAATAAGTATCACAGGCTCGACCATACAGATAATGACTCTATTTTAAATTAATACTTTTGTCCAAATTAATACCAGATTTCTTACAAATTCAAATTTGAAATATTGTTTTTGTATTTACTATTGTTAGATAATGAATCAATGAAAAAATGAGTTTCTGAAAATTTTGATTTTATTTGTTATTTCTTTATCTCAGTAAGTCTTAGTGCATCCAGATCTTGTTCTGTTTCCATTCTATTCTTATTTCCATAAACTATCAATATTCTGTCGTTATCCTTAATGACATAGTTTGCAATGGAGTCCGTCTTATTCCCATTAATATAGAATTCTAGATTTGAATTTCCGTTACTGCAATAATTTGTTCCATTTTCAAGAGTAAAGCAGCTGTCAGTGACATTCATTCCTATGCTCTTAAAGAATTCTCCAACAGGAACGCCAGTTGCATGTCTATGTAATGTATTGCCATCATTATTTTCTACATGGATATATTTAGATCGCACCTGGTACTTTTCCTGACTAAAATTTAATTTAACGCCATTAATCTTTACTGCAAATGCTGCGTGGACATGTTCAGAACCAAGAGGACCAAATTTCTGACTTGGTCTTTCCAAATTTTCAGAATATATAGTGGTTGCATAAGCCATTATCGCCAAAAGTGCCGCCACTGCTGGCACAATAATCATCAAGTTCCTATTTCTTCTCTTTCGAGTTACAGCAAAGTAGCTTTTATCCTCCCTCTTTTTTTTAGGATCGAGAGCTTTATCCTTCTTACTATTATTGTCTTTCTTTTTATTTTGCTTCATTACCAACCATCACCTGACGATTTATCCATTAGAACTTTGGTCGATAATTTAAAGAAATCTTTGTCAGAATATCCAAAAATAGATGAAAATTGACTTCCTATCCACGGTATTTAAACAAATTATGGAGTTGTATAGATTTGTTTGAATTTTTCTGGCAATTCAGGATTCCCATAATCATCACAAAATGCAGAATAAACGTTGATTTTTTCTCCATGTTTGATTTCATAGGATCCTATAAACCTGATATTATTTCTGTATTCTTCGTACAATGGCATTAGTTGCATAGCGAAATTCTCTGTAACAAGTATGTGCCAGCTATCTCCAAGATCCATAACCCGCCTTGCCATAATTATGCCGGGACCCCAAACGTTAAGTCTGTTTGATATGTCATAAACAGTAAATACAGGTCCAGAACTTAGGCCAATTCTAACTTTGATCTTGTTATCCGTCTCCATTCGTTTGTTATATTTCCGTAGAAAACTATGAAGTTCAACACTTAACTTGTATGGTAACTCAGGGTTGTTTTCATAGCCAATAGCCATTCCGTCCCCAGCGGGAAGAATTATCTTCAAGTCGTCAGATATTTTCCTAAATGAATTACAGGAACTGATAAATTCATTTAACCTTACGATTTTTTCCTTCTGCCTGTGAACCGCCAAGTCTGGATTGGATAATCCTACAATATCAATAAAGCAAAAGTTATAATTTAAAACTTCATACTTTGGATCAAGGTCTTTAAAAACTGACATAAATTTTCTATATGTTTTTGTGCATCCTTCTGAATGAAACGGTAAGTCAAGGTAATAAACTGGAGGATGTTGAATGACTCTTCCATCCAAAGTACATTTAAGTAGATCATCTGCAAAAGTCAACCGCCCATTTTTATCTATTCTAAACTGTATCCAAGTTGGTTTTGTCATAGCATGGCCAGCTACTGAAAGTAGTCGTATTTTTCTAATCAAGATATCATTAGATTCTTCAAATTTCATCTCCATTATTCCATCACAAAATGACACTATCGGATGATATTCTTCGGATATCGGGGTATCAATAGTAAATATTCCCATGGTTTTTCTCCTTTTTAGCTGCAGAACTAGTTTTGCCAAAAATTTTCTAATTGGATTAACTTCAAAAATATCACAAAAATGATTTAATGAGTCCATGACAAAATAGACACTATTGTCTCCATTTTCGATACTCTTCTTACTTTCCTGATCTGGAGATTCATCATTTTGTGTGTCTGAAAGATAGGAAGCTATTTGCTTCAACGTATCGTCAAGTGATTTTTCGTTTGGAGTATCATACAGAAGCGCTGGGTTTACAAATAACGAATTGAATTTTTTTTCATTCAAATTAAACAATTCGATTTTTTGTCTATCTGTAACTTTCGAAGATAGAAAAACGCATTTTTTTTTGGAGCTTAAACCCTCTTCAAGAAATTCCCTACAATAATCTCTCTTTCCTATTCCAGGTGGACCTGACAAGAGAAACAAGGTGGGCAAAATATTTTCTTCCCCATCAGTGAGTTCAGCAAGTCCTGGAATGGTCATTTTGGATATTATATAAAGTTGGATCTATATACCTGTTTTTTCATGCATATGAAGAAACAAAATGGAATAATTACTCAAATCTCTATTAACTTTTTTAAAACCTCTATCTGTTGTGAGAAAGGATGCTCAGGAATTCCAAGAACAGTTAGAAATTCTTTTTGGGCAAATTGGATATCGCAATAACATGGAATAGATGTCATTACGTCGATGCCCGTCTCGCTGGACAATTTCTTAATAAAATCATCGGCTACGGGAGTCAAAGAGCTATAATTTGCATCGGAATGACTCTCATGTGGTTCACCCATTTGTGAATATGGAATACAATAACCTGCTATTCTGTTGAGTAGTAGATAATATTTGGTATTTCCCTGCTCCTTGAATTGAGCCAATATTTCATTGGCAATCATCTTAGTGCCTCCAATATCCATGTCTCCCATTTTTAGTGTGAGAAATACAATATCTGATAATGCTAATGCATTTATTGCCCAAAATCTTATTCCGGGACTTGAATCCATGATAACATAATCAATATCATTTTTCTCGATTAAGTCTTCTCTAAAGTTAATGAATCTTTTTAGCATGCTCATTCTGTTTTTATCTTCCTTTACTCCTTCAATCTTGAGAATGTCCTCTCTTTTTGGACTAGCAAAACAACCTATTATTTTCCCGCCTAGAGATCCTCTTTCTGATAATTGTTGTATTGGTGTTACTTCAACCAATAAGTCATCAACTCCGCATGCACCTACAATATAATCATTTATAGTGTTCTTGATTTTGTTCTGAACATGATCGCCGAAATAAGCATGAAGACTAGGAGCATAAACATCAATATCCACAATACACACATTGTTCCCCTTTTTAGCTAACAATGCTGCCAAGTTAGCTGCTAAAGTGGTTTTTCCTGTGCCACCCTTATAAGAGTGAAATGTAATAACCTGCTTCAAAGTATACTAAAAGAAAGACAAATACATGTTTTTAAGTATATGGTAAAATAATTCTTGAGATAGGAAAAAAGTATATGGGTTAAATCCAACATAGTATAATCATTTGAATATTCTTCATTTCAAGTTACACCATGTCAGATAATATTCACAGCCATGAAATTTTCGATGATATCATAGGAATAGGATCTGTGGATGGAACATGATGGTAAAATGCATACATGCCATACTTTATCTGCGAAGTGCGGGATTTGAACCCGCGATCCCGAGCTTGGGAAGCTCGTACCTTAACCAATCTGGGCTAACTTCGCTTAAACGGCAATTACATTATACAAATAATAAATTTCTATCCTTACTTAAGCATCATCGAGAAGGGCTAATATTTCAATGATTCCAATTCGGGCTATGAGGATACCTGAATTCGGCACAAATATACAATTTTGAATCAAATAATATAATTATCTTATAGTTACGCATCCCTTATTTGGTAACACATTCGATTGAAATATTTTAGAAAATACCATTTTAAACTAAACAGCATTCGAGCAGAATTATATGTTAATTTATTCAATAAAATAAACAAGAAATTACATTAATCGCAGAAAGAAAATAAATGTCAATCCACAAAGTATTTTACTCTTTCTTTCTTAAACTCTCTAGAACTAAACAGAATTTTATATTCATTAATCCCTACAAAGTTGGATAGTTCAATAGCAATTTTTTTGGCAGCTTCAATTGTTCTTGCGTGGATCATACTAAATAGATTAAATGGCCAATCAGGATATACGGGTCTTCTGTAACAATGGCTCACTTGAGGAAATGACGCGAGTTTATATCCAACCTCATCCATCTTATCTTCCGGCACCATCCAAACAATCATGCCGTTTGCTGCAAATCCAGCATCTCTGTGCCTAAGGATTGCTGCAAACCGTCTCATTACACCCATCGTTTCGTATTCAATGGCCTTCTTGAATAATTCATCCACAGTGATTCCAAGATTCTTAGCCAGAATATCGAACGGCCTTGGTGTTACTTCTAAATCTTTTTGTAATTCCCTTATGAATTCCTTGTCTCTTGATGCAAGCTCAAATTTCTTTAGATCCATCTTCTTTACTTTATCGTCTGGAGTTATCTTGTTAGGATCACTATTTACCATGTCCAGTTTCACTCCTATTTTGTATAGTTTTAGAGTTGGCAACAGACGGAATTTAATTACACCTTCAAGCGATGCCATTATTTCAAGATCTCTTTTTAAATCTCCATCAGCAGGAACAGCCAAAGTAAACCACATGTTAAATTCATGATCTCTTTCATAATTGTGGCTTACACCAGGATGTTTATTGACTTCCAGAGCTACTGAATCAAGTCTATCTTTTTTAACGGCAAATGCGACTAAAGCACTCTTGTACCCTAATTTCCTCGTATCAAAAATTGCGTTGATTTGTCTTATTAGTCCGATTCGTTTCATTAAAGAAATCCTTTTCATAACATCATCTTCAGTAAGACCATGCTTAGTTGCTATTTCGAGATAAGGTCTACTAGATAGTGGGAATGTCCATTGAATCTCATTCAAAAGTTGTTTATCTAAAGGATCAATGTACTGTGGATCTAGTTGCATTTAGGTTAAATTCAAGAGTTAAGCATTAAATACTTTATCCTAAAATAACCATTACTAAATTGGATTATTCTATTATCTGAACGAAAGTCTGGATGTAAATAACATAAAAATATATGAATTAACCCTTTCTTTAAATTAAATAAATAACTTGAAAGGAAAATTTGTCGCTTTTCAGGGGGAGCATGGAGCCTACAGTGAGATCGCTGCCAGAAAGTTTTTTCCCGATTCAAACCTTGTTCCAATGAAACTTTTCCAAGATATTTTTGATGCGTTACGTAATGACAGTATTGATTGTGCAGTTGTTCCAATTGAAAATTCAATTGAGGGCTCGGTGAATGAAATATACGACCTCCTATTGGATACAGAAAAAAAAATCACTGGTGAAATATTTCTAAAGATTAATCACTGTCTAATTGCATTGCCAACTAATTCAACAATAACCCAGGTCCTTTCACATCCTCAGGCCTTGGCCCAATGTAGGAATTATATCAAGAAAAGAAACTTCAATTCCATACCTACTTATGATACAGCCGGATCTGTTAGGCTAATAAAAGAAAAAAAAATTCTTGATGCTGCAGCTATTGCAAGTAAAACCGCAGCAGAATTTTATGATATGAAGATTCTAGATCAAAATATAGAGGACCAGAAAAACAATTTTACAAGATTTTTGGTGCTCTCTGATCATAAAACAATCCCTACCAAAAATGATAGAACTTCAATGATTTTTGGATTGAAACATACACCAGGTTCGTTATTTTCAGTGTTACAAGAGTTTAACAATAATAAAATAAATCTAACTAAAATAGAATCAAGACCGATTAAAGAAAAACCATGGGAATACAACTTTTATGTAGATTTGGAAGGTCACATTGAAGAAAAAAATATTGAGAACACATTAGATAAAATTGAAAAGAAATGCACATTTCTTAAAACACTTGGTTCCTATCGCAGAGGAACAATAAATTAAATATCATTTAAATTAAATAATTTTAGTCTTGATTCCAATTCCGAGAACTATGATACCAGTTATGAGTAACATCATCTGGCCTCCAAAAGCCAAGTAAGAGGCCTTGGTTTCTACCTCTCCATCAATATTAAGTGTTGAACTCCCTGTATTTTTTGTTTCAAATCTATATTCCCCTTCATCGTTAGCAACCAAATCATATTCATAATGTGTCTTATTAGAAACTGACACGATAACCGATTTATCCGGATCTTCAATTTTGAAATTAAACTTGGATCCATCAATTATGATTTTACCCACACTTCCATTATTCATTATAGGTGTAATAACATCCGTCAAATTGGTCTCCAATGTACTATCTATGGCTACTTTTCGGGGAGTATTTGAATCAATCATTGAAGCGGCTCCAATTACAATAAATGCAATACCACTTATCATTAGAATATAGAACGTCTTTTTTCCGGACAATATCAAAAATAAAGAGTACTGCATTAATTAACAATATGTTTTCTCATCAATAATATTTTGTGAAGAGTATCAAACATTACAAATCTTTGAGGAACTACAGTTAACATTGTTATATTGAGCGATAAACAGAAGAGCAGTGTTCATTGTCTAGCACGGAAAGAAAAAAGAAGACAGTGAATAGAAACTCAAAGACAATAAGTAATTAAATTGAGCAACAATATAAAGAAATGGATAATAAAGGAGGTATTTACAGGAGGTTTAGTGCGGAAAAGTATGATAACGAGAATGAATCATATGACAAAGATTTATGTATTGTGTTTATTTAAATTTTAATCTGTGCACAGCGTCGGATCAGCCAATATTTCCCTTTTATTAGGAATAATTATAGCTCTCGGCGCTTTTTTCCTTGTTGAAACTAACATTTCGATACATGCACTCGATACATCAGCTCCCGATACATCAGCTCCCGATACATCAGCTCCCGATACATCAGCTCCCGATACATCAGCTCCCGATACATCAGCTCCCGATACATCA
>Ga0209854_1000096_pt1 | contig 12073 bp, 7 predicted proteins | sample GWRWS3_30_40_FD_187234 | JGI IMG/M metagenome (GOLD analysis project Ga0209854, IMG submission 187234) | Riverbed sediment microbial communities from areas with vegetation nearby in Columbia River, Washington, USA - GW-RW S3_30_40 (SPAdes)... | ecosystem: Environmental > Aquatic > Freshwater >... | reverse complement strand
CTCGGTAGCTATAGTATTACTTAATCCTTGCTTTATATTAGTATCCTTTATATTCAAGATTCGGAACTAAGCAGAAACCTTTAAAGCTGAATTATGTTACTATTAATATGAGTTCATTCATAGGACTACTAGCGTTACTAGAACCACCGAACCCGGTTTACTAGTATAACCTTCGTAGGACAACGTATGTCCTTCATTCCATTATGGTTTCAATCCAAAAACTGATTTTTCTAGCGACAATGTTTCAAAGTTGAGGTTCAAGTCCTTTGCATATTGATACGACCTTACTATTTCCTCTTTGGTAGGGGATCGTGCAATTTCGCTATAGCGTTCTCGATATTTTGTGGACATTGGATCGCATAGATTATCCGGATAATACTGATCCATAATATTGATTGGAACTTCTGGCATATTCTTGGCAATCCAATCTAGGACTGGTTTGGTACAACAATCAACATGGTTTGGCATTATTAGATGACGTATGACAAAATCTTCATCCCATTCATGAATAAGTTCAAGGTTATTAGTAACGGTGTCCCAGTACCAAGGGGTTCTAGACAGATCTAGAGCACATTTGCCAGGGCCAAACTTGAAGTCAGGAAGCCATGCATCCATGAGCGAACGGAGAATATACATAGTCTCCTTGCTCATAAAGAAATTTGAATTCCAAAGTTGAGGACTGTTGAATACTTGTTTCTGGTAGAACGCATACTCCGAATTCGTATGCCAAGTAGAGTATCTACCATAATTATCAGCCTTCACAGCTTCAATATAATTAAGGTCTTCATTGTTTGGGTTTGATACCTTAAAGGAATCAAGCATGCTTATTGCTTGGACAATTGTATGTAGGTGTATCGTTGGATCACCACCAACCCAGTTTGTGTTATGGCAGCCTTCCATCCTAAGCTGCCAAATCATAAGCGCCAACATATTCGGTGTTATAATTATGCCGTTATCCTTGTCTGTGCTTATATCTCCATTCTGACAGAAAGAGCATCTCATATTACAACTTGTGAAAAATATGGTTCCTGATCCCATAATTCCCCTGAAAACAATCTCCTCACCACGATGGTGAAAGTAGCTGCTTACTTTAGAAGTAGATTCTAGCTGACAGGTTCCGTGTTTCTTCGTTTGTCCAGCTCCAGCTGCAATCTGAACAGACCGGTCAATCTGACAATTCCAGCGACAAAAGTTACAATGTGTCAGCATCCGATTGACAAGCTCAACATTCAAATCCATAAGCGACGTTTTCTGTCCAGCCATCTCGGATATTATGTCAACCTCTCTTGATCTGACTGCTTTCCATTTATCCAAGAATATTCCCATGAGCTTTAGGTATTCTTCCCAAAGCTCATGCTCACTTGCAACTTTTAGGTCTGTAACGCTACAAGATATAGATTTCGAAATTAGGTACTTGGCAGGCATACGATTTATCGATACTGCAAAATACCATGGCAGACTATTACCGTCTTCTTTCAATTGTTTCCATGTATCTAATGATTCAAACTTTCTAAATTCTTTATTGAGAGTCGAAAAGAAAGATGTCATTGTCACTCTTACAAACTATTTGGTATTCCCAATATTTAATTGAGTAGTAAAATATCTGCCATCATGGTTTAGTATGAATAAGGTTATGGAAACCATTTTGAATATTTCATGACTTATCGAGCTTTCAAGTACCATCTTTTGGGGTTCATTAGCATTACATATAGTATTTGGTGTTATAGGATTTTCTGTAAGACTTACCGTAGCTGAAACCTCTATGATAAATTGATTAAATTAATTGATTAAAAGAAAAACCGAAAGTTAACCGGAATTTAGAAAAGGATTACCATACATTGGTTATTGAATCCCACCCAAGCACAAAGGTACAACTTTTTTAATTGGACTTGGTAGGTAGTAACCCAGCTCAAACTTATCTATTAACATGGATTCGCATTCTACAAAAGGCAGGTATTAACCTTAATCATAAGTTTTTAATCATAATTAGTTACTTTATTTGGTAAATATATCAAGATTTGATACCCGATAAAATGGTAGAATTTCTTTATGGTGAATGCGTTAGGAAATCAATGTAAATAATCCAAAATCTGTTTTGGTTTCTCCCTTAATTCGGCGAGATTATCTTCGTGAATCGGATTGCCTTCAGGATGAACGTTTGTCATTCTTTCATATACCAAATCTTCGACCCATTACTTTTCTATAATCCTAGAATTGGAAATGACAGCATCAATTTTCCCGATATTCTCGATATCTTCTATAGGATTAGCAGACAGGATTAGTATATCTGCTTGTTTGTCTGGTTCAATAGTGCCTGTCTGATTGATTATGCTGAGTGCCTTAGCACCATTTTTAGTAGCGATCTTGATAATATCCATTGGTTTTATTCCTGCTTCAGCAAGTAATTCTAGCTCATGATGCAGACTTTTTCCTGGAACAAGTTTAAAGTTAGGTATATCTGTACCTGAGAGTATCTGCACCCCTCTCTCATTCATAATTTTTGTTAGTTGTAAGACCTTATTCCAGCGCTGTTCATTCTGAGGGTCGTAAGAACCTTGCTTTAAGATAGCTTCATATACGTTCAAGGTAGGATCTACTGGTATCTGGTTCTGGACCAAGCTGTCTATCATGTTGCTAATCTCCGTACTATTAAGATCTACCAGGTCAAGCCATAAAGAATGATCAAAGGGACCTCCGCCAGTTAGATTAAAGATTCGCTGCTTGTCTTCAGACAACAGGAATGGAGAAACGGGAACTCCGTGGGTTAGAAAATCCATTCCAAGATTTGCCGCATCAGTCCAAGATGTAAGATAGAGATGTCCAATAACTTTGATTCCCTGACTATGAGCCTCATCTATCGCAACTTTCAACAGTTCTGGATTTAGCCCAACATATAACTTGATAAAATCTACCCCTGACGTAGCTTGACGGCGAACTTCCTCTATAACCTCCTCCTCAGTAGTAACCTGTTTTTCTACAAATGGTACAGGTAGTTCAGGAGTATTTAAAAGTCTACCCGCAGTAAACATTTCAGGTCCTGCTATCTTTCCGGTAAGTATATCTTCCCTCAAGGATACAGATTCATTAGTGGGGCCTCCAGGATTTCTAATCGTTGTAATGCCGTAATCTAAAAGCATACCAAGCATTTTTTCAGATGCAGCTTGGTCGTAGGAGTCTTTTAGTACTCCTGCGACATGAGCATGCATGTCAAAAAGTCCGGGCATGATATATTTTCCAGTTAGGTTTAGAAACCTTACACCTGTTTGTGTTCCATTCAAATTATTAAAATAGTGATTAAGATACTCACTTTGATTGGTTACTGCGATTATTTTGTTACCATTAATGATTACAACTGCGTCACTTTTCGGAGGTGAGCCAGTTCCATCTATTAACGTAGCACCATGCAAGACGAATACTTCACTGCCATTGTCTGTACTCAGTGACGACAGAGACATATTATGATGGATCTCAGTTAAATCTATAGCCATGAGAGTCATATCACTCATTATCTCTGATGATGAAAACACCAAGAACGAAAGTAAGCCAACACAAACTATGTTCATAAAGTATCCTTTCTCCACGAACCCCATGATTTATCCGTTGTCCCACTGATGACAGTAGAAAAAAAATGCTGAATTGAATCAATAAGATTATTTGTATAGGTTAACAATTTCTATTTAGTCATATTAACCTTAATTCTCCACTCATTTGTCTCCAAATCGTTACGAATATTGCTACCCAATTAAAAATGAATAAAACTTGATTACTCATAGGGTACATATAGAAGAGTAATTTTTAGTTATATTAAATAGAACTTATGTGAAATAGGTTAAATAAATCCACGAAGGTTGACTATCGGGTTAAAAAATAGAACGCTAGCGTTATCAGTCCCACCGAACCCGAATAGAATTTACATCTTTTCAATATAATTCTTGTAAATATTATAAACTAATATAATGTAAAGTTTGTTACTAAGTTAAAGTAATAAATGTTAGGATTCAAAAAATAATGAAAATAAGATACCAATTATTATAGCCACTTTCTGCAGACTTCAAGTCATCGAATCAATGACAACTACTATCACTTCTGAAAATGTAAGTGTTTTTTCATTGCTTTACACGTACTCAAGATACTAGTTACGCGTATCATCATCATTGTCGTTGTTGTCATCATCATTGTCGTTGTTGTCATCGGTACTGGCTATTTGGTTTTGGAAGAAGTTAGTATCTTCAGAGCAGCGCACTATTTCCTGATCAATAAGATTATCTCCTATTTTTCCTGCTAGGTCTATACAATCTTGCGTTTGTTCATCTGCCCCCTGATAAGCACCTGAATCTTGGAAAGCATTCAAAGATATGTCATCACTGTCTACCACGTGATTTTTTATGTCATGTACTAGGTCGTTGAGATCGTCATACTCTTCAGGGTTGTTTGTATTGGTGTTAGAGGACTGATTATTAGTATTATTATCTTCATTGTTGGATGAGCGAGTTTCAGCAACACTCCCATCTGTATTAGAAGTCATGGTAGTATCGGTAGCCGGTGCAGTATCGGTAGCCGCAGTATCGGTTCCACTCTGCATCGATTTTGTTACAAGTTCTTTGGCTTCAGCTTCCCTGAACTTTCCTGTTTTCACAAGCTCATTAATCAAATTGTTTTCTTTAGCATCATCGGAAGTTGATGTACCACCAGAAGGACCATAAATCGTTTCTACCGTGTCTTCTAAGATACCCAAGTACTTCGTGGGCACTAATTTGCCATTCTTATCAGAAGCCAAGTTAAAACTGGCCGTATCTACCTCCTGATAATCCCACCTCCAAAAAGCTGTGCCCCATACCCCTGCTTTCTTGAGAGCCCCGAGTATCTGTTTCGCATCAGTTTTCGTAAGCTCACTCAAATCAGGGTTGAGTTTGGATATTCCGCCTTCCTTTGTCCTTACAACGTTATTCCACTCCCCAATGTATAACGGCACTCCAGTTAGATCGCTGGTTTTCAAAAACATATCAAATCTCTTTTCCTGATACCTATCTCCATCGGGAACTCCATAGACACTTACTTTGAAAGCGATATTCTCCTTAGATGAAGGAGCCATTTTTGCCAAGTTTTTTGGTGAGATTTTAATGGGGCTATTCAAGTCAACTGGAACATTCATGCTGTAGACTATAGTTTTACTAGTGATATTTCTCAACTCATTAGTTATAAAGGAGTTAAATTTACCTATTTTAGACCATTGACCTTTATTGTGAACATGAGGCTCGCTTAGGATCTCGTACCCTAAAGTACTTGAATGATTATCTACTGCCAATACTATTTCCTTAAGAAATTCTGCCATTAGTGTCCAGCCATCTTTTCCTTGCTTATCTTTCACAGATCTGTTCCACCAGTCCCCCCAAAAGACTTTAGCTGCTTTATCGGGAGTATTACCACCACCGCCTCTGGAATATTTTGAATTATCTTGAAATAGAGACCAAGGAAAACCTGTTGCTCTTTCTTCAAGCCATGAAGAAGTGTGCCATTGATGATTGTCATAAATGATTTTCAATCCGTACTTATCTGCTGCGTGGGCTACTGATTTTATTTCCTTTATAAAAGCCTCGGGATCCCTTTCATAAGCCTCCCAGTAGAACACGAATCTGACATGATTCAAACCCGCCCTAGAAATCATTTTTAAGCTATCCTCAATGTAGTCCTGGGGAGCTGGAAGCGAACCGTTGCCATCCTGTTTCATACTGACAATAGCTCCTTTCATGACAACTCCATTGATGGGTTGACTACTAGTCGATTCACTTGTCGACGCATACGAGCTTAAAGATGTAGCGCTCGTAAAGACGACAGCTAGAAGAAAAGTCAAAATCATTCCGCTACTTGCTAAAATCAAAACAATGGGAATTAGAGTTCGAATGATTTAATATATGATTCGTTATTCACGACTTTACGTCTGAGGGTTGTTAAAGATCAAACATATCAGATTAAAGGAAAAAATATGGAGCAAATGGAATAGAAAACAAATATTGCTCAAAATGTTCTTATCCACTAGTTCCATCTGCATTTGAAGAAATTAAGTTAGCCGAAGAGAGTAGAATAAAGACGCTAATGATTTTTATTGGTAAAGTTCAAGTTGGAATACTAAACTCTAAATTTTAAGTAACAAATCACGAATTTACTCAGACTTTGAATATTGTGTCTTAAGGCATGATTAGGTGAATCCTAATCTTACCTGTAAAATTCTGAGATAATTTATCCACTTTTGGAATATTAATCATTTGCCCATATATCACGCAATATCTATATATGCGATTCATTTCGAAGAGTCTTGGTTGCAGGGAAAGATTATCATAATTACACTTTGCTTTATTGCTAGCCTACTAGTAATTTTACATATTTTTTTATTTGACCAAATTTCGATTCTCCCTAACTCGTTTGCACAGTTGGCTAACACAGGCGGAGAAAAAGATAAGGTAGTTATTTTAAATTTTGATGACGGCCGTAAGAGTCAATTTACCCACGCCAAACCAATACTTGACAAGTATGGGTTTAAGGCTACTTTCTACGTTGTCTGCAACTATCTCGGAAATAAACCTGGTTATATGGATTGGAACGAAGTAAAGCAATTGTATGCAGAAGGACATGACATTGGATCCCATAGCATGAATCATGCCCATCTTGAGAAATTATCGGAGAAAGGTGCCTTCTTTGAAATAGCTCAATCGAAAAAATGTCTTGAAGATCATGGAATAAATGCCACATCTTTTGCTTACCCATTTAATGAGGGTGCGAGTGATAAGAAAGTCATTAATATAGTAGCCAAATATTATGACTTGGCTAGGACTGCCAGTGGTCCCATTACATTTTTACGGTGTGATGGGTGGAAGGAACAACAATCAAATCAAGATGACTGTAGACCATACAGCAAAAAGGGTGATCTTACTTATGCTAACAGGTATACAATACAGGGTTGGGGTCATGACTTGTCGAGACTAGTGAACTCATATGACAACCCTGCATTGTTTGACAGGTTTATCGAAGTAGTAAATAGCCAATCTGAATACAATAAAAATGGAATCATCAAAGCAATCCCAATAATCATTTATCATAGAGCAGGTGACAGCGGGGTGGCAGACTATAACACTGATCTAGATTTGTTTGAGAAAGAGATGAAATATTTGCATGATGGACATTTTACCGTTTTGACTATGGCTGATCTGGCATATAATAAAAAAAGTAACTATTTATACATAAAAGAATTTACAACACCAAAAATAACCATGGTAAAAGCAGTTCAAAATGCCACAGCTAAAGCTACAGAGCCAACTATGGTAAAAGCAATTCAAAATGCCACAGCTCTGGATGTATTAACGAACTTGCCCAAAAATATTACCAGTATCGTTCCCAAACAGCCATCAAACGTGGCACTTCACGATAATGCGACCTCAATTGAGATGGCTAACAGGCTCATCGATGCAGCTTCATTCGCTTCATTCGCTTCACAGAATGCTCACGCAACATTAACGAACTTGCCCAAAAATATTACCAGTATCGTTCCCAAACAGCCATCAAACGTGGCACTTCACGATAATGCGACCTCAATTGAGATGGCTAACAGGCTCATCGATGCAGCTTCTAAGGCGTCTCTGAATACCATGGGAGCCGAGGACTTTGACTTTGGTGAAGGACATTACACAGACAAAACTCGAGGAGGTGACAGGTGAAATTAAGAATCAGATTTCTTCAATAATGGGCAGGAGATTCCCTTCAAACCCGGGTAAGACTCTCTGCGGTGAGTGTGATTACATGGTTATCAGGCATAAAATAAATCAGATTTGTCGAGTTACTAACAATTCGTATTTTAGGTTACAAAAAGTTGATTTCGATACTCCATATATAAGGTTGAAAATAGACTTTTTGGTATAGTTATTCACACTTGTATTTCATGATTCTTCAAGATTGTTATTCAAAATAACATCTAGACGTGGATTGGTAAAGCGATTGAAACCCTAGAAGGAGAAAAATTTATACAATATCCACTAGTTACTGTAAATAGAATCCCTACATTCGAGTGTTAACACTCTGGATACCACCGCATTCGGACCTCAACTATTATGATATATTATTCTCTTGTTATTGCTCGAATAATCAAACTTGTAATTTTTCTTCCATTTGTTTTTTGTTCATCCGTATACGGTTGTTCACTTAAAATCTCTATATCATGAAATCCTGCCAGCTCCATGCTATTGATATAATTTTCTTTTGTTAATCCTCCATCAATGCAACTACACCAGCTCTCTGAATTTGCAGATTCTTCAGCAAAGTATTACAATTAGGAAAATATCAGGTAATAATAATAACAATATGCTTAATACTAACGCCCATACTTTTTGTCTGCCCTGCTCCTGTGTTGCTCCTATGCGAGGATTGCTCCTATCATTACAAATAATTTTTTCATTTTGCTATCCCTTAATTCATAGTAATTCCAGCGTTTACTACTGAAGGTACTATATTAGGAGCATTCAATTAATTTATTGTGAATACAAATGGTTTCGTAACGTTACCGGGCTGTCCATTCTCTGTTAGGTAATAAACAGTGGCAGTCGCTGGAGTTTTTCCAGCCTTGATTGCTTGATATATTGTGCCAGAAACTGGACCGGCTACTGTAACCTCTTGTCCTGGGTTTAATTCGAATGGGGGTGATGTCGCGGTGCAGCCTTGGGTATGTCTTATAACCACATTATTAGACTTAAAGAACGCGGTTAAAGGTGAATCGCAAAGCCCAGCAGGTAACAGTATCTTGTCTGGTGAATTATTAACTACTGTTGATAATATTTCAAATTTGCTGCCAGCCTTTACATTTGCTGGCGAGGGATGAGTGTTTATTAGGTCAACTCCAGAGGCTGTTGCATTTGCGGTCGAATTGGGTTTGGAAGATTGGGAGTGTGCATATGGATCTTGGCCCAATGAAAAACTGAGGATAGCAATAGTTATGAGTGTGACTAATAAGGTTAATTTGGTATCATGTTTTAGTTTGCAAAATTGCATGAAGCATTATATTTACTGAACTATTTGTGCTTATCCCCAGCGTGTTGAGATGTCTGGCTTCATAGAAAAGATAAATGTTTCTTGAATGAAAGTATCAGATTATACTGTATAATTAAATTGTTAACAACAAATTATAAGACATTATTGTCAAAGTGATAAATTTAATATGGAAGATAGAATAGAGTGGAAGGCGAGGCAGTCGAGAGAATTAAGTAATTTTTATACGAGAATGGATATCTTGTCAGGAAAGGTGACGTCGCTTGGATATTAAATCAAATGTCTGAGCAATTGGAGAGGCAGACCGAGGAATCTACTGGTATTGTGGAAAGAGAGCTATTGTGTGACTATAATAGTAACCACTCATTTAGCTTGGTTCTTTCAAAATCTAATTTCTTTTTGTATGATTCGTCAGATGGTGGTTCAAGAAGAGTATAAGGACCATCTTCATGGTAAAAATCCACGGCAATATATCCTGCCTTCTCATTTCCAACTTCCATAAAACAGAAACCCTTCCCATCGAATCGTGACGAGGAGTGTTTGTTTTTATCATTTTTGATATCATCGACTATTTGTTGGCTAACTACTTTTGCCTGAGCTTCTGCAAATACTCCAGCTTTAGGAATAGCCACATTTTCGTTCACCTTAATTTCAGTTACATCCCCTATTGCAAATACATTTTCAAAATCTGTCCTAAGACTGAACTTGTCGACATTAATCCAATTTTGTCCACGCGTTATAAGATCAGAATTCCTTATTACTTCAGGTACTTTGTGAGGAGGAATCCCTATAAGCAGATCATAATTTACCCAATTTCCATTTTCAAATTCTATTTTTTTCATATTCAGTACTGCCTTTATTTTATGTAATGGGTGGAAATTGATACGGTTATGACTAAGCAAGTTAATAACATCCTGACTCACTTTTGCTCCAGCTACAGGTAAAGAAATCGGGGTTGGTGTATAAATATCGATGTCAATTGAGTCTCTTGTACCATTCTTAACTAAAATATCATTTATTAGTAAAGATGTCTCATACGGTGCTGGGGGGCACTTATATGGAATAGATGTTATACAGATTGCTATTCTCCCCTTCTTTAAGGAAAGAATTCTTTCCCTCAGTTTTGTAACTTGCTCTGCATCATACAGATTAAAGCCTCCATTTTCTAGAAATCCATTGACTTCTTCAAATGAATATTCCGTACCTAATGCTATTATTAGATAGTCGTATTTTAATTTAAGATTTGAAGATTCTCTGATTGTGACAGTCTTTGAGGCGACATCAATTCCCGTTACTTTATCATTTAGATACCTTATTCCTTTATTTTCTAGTCTATTCAAATCAATTTTAGAATCTTTGAATGTTCTTATTCCGCTTAAGATCCATAAATTTACAAGTCCCATCATAAAATAGTCTTTTTGATCGATAATAGTAATCTGGTATCCTGCTGATGGCGATAATGAAGAAAGATTTTTCTGCAATAAATTAGCAGCTGTTAACCCTCCAAATCCTGCCCCTAAAATTAATATACGTTTTCCCTCTGAAGACAAGTAGCAAAATGAATGAAGTCAGGTCTAACGTAAAAGGATTTTTTCATTATTGCAAGATTGGAGCCGTTTTACTCTCTAATTACTCCATAATTGAAAGATGACAGATTCAGTACTAGAAAAGAAACCAGAGTCACGATATAGCAAACTAGGTATGAGCATGGATTACATACATTAGTGTATTGCATCCCACCGAACCCGAATAAAATTTACATCTTTTGAATATATTTATTGTATATATTATATTGATTATAAAATGATACTATTTCGTAAAAACAAATTAATCTTAAAGTAACACCTGAAAATATGTATCCTCAAGACCGACATTAATTATAATTAGAGACAATAACAAATAACTAAAAACATTCGCATCAATAGAGTATGTATTCTAGATTCCTGCAAAATGTCTAAAAGGAGACCAAACATCACTTCCAATGAAACGCAGTAAACGTAACTCCTAAATAATTTGGTTGATTATCTATTGGCAATCTATGGCTCAGCAACAACTATTAAGACAAGAATCAGCTGTTTCCCAAACTCTACGTACATATAAAAAGCAGTTAACACAGAACATCGAGCGATATACCCATGTGCCCAATATTAGTACCATTAGTCAACAGTCGAACCAAGAATCATCTATTTCCCAAATAATACGTACATATGGAAAACAGTTTATACAGATTAGAAAGCAGTATACCGACGGACTTAGTGGAAGATGTGTTATGGGTGTCATCATGTCTTATTATGGTTGGGATGGCAAATGCATCACTAACGCAGAAAGAAGATTATATGCTGCATTAGTCGCATTGAGACAGGCCGGTATCAGTAAAGAATTACTGATAGAGCTGAATGATTCTGGTGCGACATTCGACGAGATAGCTGATTATCTGGACAGAAATTGCGGATCGGCAAATAGCAATAGGTAATCGTCGAACCCATGAACTCGACAGTGTTTGAAGATGGTTTCTCGCTCCCGACTTGGTTATAGATGTCCAATATGTTGAATAAGTTAATACCGAGCTTGAGTAGTCAGGTTCATAAATTATAATCCTAGCATTATCAGTTCCACCAAACCCGGTTCACTAGTGTAACGTTTTATAAGACTACATAATGTTGTAGAAAAAATATCAAATCCACTAGCAATAGAATAATGAAGCTGGTAAGCTGCTTCTAGTAAGATTAATTTTTTTTGGAACGACTCATTTAAATGATTCTAGTTAGAGTAATTTGGGTTAGCCTCTCAATCTATCCTGATTAAATTCTGGACTTCCATATTCACTGATCTTCGGCTTTCTCCCGTGAACTTTTTTATGAATACGAAGACGCTCTTTTTCTTCGAATTGTGAACCACAAATTTTGCATCTGAAGGTCAACTTAAGTTATAACTTCCAACTCTTAGAAAAGAATTTCTAATCCAAAATTAATTGTAGAAGGATCTTTTACAGTCAAATCTGTTCCCGTTACATCTCATTGATCGTGTGGTTGATTAGCACTCT
>Ga0209854_1000094_pt1 | contig 12165 bp, 13 predicted proteins | sample GWRWS3_30_40_FD_187234 | JGI IMG/M metagenome (GOLD analysis project Ga0209854, IMG submission 187234) | Riverbed sediment microbial communities from areas with vegetation nearby in Columbia River, Washington, USA - GW-RW S3_30_40 (SPAdes)... | ecosystem: Environmental > Aquatic > Freshwater >... | reverse complement strand
GTTGTACAGGAAGCGGACCGCCCCCATGTCGACGGTCACCGCGCGCTTCGTCGCCGGGAATGCGATGAGGCCGCGGACGGTCGGGGCGAGCGCCTCGCCGACGAACAGCGCGATCGGCTCGTTCTCCCGCAGCAGGAGCCGATGGGGTCCGGCCTCGGCCTCGTCGAGCGGCACGTCATCGAGGGGGACCGCCATGTCGAAGTCGGACGCGAGCCGGGCCAGGAGGTCGGCCGCCTCCTTGCGGCGAAGCCTCGACCGCCGGCGGACCTTGATGCCCATCGGGGCCCACGCAGGCCGGCGGAGGACATAACCCTTCTCGGCGGGGCCTCACATGTATCTTCGACGACGCATCAAAATCAGCCGGTCGCGGCGCCATCGGAGAGCATGCGCACGACTTCGGGATGTCGCGAATCGAGCCGTTGCGCCTCGTCGAGCAACTTCCGCGCACGCGCTTCCTGGCCCAGCGCCCGCCAGGCCCGCGCGGCATCGCACCATGCCGCCGGATCGTCCGGGTGCAGCCCGAGGGCCGCATCGAACGCGGCCAAGGCTTCCTTCGGGCGACCGAGGTCCAAGAGGAAACCGCCCTTCCGGCGGTATGCCACGTCCCGTCCTTCGGTCGACGCGCGGATCGCGGCATCGCAGTCCGCAAGGGCCTCTTCCCTCCGGTTCAACGATGCGCGGACGTCCGCGCGGAGCAGCAGCGCCTCCGCGCTCGGCGCTGGAATGCCTTCCAGGACGCTCAGCGCCTCCTCGCCTCGGCCGAGGGACCGCAGGGCGCGGGCACGTTCGAGCGATGCCTCTTCGGTCGCGCCGAGCGTGAGGGCCTTCCGGAAGAGGCCCTCCGCCTCCGCGGCCCGCCCGAGCATGAGGTTCGCGCGACCGGCCGCGAGGGAGCCGCGAGGATCCGACGGATATCGCGCTTGCGCGTCCTCGGCGGGCACGAGCGCATCCGCGGCGCGGCCGACCCGGAGGAGGAGAGCCGACAACCGGACGAGGGCGTCGGGCTGATGGCCCTTCGCCGCGGCGGCCGCATAGGCATCGATCGCCTCGTCGACGCGCTCGAGGTCCTCGAGCAAGACCCCGTAGTGGTACTGCAGCTCCGCATTGTCGGCTTCGAACTCCAGCGAGGCGCGGAAACACTGGAGCGCTTCCTCGTAGCACCGCTCCGCCTCGAGCGCGTTGCCCATCTCCTCCAGGATCTTCCCGCGGAACACCCAAGCCTCGTCGTATTGTCCGTTCAAGATCAGGGCGTTGTTCAGCGCGTCGCGCGCGTCCTCGAGACGTTCGAGGCGGTGGAGCGCCTCCGCCTTCGCCATCCACGCGTGATCGTAGTTCGGATTCAGTTCGAGGCTCTGGCTGATCAGCTCGAGGCCTTCCTCGTGTCGACCGAGGTTGTCGAGCGCGTGGCCCTTCGCGTACAGGGCGTAGTCGAAGTCCGGCTTGATGTCGAGGCTCTTGTCGTGGTACTTCAGGGACTCCGCATGTCGACCCATCTTGTTCAGCGCATTCCCGATGTTGTTCCACGCGATCTCGTACTCCGGGTTCACCTCGAGCCCCCGTTCGAAGTACGGGATCGATTCGTCGTATCGGCCCAGGTTGTAGAGCGCGTTCCCGAGGTTGTTCCAGAGCACCTCGTCGTTCCGGTCGAGCTCGATCGCCTTCTCGTACGCGGACACGGCCTCCTCGAGGCGGTTGATCCCGTGGAACGTGTAGCCCTTGTTGTACCACGCCTGCTTGTACGTCGGATTGATCGCGAGCGCCTTCTCGTAACACGCGAGCGCCTCCTCGTGGATGCCGAGCATGAAGAACGTGAATCCCTTGTTGTTCCATGCCTCCTCGTTCGCCGGATTCGCCGCGATCGCGCGGTCGTACGCCTCGACCGCCTCCTCGTACCGCTCGAGCGCGTACAGCGCGTCGCCGAGTCCCGTCCATGCGTCGCCATCCGCCGGGTCCACGGAGGTCGCGGCCTTGTATGCGTCGACCGCTTCCTCGAAGTGGTTCAGCTCTTCGAGGAGCTGCCCTTTGCGGGCCCAGGCGACCGCGTTCGCCGTGTCCGCGCGAACGAGGGCCTCGTACACGGGCAGCGCGGCCTTGCCCCGGCCGAGGCGCGCGAGGACGAGCGCCTTGTCGTACAACGCTTCCGGATACTCGGGCTTGATCGCCAGCGCGCGGTCGTACGCGACGAGCGCCTCGTCGAACTGCGACAATTGCGAATACGCGTTCCCGAGGTTGTACGCGGCGATCTCGTACGTCGAGCTGCGTTGCAGCGCTCGGGTGTAGGCCTGGATCGCGTCCTCGTGGCGGCCCAGGCCGTCGAGCGCCACGCCGCGGTTGTTCCACATCACGTGGTCCTCGTAGCCGAACGCCGCGGCCCGTTCATAACACGCCAGCGCCTCCGCGAACTCGCGCCCATCGCAATGGGTGTTCCCGCGGAGGAACTCCGCCTCGCCCCGGGTCAGGTCCTTCGTCGCGGGGATCGCGGCGAGCGCGAGGGCGAGGGAGAACGCCATCGGGGCCGCATCAGCCCCGGGGCGGGTTTAAAGGTTCCGCGGTCACCCTCACGGATGAGAGCGTCCGCGGACCCAGGTCGTCGCATTTAAGTACGGACGCTTCCTTGGACGGGGGTTAGAGGCGACCGAGTGTCGACGATGGACGTCGAGTCCTTCTCAAAGACGAAGGCGATGGAACTGCCGCGCAACATCGTCGTGGGCCACGACGCCCTCCACGCGGTCGGCGAGGTGTGCCAGTCCCTCAAGCTCGGCAAGCGCGCCCTGATCGTCGCCGACAAGACGACGATGAAGATCGCCGGCACGACGGTCGAGAAGGAACTCGCGGCGCGTAAGGTCCGGACGGCCGTGTTCCTGATCCCGGACGCGACGATGGAAGAGGTCCGCGAGGGCGAAGAGAGGATCCGCAAAGGGGACTTCGAGTTCGCGCTCGGGGTCGGCGGCGGCCGGCCCATCGACGTGGCCAAGTGCGCCTCGTTCGGCGCGGGCGTGCCGTTCGTCAGCGTGCCCACGGCCGCGAGCCATGACGGGGTCGTGTCGTCGCGGGCGTCGATCCAGAAGGACGGCGAGAAGGTGAGCCTTGCGGCGCAGACGCCGATCGCCGTGATCATGGACACCGGCGTCATCGCAGAATCGCCGTTCCGTCTCCTGGCCTCGGGATGCGGCGACATCATCTCGAACCTCGCCGCCGTGAAGGACTGGGCCCTCGCGAGGAACCTGCGGAACGAGTACTATTCCTCGTACGCGGCCGCGCTCAGCGAGCTCGCCGCGCACCTCGTGATCGAGAACGCCTCGACGATCAAGCCGCGGCTGGAGGAGAGCGCATGGTTCGTTTGCAAGGCGCTCGTATCGAGCGGCGTCGCGATGTCGATCGCCGGCTCTTCGCGGCCCGCCTCCGGCAGCGAGCACAAGTTCTCCCACGCCCTCGATCGGATCGCGAAGAAGCCCGCGCTGCACGGGGAGCAGTGCGGCGTCGGCACGATCATGATGATGTACCTCCACAGCGGGAACTGGCAGGAAGTCCGGGACGCCCTCCTGGCGATCGGGGCTCCGACGACGGCCCGATCGCTCGGCGTGACGGATGAGGAAGTGGTCCAGGCGCTCTTCCACGCGCACGAGATCAACAAGGAACGATACACGATCCTCGGCGACGAGGGGCTCACCCTCGAAGCGGCCGAGCGCCTCGCGAAGATCACGAAGGTCATCTGACCGGCACCTCTATTCGTCGACGTCGCCGGCGAGGACGCCGAACCGATCAAGCGACACGACAATCCGGTCTGCGATTCGCTCCGCATCGATCGCGAGTTCGTACGCCCGGAAAAAGCGATGGAGATTCCGCAGCCCGGCGACGAGCGCATCACGCGCCTTCGTGAGCCGGATCCACGGCGCGCTTCCCGTACGATCCACGCGGATTGCGTCAGAAAAATCGATCAGCCAAGGCTTGTCGTCGTGCACGAGGATGTTGTAGGCACTGAGGTCCGAGTGCACGACGCCCGCACGAGCGAGCGCCTCGATGCCGTCCAAGACCGCGCGGAGGAACGGTTCCGGCGCGTCGAGCTGAATGTCCTGGAGGCGTGGCGCGGGGCCTTCCGCGCCCCCGAGATATCGCATCGAGAGTAGATTCTCGACGCGACGTGCGGGCGCGGGAACCGGAGCGCCTCCCTTCCAGGCCTGGCGCATCATCTCGAACTCGTGGGCCGCCAGCCAGGACATCGTGTCGACCTTGATCGGCCGGCCGCCGCGATGGGATGTCCGGTACAGGCGGTAGGCCTTCACGGCGAGAGGTGCGCCGTTGTACGCGCACAGATAGACATCCGCTTCCTTGCCTGCGCTGATCAGGCGCACGACCTCGGTCGCGAGCCCCGCGTCGAGGATCGCCTCCGCGGTCCCGCGATATCCGCGTTCGCGCAGGTCGATCGTCCCATGGTCGATTCGCCATTGGACGCTGGCGTCCAAGGTTGGATTGTTCGGCATTCGTACGTTCGCATCGTTGGCGGTCGCCGTGCAAGCCCACGACGCCGAGGCCACGGAACGCAGTTCACGCGGTTCCCGGCGCAGCTCGGAAAACAAGGGTGGACATCATCGCCGGGAACCTCCTGGTCGTACCGACCGTCGGGTCGGATGGTTGTCGGCGTATTGAACATATCGGCGCGAGGATCGACGAACGGGCACCCTTAAGCCCCCGGGCGCCTTCGGTTCGACGGGGGTCGGCGTCGTGGTCCAAATCACGCTCGTCGGCGAGAGGCAAGCGACGGCGGGCCACGAGTTCGTCTACCGGGGCCCGCAACCGGAATGCCGTCCTTGCAAAGTGAGGGCGGCGTGCCTGAACCAAGAACTGGGCCGACGTTATCGAGTCGTGAAAGTTCGAGATGTCCGCCATGCGTGCCTCCTGAACGAGGAGCACGCGCGGGTCGTCGAGGTCGAGCCGGTACCGCCGGAGTGCAGTCTGTCCACCCGCGCCGCCGTCGAAGGGGCCGCGCTGTCCTACGAGAAGATCGTCTGCGCGAACGGGGCCTGTCCGAACTACCGCATCTGCCATCCGATCGGAATCGAACCGGGGATGCGGATCCGCGTCCTCGAGGTCGGCGAGGAACTCGACTGCCCGCTCGGGTACTCGATCGCATCCGCGAAGGTCGCCTACGCCGGCTGAGAGGAATCCGCATGAAGGCATCGCTCCCGCGGCGGATGACGCTGCACGCGATCGAGGCCGCGATGATCACGATGGGGTACAGCCCCAAGCGGGAGCCGTTCGACCTCGTCGCGTTCAAGTCGCTGCACAACGGCAAGAGGTTTCACATGCGGCTCGAGACGCACGGGCTCGAGCGCGTCCCGAAGGGATCGGAGATCGACCTCCACGTCGACTTCTTCCGCGAGGTGAAGGGCTTCCACGGATCCGAGGCCGAATCGGAAGCGATCGCGTTCGAGATGGCGCAGCTCCTCGGGGAGCTGAACGCACAGGACCCGGAGAGGACGCGCCCGCGGGTCCGGTGTCCGGAGTGCGGGAAGGAGTTCGGACAGGAAGCGTTCCGGGCCCATCGGACGGTCGTGCACGGACGCTAGAACGTGTCCTTCGCGTACACCGAGCGCCCGCTCGTCCGGAACCCCATGGACTTCCAGAAGGCCGCGGCCGCCGCGTTGGTCGGCGCAATCTCCAGGTCGATTCGCTCGATCTTCATCGCCTTCGCCTCCTCGAACAGGCGCGCCGCGAGCGCGCGCCCGACTCCCTTGCGGCGCATCGTCGGATCCACGAAGAAGTCGTGGACGAGCAGGACGCGACCGTGCTCGGAGGACGGGACGTAGACCGCGAGGACCACGCCGACCATCGCCTTCTTCTCCCGGGCGACGAGGAGGAGCCCGGGGAACCGGTTGCGCAGTTGCTGCTCGACGGCCCAGGTGATCTTCTCGGGCTTCGGTTTCAGGCCCTCGGACACATGGTATGCGGCGAGAAACCGCTCGACGTCGGCGCGGTCCGTGGGGTTCGCGCGATCGACGAGGACCATTGGCCGCGGGCGACATCCCGCGAACGTATAAGGATTGCTCCGCGACTTTGGCGTCCGGATCTTCGGGACTTCTCGTGCGCACTCCCGCAAAGCTCACGTCAGGATCGTGCGGTTGCCGTCCCGATGGACCATCGCACCCGCATCGACATCGCGCACCAAGTGGCGGAATTCCTCCGAAGTACCCATCCGGCGATCTCCGCGATCGACGTGCATGGTTCCACCGCGAAGGGAGAGGACCGCGAGCATTCTGACCTCGAGATGGGCGTGCTGACCCGGGGTGCGCCGGACACGGACTATTATCAGACGATCCATCGGGGCATCGTGATCGAGGCCAGCTTCATGAGCGTCGACGATGCGGTGAAAGAAGTGACGGACGTCCGTCAGAGTTGGGGCTTCTCCGTCGACGGCTGGACGAGCTACATCGCCGTCTTCGATCCCGAGTCATGGTTCCCGCGGCTGGCCGCGATGGCCGCAAACCCGCCGCGCGAGAAAGTCATCCCCGCGGCGCGAGCGTCGATCACGAGCACCTACGAAGACCTGTGCAAGATGCGAAACTTCGCCTCGTCGGGGGAGAGCGCGATGGTCCGGTTCATGGCCCCCCATGCGGCCTACGCCGCGGCGTGCTTCCTCGCGCTCCTCAACCGGCAGTACTTCAACGGTCTCCGGAACCTGCTCACGAAACCGCGCGACTTCAAGACGCTCCCGCCGCATTTCTGGGATGACTTCGTGCCGCTCGTCGCGGTGGAGTCGAACGAGCCAGACCTCCTCGATCATGCGGAGCGGTTGTACCGTGAGTGCGACGACCTGTTGACCGCCTCGGGAATGGGCCGCCCCGCCTCGGCGGACCTCCAGGGAGCCCTCGCCGCCGGCCGCGTGTCGCGGTGAATGGTCCACCGGACAAGGATCAGAACAACGTGACGCGGACGATCGTCCCTTCGGCCAGCCCGTCCACGTCCGCGGGGATTTCGATGTATCCGTCCGCGTCGGCCATCGACGTGATCGCACCGCTCTCCTTGTAGGCCGGCACGGCCTTCCCGTCGACGATCCGCACCGTGTGGAACTCGACACGGCCCATCGTCGAGACGAGGGACTTCGCGAGCGGCACTTCCGCGATCGCGGGACGGGCCGGCGGCAATCGGGCGATCCGACGCAGCATCGGCGCAAGGATCACGTATCCATTGCTCAAACATGAGGTCGGATTGCCGGGCATCGCGAGGACCGCCTTGCCGCTGACCTGGCCGAGGGCCGTGGGCCGCCCGGGCTTCACGGCGATCCCATGGAACAGGAGTTCCCCCATCGCCTGGATCGCGTCGACGACGACGTCCTTCTCTCCAACGGACGACCCGCCGGAGACGACCACGAGATCGTTCGCGAGCGCTTTCCGCAGGGACGAGCGCAGCGCGTCGAGACGGTCTGCGATCTTTCCCAGGGAGACGGGCTCACCGCCGCTCTCGCGGACGACGCCCGCGATCGTGTTCGAGTTGATGTCGTACACCTGGCCTGCTCGGATCCGCCCGCCCGCGGGGACGATCTCGTCCCCGGTCGTCAGGATGGCGACCCGAGGCTTCGCGTACACCCGGACCCGTGCGAGGCCGATCGCGGCGAGGGCGCCCACCTTCGCGGGAGTGAGGACGTCCCCCGAGCGGACGACGATGGCACCTCGGGCGATGTCCGACGCGCGTCCGGACACGTTCTCGCCGGCCGGCACGGGAGCGGAGATCGTCACGCGGTCTCCCTTGCGGTCCGTCTCCTCGAAGCGGACGACCGCGTCGGCGCCCGGCGGAACCGTCGCGCCCGTGGCAAGTTCCACGCAGAGGCCGGGTTCGACGCGCTTCTTCGTCACGCTTCCCGCGTACAACGTATCAATGCGCCGCAGGGCGACCGGCCGGGATTTTGTGGCACGTGACGTGTCGCTCGCACGGACCGCATAACCGTCCATCGCGGCGCGGTCGGCGATGGGCACGTCGATGGGCGATCGCAGATCCTTGACGGCGACGCGGCGGAGGGCGTCCAACAGAGGAACCGTCTCCTCCCGCTCGATCGGACGGACGAGATCGATCGCCATCCGTCGCGCCTCGTCGAACGGGATCAGCGTCTTCAGGGGCCGCATCCCGTGTCGGGCCGGTTCGGGATGTTCGTGATCCGACGGACGGGCGGGCTTCATCCACCGAGCACCCCGACCGCATGGCCGAGCTCCGGGAGGATGAGCCTCTCCATCGCGAGGCGACACGCGTCCGGCGATCCGGGGAGGCAGAACACGAGGCGCTTATGGTAGATGCCGGCCACCGCGCCGGACAGCATCGCCGCACTGCCGACCTCGACGTACGACAGGGAGCGGAACAGCTCCCCGAATCCGGGTACGATCCGCTCGAACGCCGGGAGGAGGGTGGGAATCGTGACGTCCCGCTTCGCGACGCCCGTCCCGCCGTTCGTGATGATCGCGTCGCACGTCCACGAGGCCTGCTCGACCGCATCGAGGATCTGTTTCGCCTCATCCTTCACGACGACGTAGAACAGGACCGCATGGCCGGCCCGGCGCAGGAGATCGCGGACCGCTTTGCCGGAGTCATCCGTCTCGGGCGTCCGACTGTCGGAGATCGTGACGATGCCGCACTTGACCGAGGCGGGGGCGTGTTCTTTGTGTTTGCGGGGGACCGCCATGGGCTTCCCATGGAGGAAGAACGGGGTTGGGTCTAAAGTTTCGCCCGCGCGTTAACCTTAAACAAGGTTGACTTGCCCCGAGTCCGAAAACCTTCCCGTTGGCCTGCTGTCATTCATGCCGCAAGGCCGAGGAACGGCGCCAGTCGCTCGGCGACGGACGGGTCGTCCAGGGAGGCCGCAAAGGACGGCCAAGAATCGAAGGGTCGCGCGCGCACGATCCGCGCCGCGCGCTTCGCCCCGATCCCCGGGAGGGCGGTGATCGCCGCGAGGGATGCGTGGTTCACGTCGAACGGATACTCGACCGCCGTCAACGAGCGTTGTCCGTGACTCACGACGCGCACGTCGACGAACCGGTTCTGCACGGTATCATATGGAAGTCCGACGAGGATCGGATACGTGCCAATCTGTCGGCCGTACGTCACGTGACCGTGGTGAATCTCGAGGAACACGTCGCGGAGCACGGTCCCTTCGGGCACGACCCGTTGGAGCATCTCGTGGTCGATCGCGGTCCGAACGGCTTCCTTGAATCGCCGGAACTCGCGGTAGAACCCGGTCGGCTCGAACTCGCGCCGCACGGGTCGCACCTGGCGGATGTTGATCCGCCGGACCCAGAGGTCCTCGTGGAGGAGCCGCTTCAGGAACGCGAGGTTGAGGTCGAACGTCGTGCGCGTCTCCCCATCGAGTCCGGAGACGAAGTTCAGGCCGGGCAGCAGCCTCGGCATGCCGTTCTCGCCGCGTTCCCGACCGAGGGCGTTCACCATGCGGATCGCTTCGAGGCAGCCGTCCGCGTCGATGTTCAGGTTGTTCGCCTCCGTCACGCGCGGATCCGCGGACTCGAGCCCGAACGAGAGGATGTTGCCGGGAGACGCGAGTCGGACGAGCTCCCGCATCGCGGCCATCGCCTCCTCCGGGTGGGCGATCATCATCGCCGGATCGCCGTTGTCCGTGTGGAGGATCTTCAGGTCGGGCGCCGCCGCTCGAATCCCTTCCAAGAGGGCGCCGATCGCGGGCACGTTGACCTGCGGGGTCGGCGACGAACCGAGGCCGATCGCCTGGTAGCTGAAGAAATCCGCCTGACCGCCGAGTCGGAAGTTCACGGCACCGAGCTCCGCGAGGCGACGGACCTCGGCGACGATCGGATCCACGTCGCGGAACTTCGGCTTGCCGTACATCGGCTCGATGCAGAACGAACACCCCTTGTTGACGTACCGAACGCATCCCTTCGACGTGTCGAGCTCGACCGTCAGCGGCTCCGGGAAATCCGGGTGATCGCGGATCACGTCCGCCCCGAGGAGTGCCCAGCGGTCCCACTCCTCGATCGACTTGTCGCGGTGCGTCCACTCGCCGGTCGTCAGGTGATCGTACACCGCGGCGTCGAGGTCGCGGAGGGCGACCCAGTCGAACGGTTCGATGAGGGATTCGTCGTAATAGCGGAAGCGGGCGAGCGGGCCGCCGAAGACTCGCGGTCCTTCGAACCCGCTCGCGTGATGGACGATCTCCCGCTCGCTGATGGGCAGGCTGCGCAGGTACTTGCCCGGGACGATCGGGCCGGACAGCAGGACGAGCAGATCGCCGTTCAGCGGATGGCCTGCGCGGGCCCGGTCGACGGTCACGTACTCCCACGTGTGGCCCGCATCGCGGACCGCGCCGGCGACGTACCGCGGATAGGGCGAGATGTAGGGCGGCACCCCGAAGTTCGACGGCTCGTCGACGTACCCGTCGAGGATCACGACCTTCATGGGCCGGAATCCATGCCCGGGCCGCGATAAAAGGGCTTCGCCTTCGTCTTTACTCCTTGCCGCCCCAACGACCGACGACGATGATCAAGACGATCATCACGACCGTGATGACGACCGCGGTGACGACGAAGTATGCCCAACCGACCCAGTTGCCCGCGGCGCTCCCCGGGCTCAGGTTGATCCCCGCCGTTGCGACTCCGAAAAACACGACATTGCTCCACAACAAGCCGATCACGAAGCCGAACGCCGCTCCCAGCGACGTCGCAATCGTCTTCCGCACTTCTCCCATCGAGATCTTCCGTTCCTCGGCCATCGTCAACCCCGCCCCCGAGATGGTAAACTAGGTTCTAAGGTCTACCGACACGCGGCTTCGGACCTTTCTCCTTCCTCACGACGCGTACGCCCTCGATGCGTGCCCTTGGGTACTGTCCTTTCGAGTCTTTCTCCAGGGACTTCACCATGTCCCAAATCGTAAGGAGGGACACGGTCGCACCGTAGAGGGCCTCCATCTCCACGCCGGTCTTGTACGTCGCCTCGACGCTCGTCGTCACGACAACGCGATCCGCGAGGACATCGAACGCTGCACCCGCGGCGGTGATCGGAATCGGATGGCAGTGCGGGAGGACTTGCCAGACGGTCTTCATCGCATGGAGCGCCGCCACCTCCGCGGTCGCGAGCGGGTCGCCCTTCTCGACGCGTCCCCGGCGGATCGCGCGGATCGTGGCGGGTCGGAGTCGGATCGCGCCGGTCGCGACCGCGCGCCGTTGCACGTCCGCCTTGCCTCCGATGTCCACCATCTTCGCCATGGACGTGCGGGAATGCCGACGGACGCTATTTCATCCTCGGCCTCGTTTGTCAACGGACCGCGCGTGTCCGACGCGTCCGCGTGCCGGGCCCACGCGCGCGCGACCTTTGTCAAGTCGCGGCGTCGGACGCGAAAAGCGTTATCTACGATGCCTGGGCCTTCGACGGACGCGTGCGGATGGGATGCGCGCGCACGAAGGGATGGGACGGGCGACCGCACCGCGGTCTCCCGGAGAACGATCCTTCTTCGCGCCATCAACCGCCATGCGACGCAGCGGAACGACAGGAGAAGCGAACACATGGCAGGGCTGAAACGACTCGTGGCCGCGACCCTGGTCATCGTCATCGCCACGGCGCTGGTAATCTACGTGCTCCGGCCGAACGCCGGTCCGGGCACGAGCAGCGTCGTGGGGAACGATCCGGGATCCGACACGGGGAACCCAAGGGGCGAGCACAACAAGCCGCCCAGGGGCGACCATAGTCAGCCGCCGACCGACGAGGGGACGTGCCCCAGCAACGGACATGGACACGGCCACGGCCATGATGACGACCGAGACGACTGCGGTTCGAAGGAATCGGACCGCGGACACGACTCGGACGGCAAGGCCCGCGACAAGGACCACCGAAACAACGGCCACCACTCGGACGGGAAGGACGATGCGGAAAAGCAAGGGCACCACCGCCAGGAAGGTCGCTCGGACCGGCATGACGGAAAGGGCCACCGCGATTCGTCCGGCGATGACTGAATCCCCTTAGCCCCGTAAGGGGTGATGGCGCGGGGCCGGAGCGCGCCCCGCCCGATCTTTCCTACGTTGAGGGATCGACCCTCATCGGCATGGGGTGACGCCGTCATCGCGGGCGGCGCTTACGAGTCGGCCGGGCGGCGGACTCCGCTTTCCAGATGGGGACGATTCGCTTGACCTCGTCCATCGCCCACTTGCATGCCGCGAACGC
>Ga0209854_1000091_pt1 | contig 12393 bp, 8 predicted proteins | sample GWRWS3_30_40_FD_187234 | JGI IMG/M metagenome (GOLD analysis project Ga0209854, IMG submission 187234) | Riverbed sediment microbial communities from areas with vegetation nearby in Columbia River, Washington, USA - GW-RW S3_30_40 (SPAdes)... | ecosystem: Environmental > Aquatic > Freshwater >... | reverse complement strand
GCCATTTAAATTAATGAGTACCGATCTTGCAAAATGTATAGCTTCTGAATGCAAATATATGAATGAAAGCTTTTGGACCGAATTTGTTGTACGAGCTTGCAACAAGAACTTGAAAATAGTGGAGGTCAAAGTCCAACACTCTAAAAGACTAAAGGGTGAAACCGTTGTTTACAAGAAGTCAAAAATTGCAAAAATTGTGATAAACCAATTGTCTGGATTAGTTAAATTGAAGAAGGAAATTACTGAAAATGGTTTTGTTAGATCGCTTTTGCAGACCAAATCTGTAAGGCGATTCATCACGTTTGCTCTTGTTGGATCATCGGGAGCTGGAATTGTTTTGTTTTTAACATGGCTGGGTGTAAATTTACATTTGCACTATGTTCTAGCGGCTGCTATTGGAATTGAAGCTAGCATAGGTTGGGCATTTTTGCTAAATGATAGAATTACATTTAGAGATAAGGTCGATTGTTACCAAAAATCGAAAACCCTCTTCAGGTTCTTGAAGTACAATACTAGCAGTTTGGGAGGAGAAGCAATCAATCTATCAACGCTGTTCCTTTTAACGAGCGCAGGCTTGTTCTACTTACACAGTGAAGTAGTTGCTATCTTTGTTGCCTTCATGTTCAATTATACACTCAGCAGGAAGTGGGTATGGCGCAGAAATTAAATTCCTGAAATATGTCCTGTAGCGGTCTTCATTCCGACCATAGAATACACTTAAAATATTACATTAATTTCAAGCTGAATTCATATGTCAATTTATAAAAATACATTTTAAGAAATGCAAATCAACATGTAATATATCAGAGTAATCGGCCGGCAAGACTTCACTCGAATGACATCCTGTTGATATGCAAAATTGGTAAATGTTTTTTTCAAAGATGGCCTGCGTACTTTTTTCTTTAGTTGACTAATATAAGGCTAAACGATGACGATCAAAATTTGAATCCGATAGCTCTTATCAATATTTTATTTTTTCATATCCCTAATGGAATGGTTTAAATGTCAATTTATCTTCATAGAAATTCTATATTAATATTGTATCAACTTTTCATTTCATCTATCATATTTGGAATAATATTAATACTTACATACAGTAATGTAGAAGCTACGAGTAATATATGCGATAGAACCCATTGTGACCACCCAGTTATCAATGATCCTAATTTAAAATTGGAAATGGTTTTTCAAGGAGACTTTAAATTCGAAGCTAATAATTTATCGCCAGTAAGCAGCATGGCATTCTTGGGACCAAATGATATATTGGTCCTAAACAAGAATGATGGTAAAGTTTATAGAATTCTTAATGGTACACTTGTAGGTGATCCCGTACTTGATGTCAACGTAGCAAACAAACGAGAACGTGGTCTATTAGGAATCGCTTCGTCAAAAGACAACGACGATAAAATATACGTTTATCTCTATTTCACAGAATCTGAAAAGGGCGATGGTGGTGATGTGTGTCCTGATGATAGATATTCCTATGAGTATCACTGTAAACCAGATAATGAACCGATCGGAAATAGGCTGTACAAGTATGAGTTAAAAAATGATAAATTAGTCAGTCCAAAACTTTTGCTCGACTTACCTACTTCGCCCTCACCATCTCACAATGGAGGCGTGGTAACTATAGGACCTGATAACAATCTCTACGCTACCATAGGTGATTTGCTTGGTGGTACTTATGTTGGAACTAGTACTAAGGCCCAAAACTTGGATGAATCAAATCCAGATGGACGAAGTGGTATTCTCAGGATAACTCAAGATGGCAATCCTGTAGACGATGGAATACTAGGTAAATCAATGCCTGTGCGACTATATTATGCATATGGAATACGAAACAGTTTCGGAATTGATTTCGATCCTGTGACAGGTAATCTATGGGACACGGAAAATGGACCCGAATATGGCGACGAAATAAACCTGGTTCATCGCGGTTTTAATAGTGGATGGGAACGTATTCAAGGAGTATGGGAACCGATACAGAATAGATCCTCTAATATGGGTGGCCTAATTCAAGGGGATGAATTATCAAGTCCTAAAGAAGGACTGGAAGATTTTGGTGGTAGGGGCAAATATAGCTCACCGGAATTTGCCTGGAAGTTTCCTATTGGTATTACCGCGGCCAAATTCCTCACTTCGGACAAATTAGGTAAAAAATATCAAAATGATTTATTTGTTGCGTCCTTTACTCTTGGAAAAATATTTCATTTTGACTTGAACAAAGACAGGAAGGGATTGAAACTGAGCGGTTCGCTGAATGATAACATAGCAGATAATAACAAAGAACTTAACGATATAATCTTTGCTCAGGGCGTCGGTGCTATTACTGATATAGATATCGGTCCAGATGGTTACATGTATGTGCTTTCAAATTATATGGGGAAACCCACGATATTTAGAATAGTACCTAATCAGAATTTCGGTCCCTTGAAGAGTATTTTAAATCTGCCCGCAGATACGATAGATCTCCTTGACAAAAACCATACTTGGAAGTCCTTCGGACACGCTAACATCACCCAGAAGCTAGATAACCTGACTATTCAAGTGGACTCAGATCAGAAAAATAAAATGTACAACAGAGCATTTTTGCAAACCGAACTAAACCTGAAGAAGCCTCTTCTGCTCTCTATGGACTATAGCATTAAAGCCGGTGCGGGAAATGCAACTTATGCAGTTGAAATAAGGGACAGTAATAGCAGCGAGATACTATTCGATAGTGTTCTTGAAAACTTATCAAGTAGTGCAACTGACAAAACATTTTTACTTCCAACAAATATTATTGAGGGCAAGCCCTTAGAGTTTAGGGTGTATGTAATCACTCAAGGTATTGGCCAGCATATTATTACAATGAGCAAATTAGATATATCACAATTTTAATCTGCCTTGTTTGCAGAAACTAATTTCTCGAGATTAATAGCCCGGTAAGAATATTAATTACGGTAACATCCAAGGAGGTCTATCTGATTCGACCATAAATGGGTTTAAGATTAAGTAATTCTACATCATATAAGAAACTGGAATAAAATACAATCAGCAGTAAGTGGGTATGACGTGGACAATGAATTGATAAATATCTTCAAGATATAATCCCTGTTCTAGTAATAGATTTAGTAATAAGCACTCTTATTGCGAGTTTTCTATATTATACTTATTCCATCTGTCGTAGAAAGTTTTGAAGATGAGTTCATGAGTCATATCATACAGCTGTTTTAGCTGTATCGCATGTAAACTTTCATAAAACGAATTCGCCGGCCAACCGAGTCTGTCATAGTAAGACGTTCCATTGTTATCATACTTTGGTAAATCATTTTTCAAAGCTAAAATTCCCTGATCGAAAAGAAACTTAGCACTTGAATCACTAGTCATTTTGAAATACTCATTGATGCCCAATAATGCATGAATCATTCCATTCAAAACTCTATACTCTTTAGTTGAGTTGTTAGACGCGTATTCTTCGTACCACCATCCTGAATTAGGGGTCTTATATGTAACGCCGCCGTCCTTTACGTCAATGTAGAATGAGTTCAATATCTTCTTTGCAGTATCAAGGTATGTTTTATTACCCGAAAGTTGAAACGCCTTGACCAAGGGGCTTAATGCTTCACCACCTACCATGGCATTTCGCCAGGGGGCTTCAACTGTGTTATTTCCAATCTTCCAAGGGAAGGAATATTCATAGACTGAAAACGATCCATTGTGCTTTAACATTTCGGTGTTTACTAGCCAATCGACATTGTTAAAAAAAAGTGTCTTTGCAGATTCATTTGCGGTTTCAGTAAATTCATTATAAAGTTTCAATGCATGCTGCGATACAGCATGAGGACTTCCTTGTAGTCCGATTGAATTGTGTCCGGTATAACTATAATTGTAATGAGGAACACCATTTTTATCAAATACCAAGGATCCATAAAAGCGATCTGCCTCTCTCTTGATGGCACCATTATCCGTTGTTCCCTGTGTTTGTTTGTAGGATATAGAGATCAAGAGAATAACTAAAAATACAAATACAAGTCTATTCAAATACAATTACAATTCACCGCCTCTGCAAAATAAAACAACCACTTCTACCAAGTTCAACTGACCGGTGCCTACAGTATTACAATGCCTAGTTGTAGTATCTACGATCGTCTCGTCAATCAATCGAACTGCCATTTTATCGCCCATTTATCAAACTTCATATAGTACCACGATCGAAAGTCCTTATATTCTTTAAAACCTTTTTGATGAAATTTGAAGAATCAAAAGATTATAATCGACACAAGCAGGTAAACTATTATTTGAACTTTTTGAAATCTATATATCTTAGATTTTACTGTATCTCAATAATGGTTGTCTATGTGAGAGGAAGGTCTGAGGTAATTTCGGTGTTTACATACCCTATAATTATAGAATATCGCCTACAAAAAAGCGCAGTGCAATTGGAGGTAGGAAATTGAGTTCTACACAACTCCCGAAATCCATATCCGTATTAATACCCACATTAAATGAGCAAGAAGGAATAAAGCTAACAATAGATAGTATTCCAAAGGATAAGCTGGCTGAGCTTGGTTATGATCTGGAGATATTAGTTATCGATGGTAATTCAACCGATCTAACGCGGCAAATCGCCAACGAAATGGGATCGAAAATAATCCTTGAAAAAAGAACGGGTTATGGCCGGGCCTACAAAACAGGTTTCAGCGAAGCAAAAGGGGACATCATAGTTACATTGGACGCGGATGGCACTTATCCTGCAGAGCTTATTCCAGACTACATACGTTACCTGAACGAAAAAAAATTGGATTTCATTACAGTCAATAGATTTTCTAAAATGGAAGGCAATGCCATGCTTATTTCCCACAGGATTGGGAACAAACTTTTGTCTTTAGTCACGTCCCTATTATATTCAATTAAGGTAAAGGATTCACAGTCTGGAATGTGGATCATGTCCAAGACATTTGCTGATGCAATTAATTTACTATCGGATGACTTTTCTTTCTCCGAAGAAATTAAGATAGTTGCCTTTAGATTTTTTAAAGCATTTGAGTTAGATGGTAAATATTATAAAAGAACCGGCAAACGAAAATTGGCAACCTTCAACGATGGCTGGAAGAATCTAAAATATTTATTTCAGTTTAGATCTTTAGTAAAGTTTGCAGTTAAATCCACCCACGAGAATGTTGCAGAGAGTCTCCTGATAAATAACTCGTAAGAGTCTAAAACGATATTCAGACATAACCATTTAGGCAAATACTATTTCATTGTGAATTTTTTTAGTTTCCCTACAAAGTGCACTCCTTGGAGAAATTCATTCTTGTGATATTTTTCTATTGACATTAATGCTAAAAAGTTAACAGCAGGAGTAAACTGTGGCGTATACTGCATTGAATGAAGTGGTTGAGGATTAGCGCTGCAGAATATAAGGGAAAAAATGAACTCCGCTATAAGCATGATTAAATTTATCATCTTAATTAAGAGATAAATGCAAGAGGGACATGCTAGAAAGCTTGTCCCCAAGATTTATCGAGTTTTGTATATAGTAAAATGTTAATTAGGATATGGAAATGTGAATCAATTAGCTATGAAACATTAAGTCCACCACTTTTAAGTAAACTAATAATATTCATGTGAGAAAAAAAGGTGTTGCGCATATACTATTTTCTCCAGTTGCAATTGTTATGATTCTTAGTACAGATTCTGCAACTAGTATCTAATTCATTACTAAAAACTAGGAAGCGAGTTTGGTATCATATGTTACTGAAAGACTATATGTTTTAGGATATGATCAAGCTTGCTCTCTTCACGTCCAGTGTATGCTCACCGGGTCCATTTGTAACAAGATATAATCTAAATTCAATTGGCTGATTTAATATGTGGTTAGGAAGGGTAAATGCACTTTTAGTTGGTACACCGTTTGTATCATTTAGAAATTTGTTCCAAAGTATATTACTACTGTTACCTTTAATCTCTGAAAAAAATGTTGCATTTCCCAAGTAAGATTTTGATCCATAGTCTAAGTTTAAGATTGGAGATTTGTCTGCTGAGGCATTTATTTGTGTTTGCAAAAAGGCACGGTTCCATAATGTACCATTGTGGTCGGTCACGACTATGACATTTAATTCGATATTGTTTTGTGAAAGAATTGCTGCAGCAAATGGCTTCCATATATTTTTTTGATCGATCAGATTTATCTCTTGAATTTGTGCCAGAGCAGAAGGCCATGTTCCTATGAACGATACAATCATAGAAAGAGATAATAGAACAACCATAAATTGTCTAATAGAATTTATTATCAATAATTATTCTGCCTCACTCTCTAATAATCACGCACCAAGAGGTATATAGGTTAATCTGCTATTTAGAAAGTCTTCCTTATTAAATAGTCTGACTGCATCTACTATTATGCAATGTTTTTTAAAATCTTTCGTAGCCAAAGACGAATACATCGAGTGTGCAGTGGCTATTATCACACAATCAGCCTGACCTAGAACTGAGTCCAAATTCGAGGTAAATTTAGCACCAAGAGTATCCTCTGCGAAAGGATCATGCAGGGTTATATTTTGAAATCCTTCTTTCTTTAAAGATGAAACGATACTTCTAGTTGGTGAATATCGCGTATCGCTAACACCAGGTTTATAAGAGCTACCTAAGATTAGAACATTTAACTTATCATTGCTTATTTTGCTAGAGTTCAAAGTTTTCATGAGAATATCAACTACGTGTGAGGGCATAGAATCATTTATCGATCTTGCTGTTTTTACCATTGATTTATCGAAATTTTTTCCCATAATTAGTAAATACGGATCTTTCGGTAGACATGGGCCCCCAACGCCGGGTCCTGGTTTATGGATGTTAACACGTGGATGAGTATTAGCCAATCTTATGACGTCCTGAACGTCGGAATCGGACTGTTCGCATATAATTGCAAGTTCATTTGCAAATGCGATGTTTATGTCCCTGTAAGAATTCTCCGCGAGTTTTGATATTTCTGCTGTAGTTGTATCAGTCCTATGTATTTTTCCCTTGGTTATATTTTTGAATAACGCAAGAGTTGACAAATAGCTCTTATCATCATTTGCCCCGATAATCCTGTCGTTCTCATTTAACTCTCTTAATGCATTCCCGGGTGAAATTCTTTCCGGACAAAATGATATGAGGAAATCTGAACCAGCCCTTTTTTTAGAAAGACTCTCAGTCAACGGGATAATATATTTTTTCATTGCTTCGGGTGGTAATGTACTTTCAACAACAATGAGTTTCTGTGTCGTTAAGTACTTTACAACAGCTTCTACAGCACTTGTTAAGAACTTCATGTCCACTGCAAATCCTGTGTCGTCTAGTGGACTAGCTACACAAATAATTATGACATCCGCAGAACCCAAAACATTGGAAGATACAGATGGAGTAAATGATTTGCTTTTCAAGAATTTATTGAACAAATCCTTAAATCCCTTTTCCGCAAATGAGATGATACCTTCTTCAAGATTTCGGATCATTTTCTCATTGATATCATATCCAATGACTCTGTAACCCAATTTCAGGAAAGAAAGCGCCGTAGGAAGTCCTACCTGACCTAAACCAACAACGCAAATGACGGCCGTCTTTGTCTCTATTTTATTGATAATATCAAATGCGTGTTTCTCTAATTCCACTATATCTCACTTCGTCTAGTCCATTGTATAATTTTAAAATGAGTGATTTGAATGCCTCTATAATACCTAGAGTTAATTGCAATATCGATAGTATCAACACGTCTCATATATATCTGAACCTAAAGCATAAGAAACTATATGGTACAATAGTCAATCCGATTTCCTTTTTATATATTTTTTAAATGCCTATAATCACAGTTATCAGGGACTATCTGACGTAGAATCTATAGAACTCAATTGTTTTGTGTGAAATTTATTTGGATCCAAATTATTATGTTCTAAATTTACTTAATTATACAATAAATGTGTAACAGAACCTATTTTCAGTCATGCGCATATCGTAAAAAAGAAAGGTTTTGATTTGGTTAACTATAATTATGATCCAGCAGTATTCAATGTGAATATTTCTTATACCGATCTTCAAAAACAATTTGTAAACTCATTTATTCAACTTTTTAGATAGAACTTGATTGCACAAGAAAATAGTTAAAGCTTATAAAGAATACAACTAATTATCTCTAAAGCAATAATTTTGTATGTTGGGTATAAGAATGACACGCACAAACATGTTGTATCAGAGGCAACCGAATATTTCGGGAACTGATGAAATTCTATGCCAACTATCGTACTGCCTACACAAATTAGACGCGATTAGGGCGTTACCAAAATATCGTCGTACATACCAGAATTATGTCACGGTCATTATACATAAGCTTAGAAGAAAATATCCAGTTCAGGCGGTCATGAGAGACGGTTCAGTTACCATGCTTCATAACAATTTAGAACTATATATACGGGCACAATTTGGTTATAGTCTCTACGATTATACCAACGATGTGATCACTATCTGGTCACTCCCTTATCTAAATGATAACAAAATGAAAGTGAAACTCTGCGGAGTTAAAGTTGAAAGCGACACATCCTCTATTCTGGTAAAGAATTCGTATCATTACCTCCCAGCAAAAGGGAAAACAATCATAGATGTCGGCGCAAATATTGGAGATTCAACTATATATTTTGCTTTATGCGGAGCGCACAAGGTAATCGCTCTTGAACCCTTCCCAAAGAACTATGAATTGGCAAAAAAAAACATAGAATTAAATGGTTTTTCGAATAAAATCATTATGTTACTAGCCGGATGTGCGGCCCATAGCGGATACGTCACTGTAGACCCGAACTATGAGGGTTCGGTTACTAGTAGATTAACCAGATTCAGTAATGGTGTCAAGGTCCCTCTGTTGACTTTAGAGGATATTTTAAATCAAAATAATGTAAGTTATGGTGCTGTATTGAAGATGGACTGTGAGGGTTGTGAATATGATAATCTGCTTTCTACTCCTGAAAATGTATTGCGAAAGTTTAGTCACATGCTCATTGAATACCATTACGGGTACAAAAACATAAAAGAAAAACTAGAAAAAAGCGGTTTCCATGTAACAGTCACTAGACCAAGAATTTCTAGAAAAGTCAAACTCATGCGCTATGGTTACATATTTGCAAAATTAAACTAATTTAAGCTTATTCGTTTATTTTGTAACTATTATAAAGACCATTAATTACATCACAACATCTATCTAAAGACATTTCATTTAATATTTTTTTATGTGCATTTTTCCCCATTTCAAGGCAAAGATCATTATCTTCAACCAGTTTCGTAATATAGTTGGCTAATTGATCAATTTCTCCCCTTTCAAACATAAAACCTGTCACACCATGGTCTACATACTCCGGTATTGATCCAACATTTGACACTATTACTGGTTTTGAAAATGTGTATGCTAAAGATACAACTCCACTCTGGGATGCATCTATATATGGCAATACTAAAAATTTCGATCCTTTAAACAATCTTGGAATTTCGACTTCTGGTATAAACCTGTTTTGTATGTAAATATATTCTAGATCCTCGGTACTAAGTAAAGTATCAAAATATGATAAGCTGCCTTTTCCCGCAATGACAACACTGAACTTGTTCCCTAATTTGTTTCTTACAATCCGTGCTGCCTTGATTAGGATATCCAAACCTTTATAAGGTTTTATCTTACCAAAAAACAGAACATATCCATTTGCATTATCCAGATTCTTTCCAGAATTTAAGGATAGCAAGTATCCATAATCAAAATGTGGCATAACATATATTTTGTAATTGGAAATGCCTTTAGATATTAATTTGTCTTTAAGGTTAGAGCCATGAACTATAATGAAATTTACATGTTTACTTAGCATTTTATTTTGACACAGCAACTTTACCTGTAGTGTTTCAAGTTTACCTCTTAATCCAGAGTTCGTAGATCGAAAGTCAACATCATGGATAGTCCAATAAATTGGTTTTCTTTGTAGCTTTAGCAGAGGAACAAAGAGAAAGAAAAGATACGAATGACCTTGTATATGCACTATGTCATATTTCTTTGTGGTTATAGCTTTAAATAAAGGGAAGAAAAGTAGCCATGGACGTAAAGCGCTTGATACTAACGAGGTTCCTGTAGGTAATCTTTTTCCCATATTGTAAAATTTAATTCTGACTTGCTTGGCAGCACCAGTAAGATTGTATAGCTCATCTGAAAATCCACAAAGTATTATGTCTCTATGTTTAGAGAGTCCGACAGCCAGATAGGCTGTGTAATGCGCCAGTCCGCCGCTGTCAATTAGCAGAACAGTAGACATTTTATTCTTCAATAAATGGTTCTTACCGTCTTATAGATGGTATGTCTTAAATCATTATTGATTTGACCTTAAGATTTTACTCACGTATTTTGGGACGTTGTTTCATGGCCCACTAATTTCTGCCTTTTTTATCAATGAACCGTAAATCTTTAAATAATTATGGATTTGCGTTTTAGTACTGAATTTTTGAATGTAAGTTTCATAACTTTTATCTGACATCATTTTTTTTAATTTTGGATCAGAGAGTACGATGGCAAGCTTTTCTGCCAAATTTTCTGAGCTTCCTGTCCTAAAAAGAAAACCGTTTACTCCATCTTCAACGCTCTCCCTATTTCCTTCTACATCAGATGCCACAATTGGTAGGCCTGAAGCCATTGCCTCCAGTAGGGCGACAGAGTGACCTTCCGATGCTGAAGGCAAGACGAATAGGTCTGCTGCGGTATATAGTCCTGATAATGTCGTTTTTGGTACTCTTCCATAGAATTTCACATTAGAATTGAGATCGTATTTGTCTACCGTCGATTTTAATTCTTCAAGATCTTCCCCTTGACCGACAATGATGGCAGTAAAGTCAGACATTTTGCTTCGAAGCGTATTTAGTGATTCTATGAGAGAACGTAAACCTTTTCTTTTTATTAGGTTTCCCACGAACAAGATAATATTATCACTGGGTCCAAAGTTATGTTTTTTTCTTTCTAATCCTTTATCTTTACCATAAAAGAAGACCCTTTCATCACATGAATTGTAGATTACGCTGATTTTCGAGGCCTCCACTCCGGCGTTAATGGTTAGAGATTTTGTATGGTTAGATACAGCTACTATTCTATTAAATCTTGCAAGGGCGTATTTTCTAATAATGGATACCGGACTACCAACTCTAGCTACTTCTGCTCTGTGCACAGTTGCGATAATAGGTATCCTTGTTAATTTTGCTATTGGAATAGCACTACAGCTAAAAAAATTAGGCGCCTGAACATGTATGATGTCTGGCTTGATCTTGACCATTAGCCTCAGAATCGAAAATATGGCGAATCTTGAATTCACTCTATGGATCGTCATCAAATTTTCAGATGTAACAGACTCTTCACCGTCCTCTAAAGGGCTTACTAATGACACGTCCAGACCAAATCTAGCCAGATTTTCTGCAAAATTATAGACAAAAGGGGCAAAGTTAGGACGCTTCCTGCTGGGTAACCAGGAACTAACGATACAGATTTTCAAGACTTTCCCTCTTTGAAGATTTTATTTACGAAGATCTTTTTTATTTTTCTCCTATTAAAGTTTGAACGTCTGATATCAGTGAGTGGAACGTATTCTCTTCTGCAAATTTGCGACCGTTAATAGAATACTGCGAAAGTGCAGCCTTGTCATTTATTACCTCAACTATAGCATCTGCTATGTCTTTTTTATCATCCCCCCTTACATAGACTCCAGCTCCTGATTCTCTCATTATCAGCTCTAATTCATCTGAAGAACCATAAGCCACAACAGGTAAACCGGAAGCAAAGTATTCAAAAGATTTTGTTGGTAAAGCATAACGAACAACATTATTACTAGATAGTGCAATAATCCCTAGAGTTGACTGAGATAATATTTTTGGAATTTGTTCTCTAGGTACAGGATCATTAAATTTGATATATTTGTCAATATTCAAATCTCTAGCAAGGCGTTTCATCTCTGGTTCACAATCTCCACCTCCATAAAGATGAACTCTAAGATCAGTAACTTTCTCTAACACTATAGGCAGTGCATTTATAAGCCCGTTAAGGTTTTGGGCAGAACCGAAATTACCGATGTACACGATCTGCTTTTCTGCGCAAGACCCATTGACCTTTTTGAATATGTCCAAGTTAACACTGAATGGAAAATATTTTATCTTAGAGTTATTCGGGTCCTTTGTATTAGAATTTAGGGCATCATAAATAATCCTGCTGTTGGTAATTATTAGGTCTGATTTTCTCCAACAATATTCTTCAAATTTTCTTGCCGATTTGACTATTAGACTGTCCTTTTTAATATAGCCAAGTGACACAGCAAGATCAATCCAAAAGTCACGCACGTCTATAATTAATTTTATCTTAAACAACCTGATAGC
>Ga0209854_1000089_pt1 | contig 12442 bp, 9 predicted proteins | sample GWRWS3_30_40_FD_187234 | JGI IMG/M metagenome (GOLD analysis project Ga0209854, IMG submission 187234) | Riverbed sediment microbial communities from areas with vegetation nearby in Columbia River, Washington, USA - GW-RW S3_30_40 (SPAdes)... | ecosystem: Environmental > Aquatic > Freshwater >... | reverse complement strand
AATAGGCATCCAGAATCTGGTCATCGGTAGGGGTCGTCTCAGGGAGGCGGATCTCTTGAGTCGGCATACTGTCCCCTGCCATCAGTCGGAGAACCTGTTGCATGACACTCCCACAAGTGTGAGAACGAAATGACCTCGACTGGATCATATAATTCTAGTTAGAACAATATCAAGTGGGTGAGAAAATTATCCTGTTTGCCGAATAACTCCGTGAAACCAATCGCTTAGAACTTCACTGGAAATTTCACAGGGCCACTCATACCAAGAGGATAGGCAAAGTATGGGGGAGGAAGAGCTCGCTAGTGGTCAACAGCCTGAAACACTCGCCTTGTTCAGGCTAATTCGACAGGGCTGGATTCAGTGGTGGTTGTAAAAAGCGGCGATGGTGTCCACCACGTAGGAAAGCTGGTCGTCGGGGAGCTCGGCGTAAATAGGCAGCGAGAGCACCTCTTCTGCCGCGCGCTCGGAGACAGGGAAGGCGCCTTTCCTGTATCCAAGCTCTTGATAACAGCTCTGCAGATGCAGCGGCACGGGATAATACACTTCCGTGCCGATTCCCTTGTCCTTCAGGTACGCTCGGAGTTCATCCCGCTTCTGCGCGCGAATCGTAAACTGATTATAGACATGGTGGTTTCCCGCGTCGGTCCTGGGCAAGATGAGCCGTTCCAGCAGCTTCGCGTCCTTGAACAACCGTTCGTACTGGACCGCATTGCGTCTTCGCCCCTCCGTCCACTGATCCAGATACTTCAGCTTGACGCGCAGGATCGCCGCCTGAAGCGCATCCAGTCGACTGTTCATTCCGACCAACTCATGCATATAACGGACGCGACTGCCATGCACGCGCAGGATGGCCACCGTATCGCTCAACCGACTATCGTTCGTCGTGACCAGGCCGCCATCGCCGAACCCACCGAGGTTCTTGGACGGAAAGAAGCTGAAACAGCCGAGATCCCCGAGTGCTCCTGCTTGAACCCCATTTCTGGATGCCCCGATCGCCTGGCACGCATCTTCAATCACCCGGACTCGCCGGCGCTTGGCCATTTCACGAATCGCTTCCATCTCGGCACATTGCCCGAACAGATGGACGGGAATGATCGCTTTGGTGTGAGCAGTTAAGCTTTTTTCGATCTGGCTCGGGTCCATGTTGAAGGTCTCTGGGCGAATGTCCACGAAGACCGGCTTGGCGCCGAGCCTGGTGATGGATCCGACTGTCGCAAAAAACGTGAAGGGCACCGTGATCACCTCATCGCCCGGCCCGACGCCCAGCGCCATCAATGCTAGCAAGAGCGCATCGCTCCCGGATGCCACGGCTACGGCGTGGGACGTCCCGACGTAGCGGGCCAGCGCCTGTTCCAGCTCAATGACCCGCGGTCCCAAGATGAACCCCTGCTCGTCGCACACGGCCTCGATCGCGGCCATGACTTCTCCTCGTATCTGACGGTACTGCGCCTTCAGGTCCAGCAACGGGACATTCATGTGTTCTCGCTCCATTCGTTCGCTGACTGATGATTCACGATCTATCGACCGAGCTGCTCGACTTGCCGGCGACTGTCGCCGGCCGCGAGTCCGGGACAGGTATATTCAGCCACTAAGTGTTCATATTCCCGTTCCTGCTGACGGACCATCTCATGGATGTCAAACTCCGCCGGCAGCGATTGAGCATTGCGTCCCATACGGACCGTTGTATCAGGATCGGCCAGGAGCGACAAGACCCGATCAGCGAGCCCATGGACATCTCCCGGCTCAATGAGGTACCCGTTCACACCCTCCTGAACCACTTCTGCCGCGCCATCGACCCGCGTGCCCACGACAGGCACACCGCTGGCCAGCGCCTCTAGATACACCCTGGGCAAGCCCTCCCACAGGGACGTCAGCACAAAGACGTCGAGGCAGCGCAGGACCTCCGCGATGTCGCGACGCCACCCGGTCAGGACAAATGTGTCGGACAGACCGAGCCGTCGCACCTCCGCTGCGATCGCTTCGCGCAATTCACCATCTCCCACGAGCAGAAACTGTGTATCCGGTTTGGCCTTGTGGACCAGCTCCGCGACTCGAACAAAGTCCAGCGGGGCCTTTTGGGGTTTGAGCGGAGCGATCATCCCGATGACAGGCCGTTCCTGGTGAAGCCCCAGGGCCCACCTCTTCGTTGCACGATCCACCCGAGTTCGCCGAAGGGCCGCCAGATCCACGCCGCTGCGGACGACCGTGCACTGCTCCTCAGAAAAGAGGCCGAGCTCGATTCCAAGGCGACGATTGGCCTTCGACACCGCAAAAACTCTGGTCGTGAACCGAGCCGTCGCACGTTCCAGCGTAATGAGCGTACGCCGGACGACGGGATGCTGATAGCGCGTAAATCCGAACCCGTGGATCGAGTGGATAATGATCGGTACTCCTGCCCATCGGGCAGCCCAGCGTCCCAGGATACCGGCCTTCGAGCTGTGCGTATGGACAATTGTCGGGTTGAGCCGCTTGAGGAGGCCAGTCAGCGCGATGAATGCGCGAAGGTCCGTGATGGGCCGGATCGGACGCCTCAGTGAGGGCACTTGATAGAATTCGACTCCGGCCAGCGACCGCGCCTCCTGATCTAAGAGGCCCGGCTCACCGGTGATCAAAATGGGCTTGAAACGCGGCCGGTTCAGGTGCGCGACGGTGAAGAGCGTGTTTTGCTGCGCGCCTCCCAGTTCCAGCTTGGTAATGAGGTGGGCCACTGAGACCGGCACGGTCATCCCTGGCTCGCCTGTGGAGCCCGGCCGTTGCCTGGGCTCTTCAGCCGTTCGGCCAACTGTTTGCCCTGAGCGATGGCATCTTCCATCGAGGTGTGTTCCCAGCGGCCGTAGCGGCCGATGGAATAAATACCCCGACGCTCGAGTTCTTCGAGAATCGTCGGCAGGGCCCGGGCCCGGTGCTTGTCGTACAGAACATAGGCATATCGAATGTCACGCACGTCGGCCACGATGATGTCGTCCTCTGGCCTGAAAATGCCGGCCCGCTCCAGCCCCTCGCGGATTTGCTTGAGCAAGACAGCTGGCGCGGTCACCTCTGTCGGCTGGTGAGAGACCTCGACGTAGAGAGAGCTGCAGCCGGGTCGTCCTAGTGCGGGCGAGAAGTTCATGGGGAACCCCACCCGATAGAAGGGGTACTCCGGCTCCGGAAAATAGATCCAGTGCTTGTCGGAGACCCGTTGCCGCGCCACGCCGAGATTGACGTTGTAGACTGATACACAGCGCAGCCCGGCAGCTGCCTCCCGGACCGCTCGGGGAAGGTCCCTGCAGCAGCGAACCAGTTCCGGGATCGGGATCGTCGAAATGAGCGTCTCGTAGTCTTCTCTCTGCCCGTCCTGAAACGTAGCCTGCCGGTGCTTGGTGTCAACCTCGACCACTTCTTTGCCATAGGCAATCTCTCCGACAGCAGGAAGAAAGGCTTTGGGTAGGATCCCTATCCCTCCTTGGACCGGATACAGAAAGGACGGGTTGTAGCCGAAAGCCTTGTCCTTGATCCCCAATGCGCCGTTCACCACATCCTTGAGTTCAGGCTTGGGAACCAGCCAGGAGACCCAGTCCGACGTCAGCTCATCCAAAGACACCTGCCACAGCTTTTCGTTGAACGGCACCATAAAATGTTTTGCCATTCCTTCACCGAGGTTCTCCAGAATCCAGGCTTTGAAGGAACGGTCCTCCGGCCGTGCGGGTGGGGCGGACGGGTTTGTCAGCGTGGCGAGAAAGCCCAGCAGACATTCGCAGACCACCTCGGGAGGCAATCCATAGGTATTCACCTGGAACGGATATTCCGTGTAGGTCCGGTGGGAGTAGATAAATGAGCGGCGGCTATGCTTTCCCAAGCGACCATTCAGGAGGCCCTCAACTAAGGTCCTGATCTCGGCCTGACGGAAATGCAAGAGGTGTCCGGTCATATCGAAGGTAAACCCGTCCATCTGATAGGATCGACAGAGACCTCCCGCCTCTTTCTCTTTCTCGAACAGCCGATACGGCACGCCGGTCAGGTGATACGCCGTGCTCAGACCCGCGAGGCCAGCGCCGATGATGACGATCATGGGGCCCTCCGTGCTGCCTCCGGAGAGGGTTCCCGCTGAAGCATTGCCTGTGACGGCCGAGACATATCAATGCGCTTCAGCCAGATCGCAGCCATGACCGACAACACCATCGTGGCGCCCACGAGGACCAGTGCTGTCTTGATGGGCATAACCATCATCCCCAGCGCGACCCCGCCCAGTACAAGCGCCGCTCCATAACTCAGTATGACAACTTGGGGAACCGAAAGACGCCACTGCCGTAGCCGAAGGGCGAAATGATCGGAACTCCCCAGGAAGACTGGAATTCTCCGGAGCCAGCGGATGTACATCACAAACAGCGTGTCGAACACCGGAATGCCCAGAATAAGGACCGGCGCCAGCACCGCGACCGGATGCATCGCCGTCGCCGAATACTTCCCGATCATTGCCATGGCCCCCAGCATGAGCCCCAGGAACAACGACCCGGCATCTCCCAGATAGATCTTCGCGGGATAGAAGTTGTACCGGAGAAATCCGAGGAGACTCCCGGCAAGTGCTGAGGCCATCACCATGACGAGCGCATCGTGGTTTACCACCGCTACGACAAAGAGCCACCCGCACGCAATCAGCCCGACACCTCCGGCCAGCCCGTCCATGACATCAATGATATTGAAGGCATTGATGATGCCGACCATCCAGAAGACCGTGAGCAGGAGGTCCAGCCAGTCTGGTAGCGCTGCAATCTCGATGCGGATCCCGCTCCGGATCAACACAAACACTGCGATGAGCTGGCCGATCAGTTTGGGCCATGGCTTGAGGACCCCGAAGTCGTCGATCAATCCGACCATAACCATGAGGGTCCCGCCAAGGACTATCCCCAAAGCGTCCTGTCGAAATTCGAATGTCAGTGCCAAACTGATGAGAAAGGCCAGATATACAGCCAGCCCGCCGAAGTAGGGCACCGGCTCGGCCTGAAATTTGAGCCGCCCATCAGGGCGATCCACGATGTTGAATTGGAGTGCGGCCCGGCGCGCCAGTGGCACCGCATACAGGGCCAAAAGAAGTGCAAGGACAAAGGTGAGTGCGTAGAGTAACACCGCTAGCTCCCGCTCCCGTCCAGTCGCCTATAGAGCTCCTCCAGATAGGCGCGATACCTACCTTCTGAATGCCGCTCCGCAACACGACGACGCGCAGCCTGTCCGAAACGGTCACACCGTTCCGGAGCTTTCAGAAGACTGATGACGGCTTGGGAGATCTGCTCAGGGTCCGGCTTGATTCGAATGCCCGTCGTCTCATCTACCAGTTGCCAGGTCAAGCCGACGTCCGTCGCCACCGTGGCCGTGCCGCAGGCCATCGCTTCCAAGAGGCTCTGGGAAGGATAATTGTCCAGCCTCTGCAAGGACACGAACAGGCGCGCCTTGCTGAGCACCGGCGCAAGGTCTGTGTGAAAGCCAGTCTCGACCAAGCCACGCAGATGCAAGCGGTCCAAGGCCCGCTCAACCAGTGGACGAAGTGGACCCTCTCCCAACAAGAAGCACCGGGAATCGGGAACCGCCTGGAGGATGGTCGGCACGGCCTCAAGAAAGAGAAGTGGATTCTTCTCTTCGATCAGGCGGCCTGCAAAGACCACCCAGGGTTCCTTCTTCGGATCCGGCTGATAATGGTCCAGGTCAACCACACTTCCAGGTGAGACAGTAATCTTCTGGTCGGAAAGCCCGCGCCAGACCAGGTCCGTCCGTACGCCTTCACTCAACGCATCGATCAGACCGCACCGGGCAAGAGCAAACCGGAAAACCGGCAGGGCCCAAGGAACACCGACAAGCCCAGCCAGGTTCCGATTCGTCACGGACATGATGATCCGATGGTCCGGGCGCAGCAGCATCAGTGGAAGCACAACGTAGGCTCCACCTAGAACCAGATGGAACAGGCAACGGGGAGCCAGCGCGTAGCGGACCAGCAACAGACAGGCGAAGAAGAGATAGTCCAGCTTTCGCAGCCAGAATGCTGGTGCCCCCTGCCACAACCCAGTCCATTCCGCCAGTCGCCCCAAGGGCTCGGCCAGCCGCCAAATCCGTTGCTCACGACCCGATACAATCTCCGCTGCCAGCAACTTCTTCCAGAGGCTGGTATTGATTACCAACAAAGTGTCTGCGTTCCCGTCAGCCATGCGGGCAAAGAGTCGGCCCAGACGCCGTTCCGCGCCCCCCAAGCCTGTGTTGTTAATCAGGACACACGTGCGGCGCATGGGTCACGGTCCACAAAACGGCGGCACCAGAGTTCGACGTTGAGCCACCGCCAGATCGTATTGCCGATATTGGTACGCCCGGCCACATGACTCTCGAAGGCTCGCTGAGCCGCCTCGACATTGAGATAGCCGCGCACGCGAGTCCGCGCATCCGCGAGTGTGTCGCGCACCAACTCCCGCAGAGAGGTCCTGAGCCACTGATCCTCAGGGGTGACGAACCCCATCTTATCTGCCCGCCACCGGACTTCCTCCGGCAGGATTCCCTCCATAGCCTCTCTGAGAATCGCCTTGGTCCAGCCCAGATGGATTTTGTGGCTAGGGTCCAAGCCATACAGATATTCAACCACCCGATAGTCCAGAAACGGTAACCTCGTCTCAATCCCGAAGGCCATCGAGTTCCGGTCCTCGTAGTGCAGCAGCGCACGGAGGCCCTTTCCCGTCAGCAATCCACGCTGCAGGCGTTGAAAGTGCGAGGACGGTCCGGCTGAGCGCTCTGGCATTGAGAATCCCCATTGCCGACGAAATTCCGCTCCCAACCAGTTGGCGCTGCCGGTCATGCGGCCACGGACCGCAATGACCAGGGATGAAGGCAGGAGCGCCCGCGCGAAATCCGCGACCGCGTACCGCGAAATCCGTCCGTGCAGACGCCGGTAGGCGCGCAGTTCCCGCAGTAAGGTGAGCCCTCGCCCCTCAGCGAGCAGATCGGCAAAGAACGCTCCGAAGAAACGATGGTACCCGGCCAGCAGCTCGTCGGCCCCTTGCCCGTCCAGGAGCACCTTCATGCCTTGTTGGGCTGCCAAGCGCATCACATTCCACTGAGCAAAGATACTCGAGGAGCCGAAGGGCTCATCCTGTTGCCAGACCAACTGCTCGACAGTGGCCGCTAACTCTTTGGGATCCGGAAAGGTGTAGTGCGGCTCAGCGCCCGTTCGGGCAAGGACTGACTTGATGAACCCTCGCTCGTCGTAGGCCGGATCCTCGAAGCAGGATGAGAAGGTTTGCAGTGGCTCCGCTTCGCCCTTTGAAATCAGGTCTGTGGCTACGCACACGATGGAGGAGGAGTCCAGCCCACCGCTCAGGCAGGTCCCGAGCGGCACATCACTGCGTAACTGAATCCGGATGGCATCGGAAAACAAGTGGCGGAAGGACTCGGCGGCCTCTCGTGAAGACAGGCCCGTGTCCGCCGCGGTAGTCGGGAGATTCCAGTAGCGTGCCAGGCTCACCCTGGCATTCTGGACGGTCAGAGAATGCGCTGGCGGAAGCTGGAGGATGCGGTCGAAAAACGTGTCATTGGAGTCATCGAGAGCCGCGCCATCAAGGTACGCGAAGACCGCTCGATGGTTCGGCGTCGGGCGCCCACAGGCTGGCAGGAGGCCCTTGATTTCCGACGCAAACGCGAATTGTTCGCCATCCCACCGATAGTAGAACGGCTTCTCTCCCAAACGATCCCTCGCACAGAAGAGCCGACGACTCAGTCCGTCCCAGAGCGCGAAGGCAAACATCCCATTAAAGCGCGTGAGACAGGCTTCCCCCCATTCTCGATATGCCGCCAGCAAGACCTCGGTGTCGGAGTTGGACCGGAACCGGTATCCCTTGGCGCGCAGCTCGTCACGCAATTCGACATAATTGTAGAGTTCCCCATTGTAGGTCACCCAGCAGCGCCCGTCCTCCGTCGCCATCGGTTGGTGACCGAGTGGCGTCAGGTCAATGATCGCCAGCCGCCGATGTCCCAGGCCAAGTGAATAGCCTGGAGCCCACGTGCTCAGCGTACCTGTTAGACGACCAGAGACCGAGACAGGTTTGTCCTTGCCGGTCGGGTCAACCAGGACATAGCCCTCCCCATCCGGACCGCGATGGATCTGGGCTTGAATCATCGCCTCGACCACCTTGAGATCAATCGGTCTACCGATTGGGCTGTAGAGACCCGCTATGCCGCACATGAACCACGATATGCCGCAATGGATTGGCGCGCGATCTTCAATGGATCGTGCCATTCCTCGACGAACCGACGACCGGCCGAACCGATCTCGCCCCGCTGAGCTAAGTTCCGAAGCAATCCGCGCAGGTCATCCACCAAGGTTTCCTTCGTCGTCCGCACGATCGGGATCCGGTCATGAAAGGGGACAAAGCGCTTCAGGTCGTCGTCACGGAGATAACAGAGCACTGGCTTCCCTAATGCCATGGCTTCCACCGCCGAGGCCCCATACCAGCCGATCAAGAGTTGATCCACGACGACATCAGCCTGGGCGATCAGGTTCTTCACCTGGTCATGTGGAACATGCTCCACGAGCACGAGTTCGACCAACATCCCCTCGGCTCGGAGTTGAGCACAGGCCTGCTCGATATACTTCGTGCCCTTGATGCTGCGGTTCGTGGGCATATGAATGATGCGGATCGGCCCGACGTCAGCTGACCGTCTTGAATAGGACTCCCCCGCCGTCCATTCGACCGGATTCACACTCGCATAGGGTAGAAACTCGGCCCCTGGGAGGAAGTGCAAGAGGTCTGGATTGAGGGCGAACACTTTATCAGCATAGGCAAACACCTTCCTGATCCGCTCATGCCTGATCTCGTCCATTTGTGGCGTACACCAGGCTACATCACACTCTGCGCAGGCCGACGTGCCGAACTGCTTCCGGCTCAGGGTTTTGATACGGGCGTCGCATCCCTGAAAGGTGACCACGATCCGCTTGCCCAGACGTTTGAGTAATGGAAGATCCAGATAGTGGAGGTTCCAGACCCTGCGGTCCAGCATCGACATCCCCCAGTTAAAATGGAAGACATCGTAGTTGCGGACTGCTTGGACAAAGAATCGCCCCAGCCGAAACAAGCCGGTCGCCAGTGAACTCTCTCCTAACCGGAGATCCACATCACTGGGGAATTGCAGCCAGCTCGATCGCCTGACCATCACATCGCTGTGAATGCCCAACGCGCGCTCCGCCCGCGACAATCCCCAGGCATGCCCGCCGGTATCAGTGGGACAGTGCAGGACTTTCATCTCGGTGCGCCCTTTCCCTCGCGAGTGAGATCCTGGACCAACCGATCGAGACCTTCCTTGAGCGAGACCTTCGGACTCACCCCCAGCTTGAGCTTCATTTTCTCGATGTTCGCCACCATGGCCATTGGGCCCTTTTCCGGTTCGAAGGAATAGACCGGCTTGCTGCCGGTCACGGACCCAATCAGCTCGGCCAAATCCAGGATCGTGGTAGCTTCCGCGCCGGCGACATTGAACGTTTCCTGACGGACAACCTCGAGTGCACGAATCGTGGCCTCCACGGCATCGGACACGTGAATCGGGTTCATCGTGACCCCGGTTTTCCCGGCGATGATCACCGGGGTGCCATGAAGGACACGCAGCACCAGGCCCGGCATGAACATGTCCCGCTGGCCCTCTCCAAACACAAAGAAGTAGCGGAGGTTCACCGTGGCAAAATAGTCGTTATAGGCATTCACCAGACATTCAGCCGCGTACTTGGAGGCTAGATAAAAATTCATCAACTCGGGAGGATCTGTCTCTACGATGGGTCGTGGCTGATACCCGCAGACGCCTCCTGACGAGGCACAAAGAAACACTCGAATTTTCGCCTGCCGGCCGTATTCCAGCAACTGCAGTGTGGACTGGGTATTGACTTGGAAAATATCCTTGGCATGGTCCGGGAACCTCCTGAAATGGCGCGACTGGGCCAGGTGGATGATCGCATCCATGGAGGCGGGAAGACGACCGGCGTCGAATGCGTCAGCCAAGTCCAGCTCAATCGCATGGACCTGTGGATGAACAGGCAGAAGGCCGGCTTTCCTGGTCGGGCAGTAAAGGACATGATCGGACAGGAGCCGCTTGACCAGGCAACTCCCGATGAACCCTGTCGCCCCTGTCACCAGGATGTTCATCGCGCCGCCTCCATGACGGTTGCGCCTCGCTGAAGTTGACGATACAGCCTATCCATCCGCTCCCCCACATGTTCCAGTGAGAAGACCTGCTCGACATACCGACGGCCTCGGACTCCAAGATCGTAGCGGAGTTGCGGATTATCAATAAGCGTGATCAGCGCTTGCTTGAGACAGTCGGGATTGGCGCTCACGATTGGACACTCGACTCCTTTCGGCAAGTACTCCTCCGGCTTGCGAATGTAGGCGATGACCGGCTTGCCCAACGCCATCGCCTCTATGGCAAAGTTGCCGTGCCAGCCAATCAAAAACTGATCGGCCACAATGTCGGCCTGCTTGTAATGCTCCATCGCCTCGTCGTTCCTGAGTCCTTGGATAAGAACCAACTCGACCGCATAGCCCTCCTTCTGAAGCTGTGCCACGCACTCAACCAAATATCTGGTTCCCTTAAACTGGGCGTGATTGGGCGCATGCACAACCTTGACCGGCGAACTGGCCAGGGAGACCCCGACAAACGGCCATTTCTTGAGATCAATTGCCCAGTAAAACACGTCGTTACGGCTGCCAGGGGTGTACTCGATCATGTCCCCCATCGATAAGGTGAGGTCGGCATAGCGCCGCACATGCGCTAGGTTCCGCGCGGCCTTGCGTTCGTCGCAGATACAGGCCACCAGCCGCTGGGTGCAGTCCGTGCAACAATTATAGGTCCCAAGAGCACGCGTCACCCGCTCCACGCGAATATCTGCCCCATAGGCGGACACGATGACCTTTTTCCCCAGCAACTTAAGGAGCGGCATTTCGAGCCGCTTCCCGATGGTTCGATTCAGAAAGCCGCTGTCAAAATAGAACTGAAAGATGTCATAGCGAAGGACGGCCCACAGAAAGACCGCCCAGGGGATGAGCAACGCCAGCGGCTTGACCCGCCACCACCGCTCTAGGTTGTAAGTAAAATCGTCCGTAACGTAGTACGGCCGGTAGACCAGCGTATCGCTTTGGTATCCATAGAGGCGGTCCGCGGCCGCGTTGGTACTAATGTTGATGATGGGCGTCGGGCCCCAGATGATCTTCGGCCTCGCCGGTTGTCTCGCGATCTTGCGGCTGACGCCAAGCCAGGGGAGGCACACACCCAGCACGAGAAGAAGGAAGAGTGGCAACACCACACACTCGCCGGCTGACTTGATCCCCTGTTTCATCCTTCGTATCATCGCTGAAGCAGCTCACGATAAATCCCAATCTGCCGGTCCGCCACGAGCTCCCACCCGTGATGCTTCACAACCCACTCTCGGGAGGATTGACCAATGGTGGACCGCAGCCCCGAGTCACTGATTAACCGCATCAACCCTTCGAAGATCTCAGCTTCGGTTTTGGCCGTGATGATCGGCGGCATCTCCGCGTAGCACCAGTCATGCACCTCGCGAGCAAAATGCAGCATGACTGGCTTCCCGCAAGCCATCGCCTCTGGCGTCACCGTGCCAAACGTGCCGATCGTGAACTGATCCAACACCACATCAGCGGCATTGTAGAAGTCGATCAGCTTCATCTTGTTCAGCGGCGGAGTCCAGACCACACGTGCACCGACGCCGAGGGTTTCGATCAGACGCTTCGACTGGTCTACCTCTTGCCCCCACTCGCTCAGAATCAGAATCGGTTTTTGAGGGACGGACTCCAGAAGACGCGCAAAGGCTTTGAGCAAAAGGTCGTTCCCTTTCAGAGCCCAGTTGTGTCGTGACGGGGCAAAAAGCATCAGATCGGTTTGATACTGATTCACCAATCTGTCTCGCAAGGAGGTCCGAACCGGACGGTACTTGGTCTCATCCACCGGGTGAGGGATGAACTGGAAGTTTTTAAGTCCCAGCCGCTGCGCGGACGCGATCACATCCGGATTTGTGATGAGGACCCGTGCGGCCTTCCGGTAGGCCATCGTCAACAAGCGGCCGCGCGCGCTGTCCTCAAACGGAATCTCCCGCATTGTCCCGTGCTCGAAGGCTACATAAGGCCGCTCCGGCGTGAACATCCAGGCATGGATCGGTTCCGTGGCATAGGCTTGGATCAGGTCGTACCCTTCGAACCACTTCGTGAACAAGGTCCGCGAGGGATACACCCGTAGCACATCCATGAAGCGCGGCTGTGGTAGGCTTCCGGTCCTCCGGCACTCCAAGTATTTGGGAAACACCTGAATCCATCGCATCGGATCCCGGAAGAGCCGTTCGAGCCGTCGGTGTCCTGGAAACCATTGTGCCCGCTGACCTGGCACGCGACGAGCTAGCTCTTCCTGGAGAAACCAACCCGGCCGCTTGAACCCA
>Ga0209854_1000083_pt1 | contig 12995 bp, 12 predicted proteins | sample GWRWS3_30_40_FD_187234 | JGI IMG/M metagenome (GOLD analysis project Ga0209854, IMG submission 187234) | Riverbed sediment microbial communities from areas with vegetation nearby in Columbia River, Washington, USA - GW-RW S3_30_40 (SPAdes)... | ecosystem: Environmental > Aquatic > Freshwater >... | reverse complement strand
GCGCGACCAGGTAGACGTAATCCCGGTAGGCGGAGAGGTTCGAATCCGGCACCATCGTCACGTTCACGTAGTACGTCTTCGCCCCCGCGACGATGTACGGCGGGGCCTGTTTCAGGGCATACGTGATGGTCGCGTTGACCCAGACCCGACCGGAGCCGGTGAGACCCGCCACGGTGACCCCATACGAGGTCGAGGACAGGTACGACTTGCCGTTCGTCGTCAGGAATGCGTCCGTCGTCACGTAGAAGGGACCGTTGGCCACGAGCCAGGATTGGAAGCTGGCGGATTCCGTGCCGTCGATGACGCCGTTCCCGTTCCCGAGCGTGTAATCGATCTGGAGGCGGAGGTCCCGCAAGCCCGCGGGCTCGAGGGTCGTGAGATTCGAATCTGCATTCAGGGTGAGGTTCCGGTACGACGTCAGGTTGTTCCAGTCCGCCGCGCCGTATCGTACCGTCATCATGTACTTCTCCGGGAGAGACAGCTGGAGGACGGCATCCCGCGTCACGGGCGGGCCGGCCACGAGCGTCACGGTCGAGACATTCGCCAGGTATCCATTCGCGTCGATGACCATCGTGTACGTGCCGGGACGGGCGTGGAACTTGTACAAACTTCCGGTGACGTCCGCGGCAATGACCTTGCGGCCGGTCGATGCCGCCAAGGTCGGACTGTACAGGAACCCCTGGAGGCCGGCCGTGAGGAACGGCCCGCTCGGCACCCGATCGCGGGCGCGGCCTTGGAGGACGACTCCCCGCTCCAGCCGGAGGGTCACCGTCGATACGCCGGAGACGTCCACGGACGTCACGTTCGCCAGGTAGTCGGTCAGCGTGGCACGGAACTGGAACGTCCCGCCCCACACCGTGAGGTTCGTCTTACCCGACGCAGTCGTCTGGTTCGATGCGACGACCTCGCCGGGCGGAGAGAAGAACGCCTCGACGCGCGTCCGGTTGAGGGGTGCGCTCGTCACGAAGTCGAGGACGGTGACCTCAATGACCTTCGCGGGACCCGGGGTCGCCGGGAGACAGATGTCTCGGTTCACGCTCGACGTCCCGTCGAATCGGATGGGAGCCGTCGTCCCGTTCGAAAAGTATCCGGTCCGCGTGACCCTCAGGTTGTACGATCCCGGCGGAGGCGTGAAGCTGAACGCGCCGTCGGCGGCCGTGGTCTGGTTCTTCGGTCCTTGGAATCCGTTCGCGTCCGTCAATACGACCCGGGCCCCTGCGAGGAACGTGCCGACGCCACAGTCGGACACGCTTCCGAAGAGTTGGTGGGGTTGGCCTCGGGACAGGACCGGCACGACGACGAGCGCGCTCACCATGAGGACGATGAGCAGCACGAGGGCGCCGAATCCACGGTGACCACGGATGCGCATTCGATTTCTCTCCTCTCTCAGACAGTCGATCCGGACCCCTTCACTCAAGCCGTTCAGGGGCCGGAGAATGCGGCGAATTGAGTGAGGGTATTTAAGAGTAATGGGAGATTTTTCGAACAACAACGACGCGTGCAAAGTTCGATAGCCGAGCCCGTCATCCACGGCCGTTGTGGCGTCCGCCGAAACGCTCGCCGCGGCGACGGCGATTTTCCTCGCGACCTACGTCCTGATCTCCCTGCGGACCGTCCGCCGATTCCCCATCGAGCGTCCCGCGGTCGCGATGCTCGGCGGTGCGCTAATGCTCGTCGTGGGGATCCTCACCCCGGCAGACGCGCTCCGAGCGATCAATCTCAACGTCATCCTGCTCCTGATCGGAATGATGGTCGTCGTATCCGGCCTCGATGCGTGCGGGTTCTTCGACCTCCTGGCGTCGCGCATCGCCTTGCGGGCGCGGAGCCAGGCGGCGTTCCTCGTCTGGCTGATGGTCGCCACGGCGGCATTGTCCGCGCTCGTCCTGAATGACACGATTGCACTCCTCGTCACGCCCGTCGTCGTCCGCGGCGCGCGGGCCCTCCGCGTGAATCCGGTTCCGTACCTCGTCGCGGTCGCGATCGCGGCGAACGTGGGGAGCGTCGCGACGGAAGTCGGGAACCCACAGAACGCGTTCATCGCGATCCAATCGGGAATTCCGTTCCTGACCTTCACGGCGTACATGCTGCCTGTGACCGTCGTCTGCCTCGCCGTCTCCATCGCGATCGTATGGTTCGCCTTTCGGAAGGTTCTCGCGACGCCGCTGACGCGGTCCGAAACCCTTCCTCCCGTCCGACTCCAGCCGGCCGGGACGGCGTTCACGCTCTGCGTGACGGCTGTCGTTGCCGTCGCGTTCTTCGCGTCGCCGACACCGGCCTGGTTGCCTCTCATCGCGCTCGGGGGCGGTTCGTTCGTCCTGTTCTTCCTCCCGTTCCTTTCGACGGCGACGGCGCGCGGACTGATCGCGAAGGTCGACTGGGGCATCATCCTGTTTTTCGTCGGGCTCTTCCTCCTCCTCGAGGGCGTCCGCCTCTCGGGGCTGTCCGCCTCGATCGAAGGTGCCTTCACCGCCGCGGTCGGGGGCCGGTCCGGCGGTCTCGTCTGGCTCGTCGGGCTCTCGTCGCTCCTGTCGAACCTGATCAGCAACGTGCCCGCGGTCCTGCTCCTCGCCGAGCTCGTCCCGCCGGGCTCGACGCAGCTCTGGCTCGGCCTCGCTGCGAGTTCGACGCTCGCCGGGAACGCGACGATCCTCGGCGCCGCATGCAACGTCATCGTCGTCCAAGTGGCGTCCCGGGACGGCGTGACGGTCTCGATGCGGGAATTCGTGAAGGCGGGCCTGCCGGTCACGGCCGCGACCCTCCTCTTGTCGACCGTTCTCATCGGGCTCCTCGTACCGGCTTGAGCCGAACCCTTATGGCGGCTCCCACCGGTCCGGAGCCCCGTGGGTCGTGCGATCGACTTCGTGGCGGAACGGCGTCGCATGGTGGACCATCTCGTCCGGTCGCACTACATCCGCGGCCCTCGCGTGCGAGACGCCTTTCTCGCGGTGCCTCGCGAAGCCTTCATTCCTTCGGATGAGGTCGCGGACGCTTACTCCGACATCCCTCTTCCAATCGGGCACGGGCAGACGATCTCCGCTCCCTCGATGATCGCGATCATGCTGGAACAAGCGCGGCTCCGCCCCAGCGAGAGGGTCCTCGAAATCGGTACCGGCTCGGGGTACAACGCCGCCCTCCTCGCGAATCTCGTTGGGGCGCCGAACGTCGTGACGATCGAACGGCATGCGGAACTCGCGGATCGCGCGCGTGCGAACCTCGCCCGTGTCGGCGCGGCGGACGTCACGGTCATCGTCGGGGACGGGAGCCTAGGGTTCCGCGAACGTGCCCCGTACGCCTGCATCCTGGCGACCGCGGGGGCGCCTCGGATCCCCGAATCTTGGCCCTCCCAGCTCGACCCCGGCGGACGGATCGTCGCTCCGATTGGCTCATCGCGCAACGGTCAGGTTCTCATCGTGGCAACGCGACGGGCGGACGGAACGCTGGACATCCGGGAGAGCACGCCCTGCGCGTTCGTGCCGCTCATCGGCGCGCAAGCGTGGCCCGAATAGCCTTACGCGGGACGGGCGGACCGTCCCCACGCTTCCTCGGGGAGGTTCGTGTACAGCGGCTGCGCCGACAGGGGTTCCCTCTCGGCGAGGATCCGTTCAATGTCCGCCTCGCTCAGCGACCAATAAAAGATGCGCCAGTTGCGGCCGTCCATCAGCGGAACGGTCTCCCAGAAACTCTGCAGCAAGCCGGCGTCGTGGAGCGCGTAGAACACCTTGCGGTCGTCGGGATGGATTGCATTGTCGATGATCACATTCCGGAACCCGAAGTAATTCATGACGACACGAGCCTCGGCGAGGGCTTCTGCCGCCGTCCCGCCGAGCCGGGCCTCGATGGCCCGTGCAAGCTTCTTGAGGGTAATCATGTCTCCTCTCTTTCCCCATGAAATATTGGGCCTCCGACGCATTTATAGGTTTGCCGGAAATCCACCCGAAAGAGGACCGGGTCGCCCGTCGGCCGTCACCCGAGGCGAAACGGCGTTCCGTTTATCGAGAGTGAATATGGCGGAACATGCTTTAAGCCGTCTCGGGGAATTCGTCCTCCGAAAGAGGCTTTCCATGAAGCGGAAGTCGGGCAAGACGATTGTCGACCTCGATCGAAAGCCCTCCGTCGTCCACTTCAACGTCGGGTGTGGGTACCTGACCTATCTGGAACAGGACGCGCCCGGACAAGCCCCCCGGGTCAAGAGTGTCGTCATCTCGAAAGAGAGTTCGTAGGAAGGTCTGGGAGAACACGGTGTTGCACGCCTAAATGGGTGGGAACCGTTCGACACTTGGTTCTGCGGCATCGACGCGGGCCGCCCAATCGCATCCTTTCGATGTGTAGGCCTCGAATGATTCGCGGAGCGCCGATTGGAAGTGGACCGAGTGGGATTTGAACCCACGGCTTCCGCCTTGCGAAGGCGGCGATCTTCCGCTGATCTATCGGCCCAGAGAAGCGACGACAAATCCCCGCCCGGCAAATAGGTTTCGCCCCGCGAGGATGGGAGAACCGCGTCCTCCGCCGTTCGGACGTGGGCCGGATTCTCCGGGGGCCAAGGACTTAATAGCGCGGTCCCAGTGGCAGCGGTCACGACGCCATGACGTTGCGGTTGTACAACACGCGCACCCGGAGGAAAGAGCCCTTCGTACCCCTGAGCCCGGGCGTCGTCAAGATGTATGTGTGCGGTCCGACGACGTACGATTATAGCCACCTCGGCCACGCCCGGTCCTATGTCGACTTCGATACCGCCCGCCGCTACCTCGAGTTCCTCGGATACCGGGTCATCCACGTTCAGAACTTCACCGACATCGAGGAGGTCATCATCCGCCGCGCCGCGGCCGCGGGGAAGCCGCCGTTGGAGTATTCGCAATTTTTCATCGACGCCTTCCTCGCGGACATGGCCGCCCTCAACGTCTTGCCCGCCGTCCACTACGCGAAAGTAACCGAGCACATTCCCGAGATCCTCGGCGTCATCGGGAGGCTCATCGATCGAGGCTACGCGTACCCGATCGACGGAGAAGCCTACTTCCGCACGCGGAAAGCAAAACTCGCCTTCGGCCTGCTCGCGCATCACAAGATCGAGGACATCGTCGCCGACCCGCTTCCGCCGGGGAGCAAGAAGGAGCACCCGCTCGACTTCGCCCTCTGGAAACGGTCGAAGGAGGACGAACCCTCGTGGCCGAGCCCTTGGGGCCACGGCCGACCGGGCTGGCATGTGGAGTGCACCGCGATGGCGTTCAAGTACCTCGGAGCGCCGCTCGACATCCACGGTGGCGGCGTCGACTTGAAGTTCCCGCACCACGAGAGCGAGGCGATGATCTGCGAGGGCGCCTGGGGGAGCGAGTGGGCGCGCATCTGGATGCACAACGGGTTCGTCACCCTCGAACGGGAGAAGATGTCGAAGAGCCTCGGAAACTTCGTCATGATCCGCGAGGTGTTGGCGAACTACTCGGGCGAGGTCGTGCGGCTCTGCCTCCTGAAGGCGCACTACCGCGAGGACATCGAATACGACCAAGATTGCTTCGCCCGGACGAAGACGGAGTACGAGGCGATGCGCGGGGCGATCGCGACGGCGAAGTCCGCGAAGGGGCCCGGAACGGGGGGAAGGGTCGCCGCGCTCGTGGACCGCACACGGGATGCGTTCCGGAAAGCGATGGACGACGACCTCGACACGAGCGACGCGGTGTATCGGCTGCAGCAACTCACGGAGGCCGTCCCCGAACTGCACGGAATGTCGGCGACGGAAGGGCAGGCCGTCGTCGCCGTGTACCGTGAGCTCGCCGGTCAGGTCTTGGGGCTCTTCCGGGATCTTGAGTGAACCGCGAACGCGGACCCGACGGAGGGATCATCGCTTCGTGCGGCTCCGAGAATCGCGCCCGCGGAAATCCTTTTAAGAAAGCCGCGCATGGACGAAACCTCGTCCGAGGTTTCCGATGGCAGAGTTCAAAGCCGTCATTGCCGACCCGAAGTCCGGCAAGGCGTACAAGCGCGACATCACCGGCCACTATGCGAATGCGCTGATCGGAAAGAAGATCGGGGACGACCTCGACGGCCTGTACGTGGGGCTCCCCGGGTACAAGCTGCAGATCACCGGGGGCAGCGACAAGGACGGCTTCCCGATGCGTCACGACCTGCCGGGGCCGCGGCGGAAGCGTCTCCTCCTGAGCGGTGGCGTCGGCTTCCATCCCGTCCGGCCGGGGATGCGCAAGAAGAAGACGGTCCGCGGGAACACCGTGTCCCCGGATATCCTGCAGCTGAACCTCACGATCGTCGTCCGTGGACCGAAGTCGATCGAGGACGCGTGGCAGGAGCTGGCACGATGAGGGTCCCGGGCCAGCCGGAGGTCAACATCGGCGTCGTCGGCCACGTGGACCATGGGAAGTCGACCCTCACGGAGAGGCTCACGGGAGAACGGACGGACCGCCACAGCGAGGAGATCAAACGGGGCATCTCGATCCGCCTCGGCTATGCGGACATGGCGATCTACAAGTGCCCGAAGTGCGACGAGCCCGCGTGCTACTCGAACCAGGACACGTGCAAGATCCACAACGTGAAGGCCCAGCTCCAGCGGATCGTTTCGTTCGTCGACTCGCCGGGCCACGAGACGCTCATGGCGACGATGCTGAGCGGTGCGGCGATCATGGATGGCGCCCTCCTCGTGATTGCGGCCAATGAAGATTGCCCGCAGCCGCAGACGAAGGAGCACCTGATGGCCCTCGGGATCATCGGCGTGGAGCGGATCGTCATCGTCCAGAACAAGATCGACATCGTCGACCCGAAGCAGGCGGACGAGAACTACCGCCAGATCAAGGCGTTCGTCAAGGGCACCGTCGCGGAGGGCGCGCCGATTGTCCCCGTGAGCGCGCACCACGACGTCAACCTGGACGTCCTGCTCATGATGATCGAGAAGATCATCCCGACGAAGAAACATGAGGAAGCGAAGCCCGCGAAGATGTACGTCGCCCGATCCTTCGACGTGAATCAGCCGGGCATCCCGCCGGAAAAAATCGTCGGGGGCGTCCTCGGGGGCAGCCTGATGCAGGGGCGCATGAAGATCGGCGAGGAGATCGAGATCTCCCCCGGGCGGCAGGTGAGCCTCGGGAACAAGACGGAGTGGAAGAACATCACGACGACGGTCCGGTCGCTCCACACGGGCGGCTCCGCTCGGAAGGACGTACGCCCGGGAGGGCTCATCGCAATCGGCACGAACCTCGACCCGGTCTTGACGAAGGCGGACGGCCTCGTCGGTCGCGTCGTGGGTCCCCCGGGCAGCCTGCCCGAGGTCCTGATGAAGATGTCCGTCGAGGTGAACCTCCTCGAGCGGGTCGTCGGGGTCGCCGAGGACCTCAAGGTCGAGGGGATCAAGACCTCGGAGCCGCTCATGCTGTCCGTCGGCACGGCGACGACGGTCGGCGTCGTGACATCCGCGCGCGAGAATCGGGCGGACATGGCGCTGAAGATCCCCGTCGTCGCGGAACCCGGCCAGCGGGTCGCCGTCTCGCGACAGATCGGCAGGAAGTGGCGGCTGATCGGATACGGCGTCCTCAAGTGAAGGGTCCGCGGGAGCTGTCCGCCCAACACGACCGGGCCATTCGTATCCCGGAGGACGGGCCGCGATACCGTGAAATACGATTGCCCTCCATGGACCGCGCCGGCATGCGCGTCCTGCACCGGGATCCGAAGACGGGCGAGATCAAGGTGCGCGTCGAGAACGCCGACGACCTCTGGCACCTCCACAACCTGATCCTCCCCGGCGACCTCGTCCGGGCCTCCACCTACCGACGGGAGGACGTGAAGGCGGACAAGGTCCGGCCGGAACGCGGCGAGAAGGTCCGTGTCACGCTGACGATCCGCGTCGAGGGCGTCGAGTTCCAGGCGTTCTCAGACCGCTTGCGCATTACCGGCGTGATCGTCGAGGGTCCTCAGGACCTCGGTCGTCATCACACCCTGAACATCGGAGTCGAGGACGTCCTCTCGATCCTCAAGACTTGGCGGTCGCACGAACTCCGGAGGATCGAGGAGGCCGTCGCGGCCGCCCAGAAGCCCCTAGTGGCCTTCCTCTCCCTCGACGACGAGGAGGCGCTCCTCGCGCAGCTTCGACAATACGGCGTCCGGGAACTCGCCACCATCCACGCCCCCGGCCACGGCAAGATGTTCCCGTCGAGCGGAGCCCAATCCGTCTACTTCGACCAGATCCTCGAGAAGTTGCGAGCCACGGACCTCGGCGAAGCCCTCGTCCTCGTCGGACCCGGCTTCTCGCGGGATGCGCTCCTCGAATACCTGAAGGGCCGCGAGCCGGCCCTCGCTTCGAAGGTGCATTCCCACGGGACGGCACACCCGGGGATGCAGGGGATCCAGGAGGCGCTCAAGGCGGGCGTCGGCGCGAAGGTCTTCGGCGACAGCCGGGTGGGCCAGGAGACGCGGCTTGTCGAGGCGCTCCTCGAGGCGATCGCGACGAACGGCCCGTGCGCGTACGGAGCCGCCGAGGTCGCGGAGTCGGTCGACGCCGGGGCGGTCGAAACGCTCCTCGTGAGCGATGCCATCGTCAGGAATCCCGGCATCGAGGACCTGATGCGGTCCGCAGAGGCCGCGGGCGGCACGGTCGTCCTCGTGAGCCGCCACCATGAGGCGGGTCGCAAGCTCGAGGCCCTGGGCGGCATCGCCGCGCTCCTCCGTTTCCCGATCCACTGAGGCGCGTCCTGGCGACGCGTCACGCGCGGCCCCTCGACTCCCCTCGGACGATTCCTGCGGCGATCAGGTGCGCGATGCGCAACGGCTCGGGCAGGACCCCGCGGACCGTCGTGAGGCGAAGCGCCTCTTGAACTTCCGATCGCGGCGCGCCGACGAAGGTGATCCACACCGTTCCGTGCGGCGACCGGATCGGCTCGATCGGGTTCCTGCGGATGACGGCAAGGCGTTCTTCCCAATCCTCGAACCGCCGGCGGAGCGCCCGCTCGATCGCCGTGAGGTCCGGCTTCTTCCGGGTGACGGTCGCGACCGGCACGTCGAAGGCCGCATGCAGCGCGTCCACGTCGATTACGTTGAACCCGCCGACCGCGGTGCCGTCGATGAGGACGATTGCGAGACCAGGACGGTACCGTGACCGGCGAATCATCGCCGCGATGCGTTCCGTCGCGTCATGTCCGTCGACCTCGGCGAGGGTCGTCAGGACGCCCTCAATGTAGGACGGGGCTTGGACGACGACACCGACCACGGGGACGCGTTCGTCGGAAAAGCGGAACGGCGCGTCATCGATCCCGAGGATTCGGGACTTCGCCTTCATCGTTGCTCGCCACATTCCCACCGGAGTATATTCATCCACCTCCCCGTGCGAACCTCAAGTGGCATGTCGTCATGGAGAGTGCACTGCGAGCCTGGAAAGTTGTCGTGTTTCGTTTGAGCATCGAGGACGGCCATGTCCTGCAACTGATGCGTGACTTCCGGTTGATGGTCAACAAAGCAATTCGATTCGGTCTGATGAATCATTGCTCGTCCCTCGGCTCGATTTGTCGCGGCATGTACCACGGTCTTCGCGTTGATCACCATGTGTATTCTCAACATGTGTCACAAGCGTGCGCGATTGGAGCGTCTATTCTAAGGAACCATAGAAACCGTTCACGGCGGAGCTTGGGCCCGAAACCGCCGCCGTTCGTGAGGAGGCTTTTTATCAGGATGGAGAACCAGGCATACGACCTGGACCGGGCCTCAGGCCGGCTCCGGTTTCCAATCCGTGCAGGTCAACACATCTTGATCCAACTGCCGATGAGTGAATATCATCGGTCCATTCTGTCTGACTCGAACGTCAAGTTGGGATCGCTGACCCTTACGAAATCTGGGGCCGCTCTCGCATTTTCAAAGGACGTTCAACGAGAATTTGCGGCAAGCTCACTTTTGGCTCTTGATACAAATGAGTCGAGTTTGGATGGTGTACTTGCGGATGCCTCGGGCCTCACTTCGGTCAGAGCTTCCTTCCCCGAGATCAGGCAGATCCAGGCGACACCCTTTCGCAGGCGAAGGCGCTTGTCTGGCAAAAAGGCCCATGATCTTCGCACTCAAAGAGCGTTGATTTCGAGGGAAGGTCCCCGTGAACGACGGCGGGTCAACTACAGAATTCACGAATTGACGAGCTTGATAGTCCAGACTGCTCTAGAGAGACGATCGGCTATCGTGATTGAAGATCTTCGTGGCCTTCGACCACGAGCCCGCTCCCAGAGGATGAATCGGCGCCTCGGTCACTGGCCGAGACATCGTATTCATTTCCAGCTTGAGTACAAAGCACGGTGGCAAGGAAGCCCGCTGATCAAAGTCAACCCAAAGAACAAATCCCGGACATGCCCAGCATGTGGCTCTCTTAACAATAGCCGAAGGGTTAGGCCGTTACGAGATGGGATGTTCCGTTGTCGTTGCGGTTGGATAGTAGACCGCCACGTGAACGCGGCTTTGAACATCCTAAAAACCGCCTTGGCCTCGAACGAGGCCTTGGCAAGGGATGTACGGTTCCAGCCCGGTGCAATGCGGCATGACGTCGTGAGTCTCTCACGCCCAGCAATGGTCCGTGGGAGAGGAGCCGAACGCAGCGAGTCGATCCGAGTTGCGCATGAATAACGTCAGCTCGGCTGGACGGAACCATGGTCACATCAGCCTGAGGCCGCCGGTCACCTGGTCGACGACCGCGTTCGGGCCGGGGCCGATTCCCAGGCAGGTGACCGTCCCGGGAGGGAGCTCCGTCAGCCCTGCATCCTCGACGAGCGCCGTCGTGAGGCCGATCGATCGCGCCTTCCGCCGGAGCGCTTGAACGTCCTCGAGGGTCCCGCCGTGGACGACGACCTTCTTCTGGCCCTCGGCCCACCACTGGGCGAACCACTTTCGGTGTCGCGTCTTCGCGTCGGACGCGGCCATGACCGCGGCGTGGGCGACCTGCACCGCGAGCTTGCCCTTCGACAGCTCGAGGTCCGACCGCACGGCGATCACGAGCTTGTAGTCCATGCCCCCTCCGTCAGTAGAGGTCCGCGGCCCGTTCCGCCTCGAGTTTCTTCAGCTCGGCTTCGACCGCCTTCAGTTCCGCCCGCGACCGGTCCCGGAGTTCCTCGTAATGCTCCCGCGCTTCGGAGGACTGCAGCCGCATCCGCCGCTCGGCGTCCTTGATCGCCCTCCGAAGCCCCTCGCGTTTCTCCGCGAGATCCTGGAGCTTGAGACGCACTCGATGGTCCCGCTCCTCCTCCGTCAGCAACTCCCCCGGCCCCGGCTTCGGGACGCGCGCGAGGGCCGGATGCAGCCGGGCCATCCACGGGTATGCGCCCCGCCACCATCCGAGGCCGAAGAACGCGGCCGCCAGTCCGATCAGGCCGCCCGCGATGTTCGGGCCGAGGACGTAGCCGAGCCCCGTGCTCTCTTGGACTCCGAGGGAATTGAGGAAGAACGCCCAGAACACCGTCACCGCGATCGAGAGGACGATCCCGAGCGTGAGCCGGTACAGCGCATCGTACTCCCGGTCGAGCTCCCCTTTCCGAGGGTACAGCGCATTGATCAGCAGGTATCCCGGAAGGAAGAACAGGAGGACGAGGGCCCCGATCACGCGGGCCGTCGCGACGATCGCGGCGAGCACATCGTCCGGCAACGCGGCTCCACCGGTCCGAGTCTATTTGAATATTGTGCGGTGCGATCCGACGGAGGAAAAGCCTCGGCGCGGCCGCCGCATTTCTGCGATGGGAGATCCTTCGCGGCGGGACGCAATCGCATCGAGACGTTCATCCGCGGCTTCGACGACGTACTCGGCGATGGGATCCCGGCAGGGTTCGTTGTCGTTCGACGAAGGCCAGTTCGAGGTCACCCGGGCCGTGACGGGTTCCGCGTAGGCGAAGACGGCACATCCCCTCGGTGGCCCCATCGCCTCCGGGAGGCTGAGTGACGAAACCGCGAATCTCCCCGGTAGGCCTTTATACGGCCCGGGCGAATCGGACGACGTCCGCCCGAGGCCAACCTCGCGACGGTTCACCCGCCCACCGACTCCCATGGCCCAGATCTCTCCCTCCGAGGTCGCGGGCGCGACCGGCGGCGCCCCGCTCGCGGTCCTCGTGATCGACGGGAACGAAGAGCACCAGATTCTCAGCGTCGCGGCCCTCACGCGGAAGCGCTGGTCCGTCCGCACCGCCGCGTCGGGGAAACAAGGGCTCCAGATCGCGATCGCGGGTCGTTTCGATGCGATCGTCCTCGGCAGCAAGCTGCGCGACGCGAGCGGCCTTGAGGTCCTGCGCCTCCTCGCGGAGCGACTCCCCCACGTCCCGAAGATCTTCGTCGTGCCGCCGGAGGGAGAGGAAGCCGCCCTCCAGGCGATGAAGTCTGGCGCCCATTCGTACATCGTCAAGACGCCCCGGTACACGGAACTGCTCCCCGGCGTTGTGCGGGAGCAGGTCGACGAGGCCCGGAACCGTGCGCGCCTCGCGGACTCGGACAAGATCCAAGCCCGGGCCCTCACGGAGCGAAAGACGGTCGAGGACCGGCTGTCCCAGAGCGAGGCCCGCCTGAAGATGATCCTCGAGCAGGCGCCCGTGATCCTGTGGAGCACGGACCGCGAGCTCCGGGTGACCTCCGCGATGGGGGCCGGCCTACGGACCCTTCACCCCGCGCCGAACGAGGAGGCCACGCCGCTTTCCGATTACTTCAACGTCCCGGGCGAGGACATCGAACCGATCCCCGCCCACCGTCGGGCCCTCGCAGGGGAAAGCCTCACGACGCAACTCGAGTGGCAAGGTCGTACCTTCGAGGTCCACGTCGAGCCGCTACGGTCCCCGGAGGGCGATGTCATCGGGACGATCGGCGTCGCGTTCGATGTCTCCGAGCGCGCGCGGACGGAGGAGAGCCTGCGGCGCAGCGAGGAGCGGTTCCAGCTCCTCGGGCGCGCGACGAACGACGTCGTGTGGGACTGGGATTTGCAGACGGACGGCCTCTGGCTGAACGACAACATGGCCCGGGCATTCGGGTACCGCGCGGAGGACGTCGAGCCGACGGGA
>Ga0209854_1000082_pt1 | contig 13152 bp, 11 predicted proteins | sample GWRWS3_30_40_FD_187234 | JGI IMG/M metagenome (GOLD analysis project Ga0209854, IMG submission 187234) | Riverbed sediment microbial communities from areas with vegetation nearby in Columbia River, Washington, USA - GW-RW S3_30_40 (SPAdes)... | ecosystem: Environmental > Aquatic > Freshwater >... | reverse complement strand
AGCAGTCAGTGAGCAACGCCATACCATCACCGGCGCACCCTCATGACAAGGTGAGAAGCAGGTCGGTTCGAGCGAACCCGGGGTGCGACCGGAAGCCTGCCGGTCATCATAGAACGGTTCCCCGGGGTTTACCGTAATCTGTTCTCAGCGGGGTGAAGGGCTGTCATGCGTGTATTCATTACCGGTCGGCATGTGAAGGTCACCGGCGCTTTGCGGCGATATATAGAGACACGCGTGAGGCGCTTGGATCGGTATGGGCTGACCCTCAGGGATGTTCAGGTCGTGGTGGGTGTCGAAAAATATCGCCACATTGCGGAGATCATCCTGACCATGAACGGGGTCGTGATCCAAGGTAAGGCCTCCACAAACGAAATGTACAGCTCGATTGATCTGGTGCTGGAAAAGATCAGCGCCCAGGTTCGCAAACGAAAGGAGCGGCGCATTCGCCACAAGCCGACCAATCACTCGCTCCGTCGAGCTCGCAGGCGAGAAGAGACCGGACCGGAGCCTGCGGGACTTACAATCGTCCGGGTGCCTCTGCGCGCACTGACTGTTGAGGAAGCCATCGGATACCTCAGTGAACAACCATCGGCGGTCTTTCTCTTCATGGACCCGATCTCGAATCAGGTCCAGGTGATGCGGCGGCTGGACAACGGGGGGATCGAGTTGATTGATCCCAGACCGGTTTCATACGGAGAGGATTGATGCAGACGCTCAATCTGGTCATCATCAGCGGCTTGTCCGGCTCAGGGAAGACCCACGCGATCAAGTGCCTAGAGGACCTCGGATGTTTCTGTGTCGACAACCTGCCTCCTTCGCTGCTTCCCAAGTTTGCGGAACTGTGTGTTCAACGAGACGGAGAGGTCAAGAATGTCGCCCTCGGCATTGATATTCGCGAACGGGGATTTTTGTCCGACCTGTTCAGCAACCTGGATCGGTTGAAGTCCCTTGGCTATTCTGTGGAGCTGGTCTTTCTTGAAGCCAGGGACGAAGTGCTCGTCCGCCGTTTCTCGGAGTCTCGCCGTCCCCATCCCCTCCTGCCACAGTCGCCTGTGTTAGAGGGCGTTCGCCTGGAGCGAGAGCGATTGCTCGAGTTGAGGCGCCGGGCCGACCGAATTCTCGATACCTCGGACCTCAGCGTTCACGAACTGAAGGATTTGCTGGCGCGTCATTATCAGCAACAGGGTCAACGTCGGCGCCTGACAATCTCGTTGATCAGCTTTGGGTTTAAGTTCGGCGTTCCCTATGACATCGACCTCTTGTTTGATGTGCGATTCCTGCGGAACCCCAACTTTGTCGCAGACCTGAAACCGCTGAACGGGGAAGATCCGCGCGTTCGGTCTTACGTGCTGGATGACGATGAGACGGTATCCTTTATCGGGCTTCTGGACGGCCTGTTCAAGTTCCTGATCCCGCTGTTCGAACGAGAGCGCCGGAGCTACCTCAGCATCGCCATCGGCTGTACCGGGGGGCGTCACCGCTCCGTGGCCGTGGCGTCCCGCTTACGAGAGGCCTTTGCCGGTCTCGGGTACGAGGTCACGCTGGTCCATCGGGACCTTCAAAAATCCTAATCATTGGCTTTCCCTCTCGTCTTGTAACCGCACGATTCTACGCCGTTTGCTTGACAGACGTAATATATTGACTATACTTGTCTCGACACCTTAAGGCATGGTCCGTTTGGGACACCGATCGACACGTGAAAAATGTAAAGGCCGCTTCGAAAAATTCCAGAAACAAGAAGTGGTACAAGACGGATCAGGTGTGCAAGTTGTTTGACGTGTCGCGCGCTACCCTCTTTCGATGGGAGCGCGAAGGGCTCATCTCTGGGCCTCCGCGTGACTGGAGAAACTGGCGCCTCTACACGGTTCAGAACGTCAAAGAGATCAAGCGAATCATACAGGCTCGCAAGGTTCTGCTCTGAGAGGTCTTAGGCCATGTTTGCGCGTCTCAAATCGCTGTTCAACGTTGATCTGGGATCACTGTTGGGTCCCAAACGGCAGTTGCTGGGTCTGGACATTGGTTCCAGCGGCATCAAGCTTGTACAAATTAAGGAGGCCAAGGGTACGTACGTCCTGCAAAAGTTCGGTATAAAACCGTTAGAACCTGAGGTGATTGTCGATGGGACCGTCATGGATGAAGCCAGGGTGGTGGCGGCCATCAAGGAGCTTCTTCAGGACGCGAATGTCAAACTGAAAAAGGTGGCGATCTCGATATCCGGACACTCCGTGATCGTCAAGAAAATTAGCTTGCCTCCCATGCCGGATGACGAACTCGAAGGTCAGGTCAAGCTCGCCGCCGAACAGTATATCCCGTTCGATATCAACGAGGTGAACATTGACTTTCATATTCTCAATCCCATGGAACAGTCGGAAGATGGGCAACCTCAGATGTCTGTCCTGCTGGTCGCGGCCAAAAAGGACAAGATCAATGAATTGACCGAACTCGTCAAGGGAGCGGGACTTGACCCTATCGTCATGGATGTGGATGCGTTCGCCGTCGAGAACATGTACGGAGTCAATTATGCGGTGAACCCCGAGGACACCGCGGCGCTCGTGAATATCGGTGCCAGCGTGATGAACGTCAACGTGGTGAAGGGCGGCACCTCTGTGTTTACCCGCGATATTCCCATTGGAGGCAACCGCTATACCGAAGCGGTGCAGCGAGAGATGGGAATGTCCCATGACGAGGCGGAAGCGGCCAAAAAGGGCGAACGAGGCGGGGGAGTTGACGGGGAGACCATCAAGAACGTGATCGAAGGCGTGAACGCGGAGGTCGCGTCGGAAATCGCGCGAACGATCGACTATTTCAAGACCACGACCACCGAAGGGACGATTGACAAGATTCTCTTGTGCGGGGGCTGCGCCCTTGTGACTGGCCTGCTTCAGCAACTGAGGGTCCGCATGGGTGTTGAGGTGGAATTGGCCGATCCATTCAGCCAGATCGACACGTCGATGAGTGATGTCGATCCGGGCGCGTTGTCCGACTTGGCGCCCATGGCTGCGGTGGGGGTAGGGCTTGCGCTACGAACAATCGGTGATCGATGATCCGGATCAATCTGCTCGCTGGGCCGCGAGCCAGAAAGGGGGTAAGGCCTCAGTGGGACGTACGCGCCGAGCTTGCGCTCGGGGTCGGCCTGATCGTGCTGACTCTCGGGGCCTGCTTCTATTATTCAGTGATGCTGGATCAAGAGATCGAGGCCAGGCAAGCTGAAAAACAGGACAAGCAAAGGCAGGTCGCGGTGCTGAAGGAGAAGGTCAAGCAGGTTGAGGATTTCGAAAAGAGGAAGAAATTACTTGAAGATAAGAACCGCATTATCGAACAACTGGAAAAAGCGCGATTCGGACCGGTCCGTGTGCTGGATTATGTCAGTCGGAGCCTGGAGCCGCTCAAGCTATGGCTGGTGCGGTTGACCATCAAAGGGAATACCGTGGAAGTGGAGGGTCGCGCCCTGACAAACGACGACGTGGTGGAGTTCGTGAACAGCCTTCGCCAAACCGACTACTTCAGCAGTATCCTCCTACGGGAAAGCCGCGCGGCGACCGAAGGCAAAGTCAACGTCTATCAGTTCCGGCTCGATCTCACATTAAAGGGGTGACATGGAGCTTCCGAAAGTCAATCTTGAAGCGCTCCGCACCGTCCCAGTTGGTCAAAAGATCGCCTTGCTGGGAATCCTCATAGCAGGTATTGGCGTCGGCTTCTATTACTATATCGTGGAACCGAAAAACGAGATCATCGCTCAGGTTCAGGCCGAGATCGGCAAGCTCGATGCGGAGATTCAGACCCTCGCCTTGAAGGTGAAGCATCTGGACGAGCTGATTGCGGCTAACAAACAGCTCGAGATTGAGCTGGCTAAAAAAAAGGAACGGCTCCCACCGGAAGAGGAAGCGGTGATGCTGCTCAAGCAATTGTCGGATCTTGGGGTCAGACTGGGGCTCGACATCAAGCTGTGGAAGCCCGGGAACCACGTCGAGGATCCCTCCAAGCTGTTCATCAGAATGCCGGTTAACGTGGAGGTCGCAGGCGGGTATCATACGGCCGGCCTGTTTTTCGACCGGATCTCCAAGCTTCCACGGATCATTAACGTGACAGATTTGAAGATGGGGTCCCCCAGGGTCGAGCAGGGACGCGTCGTGATCCAATCGGTATTTGATTTGACCGCCTTTGCGGCACCTCAGGAGAAGAAGGCGCCTGCAGTTGCGGCGGCAACTGCGGCGGTGAAATAGACAGGGCTGGTTGACTGTCTGTGCGGGAACAAGAGGGCAGTAGAGGACATGGTGATTCGTCAACGTCGGTGGTTCTGGCTGTGGGGGCAGACCACGCTGGCTGTCCTCGTGACCGCAGGCTTGGCCCACGGGGAATCTGCGGAGACGGCCGTGTCGTCCATGCGGGTGGCTCAGGTCAACCCGGCACAGCCACCCTCGACGGAACCGGCTCCCGCGTCAGACGCTGCGAAGCAGTCCGCCGGTCAGGCTATGCCTCCGCAGGCAGGGAGCACGGCCGTTCCAGGAACGTCGGCTGATGGGACGGTGCCTGGGCTTGAGACGGTCCCTGGTGCAGCCTTTGGCGGCTATACGTACGATCCTTCAGGGCGGCGGGACCCGTTCACCGCGATTCTCCAGCCAGGGCAGGTGCCCGGAGAGGCAGATCTCAGCGTGCCGCCACTTCAACGGGTGGGCCTCACGGAACTGAATCTGATCGGGATTATTTGGGGAGCCTATGGCTACGTCGCGATGGTGCAGACGCCTGACGGGAAGGGCTATACGGTTCGTCGGGGGACTCGCATTGGGCCGAACAACGGCGTGGTGAGCGCCATCACGGAGAATGCGATCATTGTCCAGGAGCGGTTCACCGATGTCTATGGAAAGAAGCAGGAGCGGGAATACGTGAAGCCCCTGCATACGAAAGAGGCCACAGAATGAGTCTCACACACATATCAGCCAAGGCAATCGTGTCCATCTTCCTGCTGCAGGGCCTCGTCTCATGCACGCATCTCCCTGCCGAGAGTGCTGGCACTGAACAGAAGACCAGGTCCCTGGAACATGTCGGCGTCACCGACCTTGACGATCGGCTTCGCGTGGAGGTGAACGGAGGGGAGGGGTTGGCCTATACCGTGTCCACCAGCGTGGCTCCTGCCAGCGTCACGGTTGACTTGCCCGGCCTTTCCAGCGGAAAAGCGCTGCAACGCCTGGACATCAATAAGCCTCCCGTGCTCCAGATGGTTCCCATGGAAATATCAAAACCCAAGGCGGGCGTACGATTGGTCTTTGCCTTGACCGCTCCGATGAAGCCTGACATCAGGGTGGAGGGCACGCGTCTGATCATCGACTTTGCGAAAATCACCTTGCCGACGGCGAGCGCGTCCGTAACTCAGGAAGGCGATTCGAGAACATCTTCAGACGGTGCGACGCCGGCGCCCGTTGCGACGGCGTCCAGCCGACGGGAGTCAGGCACTGCGGCCAAGACGTTGACCAAGGTCGAGGTGCAGCGCGGGGAGGGTGAGGCGACCGTCCTCATCTTCGGCGACGGCCGATTCAGCTATGAGACCAGGTTGGTCAATCGAAATCGCCTCATTGTGGACCTGGCGAATGTCTCTTCTTCGCTCCGTTTCCCGGTGCTGCCTGTGGATCATCCGCTCCTCAAGCAGATCAGGATCGGGCACCACTCCGATAGGATCCGGTTAGTATTTGATTTGCCCAAGCCGGCCGGCTATTCGGTGCAGGCTGAGAACAGCCACCTGGCTGTCCGCCTGATCCCTTCGGCCCAGTCTGCGCGCGTGGAAAACAACGTCAAACTGCCTGACTCTCGCAGGCCTGATGGGCGAGAAGCTGACCAGGAAGACGGGCGCGTCCGCATTGCGGCTTCGGGTCGGGTGCCGTTTCCCGAACGCCTCGCCATGATTGAAGCTCGATCCCGTCTGGCCCAAATGGCTCCTGAGGCCACGGGAATGGTGGAACCAGAAGTGGGTGGACCGTCCCGCTACGTAGGGCGGCGGATTTCGCTGGACTTTCAGGCGGCGGATATCAGCAATGTCCTCAGGTTGATCGCCGAAGTCAGCGGATTCAACATCGTCGTCGGGGAAGGGGTAAAGGCTAAGGTGACGATGAAGCTGGTCAGTGTCCCCTGGGATCAGGCCTTGGACATGCTGCTGAAAATGAACAACTTGGGCATGATCAAGGAAGGGAACATCGTCTGGATCGATACCCTGCCCAATCTGTCCAGGCAGCAGGATGAGGAGGCGAAGGCCAAGGATTCCAAGGTCAAGGCTGAAAATCTGGTGACGCGCGTCTTCTATATTCACAATGTCCCAGCACAGGAGCTCCAGGTAACGTTGACACGCTACATGAGTCCGCGCGGTGTACTTAACTTCAATGCGGCCAGCAACGCCTTGGTCATTCAGGATGCCGAATCCAAGATCGGCGCCATAAAGCAACTTGTGGAGAGTCTCGATCTGGAGGTGCCACAGGTCCAGATCGAGGCGCGGATTGTCCAAGCGGACACCACCTATGCCAGGTCCCTCGGGATCCAGTGGGGAATCCAAAACCTGAACTCGGGGTCGAACTACGGTGTCGCGAATGTTCGTGGCGGGAGCGTCGGTCCGTTTGGTGCGCAGACGTCTGATTTTCTGGTCAACCTCCCCGCAACTGTAGCCGGCTTGACGCCGGTCCCCGCAGCGGGCTTTACGTATGGTAAGGTCGATGGATTTCTGCTCGACATGCGGCTCCAGGCCGGCGAATCACTGGGCTTGACCAAAGTCATCGCCGCGCCCAAGATCACCACGCTCGACAAGCGAGAGGCCAAGATCTCACAGGGCGAGTCCATTCCGTTCCAGACGACCTCGCTGCAAGGCACTCAGACGACCTTCGTCGATGCCAACCTGGAGCTGCAGGTGACGCCCCAGATCACCTCTCGAGATCCGAGAGAAGAGGGCAAGCAAATCCTGATGAAAGTGAGGGCCACCCGTAACGCGGTAGGTGTCCGGAGCAATCCTGCCGGTCCCAGCATCGACAAGCGAGAAGCCAACACTCAAATTCTGGTCCGAGATGGCGAAACCGTGGTGCTCGGAGGGATTTTCGTGGATAGCCAGACCAACACCGTCCAGGGTATCCCCTATCTCTCCCGCATTCCAGTGCTGGGCTGGTTGTTCAAGAACAAAACAGAGACCGTCGCGAAACAGGAGCTGCTGATCTTCCTTACTCCCAACATTGTGAAGACCTGACGCCCCGGAAGCTACCATGCTGCGGTATTTGAACGGGGGCGAGTCACACGGGAAGTATCTCCTCGCCATCCTCGAAGGGGTGCCGGCCGGCCTCCCCTTGACGCCCGATGTCGTGAACCAGGACCTGATCCGCCGCCAGAAAGGGTACGGCCGTGGTGGTCGTATGCGCGTGGAGGAGGATCGGGTCGAGTTCGCCTGCGGGGTCCGGAAAGGCAAGACCCTGGGTAATCCGATCGGGCTGATGATCGCCAACAAGGATTGGGAGAACTGGAAAGAGGTCATGGCAGTCGATCCGGGTCCTGTGCCGCCTGAAAAAGTCGTGACTCGGCCTCGCCCTGGTCATGCGGACTTAGTGGGAGCCATCAAATATGCCCATCGGGACATTCGAAACGTACTGGAGAAAGCCAGCGCGCGTGAAACGGCCATTCGTGTAGCCGTCGGCGCAGTAGCCAAGGCCTTGCTGGCTCAATTCGGAATGCGGGTCCTCAGCTACACGACGGAGATCGGTGGGGTGGCGGCCAATCCGGTCGATGATCCGGTCGAAGCCTACGAGCGCGCGGAAGCCTCAGAGGTGCGTTCCCCCGACCCGGAGGCCGGGGCCCGGATGGTCGAGCGGATCAGGACCGCGAAACATCGGGGCGATACGCTGGGGGGAGTCTTCCAAGTGGTGGTCACCCATCCACCGATCGGATTGGGCAGCTATTCGCAATGGGACCGGCGGCTGAGCGCTCGGTTGGCGATGGCGGCCATGAGCATCCAGGCAATGAAGGGGGTTGAGGTCGGAATGGGATTCGAAGCGGCCCGCCGGTTCGGATCCGAAGTGCACGATGACATCTTTTATGATCATGACGGCCGGGGATTTGTCCGCAAGACCAACAATGCGGGTGGTCTGGAGGGGGGCATTTCCAACGGCGAGTCGATCGTTCTCCGGGTGGCCATGAAGCCCATCTCCACGCTTTACAACCCCAAGAAAAGCGTGGACATCGAGACCAAGGAGCCCTTTGACGCGACGGTCGAGCGCTCCGATATCTGCACCGTTCCAGCGGCCGGGGTCGTCGGCGAGGCGGTGATTGCATTTGAGATGGCTAATGCGATGGTCGAGAAGTTCGGCGGCGACAGTCTCGAAGAAATGAAGCGCAACCACGACGCCTATCTGGCCTACGTCAAAGCCTTTTAGTTCCCGCCACTGTGTGCTACCATCCTCCCCGTTCTAACGTCCGTCACGTCTTGCGCGTGGCTCAGAAGGCTTGTCTGTTCTCACGCGACAAACAAGTGAACGACGAGGAGTGCCTCTCCAGGAGTGTGACAGGTGAGTGAGACGAGCACCATAGCCCCGACTGCGGAGACCCGCGTCCAGGTTCCTCTGGCCGAACGCAGTTACGAGATCCGGATCAGAGGGGGGCTGCTACGGGACGTCGGCCGGCGCCTCAGCGATCTCGGTTTCTCCGGGAAGGTCGCAGTGGTTACGGATCAGACGATTGCGCGGCTGTATGAGCCGATCGTCACCAAGTCGCTCAAAGCGTCGGGCTTTGAGACCTCCACGATTATTGTGCCGGTCGGTGAGCGGGTGAAGACGCTCCGGTGGGTGTCCGTGATCCTTGACAAGCTGGCACGGGCGCGCTTCGAGCGAGGGTCGGTGCTGGTGGCCTTGGGCGGCGGGGTGATCGGCGATCTGGCCGGGTTCGCGGCTGCTGTCTTTGTGCGAGGGATTCCGTTCGTCCAGGTCCCGACCACATTGGTGGCTCAGGTGGATTCCAGTGTGGGGGGGAAGACCGGCGTCAATCATCCTGTGGGGAAAAATCTGATCGGGTCCTTTCATCAGCCTCGCCTGGTGCTCATTGATCCGGAGACCCTTCACACGCTGCCGAGACGGGAATTGATCGCCGGCCTTGCCGAAGTGATCAAGTACGGCATGATCGCCGACGCGGAGTTGTTTTCCTATCTCGAACGACAGATGGGCGCTCTGCTCAGAATGGAGGCAGGGCCGGTGACGCACATCATCACAAGGTCGTGCCAGATCAAGGCCTCGGTCGTGGCGGAAGACGAGCGGGAGTCTGATCGTCGGCGCATCCTCAACTACGGTCATACGGTAGGCCATGCGCTGGAATCTCTGGGGAAATATCGTTCGCTGATCCATGGAGAAGCGGTGGCGATCGGGATGGTCCAGGAGGCGGATCTGTCTTGTCATGTTGGCATCTGCTCTAAAGAAGTGGTCGCTCGGCAGGGTGAGCTAGTTCGCCAGGCGGGGTTGCCCGACGCGCTTCCTCCGATGACATTCTCTGAACTGTGGGGGGCCATGCAGCACGATAAGAAGGTAGCGCAGGGCCGCCCCTATTGTGTCATGCCGGAACGGATCGGACGGGTCGTGGTCGCTCCGCTGGAGCGGTCGGAGTTCAAAGAGTGGTTCGCCAGCCGGACGTCACGCAAGTAGCAACCAGCCAATAGCGAGCAGATCTGATCATAGCAACGGTGATGCGCGCGATCGGCTACTCGCTGCAGAGAGGGAGGCACACCAACGCGATGCAGTCTAGACGTCGTCAGTCGGTCCAATCTCTCGAACAGGCGTTCCGCGAGAAGGTTCGCGAAGTGGATGTCCTGCACCGGATTAGCGAGTCCATCAGCAACACGCTTGATCTGGAAGCAGTGCTCAAACATATTGTCGAGGTGGTGGTTGAGGCCACCAACGCGGAGGCTTGTCTGCTCTATCTGGTCTCGGACAGCCGGGAGGAGTTGATCCTCCGGGCATCAAAGAATCCGCACCCCAAGCTGATCGGTCGCATCACGATCGGTCTGGGAGAAGGGATCACGGGGTGGGTGGCCCGGGAGCGAACCCGTGTGGTGATTCCCAGCAATGCCAGCGATGACCCTCGGTTCAAGTTTTTCCACAACCTTCCCGAGGATCGTTATCAGGCCTTTGTGTCAGTCCCCATCATGGCCAAGAAGGAGGTCGTGGGGGTCATCAACGTACAGCACAAAAGGCCCAGACGGTACCGATCCGATGAACTGGCGCTGCTGTGCACGATCGCCAACCAGGTGGGCGGGGCCATCGAGAATGCGCGCCTGTACGAGGAGATGAAACGCAAGGCGCTGCAGCTGGACACGCTGTCTCAGGTGTCGGAGACCGTGGCCTCCAATCGTCTGATCGAGGATATCTTTCAGCTCATCGTGGCGATGACCGCGCAGATGATGAACTCAAAGATCTGTTCCATTAAGTTGCTCGATCCGCCCTCAGGGGAGCTACGGATCGTGGCGACCCAGAGTCTGAGCGAGCAATACCGTCGAAAGCCCAACCTGAAGATAGGGCAAAGCATCAGCGGCCGCGCCCTGCAGGAACGCCGGCCCATCATCGTCGCGGATGTCACAAAGGAGCGGGAGTATATGTATCCGGAGATTGCTAAGAAGGAAGGCCTCTCCTCGCTTTTGTCAGTGCCGATGATGATCAGGGACAAGGCGGTGGGCGTGATCAACTGTTACACGTCCGTGCCGCATGCCTTCACCCATGAGGAGGTCAAGGTCATGCAGGCGATCGCCAACCAGGCGGCGATCGCGATCGAGCACACGACTCTTCTCGACAAGTCATTTGAGATGCAGGAAGCGCTTGCCGTCCGCAAGTTGGTGGAGCGGGCGAAGGGCTACCTGATGCGCTCGAAGAAACTCTCAGAAGAGGAAGCGTTCCGACTCATCCAGCGGCAGAGCATGGATCTGCGCAAGTCCATGCGGGAGATCGCCGAGGCGATCCTGTTGGCCGAGGAGATCGAGGAGCGGGCAGATAGACGGCAGACCTGAGCGCGCGATGGTCCGGATGAGGGGTTGGTAGCTCACTCTTCCAATGAATCGAGTCATGGGGCGGGGTCCTGCGTCTTGGGAGCGGGTTTACTTCGGCTGTGAGGAGTTTCTGTCTCAGCTCCGCGCGGGCCCATCTCGCGCCGGATGGAGTCCATCTCTTTTCGCAATGCCTCGATCTCCGAGTTCTTCCTGTTGATATCTTCCTTAATCTGTTGAAGCTCCCGATCGTGGGCGTCGGGCTGCCCCGTTGCTCGGACGGGCTCGGCCATAGGTGCCTCTGGTTGCAGGGCGGTGGGAAGTCGGGGGATCTCGGATTCCGGGAGCTTGGCAAGGAGCTCATAGTCAATCGCGAACGTGGCCTCAGGCAGGCTGCCAAAGATCGTGGACTTCTTGTATGTGTCAGGTCGCCGAGCCGCTTCCGGCAGGAACACGACTTCTCGTTGATTGAGTCCGGATAGATCGGCGAGTCGGCGATTGGCCAGGCCGATGGTGTCGGCACGCTCAGGCCGATGGCGATATTGGGCCAGCGTGAAGTGGAGAGAGCGGCCGTGGGCCAGGAGATAGCCGGCCGTGGTCTCTTGGGGATGCAGACTGAGTGGCGGCTCGGAAGAACCCAATGCCGCGCCTTCCTTTTGTGAGTAGGAGGCGGGCGCAATGTTTATGACGCGGAAACCAACCTGTTGGTCAGGAGCCGCCTGCGCGAGCGCTTTGGAGATAAGAGGAGCAAGAAAGGCAATATCGGCCTCGGAGAATGCTCGCAAGGGACCAATCTTTGTAGAAAACACGCTTTGGAACGCGGTCTTTTCGTCTCGGACGATCACCCCTCTCAGGACACGAGCGATGAGTTCCTGCTCAAGCTTGATCGGATGCGCTGCCTCAAACGATCGATCCGGGATGCGTTCCAGGAATACGGCGCCTTTCGGAGCCTCCCCGATCATCACGTCCAGCGCCCCTGTAGTTGCGCAGCCAAATGCCAACAAGCAGCTGGCGGCCAGTGTTGGATATGATCTCCGCCACATGGGGCGTTGGGTCTCCACAGTCCGTTACTCCTTCTCTTCCGGTGAGGCTGGCAGGCAGTGTAGCACAGAAATGAAAAAGGCAACACTCCACGATAGTGGCCTCTGAGGCAACTTCCTCAGAAATCCTCTTGACAATGCCGGGATCAAGACCTTATAACCCTCCCGCAGAGCGCTGGGAACGGGTCACGACAAGGGAGTCCTGACCCAGGCAGACCCAGAACGAGAAGGACAATGGCGTCCTTTTGGTCCAGAGCGGGACCGGAAGGGCGTTTTATTTTGTGTGCAACTGAGTAGCCCTCCGGTCCTGAGCGGTTCAGAACGTAACCCAACAGGAGGAGGTGCGCGATGGGTGGGCTATTCGGAAGGGGTGTGCGTCTTGGAGGACTCTGTGTAGCGCTGCTGTTCAGTCAGTCGCCCGTGTGGGCACAAGAGGCAGCGGAAAAGAAGGAAGAAAAGTATACAAACATCTGCGCAGGCTGTTTAACGCCGACCTTTACTGAGGAAGGCAAGGGCAGCATCAAGCCCTACGGGCGTGTCGATCTGGAGGGAATATACAGCACTCGGAATACCAACCCGCTCGACCCGCCCCAGTTTAACGGGTATGGCACCGCGGCTGGCACGGCAAACAACTCCACGACCACATTGAACCCCAGGTACAGCGTCTTCGGGATCCGGGCCGACCGGACGGACGGGAAGCATGTCCTGAGCGGCACGGTCGAGGTGGATTTTTACGGGGAGAGCGACACTGGCAACAACCTGTTACCTCGTCTGCGTCTCGCCTACCTGACATACTCCCCCAATAACAACCGTACCCGCTTCACCATTGGGCAGGACTGGAACCCGATCATGGGGCTGCTGCCGGATTTGATCGACTTCTCGATTATGGGCTATACCGGCAACCTTTGGAACCGTATTCCGCAGATCACCCTGCGGCATAACTTCACGGACAACGTTGAGGGACTGTTGACAGTCATCCGGTTCGAGCGTGGGCTCTCAAACTGCTGCGGTCGACAGCAAGTCGAGCCTAATACTTCCGGCTCAGTGGGCGGTGGGGCTACCAACCAGATTCCCTTTAATGACCCAGTGAAGATGCCGTATTTCGGCGCAAGGCTGGCGTATAACGGGAAGGGT